>Ga0228615_1000011_pt1 | contig 111541 bp, 97 predicted proteins | sample 16DmetaG_FD_190530 | JGI IMG/M metagenome (GOLD analysis project Ga0228615, IMG submission 190530) | Seawater microbial communities from Monterey Bay, California, United States - 16D | ecosystem: Environmental > Aquatic > Marine > Coastal | place: USA: California | collected 2016-10-17
GACTCCTGCTATTATTCTAGGTAATGATGATGAAAAATTATCATATTCAATGGCACCTTTTGAATATTCTAGAGATTCTAGTAGTTTACCTGCTAAAATTTCTATTAAGACAAGAACAAATCTTACTTTGCCCTTCGATCAGTTAGATACATGGGTTGCTAGTGAAGGATTAGTTCTCCCACCAAGCTTAGTAGAATCTAATTCAGGAGAATTTGGTATTGGAAAAGAAATATTGCCTGTCTCTTGGCAATCTTTACATCATGATTTAAGTCTCAATAATAAAGATCTAGTTCCCTCAATAATTATCCTAACTGATGCCCCACAATTAGCCAATCAAAAAGGATTACTATCTGAGGCGCTATATATCATCAGAACGCGTTTCCCTTCATCATTAATTTGGACTCCAGGGATAGGTGGCCCAGATAACTGTGCAATTTTAACATGGATGGGTGTTGATATTTTTGATCTTGGGAGATCAAGGCACGCCAGTTCTCTCGGGGTTATTTTATCAGAAAATGGTCCGAGAGAAGTCGAGGAGTCAATAGATGAAGATTCCTCTATGAAATATCAAATTCAATCTTGGAAAAACTCACTTGCAGCAACTAGAGTCGCGATTAGAGAAGGTAATCTGCGTGAATTAGTAGAGAAACAGTCTATCTCCAGTCCAAGGTCAGTAGAGAGGTTGAGAGTCCATGATTCTATGATGTCTAATTTAGATGGTGGAAAATCAGGCTTAGCAAGAATCAAAGGCCAATTTCATGAACTCAGATGTCACAGTTTCTCTAGTCGTAACGACCCCCTTATCCAAGATTGGCGTAGAAGAGTTTCTGGCAATCATCAGCCTCCCTCTCACCAATCCAAAGTGATGGTATTGTTACCTTGTTCAGCAACCAAGCCTTATCGCTTATCTGCTTCACATAAGAGATTTAGCCGTTCAATCACATCTAACACAATCCATGAGGTAATAGTTACTGCACCACTTGGCTTAGTACCAAGAGAACTTGAAGATATCTGGCCTGCTGCCAACTATGATATTCCTGTGACTGGAGAATGGGATATTGATGAACTCAAAACAATCCGTGAAATGACTCATCAGTATATTTCTAGAAATAATTTTTCAAGAGTTTTAAACCATAGTGGAATCGATATAGAGCATGAATCGATAGAGATTATTGATACTAGGAAGGGATTAACTGCGGGCTCTTCCGATGCTCTAGAATTCCTTCAAAAAATGGTTGAAAAATCTGTAAATGACTTTTCCTTGGAAGATCCTAAAGAAAGTAAACATAGGCTTGGGAAACTGCGCGCTCTTTCTAGATTTCAACATAATACTGATGATTGGTTGGATGGTACAGGAATACAGGGAAGGCCTCCTATTTTCACAATACGTAAAGAAGGTAAACAATTAGCATTATGGAACCCAAGACTAGGACGTTTCTCATTCACTAAAGCATGCCTTCCTCTATTAGCAGAAAGTAATAAATTTCCTATTGTTAATATTACACCTGACATAGATTGGCGCGGTGATTTGTTTTCTTCTAATGTAATAGATTATCAAGGTAGTATCCGGATTGGAGATGAAGTTTTAGTATACCAGAATGATCAACTTATTGGGTCTGCTAGAGCCGAAGCCGCAGGTTGGGAATGGCCAAATGGACCCAGTAGATTGGCGCGCGCTCAACACAGATTGTAACAGGAATTGGTTGTTTGAGTTTGCGTAGCGATTAAAGAGGGGCAGCAAGTCGGCCGGCTACCTGAGGGCTTCATATGGCACGCATGCACAGCAAAGGAAAAGGAACTAGCGGGTCTTCTAAGCCCAATAATGATACAGCACCTTCATGGTCTGAATCAGATAAAGGGACTGTTGAGGAATTAATATTAAAATACGCTAATGAGGGACATTCTTCAGCAAAAATTGGGACTTTACTGAGAGATATGCACGCAGTACCTGATGTCAGATTAGTTATGGGTGAAAGAATTTCTCAGACACTTTCACGTAATAATTTAGATTCTACATATCCTGAAGACATGATGAATTTGATGCGCAAAGCATTGAGCCTTATCGATCATCTTTCAAGCAACAAAAAAGATTTACACAATCGTCGTCAGTTAGAACTTTGTGAATCAAGGCTTCGCCGTCTAGCGAAGTACTATGTTGGAACAGGGCGTATATCTTCGACATGGACATACAAACGCGATCAATTGAGATTGATGGTTGAATGATTTCTGCGTATAAGATTTGAACTACCCCCCTACTCGAAGTATTATGAGGTTACTAGTTGATGAGACCCAGTTTTCTTTGGTCTCAGAAATTTTATCTTCTGCCTCGAAAGAAATTGGACGGCTAAATGAACCATTACTACTACTATGCTTACCTACTTTGTCTTCATCTTTTTCAATGGCAGCGATAGAATCATCTTTAGTAGATAACGGTGTAACCTATCGTAGAAAGTTTTCCATTGAGGAGCCAGATAATTTCCCTTGGATTAAGATAATAGATGATGATTCAGAAAAGACCTCTCTCGAAACCAACCCATTTAGATTGACAATATCTACATTGATTGTTGACGGATTAATTAGCCATAAAGGAGACTCTAGAAAAGGACCCTTGACTTCTGTTGCACAAGCCCACGCTCTTGCTCAATTAATATCGCCAAATGGTCACAGAACACGTAGATTACGCCCATGGTTAATATCTGGGAATTGGATTAATTCTGCTATGGATAATACCTACGATCCCCTTTATTCTGCATTAAGAGATATTCTCTTAGAGGAGGGAATAATCAAGGTAGTTCCAATTCCAGAAGTCCCTGAACCAAATGTCTCAGAATATGAATGGATAGATGAAAATGTATTAAACGCGATTTCTTCAAGGTGGATAAGTCTTGATTTGGAAGGTAAAGCTAGAGTTTTATCTAACTTAGTTAGAGATTCATTAATTAAATCAAAGCCTTCAACTTCTAGATTAGAAGAAATTGTTTGGCATTGTGTTTTGGCACCGGGATGGTCCACAGATTTAGCCGGACAGGTATCCTCTGCTAGATTATATTGGGATGAAAATAATTCTAATATCGCATCTAGTAAAGTTATTGATAAATTAATTAGAGATGGTGTGATATAACTACTCTTCAATTCTAAGCATAACTTCGCATCCAGCACATTCTATCCTTAATGGTCTAACTTTTGATTCGACAGTATTACTCGTGCCACAAGCCGGGCATTCGATTCTAGGTAATTTATTTCTTCTAATTCTATCTTTAGTTAATTTCGGAGATACAAGTGAAATTGGGAATACTAACAAGACACTAGAGGCAACAATTGCGAGAACTATTTGCATTGGCATACCCAATACATAGATTACCAACGATAATCCACCTAAGGATGATACAGAGATTAGAGCTGGTGCGCTGCTTCTATTCCTGGTCAAGAATAATCCCATACCAATTGCTATACACAAGGCGAAAACACATAGCATTGCGGAAATTAGAGGGCTGAATGCCATATTTCCTGATGGCAGAAATTCAATTCTGAAATTTCCATCTACGTCTATATCATTTTGTTTAATATTTATTTCTTCTAAGAAAATCCATCTTCTATGTTGAAAATCAATATTTTCGGCTGAAACAGGACCTAATCCAGCCAACATAGAAGTTTTAATTTCTAAGTTGATATTTGCCTCATCCCAATAATTATTTGAAGGATTACGAATAAAATTTTCAATTATCAACTGTCTTTCATTATCGACTACAGAATAAGAAGTTTCAATCTTAATAGTAATTTTTTCAGCAGCAAAAGATCTCGTTCCACCCATATCTATTTGATACTCCGTAGGTCCCAAATCAACAGGATTTATTCCAATAATCGATTCAATATCTAAGGATAAACCATTTTGCATAAATGATCTCATGTCTGAAGACGAACCAGTAATGTGAGATGTTAATGCTAGTAATTCATCATCGTCTACTTTACCATTATTTCTATTAGATGTTGCAACAGAATCAGAATACGAATTCAAATTTTTCCACCAACTATTTGAGTCTAAACTTGAATTGCCGATATTATCCATCCCCCACCTCATCCATTGAGACATAGCACTGTCAAAGGAGATTTCAATTTTCTTTTCAATTACATCTCCTTGAAAATCCATATCTATTTCAACACTGATTTCAGAACCGCTATCTCTTAGAGGTTCTGAAGATGGATAATAACTTCCTCCTCCTCCATTTTCGTCGTCAACATCTATGTTGTGATTTTTTGAAGCAGATATTTCCAATCCTGATTGTGGTGACAAAATGAATTCAGTAGAATAAGTGCCGCTATCAGTCTCTTCGGGCATTTCCCAGACAAATGTTACTTCAACACCTGATTCCAGAGGAGTTGCAATTGGGCTTAGAGTTAATGGGGTGCCTTGTAGATTAAAATTACCGCTAGATAGAGACCACATTTCTCCTCCAAATCCTGAATTCAGTACAATCGGGAAATATACAAGACCTGAAGTCACACTTGCCTCTTTAATTCTGATATCTACTAATGGCATTTTCGCTGTGACTTTCCCAACGAAATCCTCTGAACCCCATTTGAATGTCAAACCTGCGTCCTGTGAGGGGTTTGAGAAAAGTAGGCTATTAACAAAAAGAGATACCTCTACCCTATCCCCATCATTTAAAGAACCAGAAGAAACTTCTACTGTGATTTCTAGATTGCCTTCAGCGTTAAGAAATGGTTCTACGCCATTAAGTCCTGAATTCCCTGAATAGAATGAACCTCCAATTCTAATGTCTAAAGTTGCATTAATTGTAACACCTGCTGCCCCCTCAACCAAGTAAGGAATGGTGAAAGTCCAGGTTTCTGCGGGGTAATCTCCCTCAGTCCCCCAAGTGGTTTCCCACGAACCAACTTCAACTTCGCCTTGTTGCCATGCTGTGACTGTTGCTTCTTGCTCATCAGAAAGTTCATTCTCAAACGGTGAAAGTTTACCATTAGATGACTCATCTAATAAAAATAGGTCAAAACTAGTATCACTGCAGCAAGATATGTCATCTCCTACTGCATCTTGAGCATATGCGGGGGCGGTACAAAAAGAAAGCAACAATAGTCCAACTATGGTCAAGGACCTAGTGGCCAAGTGCCCGTTCATGAACTCCTGTGGTTAACTTATTAGACTTCAATGCGACGCTTAATAGATTACAAATTAACACAATTTAACCTTATTATTAATTTATCCATGCAACCAAAGTAGTTCTATGACATCATCATTAATAGATTCGATTTTAGCATACCCTACTCTTTCTAATTGAACTATATTATTTTTAATAATCTGAATATCCTCGATTACACCTTCTTGAATAATTAATTCATTACCATTTGGGATAGTCAAAACTGCATTTTTACAAATTGATTTTGGAACCCAATGTACAATCGGTCTCTTATCCATACGATCTATGGATTGAATAATTCCAAAAGATTTTTCTATTTTAATATCCGCAAAATCTTTCAAACGAATTTGTGCTTTCTCTAAATCTTCACTTTCTATATAAATTTCTAAATCTTCCAAACTCCATTCTCTGTGACCCTCAATTTCATTTAGAGGATGCTTATTTAGAATCAATTTTTTCTGTATTTCAAAATTATTGTTATCCAATTTTATTTCTTTAGGGTTTCTGACAAAAATCCTTCTTTCACATCTAGAATCAATTTTACTGGAGTTAAATGACTCAATTGTTTGCAGAGATACAGAAATATCTTTTTGGGTCAATCCAAGGTCTACCCAATAATCTCTCATTGCCTCGGAATCAAAACCCCTTCTCCTAAGAGCCCTGAGTGTCGGTAATCTAGGGTCATCCCATCCCGAATAATTCTTATTTTCTATTTCTTTTCTCATACCGGATGTAGAAAAACTTCCAAACTCATGAATTTTTACTCTACCCCAATACATAGTTTCAGGATAATCCCAACCAAAATGATTGTACAGCAAAGTTTGTTTTCTGGTAGAATCCATCAAATCTTTACCTCGGATAATATGGGTGACTCCTTGTTCATGATCTTCTATTGCACTTTGAAAGTCTAATAGAGGCCAAACTTTGTATTTATCACCAACCATTGGATGGTAAGAATGTTGTATTCTTAATGCAGGCCAGTCCCTAAGAGCTGGATTTGGGAGGTTCATGTCTGTTTTTACTCTTACAACTGCCATACCCTCGGTAAGTTCTCCAATCATCATTTCATTCCAATCTGAAAGGTTTTCTCTCGGGTTTTTATTCCTACATTGACATTCTTTGGAATTATCTCTTAATTTCTTAAAATTTTCTGCAGAACATTTACAGACATAGCCGAATCCTTCATCTAACATTTTAACAGCATAACGCAAGTAGATTTCCATCCTTTCAGAAGCTCTAACTATGATATCTGGTTTTTTACCTGTCAACCATTCATAATCTTCTTCAATCCAACTATATGCTTCCTTTAGTGGAGGTTTAACCTTTGAATCTGTGTCATCAAATCTTAGAACTATTTTCCCATCATAAATTTTAGCATACTCAGAATTAATTGTAACTCCTCTAGCATGACCTAATGTTAGGGGGCCATTAGGATTTGGTGCAAATCTTAAAATCACCTTTCCACTAACTGCATTTGGTAAATCTTTCAAGCCAGTTCTTTTAACTTGTTTTTGTCTATTTAGGGCCTCTGGATTAGTATTTTCCAATATCTGACGAACTACCTCTATTCCTTCATTTTGAGCCAAATAATTAGCATTCTCGACTTCAATATCTACTAATTGCTTTAATTCTCTTGCTCTACTTCTCAAATCGGATCTTTCCCCTAGTATCCTTCCTAATACAGAACCTGACTGTCCAGCGCCATCGTATTCAACAGCATTTTGTAGAGCATATTTCCTAACAATATTTTCGATTTCAGAATCCCATTCTACCGCATCAGTCATATTATCATCCTAACCACTAGACTTCTGCATTTCACTATTTACCATTCACTAATCGATGATTGTTTAGTATTTCCTTCTACCTGACCTCTTTTCGGCATAGGTTTTCTATTCTCTTTTACCCAGATATTTCCTGTTGTTACCCATGACCATCTCAAATATTTATTTGGATATTCGCCTTTAACTAAATTTTTTATTGCGACTCTAGTTTTCGGGTCTGAAGGATAACCACTGCCAATTTCTAAGCCTAATAATTGACCTATTTTTTCAATTTCCTTGTCTCTATGAACTTTTGCAAGAATACTTGCTGCGCCAACAAGTATATTCTCTAAATCCATTTTATGTTGAGATTTAATAGACCATTGTCTCCAACTTGAACCTAATGAGGAACTAACACGATCTCGGAATCTTTTTTCATCGGTATCACATGCGTCCAAATATATTTCTCCATTATATTTTTCAGCCTTTGTAGCAACTATTGCTTCTTTAAATAATTCAACTTCTAATTTATTTAGATTAGAAATCTCTCTTTCAGTATCTATTCTTGAGGCGCTACAAGTAATTAATCCAACATCCCACTTCCTTTTCTTTGCCTGTAAGAATATTTGCTCTGCTAAGAAAACTCTCTTTTTCTTAGATAAAGACTTAGAATCTTTAACACCAATCCTCATTAAAATTTCTAAATCGGTACTTGGCATACCTAAGGCACAAACAACAAGTGGTCCTATCGCGGGGCCTCTTCCTGCCTCATCAACTCCCAATTGATACATTTACTCCTCTTTCTTTCTTTTACCTAATTTTGATAGTCTTGATTCAAAACCATCTTCATTTAAATTAGAGTTCTGTGGATGTATTTCTTTTTCTATATTTATATCATCAGCCAATTCTACAATATCATCCAGTGCATCTTCAGTCATTGCTTTATCTAGAGAGTCGCTAGCCATTTTAATATCAAACTTAGAAGTAGTATTATTCTTAAGTGGTTCCTTTGGCTTAGATTTACTCATAAAATCAGACTCAAAACCTTTAGAATCTATTGTTTCACTTTCTATGAAAATTTTCGTTTCGGTTTTTTTCATGAATTTTGACATCCATTCTCCAGCTGTAGGAGTATCTTCTTCTGAAGGTAGCCCTAATCTTTTCCTATCTTGTTCTAATCTGTATTGAATAGCTTTGGCCACCCCGATACTTCCAAATATTATTACTACCAAGCTGATTATCACTGTCTGCCATACTCTGAAGAATTCAATAATTATTGAGCCTCCATCTTCATTATTTGCATTATTTAAATTTTCTTGAAATAAATCTTTATCTTCAGTAATACTTTTCTCATAAATTATTCTGGGATCCCTAATTGATCTTGCTTCAATTGATAGTGTCGGGCCTTCAATGAAAAACATAGTTTGAGAAATTTCATCATAAGAAATATTCATCCAAGCAGTGAAATTAATTGATTCCCCTATCTCAACATCTAATACCTCAAATGAACGTGGATTGTTCGAGCTTTGCCCTTCTGCCTCTGGTGGCAACTCTAGTTCAAAGTCAGTGAAGATATTACAATCTAAATTCACCACTATTCCATCATTAATATTGCCTTGATTTTCCATTGTCCATCGTGCTGAAATATTTACGGTTCTCTCTTCATAATTATAATCATGATAATAATCTTCATTTATTAAATTCCAACTAAAATAGTCTCCGGCAGTAACTTCGAAACTAACCGTTTTAGGACTCCATCCATCAACCCATAATTCGACAATTATTTCAGTATGTTCGCCTGAAAGAACTCCTTCATCTATACTTGCATTTAGATAAATTTGATTTTTTATCTCCCCCGGGTCTAAACTAATTATATCCTCACTAATTTCAAGGTTAATCCAGTCCGGAGTATCCTTAATATTTAGTTCATAATCATAGGGGATATCTCCTGTATTCTCCACTATTAATTCAGTTCTACAACTGTCCCCTGGTTTCGTTTCAAATTGACAATCTATGTTAATTAGTTCTAAGTTCCCTCCCGATCTAGGGACTATATTTACTCTCTGTGTGACATTAACCGTTTCATCTGGAATAGCTGTACTCCAAACTTTGATCTCAAAGAATATTGTACCTGTAATTAGGTATGGTGATTGAATCTGAAATCTAATTTTCCCAGTTTCATTAGGCCACATTGCGTTCATTTCCATTTTGTCCTGTATGAATACATTCCAATCTTCTAATGCAAATGCTTGGGAAAAATCTCCTAATCCGCTTCCATTTTCATCAACTGGTCTCACACTAACTGCAACATCTCTTTGAGTATTACCCAAGTTTCTAGCAGTAATTTCTATCGTCGCTACATCATACGGAGAAATCGAGTAAGTCCCTCCTCCTTCTACAATCTCAACTCCATGGAAGTAACCATATCTCATTGAAAAATTATACCAATCACTACTTCCTGTATTATTTGAATTTATCTCCATTGAAAATTGATGTAAAGAGTTAGCCAGAGGCATCCCATTTTCAGTGAGGGGAGCAGTAATTGAGAATTCTGTCCATTCAGTAGCATCAGATAATATTTCAAAATCAAATCCATTTGTTGTATCAGAAGAATATTCCCAATTAATAATCCAATCATCAGGACCATGAATTCTAATATTTACTATATCGTTACTTTCTGCTAGATTTGAATAATTCACATTTAAATTGATTAGAGCACCAGGGTCAATAGCAAAAACAGATCCCGAATCAGGTCCAAATTCTACTCCTGGTCCCTCTTCAATTTCAAATGGATACAAGTATCCAGGGGTATTATTGAAAACAGTATCTGCAGCCGCTTCTTGTAGTTCTAACGATCTTTCTACAGATATTCCTTCAGGGAAGTTTTCCCCAACCGGGGACTCTCCGGTAATTACTGCATACAATACACAAGATGTAAGATACGTTCCATCTAATGATGGATGTGACCCGTCTGAATAGAGACTTGAGAAGGAATTTTCTCCTTCTGAGGGGTCTATTCCTGTATCATTTACCTGATTGTAGATGTTTTTGAATGCAAGACCAGCCGGTGCGATAAAAACAGGTTTTTCAAGAGTAGTTGAATTTTCAAGATACATTTCATAACCTTGTTGAAGATGCAGTTGCATTGTCAAATAATCAGGGTTCCTATCTGTATTTGTCCCATCTTTTCCCCCCCAGGTCATTAGTAGGATTGTCTCTCCTCCTTCAGAATTTATTCTTTCATTTAGTTCTTTAATAGCATTTTTACTTTCAATCCAAAACTCAGAACTGGTAGTGAATGATGGCACTTGACTTTGTTCTTGAAGGACAACATAGTCATGCCCCTCCGAAAGCTTCTGATTTAATTCACTATTTTGTTGATTTGCATCTTCTGAATGTTCAGATAATCTCATGCCTCCTCCCGTTACAGATTCAACATCCGAGTTTTCTCCTGAAAAATCCAATATTCTTTCTAATTTTATATTCAAATCATTATAATCTGTGTAAGAATTACCAACTAGTAATAAATCCAAACTTGTTGTATTTTCATGACCTTGTTCATGATCTCTTGAAATAGTACTCATTTGGTAATTTAATGTATTATTATCTACAAAAACACCTACTTGTATTAAAATTAAGGACGCAATAAACACTGCCGCGAAACCTCGCCTCATGTCGCATCCTGAATGTTCTACTCTTTCATTATCTCGCTGTTTTGTTCAGAAAACAGGGAAGTATTCAAGTTCTTAGTTGCTGCTGTAGTTGCATGGCGCCCATATGGCCATTCAGAAAGAAATCTTCTGGGAGCAAAAAATCTTCAATAATTGAAGAAAATATTGTAGTAGAATATGAAAGAGAAGTTAGAAGTGAGAAGATAGATGAAAAAAACCGCTCACACCTTACAAATAAAACTTTTATTGATGCTATGGCTTTACTCTCAGATGAGACTCCATGAATGTAAACTAAAGTACAGGATCAGGTATTGTCCTTCCTAGTGCATCTACATCAAATTCTCCTGCTTGGATTGGAACTTTCAAACCAAATTCGAATGACACTTTTGGATCAATTTCTCCTATTTGTCCTACTTCAATCCCGCCAATTATTACTCTGGCGCCTCTTCCTTTAATCCAAGGGCCCTCTTCTTGATTAATTCCTTGCCACTCTACTTCTGAGAGATTGGCACCTAAGTCTCTCAGTAACGAACTAGCGATGCCCTTTGCTGCAGAAAAACCTCCACCAACCTCTGCACATGCCCATGAAAGACGAGTTTTGTTTTCCGAATCTCTGACTACGTCCCCTAACTCATGTACTCTTTGAGGTAGTTCATGATGTCTATTAGCTGCCAGAAGATTTAGCAGTGACGGTAGAATATATTGTCTTAACATCGTATGTTCCTTAGTAATGGGGTTCGAAATTATAGTACTTTTATTTTCTTCAATCCATCTAACTCTCTCGAATTGGTCACGTTTGTTAGATAGTGTTAGGCTTTGAGTTTCTTGTAGCCCGAGAGCGCATAGGCTAGAACTAATCCTCCTCTTAAGGTTAGATGATGGTAGAGGAATTGCATCCAAATGTACAGCTGATAATTGTTCTGGTAGATTATCATATCCATATCCTATAGCAATATCTTCCACGATATCAACTGGATGCATAATGTCATTCCTCCATCTTGGCATCGAAATAACATGCTCTTTCTCACCTACTATACAATCTGCCCATTTCTCAATTTTATCTGGTCCATTAGTCACGGTTCTTGTTTCTATTAATTCACCGCCCATTTTTTTTATTGAGTCTGCAATTTCTGTTTTACTCAATTCGATTCCAAGAATATTTCTAATTAATCTGTCAGGGACTTTGTGACTTTTCGAATCCCCTCTAGGGACACTTAATAATTCTTGATCCCAGTTTTTAATTTGAATCGATTCAATAACGCCTCCTCTTTCTGCAAGTGATAAACATATCAATAGTAAACATGCCTCACAGGATCTTTCGTCCCATCCGGTCACATCAATGAAAAAATCTCTTGTTTGCTCATTTACAGTAGTATGATCACCGTTGATAATTGGTGGGAACGAAAGAACTCTATCCTCAGCATCTATAATCACTGGATATTCTTTCAATTCTGACATTAGATGAGCATATTCTTTCCCTTTGGGGTGTGATTTCAATATATCCTCAATGCTCATTTCCTTTTCTTCAGCTAGTGGAGTGAACTTGTATTTTTTATCAACAGAAATTACTTTGAATGGAGGACTTAATTGTGATAAATCATGTACTCCAATTGAAGCGAATTTTCTTTTCCTACCCAGAGTTAAGTGTAACTTCTCTTGATGGTCCATTAATGACTGAATAAAATCATCTTTTTCGCGGTAATTAGTGCCATTATCTACTCCCCTGACTACAGCTCCAAGAATAACAGGGCGTAAATTTTGTAGCGACTTATCAACTTCGAGAGTTATCTCACCTTGTTTTATTTCAAGATTAGGTGAATCGTTTAAAGAGTTCAGAAAAGCTCTAGCGGCTCTAGAAATAGTTTCGTGACTTAGTAAATCTGTTCTATCGGGGAAAATTTCAATTTCAATCCCTTCTTCATCATTTTCTTCTACCACACATCCTATGGATGGCATTCTTTTTTCCCAATCTTTTGAATCGTATTTGACGCCATTAATTTCATGGAGATATTCTAAGATATTGTGATTAAATTTTAGTGTTGGCATAATATCACCTAGTTTCCAAGCCACATTGGAAGAGGTCTATCATATCCAATTAATCTTAGTCCTGAAATAGCAGCAGTATCAAAATCAATTGCTCTTAAATTTCTTCGTGTAACCTCATTCAGATTCTGAACCCCTAAATCTGACATCCAACCATTTATACTAGATTTCAGCAAAACAAGATTTTCTTCCAACTTTTCATCATTATTTGGGGCGACAATCAGTGAGCAGCCTGAACCTTTGGCTATGATAAAATCCTCCGCACGGGGATTTTCGTCTAATTTAATCAACAAATGCTTACCCTGTTCCTTGATGTTCATTGCTCTCGACGCCAAACCAATCCTAGGCAATGCAGCAGATACTCTACTTCCGCCCGGAGTTGCAGCGTTGATAATCGCTCCATCTAGATCTAAATCAATAATCATTCTAAGTAAATTTTCTACTCTATCTACTCTGTCTCTCAACATTACAAGAGATTTATTTTTCATTTTACTTCTTAAAGATACTATTATTGATTCTATTTCGGCGTCATTCATTTTAGGTAGAGACTCTAAATTAAGTACTATTCCTGAGCATTTGGGAAGATATTCATAAACTTTAACGAGGTTTTCTTGGTCTATAATGAGCAAGTCTATCTCTCTTGGTGAATCTCTTACTAAACATGGCTGTTTTGAGGTCATATGGTCGCTAGAGGAGGCGACTTTTTCTCTTTCAATAAGCCAAGGGATTGGGAAAACAATTCCTTCGTCTCCATCAATTGTTTTTAGAATTGTATCACAATCTAGTTTTTCATGGAATAATTGATTATTTTTTCCCGAAGGAACTAGTAATATTTTTTCTAACCCTTCCATGATACTAATTTCAGGATACTCAAAAATATTAGAATTATTTTCTGAGGGTACTAACACTAAAGCATCTTTATTTATCGATAAACCCAGAGGTTCTAAGTATTCGGAGATTTCTAAGATTTCTTTTGGATTTATCTCTCTTATCTCTGCTCCATTACCTGCTGATGGGCAATTGCCTGCAACAATTACTTTACCTCCTGTCATCCCAATTCCAGGTTCTTTACCAACCGAACCTAAAACAATTATTGTTCCTCCTGACATGCCTGCCCCTACTCTTTCTCCTGCATGACCGCGAATCAGAATAGTTCCTTCTTCCATAGATTCACCTGCGAAATTAGTTACTGAACCTTGGACATTTATCATTCCTCCTTTCATATTAGAGCCGATTCTATGGCCAGCGTCCTTTTCAATGGTTAATTTCCCATCTTCTTGAAAAGCCCCGGCCATTGATGAACATCCACCTTGGATAGTCAAATTGCCTCCTCTATTCATTGCCCCGCAACATTCACCCAAATTCCCTAATAGCAAAACTCTAGATTTTTTTGGTAAATGAGTTATTACACCAATTTCACCATTTTTTGGTTTCTCATCCCCATTTCTTCCCCATCCTATTCGTACTAATAGGTCGCGTTCCAATGCTTCAGCGAGCATTTTTTCAAGATCACGGTTCAACTTAATACTCTTAGCCGTGACCTCGCGCATAAACTATCATGACTCTGAGGATGTATTTAGTCTTGATTCTGACGGCTTGAAGGCTAATAGAAGTATTAAATTTTAATATCAAGCACGTAGTTAAAAAAGGGTATATTGATAGAGTTTCTACTCGGGCAAGTTATTGTCAAAGGGTAGTTAGTGAGATTATGAGTACAATTAAAGTTGCAATAAATGGTTTTGGTACGATAGGCAAGAGAGTTGCAGATGCTATAGATGCACAAGACGATATGCAAGTAATAGGTGTAACGAAAACAGGGCCTTCTTTTGGCTGCGGCCTAGCTAAAAAACGAGGTTTTCCATTGTATTGTACATTTGATAATCAAGAAAAAATAGATTCTTTTTCAGAGCAAGGATATGATTGTAAAGGTGGTTTGTCAGAGTTATTATCTATTGCAGATGTTGTAATAGACTGCGCCCCAGGTAAAATGGGGGCTGCGAATCTAGAAAAATATCAATCCGCAGGTATCAAATATATGTTTCAAGGTGGAGAAAAACATTCTCTAACAGGATTGTCATATACTTCTTGTGCAAATCATTCAGAAAATCTCAATGCTCAAGGCACGCGTGTGGTGTCTTGCAATACTACCGGGCTTTCAAGAACATTGGTCCCTCTGTACGAACATTGTGGGTCTCTAAAAGTAGAGTGTACAATGATTAGAAGGGCTGCTGATCCTGGTGATTCAGACAAAGGACCAATTAATGCAATAAAACCTGTTCTAAAAGTTCCAAGTCATCATGGTCCTGACGTAATGACAGTTAAGCCCGAGATCGAAATTAATTCTTTAGCGGTTGCTGTCCCAACAACTTTAATGCATGTTCATTCGATTATTGCAGATTTACCTGATGGTCACGGACTGACCACTGATTCTATTATTAGGATGTGGAAGGAATCTCCTAGAGTAATTGTAATGAGTGGTAAAGATGACAAAATCCCTACTACTGCAGAAGTGATGGAAATGGCAAGAGACATAGGTCGGAAATGGGGTGATTTACATGAAATATTTGTTTGGGAAGATGGCGTTAAGTTGTTGGACAATAGACTATATTACTTCCAAGCCATACACCAAGAAAGTGATGTAATTCCAGAAAATGTAGACTGTGTCAGAGCTTTGATGGGCACTGAAGTGGATTGGAGAACTAGTGTTGCAAAAACTGATTTAGCTATTTCTGATTACTACGGAATTTAAAATCTTTGACTAATTTTCGATTCATCAAACGTTAATGGTCAAAAGGGCTTAATGTGTCGCAGGTACGATATGACTGCGGTGAAATCAGTTTTCCCAATCTTTTTGATCCTTGTCCTTTCATCTTGGTCAGGTGCAGTTTCTGCTTTGAGTGAAACAACTGATTCCAATACAAATTCAGATTACCAGGTTATATCTGAGAATAGTAAATGGAGTAAGTTATCTGTTGTTTCAGAATCAGATTATAAATTGAAAGATTTCTCTGGAATTATTCATTCACCATTTGGAAATTTCGATCCTTTGAAAGATGTTATGCCTCTCGGTCCTGAGAACTTGTATGATTCATCAGCACTTTCACGTACAGGATTAGTGATTGTACAGTCAAACAGTGTAGACATGACCGATTTAATAAATTTAATAGATTCTTATGGGTATCCAATTATTGATACTATACCTGATTCTGCTTTAATCGTCAGGTTACCCATTGAAGATATTTTGACTTCTAAATCCGAATTAGAAAAATCTCCTTCTGTACGATGGATTGAAGGATTACCAATTGCTTGGAGAGTTTCTCCAAGTTTAATTGATTTTTCTGGACGTGGTGGTTTCTCTCTTGATTTAGATATCACTATTGCTTCAGACTTAGAAATTAACGAATTATCTGAATTAGAACTTGATATGAATCGTATTTCAAACAGTTCTGCAATAGGAAATGTTTGTGACATTCATTTATGTCAAATTAAAGGAATTGATGCGACATGGTTGCCTGTTTTAGCAATGGATGGCAGAATACTTAATATTCATGAATCTTCAATTATTTCAACGCACAATAGTAATGCTAATGAGTTAATTAGTGGTAATATTGCTTCAACATTGTCTCCTTTCAATCTGAATGGTAGTGGGGAAATTTTAGCTATTTCAGATACGGGAATAGATGCTGATCATGGTGATTTTAATGGAAGGGTCAGAGCAATTTATGATTTGTTTGGTCCTGATAATTCACATCAAGACAGAAACAGTGGTCATGGAACACACGTGACATCAACTCTACTAGGTGATGGTTCCGGAGATTCTAATTCCACTGGCATAGTCCCTGCCGCTACATTTCACTTCTATCAATTAGAGGCTGATAGTTCTGGAATCTTAGCAAGATGGGGTTCTCTGTACGAAATGTTTGCACATTCGTACCAACAGAGTGCTCGTATTCAAACTAATAGCTGGGGGAATATTAATCTTGTAGGTGAGTATAGTTCTGATTCGCGTTCAGCAGACTCCTATTTGGTTGATGAACCAAGTTTCCTAGCTTTATTTTCGGCCGGAGATCAGGGGATGAATGGTTACCAAAGCATTACACCACCAGGCACTGCAAAGAATGTTCTGACTATCGGAACGTCTACTACTGGCTCATATGATAGTGTACCTGCTGGAGAAGTTTTTTCTTCTTCTTCAAAAGGAACGACTTTGGATGGTAGAATAAAACCTGATTTAGTTGCTCCAGGTGTTATGATATGTTCTGCTCAAGCAGAAGAAGCTCAATTTGTAGACGGAGATAGTTGTTCTTCATCAACACACACAGGAACTGAGACTCCACTCTACATGACTCTCAATGGCTCCTCTATGTCGACTGCAGTGGCTGCAGGTGCAACTACTATGGCTAGACAATTTCTTCGTGTGAATGAAGGTGTAGTGGAACCTCGATCTGACTTTATTCGTTCAGTCTTGATCAATGGAGCAGATGATTTAGGAACCCCCGATATCCCAAATGCTTTCGAAGGTTGGGGGCAAATAAATATCTCCAATAGTTTGTTTCCAGAGTTTTCTGGCGTTGATTTAGAATTGTTATATGATGATTCTAGGGAATTGAAACCTGGTCATTCCTTTGTATACACAATTCAATCTAACGGAGATTCGAGGTTTGATGTAACTCTTGTTTGGAATGATCCAGAAGGTTCAGCAGTCGCCAACCAATCCTCTCCCAAATTAATTAATGATCTAGACTTGAAAATTACATCACCAAGTGGACTTGTATACTATGGTAATAATTTCGCTAATGGTAATAGCGTAACCAGTACAATAGCAGACTCTTTGAACAATGTCGAAAGGTTCAGAATAGATTCCACTGAAATAGGAGTTTGGGCTGTCGAAGTAGGTCATGCTGGAGGTAATTTACAAGATTATGCAATTGTCATGTCCGGAGAAATTAGTGAAACAATTTTACCTGATCTTACAGTATTTTCTAACTCGTTATCTACTTCTGTAGAAAGTCCCCTTCAAGGCGATACATTTTTGTTAGAGGCTCAATGGAAAAACCAAGCAGCTGGTCCTACTGGAAGTTATTCAGTTCTAATAGAAGATATGACTGAAAATACAGTAATTTTCGAACAATCAAAAACATCACTTCCAGGAGGTTCATCAGCATCTCTTTCATACCCTCACATATTTTCTACAACTGGTCTACATACAATAATGCTAACATTAGATTCTGATTCACAAGTTACAGAATTAAATGATGAACTCATGGGAGTAGATAATAATAGAGTACAGATTGATGTTTATGTATCACAGGTAGGAGTTAGGTTAACACCTCTCTTATCAGATGGAAGTTATCCTTCTACGCCTTTTGAATTAGATCAATCAAAAGTTCGTTATTTAGATCCTAGTATATCGAGTGCTGTCACTTTCGATTTAGAATTGAAGAACGAAGGGACATCAGAAATTACTGTAGATATTTCAGCATCGCCTGTGCAATTATCTGAAGTAGGGGGACTCCTAGTTGCCCCTACAGACGAATGGTGGAAAATATTCAACGAGTCTGGCCCATGGACTTTATCTCCTTCTGGGCAGGAAGGAGATAGTGTGATTATTTCATTAGAATTTTCTGATGTTGACGCAGATGTTTCTAGTGATATTTATGCACTCCCTGGTAACTTTGTATCACAAGTAACTCTTTGGGACAAAAATGCACCCACTGTTTATCATTCAATGCAACTTAAGACAGTTGTAGAGAGAGTTGAAGGATTAGTGACTGTAGTTGCGGGTGCAGATGATTTAGGTGCAATACCTGGTCAATTTGCTCAGTTTTCTCTTTCAATTCTAAATACTGGAAATGGGCCTACTCAATACACTATTACTTGTGAAACTGAAAATCACTGGATTATCAGAGTAGGAGATAGTGGGACTTCAGTCCTAAATCTAGAACCACTCTCCAGATTACAATTCTTACCAGTCCCTATAAAAGTTAGAATTCCTAACGAAATATTAGGTACTCCTGCTTCAGGTACTATCGAAGGAGTTAGTTGTACTACTCAGTCGATAAATGATGCAAGTTTATTTTCTGTAGATTCAGCATCAGTAGAGGTTTTTGAGAATCGTGATTTTACTGCTGAGATATTTTCTGAAGAGGGTATGTCGCTAGGGCCTTTAGGTCTTTCAACCGACCGTCCAGTATTAAATGGTGATTTAGTAACTACAAATTTAGTAATTACTAACCAAGGGAATGTCCCCTCTGAATACACTGTCAAAATACAAAATAATTGGCAAACTCAAATAGTTATTGGTATTGAAGAATTTGTTAATCAGGATGTAGTTGTGAACATTTTAGCTGGACAAAATCTTAGTATTACAGTTAACACAATAGTACCCCTTTCTTCTAATATGGGAGATTCAAATATTATCACTATCAGAACTACTATTTCTGATGGTCAAACTCTAATTAATGGCACTAAGTTAGTTCTCGAAGAGTTTGCTTCATTGAACGTAGAAAACCCTTCTGAAATTTTGGTCGCCCTAGGTAAATCTTCAGTAACTCCTTTCAAACTTCATAATATTGGAAATGTCCCTCTTGAAATTTCTTTGACTATGGGCACTCTTCCAGAAGGTTGGTCCGGAGGTTTCCTTTCTGGAAATGTTTTCGAGATGGATATGAATCGTGAAGCATTTGTTTCAGTGGGTCTGGAATTACCCGGTACTCTATCAATAGGGTCACTTGAACAAACCGTATCAGTAATTATAGAATCAGAGACCCCTAGTGGAGAAGTTTCTTTCCAGACTGTTGAATTTTCAGTAGAGGTGCTTCCATCTGTGTGGTTAAAAATTTCCTCTGAAAAGACTCTGATTGAGGATATTTCTTCCGGTGTAAATGCTAATTTCCAAATTAATATGACTAACCAAGGTAATGTAATTACGGATACAGAATTTTCGGTTACATTAGCGGATGGTTTTGAAATACAATTTCCTGATTGTTCGTCTGATATTAATTGTGAATTGTCCCCTGGTGAATCCCGAACCTTTACTGTCTCTGTAAAACCTAATTCCAATGCTGGTTTCGGTTTATCTACTTTCGAACTATCGGCAGCAGCAGTGAACTTTTATCCTGATGATGCCGAAACAACAAATTCACAGATAACTTTGGAAATGAGTAGGGAAAGAACTACTAACGCTGGTGGAATTTCAGGAATCTTGGAATCTTTGGGATTACCTCAATGGGTACTTCCGTTATTATTCTTGATTTCTCTAACCGGCGCTATATTTTTAGGTTTCAAGATAAGGGAAAATTCACAAAAACTTTTATCTCCAGAAGAAGAGCTGATACCTGAAGGTTCTGCTTTATTATCAGGTAGTTCTAATGAACGTCGTGCAGCAGCTCTAGACACCTCTCTGGGTTCAGGAGATACATTGACTGGTGGCGTTAGTGATGATGAAATACAAGCAGCTATTGCTGCATCAGGGCCTGCTAAATTATTACCTACAGCAGATGGAGTAGCTCCTTTACCTCTGGGAGGTTTACCTGATGGCTGGTCTATGGAACAATGGGAGTTATATGGTAATCTTTGGTGGGAACAAAACCAACCTTAGACAGGGTTTGACTTATGACTGAGTCTTTACCGCGTAATGCTATGAAAGGCTCAATTGTATTATTTGGTCCCCCTGGTGCTGGTAAGGGCACTCAAGCAGCAAGAATTGTTGATTTAACCTCAAAACCTCAAGTTTCGACAGGAGATATGTTGAGGGCTGCTTTGTCCGAAGGAAGCAAATTAGGTTTGGAAGCTAAATCATTTATGGAGGCAGGAGAATTAGTACCTGATGATATCATAATCGGCTTAATTTCTGACCGTTTAAGTATGGATGATGCTAGAAACGGTGTTCTTTTCGATGGTTTCCCTCGTACAATAGCCCAGGCAGAGGAACTTGCAATGATTGCAGATGTAAGTGCAGTGGTGTCTATACAGGTTCCTGATGATTCTATTGTTAGAAGGATAGTTGGGAGACGTATGGATCCAGAAACAGGAGAGATTTTCCACGTAGATTTCAAACCAGCCCCTGAATCGATTTCCAACAGATTAATTCAGAGGAAAGATGACAATGAGTTTACTGTGCGTAACCGGCTAAAGGCTTATCACGAGCAAACTTCTCCTCTTGCTGCATGGTATGATAATCAAGGTATCTTAATAAAAGTGGATGGAGAACAAACGATTAAACAAGTGGGCGATGAAATAATATCTAAATTATCGGCAAGATGAGGTGACTATGTCGAGGAAGAGAAGATCTAAGGATATTTTGAGAAGAAAAAATCGTTCCCAAAAAGCGATATCTCAACTTTCCAGCATCATCTCATCGCCAGATTTTTTTTCATTAAGAATCAGAGAAAATGCTGTTAGAGATACATTAAGGATTACAAAAAGACATGGTCAGAGATCAAAATCTAGTGTGAGAATGATGTTTTGTAAAAATTGTAAATCTCCAATGAGTTTTGGCTTAAATTCAAGGATTAGGATTAGAAAGAATTCAGTGATAACTACTTGCGAACGTTGTAATAATAAGGTTCGTAGACCAATCAGAAGGTGATGGAATGGATATACCAAATGCAATCAAAAGAAGAGCTCTAGATAATGCACTCGAAATTACAATTAGAGTTGGTAAACAAGGAGTTAATGAGTCTGTAATCTATGAACTAAAACAACAGCTTGTGAAACGAAAACTTATCAAAATGAAAGTAAATCAGGGGGTGGCTTCGAGTAGTGAGGAAAGAAAACTATTATTCGAATCAATTTCAAGTGAATCCGAGTCTTATTTAGTGTTACAGAGAGGGAATACTGCTGTTTTTTGGTCTGGCGAATGATATATAGAAAATTATATATTGCTAATTTTCATATCGAGAGATATTTAGAGGTAATCTATTACCGACGGACATGCAGAAGGGTATCGGCCATCCGCTAAACAGTAATCTATCAAAGTTCTATTTGGCCTTAATGTTTGTATTTTCATTCATCCCTCTCTCGGTTTCTGCAGCTAGTTCTAGCGGCGGGACATGGTCTGCACCAGAAGAAATGCCTAGTTGGGCAGTTACTGCAGCAATAATAATTTTAGTTGCTGTTTATGGATTAATTGTTTTTGAAGTTGTTCACAGAGCTCTAGCGGCAGCACTAGGGGGTATTGCAGCAGTAATTGCCCTACATATCGCTTCAGGCAGTGGTGATGGCCCCGATCTGATGGCAGTAATGACATGGATTGATTGGGAAACTATCGGGCTTCTAATAGGTATGATGGTGATGGTAGATATTCTCTCAAAGACAGGTTTGTTTGAGTGGGCAGCAGTACAGGCCTATGCTCAAAGTGGAGGTTCAATATGGCGTTTAACATTCATATTATGTATTATCACTGCTTTCTTTTCAGCTCTTCTGGATAATGTCACGACTATATTACTAATAGTTCCAGTCACAATACAAATATGTAAGGTATTGGATTTAGAGCCAGTTCCTTTAATTATAGCGGAGGTCATGTTTTCTAATATTGGAGGCGCTGCAACTCAAATTGGTGACCCGCCAAATATTATTATTGGCGCCCAATTATCCAGTCAGAGCCTTAGTGGAACAGCATTGGCAGGACAGAGTATAGGCTTTAGTGATTTTATTATTCATGTTGCGCCTGCGGTCTTAATTGCTATTATCCCTGCATTTTGGTTATTGAGAATCATAGAAAAACCCGGGCTATCTGGGAATAGGGTCAGGAATGTAGACTTACTAAGGCTTCAATATGGAATTAAAGATTCAGCTTTACTTAAAAAATCAGGGGCTATATTAGTTGTAGTTATTTTACTCTTCTTCGCTCATTCTGCTTTCCCTCATCCATTATTTACTGTTGCCACAATTGCTATTGGAGGGGCCGTCGTAATGTTACTCGTAACTTCTCCACATCATGTAGAGGAGCAGTTAGATTCTGTTGAATGGACCACTATTATTTTCTTCGCAGGTCTATTTATCATGATTCATGGGCTTCAATATATGGGATTAATCGAGATGATTGCTGAGTTAATTTCAGATACCGTTTCCAAAGCATCTGAAGCTAACAGACTTATGGTAGCAGTTCTATTATTACTATGGGTATCTGCAATCGCCTCGGCATTCATTGATAATATCCCATATACAGCCACTATGGTGCCTGTTGTTATTGAATTGGCATCTGATGAGACATTGGGTTTAGAACTAGGTCCCTTGGCATGGGCGTTAGCATTAGGCGCCTGCTTAGGTGGTAATGGGACAATCATTGGGGCATCTGCTAACGTAGTAGCTGCGGGCCTCGCTGAAGAGTCTGGAAATGATATATCATTCAATAGATTTTTCAGAACCGGTTTCCCTATAATGATACTTACCTTATTACTGGCTACCGTGTATTGTGTTGTCAGATACGCTATTGAATGGACAAATGATATCATTCCAATGGTGATTATTACAGTACTAATCATTGGTAGTTTGAGTCTGACTCCGTTAGTTTACAAGGATCTAGAAAATATAGATATTAAAGATTTAGACTTTGAATCTGAATAAATGTTCATTTTTTATTATAGATAATAAGTGTAATTTTTCTCGAATTGATGTCTTTCAGAAGAAAATAATACTTGATTTTTTTCAGGAAAAAAATCTTTTATCAACGATAGATATTCGCTATACTCAAGACCTTTAGAGAGGGGGTGCCAACCCTTTACTTCATATACCAAAGGTAGGTCGCGAGGCTGCTTATAGTGCGCTTTGGTACTGACATGTATCAAGGTTAGTGGTTGAGACTGCTTCGCCCTGCGGGGAGACGGAGTGGTCTGAGATACCAGAATTGATATGCCTGGACACCAGAGGACTCACAATGAGTCCCTGTGTTAAGATAATAAATAGAAAGTGGGAATGTAGAAATTAATAAAATGCTACAACCCGACTGGGGGATGGCTCGGCTCGAGAGCCGAAGAAGGTCGTGACAAGCTGCGAAAAGTTGCGGGGAGAGGCATGAATCTCTTGGATCCGCAAATTGCTGAATGGGACCTCCTGGCACTCTGTGCCATTCCTAAATGGAAAGGGAACCTCCTGAACTGAAGCATCTCAGTAGGGAGAGGAAAAGAAATCAAACGAGATACCGCTAGTAGTGGCGAATGAAAACGGTATAGGACAAACCGAATCTTTATGAGAAATCATAAAGAGATGTGGGGTATGGACCATCTGTAGTCTAAGTCATGGAAATAGAAGTCGCCTGGAACGGCGCACCATAGAGGGTGAAAGACCCGTATATGTACATGATATGATCAAGTGATGAATCCTGAGTATCGTGCGTTGGATATCGCGCGTGAATATGGGAGGCATAAACTTCCAATCCTAAATACTACTCGAGACCGATAGTTGACAAGTAGCGTGAGCGAAAGCTGAAAAGTATCCTTAGCGGGATGTGAAAAGAACCTGAAACCAGTCGGGAACAAGCTGAATAGGCGTGAAAGCGAAGATATGAGCAGCGTCTATTCGTGCGTTTCGAATAATGCCCCTGGGAGTTCTGATTAATGGCGAGGTTAAGGAGTTGATCTCCGAAGCCGAAGGGAAACCGAAAGGTCCGCAGCCGCTTAGGCGGTGAGGGACTGGGTGTGCTCGCCCGGAGTCATTAGTGGGAGACCTGAAGCCTATCGATCTATGCCTGGCCAGATTGAAGCCCGATGAAAGTTGGGTGGAGGATCCAACCGTTGCTGATGTGCAAATCGCTCGGATGAGCTGGGTATAGGGGTGAAAGTCCAATCGAGATGGGCAATAGCAGGTTCCGCGCGAGACTACTCGCAGGTAGATCTTCGCAGAGATAGATTACGATGTAGAGCACTGATTGGGTATTTAGGGGGAGCGATCCCTCGGTACGCTGTCAAACTCCGAAGTTGTAATCGTCGTAGAAGCGAGGAGTGAGCCACGGTGGGTAAGCTACCGTGACGAAAGGTGAAGAAACCAGCTCAGTGTTAAGGTCCCAAAATTACAGTTAAGTGTTAATTACAAACGGAGTCCGTGGTCGAAGACAACTAGAAGGTGGGCTTAGAGGCAGCCATCCTTGAAAGAGTTCGTAACAGATCACTAGTCAAGCTTGCGGGCCCGAAAAATGGACGGGACTAAAACTGTATACCGATACACTGATCCTTCGAAAGAAGATGAGGTAGCGCGGCGACATGCTCGGGTAGAAGCTCGGTTTTGAGATCGGGTGGACCGTGTATGTATGAGAATCTAGGGAAGAGTAGCAGCATAGTGCGGTGAGAATCCGCACCACCGAAGGGGTAAGGGTTCCTCGGCAATGGTTATCAGCCGAGGGTTAGCCGATCCTAAGGTCATTCCTAACCGAAATGATCGAAAGGGAATTGCGTTAATATTCGTAAGCCCCTCTACAATTAATGGTAACGGCTTGGGCTAGTTTATGCGCATCTGTCATGGTGCGTCGAAGCGTTCAATAATCGAATGGAGAACCGTAATGGTGAGAAGTTCGAGAAGGCGTGAGCAAAGATAGATGAGGCCTAGGTCCCATGAAAAGCCGTAGAGGTGATCGTACCAAGATCTGACACAGGTACCCAAGGTGAGAAGCCTAAGGTGTGACGGGCAAAGTACCGCGAAGGAACTCGGCAAAATCGCTCTGTAACTTCGGGAGAAGGAGTGCCAGGTTCGAGAGAACCTGGTCGCAGTAACAAGGGGACTCCGACTGTTTAATAAAAACATAGCCGACTGCTAGATCGAAAGGTTGTGTATAGTCGGTGAATCCTGCTCAGTGCCGGTATCTGAAATCGGGTTTCAACCTGATGAAGGACCGGTAAACAGCGGGGGTAACTATGACCCTCTTAAGGTAGCGTAATACCTTGTCGCTTAATTGGCGACTTGCATGAATGGCACAACGAGAGTCCCACTGTCTCCGCGGTACGTCCGGCGAAATTGACTATTACTGGCGCACAGTCCAGTAACCTCAACCTGCAAGCGAAGACCCCATAGAGCTTTACTGCAGCCTGGCGTTGTACAGTCGCACACTATGTGCTGAGTAGACGGGAGATGTTGATCATTTGGACGCCAGTCCAGATGGGAGTCGTCCATAGAGACACCGTCCTTAGTTTGTAACTGTACTAACTCTTAATGAGAACACCGTTTGGTGGGCAGTTTGGGTGGGGCGCCACGCGCCCGAAAATATAACAGGCGTGCCCAAAGGTCAGCTTAGGTGGTTCAGTCTCCACCGTTAACCGTAAGGGGAAAAGCTGGCTTGACGTGGATCGGACCAATAACGATCGACGATGCGAAAGCAGGGCCTAACGAACCAATCTACCTCATTTATGGGGGTGATTGATAACAGAAAAGTTACCTTGGGGATAATTGAGTTGTCACCAGCAAGAGCACATATCGACCTGGTGGCTTGCTACTTCGATGTCGTCTCTTCCCAACCTCCTGGTGCAGCAGCTGGGAAGGGTGGGGTTGTTCGCCCATTAAAGGGGATCGTGAGATGGGTTTAGACCGTCGTGAGACAGGTTTGTTGCTTTGTGGTTGAGGCGTATCAGATGCCTGATCGGAAGGGTCCTTTAGTACGAGAGGAACGAGGACTCGGAGCCACTAGTTTACCAGTTGTCCGGCAGGGCAATGCTGGGTAGCCACGCTCCAGTGGATAAGAGCTGAAAGCATCTAAGCTCGAAGTCATCCGAAAGACGAGGCATCTCAGGGGACTCATAGAAGATGAGTTTGATAGACAGCGGGTGTAAGTACCGAGGGTTCGCCCGAGGTATTCAGCCCAGCTGCACTAACCCCCCGAGCATTCATCAATTTCTTACACACACTAATATTAGTTAAATTAACACAGGGCTCTATTGTGGGCCTCTGTCCAACAGGCATATCAATTCATCACATTCGAAAGAGAGTTGTGCACGGCCATAGCGAAGGGGTTCTACCCGGTCCCATCTCGAACCCGGAAGTCAAGCCCTTCTGCGTCATTTCCTGTACTGTGGTGCGAAAGCCCACGGGAACGTTTGTCGCTGTGCCACACTCTCTTTCCTCCCCCGCATAATTATAACAATCATGGGCGTAGCCATGAAGTGAAGAAGGCATTCATATGACAATTTCGACTGGTGACATATTAGGAAATTCTCAAGTTGGAGTCTACTTGAGCGTTATTGGAAATAATTTATTTTATCCTACCTCTCTTGATAAACCTGCAATTCAAGAAATAGAGCAGGCATTTGATTTAGAGATGAACCCAATATTAATTGGAGGTTCTTCTTTACTTGGTAGCCTAATTGTAGGGAATAGTAAAGGAATCGCTGTAGCAGATATTGCAACAGAAGAAGATCTAGATGTTCTATCAAGTTTTGGAGAGATAGTGATATTGGAAAGTGGAGTAAATGCTGCAGGGAATCTTGTTGAATGTAATGATTATGGGGCGGTGGTTAGCAAATCTATACCTACTCCTGGAGTCGAATTAATAGGTGAGGTTCTAGGTGTTAAAACAGCTAGAACTAGAGTCGCAGGTCAAGATACAGTTGGTTCTTTGCTAGTTGCCAACAACAAGGGAATTCTTTCTCATCCAGATGTTACATCGTCAGAAGTTAAAGTCATTGAATCTGTAATGAAAGTGCCAATTATGGTAGGCACAGTTTGTTTTGGTTCACCTTATGTTGGTGCAGGATGCGTAACCTCTGAAAATAATGCCTTAGTGGGGTCAGGTTCCACTGGTCCTGAATTAAATCGTATTGAAGATGCCCTAGGTCTAATTTGATTATATTGCCGTTGGTGCTACGTGGTCATCGTCTTTGTCTTCATTTTGTCTGACTCTATTCCATACATTCTTCATTAATAATTCATGGTGTGTGTCACAATAATGAAATCTTTTGTAAGCCTCTCTAAACGAGTATGCCTTATTGCCGGTTGCAACAAGAAAACCTTCAGGAGACAATCTACTAATATTCTCTCCTTTCTCTGAACAATCTCCGTAATCACAACTTTTCATATTCTATCCACTCATTATCCATTAATTGAAATTACCTAGTCCTTACTATCTAACGGTTCTATCACTACTAAAGGCATATTTGCTTCTATACTTTCACCAGAATGACAATTTATTTCTACTATTTTCCCTGAAATTGGTGCTTGAATTTCATTCTGCATTTTCATTGCTTCTAAGATCATTATTACTTGACCTTGTTCTACTATTTCATCTAAAGAAACATTTAATGATACAATTTTCCCAGGTATTGAAGAAGAGATTTTACCTGAAAGTTTTCTCTTACTGCCTCCTCTTTTTCTGTTTTGTTTAGAGCTGGGCAACTCCCCTTCTGTTTTAACATCAAAAGTAACGCCCTCAATTTCAACAACCCATGAATCTCCTTTTCTTTCGATTAGAACATCAAAATCTTCTCCATCAACTATGATTTTTCTTTTTTCTTTCAAAAAATCACCTCGAGGTACTTCTTTTTGACTTAAAGCTAGATAAATTTCTTTTTCCTAATAACATTCTTCTGTGGTCAGTAACCCATTCATTCCCTTTAGATCTATATTCTGATGTTCTAATTGAATCTCCCTGTGATGTTCTTAAAATTACGGCTGCAATTGCAACTTTTTTTAATAATTCAATTCTCTCTTTTTCCATCATAAATCCTCTAAAGTGGTATATTCCCATGCTTTCTCTCAGGCCTAGTTTCTTCTTTATCAAGTAGAGCACCTAGTGCCTTAACTAGTACTTTTCTAGAATCTCTTGGTTGTATTACATCATCTAGATACCCTAATGCTGCGGCTTGATATGGATTAGCAAAAGTTTCATTGTAGTCATCCACTAGTCTTTCTCTTTCTTGTTCTGGATTCCCTGCACTATTGATTCTTCTTCTATGAATTATTTGAACAGCTCCATCTGCCCCCATTACAGCAAGTTGAGCACTTGGCCAAGCAATATTATAATCGCCTCTAATATGTTTTGAAGACATCACGTCATATGCACCGCCATATGCTTTTCTAGTAATCACAGTTATCTTAGGGACTGTGGCCTCTGCATATGCATAGAGTAATTTCGCACCATGCCTGATTATTCCACCCCACTCCTGATTAGCACCTGGTAAGAAACCAGGGACATCAACTAATGTCAGTATGGGTATGTTGAATGCATCGCAAAACCTAACAAATCTTGCTGCTTTAACTGAGGCATCAATATCTAGACATCCTGCTAATATTTTCGGTTGATTTGCTACAATTCCAATAGTATGACCTCCCATTCGTGAATATCCTACAATGATATTTGATGCGAAATCTGCTTGGACTTCTAGGAATGCCCCATCATCGACAATCTCTTCTATGACGGTTATCATATCATAAGGCTGCGAAGCATTCTCAGGCACTAAATCATCTAATTTATCGCAACTTCTAGAGAGTGAATCATTTGTTGATTTTGTCGGTGGCTTTTCTAAATTATTTGAGGGTAATAGTTGGATGAGTTCTCTTACTATTTCTAATGCATCATCATCATTTTCTGCTGTGAAGTGCGTAACTCCTGATTTACTGGCATGAGTTCCTGCTCCTCCCAATTCTTCAAAAGAAACTTCTTCATTAGTCACAGTTTTTATGACTTCAGGGCCCGTGATGAACATATGTGAAGTTTTATCAACCATAATTACGAAGTCTGTTATTGCAGGAGAATAAACTGCACCTCCTGCACAGGGCCCCATTATCACTGAGATTTGTGGTATCACTCCACTAGCCCTTACGTTTCTAAAGAATATTTCAGCGTATGATCCTAGGCTTGCGACTCCTTCTTGGATTCTAGCACCTCCGCTATCATTTAACCCAATTACTGGTGCTCCAGTTTTCAGAGCCATATCTAGAATTTTGCATATCTTTAGACCATGCATTTCTCCTAATGAACCTCCATATACTGTGAAATCTTGTGCAAAGCAGTATACTACTTTACCATTGATCGTTCCATGACCACAAATAACACCGTCTCCGGGAATTACATTTTTATCCATATCAAAATCTCTACATCTATGTTCAACAAGAGAATCGACTTCCATAAATGAGTCAACGTCTAATAATTGTTCAATTCTTTCCCTGGCAGTTAATTTTCCTTTCGAATGCTGCGCTGCAATTCTTTTTTGCCCCCCTCCTGCTTCAGATTGGGCTTTTCTTCGACGAAGTTCGTCGATACGTTCCTTCACACCAGACATATGATGGTATTGAATGGCGAGACTCACCCAATTAGCATTACTCTTCGCCAAACTCTTAAAAATCGTTGAATCGGTTGTTTGAAATCGTTTGGCCGCTCCCCTGACTTTGTTATGAGTATGCGAATTGTTATCGCTAAGCCGGGTCTAGACGGCCACGATAGAGGAGCAAAGGTAATTGCTAGAGCTTTAAGGGACGCTGGACATGAAGTAATTTATACTGGTTTAAGAAGAAAGCCATCTGAAATAGTCCGCGTAGTTATGGATGAAGATGCGGTTGCAGTTGGGCTTTCGACTTTGTCAGGTGCTCATAATGTACTGATACCAAAGGTTTGTGAAGAATTAATTTCTAACGGTATGGGGGATGTAATTGTTTTTGCAGGCGGAATTATACCCGAATCAGATAGAGATTATTTGTATTCTTTAGGTGTTAGAGCCATATTTGGCCCGGGTACAAAAACAAGTTCAATAATTGATTTCTTACAAATCATTTCGGATCGTAAAGATAGTCAATTAGACGTGGGTGTCGGAGAAAAAATAGGATGGAGATGGTCTTGAGTCTCGATAAGAATATCGTCCTCGCCAAGCAAGGAAATAGAAGAGAGCTTGCTAGATTATTGACAATAATAGAGTCAGGTGAAAGATTACCAATAGAAGAATCTAACGAATCATGGGTTTTAGGTGTAACGGGACCTCCTGGTGTAGGTAAATCTACATTAATAGGTGTCATGATAGAAGAGTGGGTTAGAAGAGGAGAAAAAGTAGCGGTTTTAGCTATTGATCCGTCATCTCCAAAAAGTGGGGGGGCACTATTAGGTGATAGAATGAGGATGTCATCTGCAGATGCTGGAGAATCTGTTTTCATCCGTAGTTTGGCTACTAGGAATCATCCAGGTGGATTAATGCCTTTTTTAGATTCAATGATAAACTTACTGAGCTATTGTGGTTGGACTAAAATCATCATTGAAACCGTAGGAAGCGGTCAATCGGAAATCAGAATAGTAGCCTTCGCAAATCGAATAATGTTAGTTGATGGTCCAGATCGAGGAGATATTATTCAAGCAGAAAAAGCAGGTATTATCGAATTGGCAGATGTTATTGTCATAAATAAATCAGATTTGCCAAACTCTGATGCTGCAGCAATTTCTATCAAGAAGTCACTTGAATATTCTAATAAGGGTAATGAAACAATTGTTATGCTGACTTCTTCAATTAACAACAATGGAGTATCGGAGTTAATAGAGGAATTAGAAAACCTACATGTTGACAAAGATAGAAGTATTTTGAGAACTAAGGAAAGATTACTTTCAGCATGGGACTATAGGTTACTATCCAATCCTTCTTTAAATGATATATTATTAAACTTAGAGTCTGGAGCGATAAACCTAGATGAAGCACTTGAACATCTTTGAAATTATTTTTTGGAAGTGGCAAATTGAGCAATGATGCAATCCCATTAGATATAGATCATGCTAAACACTCAGTTGGAGGGATGAGTGGCCATATTTTTAGGAGATTCACTCATGTAATAATGTGTTTAGTTCCTATCTTATATTATACCAAAGGTGACCAACTTTCAGATTTTTTCTCAATGCAGCCTAACCAATTTGTTACTTATTGCCTACTTATTTTGATTTTTCTTGAAATCTTAAGGCTGTACTTTGGAATTATAATTGTAGGGCAAAGAGAATACGAAGCAAAACAAATATCCGCACTTGCATGGGGCGCATTTGCTGTTTGTTTGGCATTAATTATTTCTCCTGAGTCAAAAAATTTCGATGGTTTGGAATCGGGTATATATGCTGCACCATTAATTTGGGGTTTGACTTTTGTAGATCCTATAATGGGTGAAATTAAGCGTTCAAAAAAAGGAATTAAAGCTGCAATATTTGGTGGATTAATTACTTCTTATGTGATTTGGTTATCCAGTAGTTATTTTTTAGGTACTCCTATTATTGCTTCAATTATTTTAGCACCAATGACGGTTCTTGGTGAATTGCCAACAGTAAGATGGATTGATGATAATGCCACCATGATTCTTCTCCCATTAACCGTTTTACTATTAATAGAACCGTTTCTTTGAACATCCACTGGCGTCATGTTTACATTCTTCACACTTCTCGAAGGCTTGATAATATGGATGATAGTGAACAAAATGAGATTATGGAATCCTCACTCTCGCAAAACACTTATGTTATGATTTGGGTAATTGCATCTTTGGCATCTCTAGCAATATATGTGAAATATTTCTAATTTTATATAAAACGCTGAATTATATACCTGTTATTTTTGGAAGTAATATGTGTGGTATTACTGGGATTCTAGGTAACGCTGACTCTACCGTTGTAAGCTCTATGTCGGGCAATTTATCTCACAGAGGGCCAGATGGTTTCGGTAGTTTCGAATCCGATTTGGTGGTCGGAAGTATTTGTCTCGCTCAATCAAGACTAGCAATCGTAGATATAAATGGCTCAAAACAACCAATTGAATCTGAACATAATTGTATTTTAGTTCAGAATGGTGAGATATATAATTTCCAAAAAATCAAATCAGAAATTCATAACTATCCTTGGAAAACATCAGGAGATAGTGAGACAATTCTAGCACTTCATCGAAAATATGCGTATGCCAATAAGAAAACATATGAGATTCCGGTCGGCAAAAAAGTAGGCTCACTAATGAAAACCAAAGACGCAGATAAACCAGGGAATAATGCAGATAAGCATAGGTCTTGGGTTTCAAAATTAGACGGTGTTTGGGGATTTGCATTATGGGATCCTCAAATTAGAGAATTAATACTTTGTAGAGATCCGGTGGGTGTCAAACCTCTGTTTAGAACTTTATTACCTGACGGTACACTCCTATTTGGCTCTGAAATAAAATCATTTTATGCACATCCAGAATTTCAAGCTAAGCCTGATATTAACGCTTTAGCTGTTAGATTAGCATTTGAATACCCATTAGATTACACTACATTGTTCTCAAATGTGACTTCTGTAGCGCAAGGCACTATCGAAACTTGGACAATAGATAAAGAAGGTAAAGCTGTACTAACCGGTATTACCAGATATAATCAAGAGAAGGTTTCTCCTGAAGGGAATTGGAATCCCAATTTAGATGCGGAAATTCTGTTAAAATCTCTTTACAATGGTGTGGAGTCAAGGCTAATGTCAGATGTTCCAGTAGGAGTTGTATTATCAGGAGGTTTAGATTCTAGTCTTATTGCGGGACTATCCAAGCAAGTTTCTGATTCTAAGGGTCTTGAAACTCCGGATGTTTGGACAGTTGCAGGAGATGAGAACAATCCTGACATGCTGGCAGCGATAAGTCTTGCAGAGCATTATGAATTGAATCATCATAAGAAAATAATTGATCCTGAAAAATTTTGGCATACATTACCAAATTTTATTTGGAGTGGTGAAGATTTGGATATCTCAGTATTATTTTGGCAGCCTTTATTCGAAGAAATGTCGAAGAAAGTAAAAGTAGGAATTTGTGGACAGGGTGCCGATGAATTACATGCAGGTTATTCAAGATATAAAAAATTAAATTCACATTCTAAATTAATCGATGAGCGATTGTCAGATTTTGGAAACATCTCAATCGATAAAAATTTTATTGGTTTAGGTCAACCGTGGATTAATAGCGATATATCTGCCCAGAACAATTTCACTAGTGTCAACGAAGCAATCCAATTTGAACTTGATAGAGGCCAATTAACAAATTTTCAACTTAGATTGGGTGACAGGCATAGTATGGCTTTCGGGGTAGAAGCGAGGGTTCCATTTTTGTGTAGAGAGCATAGAACTCTATCTCATAAAATCCCAGAAGGATGGAAAATAAGTAAGACTGATGAAAAGTTAGCATTGAGGTACGCTGCCAATTTAACTGATCTACCTAAAGACATTGTGTACAGGCCAAAGATGCCTGCTGGAACCGCTACAACTCCTAATATAATGAATAATTTACTTTCTGAATTAACACCCCATGCTCAAGATTGGTCTGATGATTATGGTAAATTGGCTCCAATGCTCAGGAAGCAACCAGATATGGCAATCGGAATGAGACTATTTCATGCAATGCATCTTACTGATAATCAAAATGGAATTCGAAAAGGATCAGTAATGGACTTAATTTATGATGTTAGTGATTGGAAAAGCCTGTAATCTCAACTAGAAACTAATCATTATTTTCTTCATCTCCAGGATCAATCTCTATTCCTTCCATACCTACAATTTCATAATTTGATGGGAACATTGCTACAATCACACCGGCTACAATACAACCTAGCGCCATATAGAATCTTGATTGAATCATCATCAACTCTAGCCCTATCACTACTAGTAGTAAACCCCCTAAATTTGACACCCAAACTAATGTCTTGAATGTAGATAAGGATACTCCCGTACTAGTTCCAGTTCTCTTAGGTCCAAATTCAGCTCCAAATCTAACAGGGTCATCCTTTACCATTTTTTCACCTATCTATCATTATAATTGCATCAGTGGGACATGCAAGTACACAGAGTTTACACCCCGTACACGGATCTCTCAATACTCTTGCCTTCTTATTAACAGAGATATCCATTATCGGGCTAGCCAAAGGCTTGTCGTAAAGCTCAATTGCATCATCATCGCATACTATAGTGCATTGGTCGCAACCTATGCATAATTCTTCTTTTACCCAGGCGACTGTATCTTCTCCACCTTTCATAGAAGCGATTTCACCAGCCTTTAATGAATTCAACATTATTCTAATCTTACTTTGCTGTTTTTTCCGACGATCTGCTACATCAGATGCATCCGTCATATACTTCCGAGGGTATCATTCTACTCAATACTATGTTTTCTTTAGTCAGATTAATTTCTAATGTCTCTCTCCGAAGTAATATGAATAATCAAGCCAATATCAGTAAATGGTGGAAAGATTCAATGGTATTGATTAGTCTTTCTTTACCCTCTTTGATTTGGTTAATCATGTTCCTTTTAATATCATTAAAAATTGCTTGGATATCATTTCCTTGTGGTATATTAATTGGTTTTTTCCTATGGTTAATTGCGTTAGGCTATGAAAATCCTAGAATGGCTAAAGCAACTTTAATTGGGGTGACTATAAATTTAATATTAGCATCAATATCTGCATTTTATGCATTTTTTTGATTATTGATTTTTAGCATTTACTTGTCTTGCCAAGAATGAAACGACGTCTAATATCTCGAAATCATGCTTTGGGTCGCCTTCAAACTTCAAACACTCGAAATGACTCACACATTTAGGGCAAGAAGTCAGCATTACATCTGCACCGGTTGCCTTAACTTCATCGAATCTCTGTATCCTTAGAGCCCTACTATTCTCATTACAAGACATCATACTTGAAACTCCACAACATAAACCATCTTCTTTAGTATGTTCCATTTCTACCAAATCTACTCCCTCTACTGCTCTGACTAATTCTCTTGGTTCTTCGTAAATATTCATTTGTCTACCTAATCTACATGGGTCGTGATATGTAACTGTAACATCTTCTTCTGCTTGTAAGTTCATATCGAATCCATTCTCAATAAGATATTCTGTAGTGTGCATGACTTTCATATCTTCTAGCTCATAGTCCATTGCGAAAGTTTTGAAGCATTCAGCACATGAAGTAACCAGAGTATCAATCCCCGATTCACCAAGTTTTTTCTGATTGTACGATTTTAATTTTTCAAAGACTTCAGTCATTCCTTGCCATTTCTGATCGTGTCCACAGCATTTTAAGAAATCTCTGCCTAAGTAAGTGACATCAGAACCCATATCTTCGAAAAGAGTGAATGCAGCAGTAGTTGTATCTCCTAGGTCCATAGTACCTTCATTGACATGACTGAAAATCATTTCTTGATCGATATAATCTACACAGCCTGGGTAGTAGCCAACATTAGAGTCAATAGGATAATCTTCGACGCTAATGAAAGCTTCATCAGCACTCTCTTCCGCTTCTGCTGCTAGGACTGCTTGTAGTAATGTGTGAGGTATTTCTGTTGCTGGAGGGCCTCCAACAATCAGACTTCTTCTTATGTCTACATAGGAGTCATAATCTACAAGTTGTGGACAAGCATTCGTACATGCAGTACAAGTCAGGCATGAATATAGAGGTACGCCATCGTCTTCATTATTCCACGAATTATAAATTATGTTTAATTTATCTCCTGCATTGAATAACCTAACCGGACAAGCATCGTCACACAAATCACAGCCGTAGCATTTGTTCATTTCCCATTCATATCCTCTAGCCATACTTCTCATTAATATGAAAACCATTGCCCCAACTCCTAGGCAAGGAATGAATAATGAATAAATTAATTTTGCATCCAGACTTTTTGGATTCTTATGGTAAGTAGGATTATCTACCATCATTTCTGTTAATTCAGCTGGTTCTGATGTAGACATTGATCTCAAAAATGCCATGCCATCATCATCTATTAGTAGTGGCTGATATACAGTAACCGTGTAATCCATAATCAAACTTACAGATGAATTAACGTTGTTGCTTGTGGATGTAAATTGTAATGTATATGATTCTCCTGAATCTAAATATATGCTATCTGCTGAACATTTCCCATCTTCTGTAGTCCATAATATGTTACTACTTGAATCTGCTAATGTAAGAGTTTGTGAATGAACTCCCGCTCCTCTAACAGTGGTTCTAAAGTTACAACCGATATCTGCAGGAACACTTGCTACTCCAAAATCTTCAACATTGAAAACTTGAGAATCTGTGAATGTAACTTCTTCATCACCTTCTAAAGTTATATCTCCAAAAACAGCATTCCTACCGGTTTCAGGTACTGAATGTTCATTGACGCCTGAATAATCGAAAATAACTTGTTTTGTCGGCTGATAAATACCCCAATCAACCCAATGTATCGCTGGCAGTACACAATAATCCGCGAAATCCTCTCCGTTGGTTAATGTCTGCCAAACTACTATGTCTTGTGAATCCTCATAGGGTAAGCATTCATCTGACCATTCTGCCCAAACATTTCCTGCTTCTACATGAATTAATGTATCTAATGGTTGAGTTCTTAATTTGTCAAGTTCACTTACATCATCCATTGCTCCAAGACCTCCATAGTCCCAAAAACCATCCTCATAAATAGGCCATGTTACAACACAAATTAGGAAGGCCGCTACTGCAGATCCTACGGCAATTTGCCTACCTATCACTGGAGTTAACCTAGCGCCTAATGCATTCAAACCAAATCTTCTAACTGCGAAATATATTACTGCGAATATGAAAATACCTGTCAAAATCCAAGGTATTGCGTTGAATATTTCGGCGGTCCAGGGTTCCTGTCTACCACATAATAAGTAACCATGTGAATCAGCCCAACAATAATTTTTCAAATCTTTTGCATATAATTCTAAGAATATATTAATTGAAAACACGGAAATGAACCAAACGTGAGCAAGATAAACCGCTCCTGCAGTTGCAAACCATGGATCTTCCACTCCTCTCTTTTCTCTTCCTGGTAAAAACGGAGGTAGTGCTAGAAGTCCTACTGGTATTCCAGTAATTGCAGCGCCCCACCATGCAGCATTCCAGAAAATATACTCTGCGCCAAAAAATGCTCCTATTGGGCCTGCCGGTATGGTGTAAGATGGCAGATATTCTCCCCATCTCAAATATCCATAGGAGAATAATACATACCAGTCAGGAAAAACGAAACCTGCTTGAGCGAAAGGGTCTGCTGCACTGTGAAGAGGAGGCGGAATTAACCAACAGTAATACGCTAGTGTAGCAATCATGGATGCGAAAATAATGGTGTCCCGGAGAACTTCTGATGGCCAAAAAGGATGACCCATATGCGGCCTTCTTCTTTCTTGATCTCCTTCTATTAAGCCATCCCTTTCGCTGACATATACGTCTGCTATTCTACCAAATCTTTCTATTATTCCCATTCACAACAACTCCTAATGTGGTTCCGCAATACCTTGAACCCAAACAATAAACAAATGAGCGATGATTAATGTAGTAACAATTACTGGTAATATGAATACGTGTAGGAAATACATTCTAGTAACTGTTTGACCAGATAAAGAAGTCCCAGCAAATAGTGCTTTAGCTATCCACCCTCCAATTAGCGGTGTGGATGTAGCCATGTTTATTCCAATTGTAGCCGCTCCGAATGCTAAACTATCCCATGGTAGGAGATAACCTGAGTAACCGAAAAATATAGTGAAAAACATTAGTGCCACACCTATTAGCCAATTTAATTCTCTAGGGTTTCTGTAAGCTCCAGTGAAATAGACTCTGCACATGTGCAAGAATACCGCTGCAACCATGAAATGTGTAGTCCAATGATGGATCGACCTAATGATGTAGCCGAATGGTAACTGAGTCATGATAAATTCCATTGATGAGTATGCAGGGGTTGGGTCTCCTTCTCCTCCAGGGACATAATACAGACCAAGTACTGTACCTGTAATGACCAGTATAACGAATGCAAGGAATGATATCCCTCCTAAGCAATAAAGAGGATACCAATACCAAATAATCCTTAATTTATATTTTTCAGCGTGAGTTAACGGCATTTGCCTGTGCATACTATGGTAAGCATTCTTACTCATACCCCAATAATCTTGAATTCGGAATCTTGTATCTAACCAAGAAAAAGCCCATAAAAATGTCTTCTCTGCTAGCCCCATTCCTGAAGCATTTGTCTCAACAGCTCTGAGGATATCTTTTCTCGGCATATCATCTCTCTCCTTACGAAGAGTGAAAGCTACGAGTACCACTACTATTGCTATAAAAAACCACAAAAACCAAAATTGTATCATATTTCTTACCTCATGCACAATAAGCATACCAGTCAACAAAGTCTGGTAAAGCCTCGATCATATCTCCATTAAGTACGAATGGAACTAATGGCATTCCATTCGGAGAAGGTCCTCCTACCTTTTTTATTCCGATGTAATCGAATGGAGTACCTCTCCCCATACTATTTTTCTCGATAGCAGTAGGGTCAAATCTACTAGAATGGCAAATACAGAATAATTTATTCCCTCCTGACTCAGTACCTCCTGCTTCCCAACTGTCATTAGTGTAGTCATTCGCTACTAGTTGCCAACCAGGTATACAACACAGATGTGGGCATCTAGAGAATACAATAATGAGATTATCGTGAATAGATAATGTGGAATATTCTTCCTTCTCATCTAATTCGAATCCAGATCCTACATACTTCCCTCCTGAACTGTATCCGTCCAAATATTGGAATCTAGGTTTATTTGTAGCCGCAGCAGAATTTTTATTCTCTTCATGTGGCACATATACTACATTCACAGGCATTCCTGACCAAACTCCTTGAGCACCTGCCATTCCTGTGTTACTGCTAGTTGCAGCTTGTACGAAAGCATCATAACTCATTGGCTCAAGATGCCTTTCACCATACCAAACGGTATCTTCTGCACCTGTAGGTACCCAAAATCTGACTGCTGTATCTCCGCCATCTGAATCTGCCTGGCCCATCAACAGTGATGCAAAACCTATGCTCCCCAGGCTCGCCAATGTTATTCCTCCTGCTGCCGTGTTAAATGAATATCTCAAAAAATCTCTTCTATCAATTAATCTTGATTCTTCTCTACTGGAATCACCATCTCCTGATAGCGGGCGTAACCTAAAATTTCTACTCATAATTATACCTCGTATTTTTTCCATCCCTCAGAATCATTTGGAGTGATATATTTATTTCTCCTATGTTTAATTATTACTAAGTCAGGCATTACAAACCTCAGATAAACTATTCCTAGGATTATTAACGTGGTTAATGTCATCGCTAGAAATAATGATAATAATTGTTGATCCCAATGGTTGTATAATCCATAACTTAGCGAACCTGCCCAAAACAATGTCCACACTATACCCCACAATCCTAGGAGTACAATAATTATAGAATCTCCAGCTGGGGAAATACTCGATCTGACTATTGTCCCTGGAGTCGGTTCGTTGAATACTCCGTGATCTACTGCTGAAAGGTAAGTCTCTTCGGAAAGCTCAACTCCTTCCAAAGCAGTTCGCGCATCATCAATAGAGACTTTTCCTGACTTGACTTGCTTAAGCAATTCTAGAACTATGTCTTCTCTCATATTTGATCACCTCTTCTCTCATGCTTGATCCTAAGTCTCAATAAGTTAGATCTACCTTTATAATTCTGTGAGAATCCATACCTCAGGAAGAAACCACAGAAAATGATTACAATTATTACTGCGAAGAAACCTAGTAGGCCTAGCCAATGAGCTCTAAGTGCAGCACCCATATGGTGTAAATCTACATGCGATTCTTTGGGTGCAGGAGGTTCTATTTCGCCATTACCTGAAAATAATAAACGGGTTTTACCATTATCTACTCCTTCATCCAAAGTTACAGTTAATCTGTTCCATCTATCCAAAGCAGAAGGGATTGCATCTCCATTAACTGTATTCCCAGCTATCCAGAAGTTTACCGGTCCATTCCCATTTTCAGGAGCAGTCCAAATCAAGTTCCAAGTTCTATCATCAGTTTTGGAACCTGCGTCAGTATGTGTCAGGGTATTTTCTTCATCTTCCCAGTTTTGCACATGTGATTCTGAATCAATTCCAGCCGACAAAGTTCCTTGAGTAACTCTCATTGAAAACCCTCCTGTTTGTGATCCTCCAATTTCAGTCCCTCCGATTAGTTGGAGTGTCATTGGGTAAGACTTACCTGCCTCATAATGAAATGGTACATGATCTAACGCTATTGTTACAGAATTATCTGGTTCTTCGGCATGGCAAGTGCATCCAGCAAGTGCAACATCTCCTTCACCATCAGAATCTCCTCCAATGCCAGTATGGTATGCTTGGGTAGTAGTTGCTAAAAACAGCGCTAATACTACTAAAACCAAGGTCCGACGGCTGACGCGATTGATGTTGTTCATATCTCACACCTATGGACATACCACGCCACCTGAATGAGGGATATTAACCTTCCAGTTTGGTGTCTTCTCGGTAGCGGGATATTATATTGATTACAAGCTATCAAACATTGACAAGACTGAAACCAAAAGCAACTCTCGAGACATATATGTCGGGCCACTCGTGGAAGAATATTTACAATCTTTCTGATGAACAATTAAACAATCTCAACAAAGCGGAAGATTTGATAGAAATGATGGATTTAACCAAAGCAGAATCTCTTTTATTGGACATGAATAATAAAGTTCCAAATTGTGTGCCCGTATTGAATGTTCTAGCTCATATGTACGGTAGGCATTTATCCGATTTTGAGTCTGCAATAAAATTTTATAATTTAGTTTTAGATATTGAACCAGACAACGCTTGGGCAAGAGATGAAAGACGTAAATATAGTAGATATGTGTCCTATGATTGAAGTATATCTAAACACTAGTTATCCTTCTGAATGCTATGCATCAAGGTGCTCTACTAATTGTTGGTGTTGGAGGATTGGGCTCTCTCTGGGCAGAAAGAGCGCATTCACGGTGCTCTAGATTTTCAGATCTTTTGTTGATTGATGCCGATGAAAAAACCTTCAATGGTAGCGCAGAAGCACATTGCTTACATCTTGATGCGTCGGGCGAAGCAAAAGGCGCTGCGGCGTTACCAATGCTCGCCAAACATAGATTAAATGAGGGTATCAAAGAAATCCAGCCTTTGATTGATAAAGCCGAGCTTGTAGTAATTTTAACTTGCTTAGGAGGAGGGGTAGGGTCAGGTGCCGCATCCGAATTTGCAAGACTAGCAAGAGAGTCTGATTCAATGGTAGTTTCGATTGTAGGATTTCCTTTCGCGGAACAACCGATTAGATATCAAATGGCAGAAGAATCTTTTCCAGAATTATATAATTTTTCTAATGTTTGTATTAGAGTCAGTTTAGAAAGATTGTCTTGGCAGTCCAAGGAAAGAAAACTAGACTGGAAAAAAGGTGCAGGTTGGATAGAAGAATTAGTCGAGGGATTATTATCTACGCTTGCTAAGGTCGGGAAAATAAATCTTGATCTTATGGACTTTAGGACAATTGTCGAACATCCAGGGGAGGCAACAATTCTTGTTGGTTCTGGTCCTACGAACTCATTATCCGAAGTAGTTAACACCGCTTTCCAGTCACCTCTTTCTAATCTCGATGTAGATGGCGCTAAAGGTTGTTGGATTCAGGTTGAAGGAGGGCCAGATATGACTATTTATCAGCTAAATACGGTCACTGAAGAATTTGTTTCAAGGTTGGATTCTAATTGTCAAGTACTTCTGGGCGCTCGTTCAACCGATGAGATGATTGGGCGTGTAAGAGTAGTGGCAGTCGTCAGCGGCTTGTAGGAAATCTCCGCACCGTTTCATTGGTTAACTAGGACTTTATCGCGTGTGTCGTGCCGAAAGTCAATAAGTCTGCCCGAGGGAAACACAGGTGGATAGGTTTTCAGTTAGATGTTGAAGATTATTCGCGACATGAATGCGAATCATTTTTTTCTGATATTTTTGTTAATGTTTCATGGCGCCTTTTTGATTTTAAAAAAATTAATGGCTTATATTATGGTGTCATAAAGACTCCTTTGGAATCATATATTGACGCTAAGGATATAATAAACAAGCAAGATAAATCTTCAACTATTACCTCATCAGGTAAGATTAAGTTAGTTAGAGAAAGGATGAGTCTAAAATAGCCAATTTAGTTTTTCAATGCTCTGAATCTCGGATTTTTCACCTTTTAATAATACTGTCAATCCTCCTTCATTATTCAATCCTATGACTCTAGTTTTTTCTCCATCTAGATCCAATGAATAACCTCTCGATAACAGTTTGGAAAGGCCTCTCCAAGAATCTCGATTAAATTTATCTACTGATAAATTATTTTCTAATAATTCATGATTTTCAAATAAGGTAGATAATACGGCGTCAATCATCTTAGACATATCTTTTTTATTGATGTCTGGAAATTTATCGTTCCATCCCGTAATTTCCATACCCTCTATTTCCTTACTCGAATAATTCAATCCAACCCCAATCCTTAGGTGTTCTTTTTGATTGTCCATTTCTATCAAAACACCCCCTATTTTCTGCCCATTATTGTCTATGATGTCATTAGGCCATTTACAATATTGTTTTAGTAAATCAGCTATTTTCGTACCAATAATAATTTGCACAATTCCGGGATTTAAATCTGATAAAATGGTTTTATTAATATTCCATGTAGCGAGTAAGTCTCGTTCATCAGAGATCCACTTAGATTCTTTCCTTCCTCTCCCTTCGATCTGCTTGTTAGTTTGTACCCTTTGCCAGCCAATTTCGGGTAATTTTTTGGCTTCATCCATGGTTGAAATACACTCCTCTAATATTCTCATAGGTATTCCTTGACCTGGTCTCCAATATGCGACAATTTCTAGTTTCTCACCATATATCCATATCGTTTTTATCACTCTATGTGACCATCCCTTTTTCAACCAATATTCTGCATTACTAGGACTCTTTGGATACTTTCGTTGCAATAAAATTATCAGTAAATCAGGCTCTAAATACATATTATTTTCTTCAAGAAAGTCTGCTAATTGATGACCCCATCCTTTCTCTGCCATGTCTGACATCGACGCTTCTTCTATCCAACCCAGTCTTGGCTCATTCGGAGAGGGTGGGTTTAGATAGGGCAAGTTCCAAAATAATAGTTTAGTCTCCACAGGGATTGAGAAATTTTCTTCCCCCACTCCGCTTTCTCTAAAATTAATTTTTTCTTCTACTGACGCGGATATAGAATTTTTCTTTGCAGCAGCTATTGCGAATGGATTAATGTCGCATGACTCTACACTCCAATTATTTCTAGCTAATATTATGCTTAAAATTCCAGAACCGCAACCAATTTCCATTGCAATACCATTAGGCTCTAGAGTTTCCAAGTATTCAATCAGTAATGCTGAATCTTCTCTAGGTGGGTAAACGGTTTTGGGAATATCAAGAGATATGGTGTCTCCATTTTTTAGTTTCACTTCAGCCTTTCGAAGTTCGGTGATAGGATTATCTTTTTCACCCAAATTCATAATCATTTCTCCGTGTTTTAGTCCTTTTTTTTCAAAACATTTATCTCTGAATGCCCTGCTTTAGGAATGCCGATTGGGAACTCCTAACCTGCACCCTCGCTCCAGTGGTAGCCATGCCTCTACCATCAGATTGATAAATACCCCCTCAGTCCGACGACAGCCCAGCATATGCTATGGGCCTGTGGCATAGTTAAGGAAGACTTCGAAATAAAAAAATTATTTTCAGTCTAAAAGTCCTTTTCTGGCTTGCAAGCCCATGTTTTTTGCTGGATGGTGGTGTTTGATTTGGCAGTGAAAAGTTCGACAAAAAAGAGATTAATGGAACTGGGTGTCTCGGAAGAACATGCCCACCGACTTGCAGACGATGCCAACATGGATGCAATCAAGAGAATGACTGTTGACCAAGTAGCCAAAAAAGTTGGTTTAGAAACTGGTGATGATGAACTTGAAAATATCATGGGAATTATTCGCGAACAAATGGCTTCAAGGAAGAGGAGTCGTAGCGGTAGGATTACAATTTCAAGAAAATCTATTCTCGATGATGATATTCCTCAGGGCGAAGACCGATTCAATGTTCTAAATCATTTTTTAGTCCCTCATCACGAATTAATTCCTGTTGATCAAGAGGAGTCTCAACTTGCTCCTTGGGATATGCTTCAAACTGATTTCGATGGCAGTTCCAGATTAGCAAAAGAATTGTTGCCTAAAGTCTTAATCACGGACCCTGCCATCCAGGCAATTAAAGAAGTCGAAGAGTCAAATAATTCAGAACTACCTGCTGGTTGGTTAACTAACAGGGTTGTAAAAATTGTTAGATATAGTCGGTCTGCGGGCTCTAGTACTGCATTCCGCCTAATTGTGGAGAGTACTTGAGGAGTTGTTATTATGAAAGAAATTGTAGATAGTTATTTTCAAAGAAGAAGTTTAGTTAATCACCAATTAATGTCGTACAACGATACAATTCTAGGTGGAGAAGGCCGCAAAAGCCGTATGGAAAAAATTGTAAGAAATATTCGTGTAGGTACCGATGAAGATATTGACTTAATTCCTGGCGGAATAGATGGTGGAGGTGCAATCAAACTCGACGTTCTTGAGAAGGAAATTTATGTTCGTTTGAAAGGCTTGAGATTAGGGAATCCCACTATTAGAGAGGCAAATGGTGCAGAGCATCCTGCAACTCCCTTGGAATGTAGGATTCGTAAACTAACATACTTTTCTCCAATCTATATGGATTTCGTCATCTATCGGGATGATATCCCTCCAGAGCCGGGACAGACTCATGGCTCTATAGAAGAATCTAGCGTTCATATCGGTAATCTTCCAATAATGGTCCGTTCAGCTCGTTGTAATTTGCATCCAGATCACATAGCTGGATCACAAGATTCTCCTCGTAAATTGTCCCCTCATACATCAGCCGACGATGCTGAATACCATGAAACTCTTCTAAGGAAATTCGGAGAAGATCCAATGGATCCTGGAGGGTACTTCATAATTAATGGTACAGAACGTGTTTTGATTTCTATGGAAGATCTAGCACCTAACCGAGTTACTGTTGAAAAGAACAAAAAATACGCTCATGAAACTGAAGTGGCCAAAATCTTCTCTCAGAAAGACGGAGTTAGAAAACCTCTCAATGTAGAAAAGAGAAGAGATGGAATGCTAATGGTGAAAATTCCTAGTGCAGGTACTGCTGCAATACCGGTAGTTCTTTTGATGAGAGCTCTCGGTATGGAAAACGACAGAGAGATATTCGCTGCAATCGCCGGTCCAGTTGAAGCAATGAAGTATACTGTTGCAAATTTAAATGATGTTAAAGATAATGAAGAGTATGGAGTAGAGACTACTGAAGAAGCAATTTCTTGGCTCGAGAAAAAGTTTGCACATGGTCAGCAAAAAGAGTATCGAGAATCGAGAATTCAAAATATGCTAGATAAAGAATTGTTACCTCATCTAGGTGCAACTTCTGATGCTAGAGAAAAGAAAGCGATTTTCCTTGGAAGAATTGTACGACAAGTATTAGAAATGGCTATCACCAATAGAGATCCAAATGATAAAGATCATTATGCTAACAAGAGAGTTCGTCTCGCTGGAGATTTAATTGAAGATTTGTTCCGTGTCAGTTTACAACAACTGGCTCGTGACTTAAAGTATCAACTTGAACGACATCACAATAGGAAGAGAGATTTGAAAATTAATGCATGTCTCAGACCCGATGTCCTAACATCAAAAATTATGCATGCCTTAGCTACAGGTAATTGGGTAGGTGGGCGCTCAGGTGTAAGCCAGCTACTGGATAGGACTACGTATCTTGCTGCACTATCTCACATGAGACGTGTTACAAGCCCACTCGTAAGGAGTCAGCCACATTTCGAAGCAAGAGATCTTCACCCAACGCATTGGGGTAGATTATGTCCTAATGAAACTCCTGAGGGTCAGAATTGCGGTCTAGTGAAAAATGCTGCTCAGATGATTGACGTCTCTGAAGAAGTTGCAGAATCTGAGGTAAAAGAATTATTGAAAGAGGCGGGAGTAGATGACTCGCCCGCAGGATGGGCGGATGGATCTAGAATTCACGTAAATGGTGATATTTTCGGACTTCACAAGAGGCCTAACAAGTTAGTGTCTCAATTCAAACGCCGCCGTCGTTCCGGAAGAATTAGGCCAGAAGTTAGTATTAGGCATGATTCTGAAAATAAGGATGTATTCATAAACACGGATAGAGGTAGAATTTTGAGACCTTTACTGGTACTAGAAGAAGGTAATTTAGTACTTACAAAACGTACACTAGACGGTTTGAGAGCAGGTGAACTTTCATTCAATGATTTAGTCAATACTGGTGTTGTTGAATGGATCGATGCAGAAGAAGAAGAAGACTTACTTATTGCTCCAAGGCCATTCGACTTACCAGAATTCTCTCCAAAATATTCTCGTCCAATTAATCCTGCAAAAGTTGAATGGATGAATCTTGGAGATATGGTAAATAAGAAAGATGCCGAACTTAGCGTAGAGGTACAATTGCCCAACGGTGAGACAGTCACGGAAGAATTTTCAGTGCCGTTGAATTACTATCAAGAAGATATTGAGAAGTTGTCTATGCAACAAACAAAACAAAACAAAGTTCTTGTCTATACACACGTAGAAATAGATCCTCAGTTAATCTTAGGTGTTTGTGCGTCTTTAGTCCCATATCCTGAACATAACTCCACACCAAGAGTAACTGGAGGGACTGCAATGGTTAAGCAGAGTCTTGGGCTTCCGAGTTCTAATTACAGGCTTCGTCCCGACACAAGAGCTCACATAATGCATTACCCTCAACAATCAATTGTTGGCACCAGGGCAATGAAATCAACAGGATTTAGACAAAGACCTGGTGGGCAGAACTTCGTTGTAGCTATTATGAGTCACCATGGATATAATATGCAGGACGCTATAATCATGAATCGTGCGTCAGTAGAACGTTCTCTAGGACGTTCATCATTCATCAGGACTTACAATGCAGAAAATAAAAGATTCCCCGGAGGACAAGAAGAAAGAATCGAGGTGCCAGGAACAGGTCTAGATGAAATTAAAGGATTGAAATCATTCAACAGTTATTCTCATCTTGAGAGAGATGGTTTACCAGTGCCTGAAGAATTTTTAACTAGTGGGGCTCCAGATTCTAAAGTTCTAGTAGGGAAAACAAGCCCTCCAAGATTCCTTGAAGAGTCAGCAGGTGCTTTCCTGCAGGCACAGGAACGTCGCGAATCATCAATGATGGTTCGAAATGGCGAATATGGTTGGGTAGACAATGTTTTCGTAACAGAATCTTTAGATTCTGGAAGGTTAGTAAGAATTACCTTGAGGACTAATAAGATTCCAGAATTAGGAGATAAATTTGCATCTAGACACGGCCAAAAAGGGATTATAGGTAGACTGGTAGATGAAGAAGATATGCCATTTACGGTAAATGGAGTAATTCCTGATGTTCTAATTAACCCTCATGCTATTCCTTCGAGGATGACTGTAGCACACGTTTTGGAAATGATTGGCGGTAAAGTAGGTTCAATGGAAGGTCGTCAGATAGATGGTACTGCGTTTACGGGGGAGAAAGAAGAATCTCTACGTTCTGGTCTGTTAAGAAATGGATACAATCATACAGGCAGAGAAACAATGATCAGTGGAGAAACTGGTGAGGAGTATCCTGCTGACGTCTTCGTTGGAGTAATTTATTATCAGAGATTACACCACTTAGTCAGTAGTAAATTACATGCTAGAAGCCGTGGAAGAGTCCAGATTTTAACCAGGCAACCAACAGAGGGGCGTGCTCGTCAGGGTGGTCTGAGATTCGGAGAAATGGAACGTGACTGTTTGATTTCACACGGTGCTTCGATGGTAATCAAAGATCGCCTACTTGATGAATCTGATGGTTGGAATCTGATGGTATGTAATACTAGAGGATGTGGACACATCGCTTACTTTGATTGGAAACGTAGGACTACTGTTTGTCCTTATTGTGGAGACAGGGCTGACGTACATACTGTACAAACATCATATGCATTCAAGCTTCTTTTGGACGAAATGAAAAGTCTAGGGGTGGCCATGAGACTTGAACTGGAGGATAGAAAATGAGTGCTAGAGATGCAGCAAAAATCCCAAAGAGGATTCAATCAATAAAATTTGGATTATTAGAACCGAATGAAATTCGTAAGATGTCGGCTGTGGAAGTAAAAACTGCTGATACATATCGCGATGATGGACATGCATTTAAACAAGGTTTGATGGATCCAAAGATGGGTGTTATTGATCCTGGGGTTAGGTGTGAAACGTGTGGCAATAAACACGAAGAATGCCCAAGTCACTTTGGCCACATTGCACTAGAGCTGCCTATCATGCACATTGGTTTCACTGATTTGATAAAGATGTCATTGAAGTCAACTTGCAATTCCTGCAGTAAGATTTTGCTGCACGATCAACCAAATACTCACCCTCTTGATCCTGAAAAATCAGAACAAGATTACTATCGTGATAGAGTCAAGGATGTAATGGTTAAACACGGAGTCGGCTCTAGAGAGTTCAAGAAAATCATCAAAGATATCGAGAAAGAATGTTCTAGTAAAAAGAGAACCATTTGCATGCATTGTGGGTCTGAGCAAGGGAAAATTATTCTTGATAAACCTTCTACTTTCAAAGAAAAGAAAGAGAATAAAGGAGAGCACAAATTGAATGCTAGAGATATCAGGGAATGGTTAGAAAGAATACCAGATGAGCACTTGCTTTTCATTGGGATGGATAAAGACTCAAGTCGTCCAGAATGGACTATTATGAAAGTTCTTCCAGTACCTCCAATTACCGTAAGGCCTTCTATAACACTAGATAGTGGTGATCGTTCAGAGGATGACCTAACTCACAAATTGGTCGACGTATTAAGGATTAATCAAAGATTAAGGGAGAATCGAGACGCAGGAGCTCCACAACTAATTGTAGAAGATTTATGGGAATTATTACAATATCACTGTACTACTTATTTCGATAATCAAACCAGTGGTATCCCTCCTGCAAGACATCGTTCAGGAAGGCCTTTGAAGACTTTAACGCAGAGGTTGAAGGGTAAAGAAGGAAGATTCCGTTCTAATTTGTCAGGTAAGAGAGTAAACTTCTGTGCAAGAACTGTTATTTCCCCAGATCCTAATTTGGGTATTAATGAGGTTGGAATTCCAGTCAAAACTGCTAAGGAATTAACTGTGCCAGTAAGAGTAACAAATAGGAATAGGGAACAACTTAGACAGATGATTCTGAGAGGTCCTGATGTACACCCTGGTGTGAACTATATTATTCGTGGCGACACACTCAGAGTAAGAATCACTGATCGAACTAAATATATATGGGCTGGATTTAGATGCATGAATCCTGACTGTCATTCAGGAAGCGATGATGAGCCTTATTCAGGATATAGGCCTGATTTAAATCAGGTATTACCTGCGCCTAATTTCCTACCTGGTCTAGAGTTAAAGAGACAAATGAGAAGAAATTCGATTGGAGATCTCGAAGAAGAATGGGGTGTAGATTTAGATAAAACAATTTCAAATCTTAGAGGAGAAGAAAGTGAAGGTTCCATGAAAGGACAGGCTCTTCCTTCTGATGATCCACGCGCTTTAATTCACAGTAGATGGCTTTGGGAACATTCCAATCCTGATGATGAATACCCTGATCATTTAGAGGTCAATTGCCCCCACTGTGGAAGTCCATCTATTGAAGATGAGTATGGGGAATCTTACAGGACAGATGTTGAAGATAGGCTAAGTACTGTAGATAGAGATGGAAATCCAAAACCAGGTGTAGTTATCGAAAGGCATTTGATTGATGGAGATGTTACAATATTCAACAGACAACCATCTCTACACAGAATGTCAATGATGGTACACGAAATCAGAGTTATGGAAGGCAAGACCTTCAGATTCAATCTGGCAGATTGTACTCCATACAATGCAGATTTTGATGGGGACGAAATGAACCTTCACGTAATTCAATCTGAAGAGGCTAGAGCAGAAGCGAAGATTTTGATGCGCGTTCAAGAGCATATTATCACTCCAAGATATGGTGGATCCGTAATTGGTGGAATCCACGACCATATTTCTGGTTCTTACCTTTTGACCCACGGTTCAAAACTACTTTCAGAGAAGCTAGTAATTGAGATTCTTGGTGCAGTTGGTTGGGATGGAGGGCTCCCGGAAATCAAAGAAATTGATGGCGTAAAGGGCTATCTTGGTTCAGATGTTTTGAGTTTAATCGTTCCTGAGGGATTCAATCTTGAATATACAAGTAGATCAGGCGACCATGTACAAGTAAGTGATGGTAACGTTACTGGAACAATTGATAAGAGAGGAATCGGTGCTGAAGATGGTAGATTACTAGATGCTGTTGTCCAAACCCATGGTCCAGATGTAGGAGCGGAGTTCATCAACAGAATGACTAAGATGACAATAGCGATTTGTACATCAATGGGCTTCACTACAGGTATTGATGATGAAGATTTACCTCCAGAAGCTAAAGCGGCTATAGCAGAAATTAATAAAACTGCTAGCGATAACGTAAATATCGAATTAGAAAAGTTCGGTAAAGATGGTCGTAGGTATGAAACAAGGCCAGGTAGAACCGCTGAAGAAACACTTGAAGAAAATATTCTCAATATATTAGATTCAGGTAAGGCAGAATCTGGAAAAGTAGCGAAAGAATTCCTTGGTGACGACAACTCTGCTGTATTGATGGCAACATCCGGAGCTAGAGGTTCTATGGATAACCTAGCTATGATGGCAGGTTCAATTGGTCAACCTAAGGTTAGAGGTAAAAGGCTAGAAAGAGGATACCAAGAAAGAGTTCTAACTCACTTCAAGAGAGGAGTCAAAGGAGCAGAAGAGAAAGGTTTCGTTTCATCTTCATTCAAGAGAGGACTTGAACCAACAGAGTTCTTCATGCTTTCTGTATCTGGAAGGGAATCCTTGGTTGATACTGCTGTCCGTACTTCTAAGTCTGGATATATGCAACGTAGATTGATTAACGCTATGGATGATTTGAAAGTAGCCGATGATCACATGCGTTCAGTTAGAAACACAGCAGATAGAATTATTCAATTCGAATACGGAGAAGACAAAGTTGATCCTGCTAGAAGTAGAAAGGGTGAACCGTTCGATGTCAATCAAGTTCTAGACGATGCATTAGGAGGTGCTAACTGATGGTAGTAAAGAGTGCAACAAAAAAGAAGCTCATGGACTTGGGTATTGAAGAAGAATATGCTCATAAACTAGCTGATGATAAAAAATGGGATGATGTTAAAGTATTAACTTCATCACAAATTGCTCAGATATGTGGTACTGACTCAGGAACTGCTACAAAAATCTTCGAAGTAATGGCTGGTTCTTCCAAAGCTGCTCAGAGAGCAGCGGCTAGAATTGATAAGACATTATTGAGAAGAAAGACCGCTAGAAGGAGTAGAAGTTCTAAAAGAGCAACTTTACCCATCCAAACTTATGATTCGGAATCCAAAATGATTCAAATTCTCAGAGATGTTGATGTTGAATCTGAATTATATTCGCAATTGACTGATGCATCCGTTAAACTGAATGCACCTATGTCGCCGAGAATAATTAATGACCTAGTAAATGCTCTGATTGCAAGAGGTGAAACAAAATTAACCCCTTCTAAGGCAAAGAAAGTAGTTTCCTCAGCCAATGAACATCTCAAGGGTTCTAGAGTTGATCCACACGAAGCAGTTGGAATTACTACAGCTCAATCTATTGGTGAGCCCGGAACTCAGATGACTATGAGAACATTCCACTATGCTGGTGTGGCTACAGTAAACGTAACACAAGGTCTTCCACGTATTATTGAAATTGTAGATGCTAGAAAAGTTCCTAAAACTCCAACTATGAGAATCTATCTTGACGAAAATAATGCCAAAGGTAAACCTCTTCGAACTAATCAAAAATTAGTCCAAGAAATTGCAGCAGGATTGGAAACAACAACAACTCGTGACATAGCTAACATTGACGTCGATATTACGCAACGACATATTATCCTTTCACTCAATAATGCTAATCTTAGAGTTAAGAAAATGAACGGTGCTGAAGTTCGTGATAAATTATCTCGTGCATTAAGACTCTTCGTTCAAGCAGATAATGACGATAAACCCAAAACTTTGAAGATAATTCCTGGTGTTGCTAAGGAGGAAGAACTCGCTACCTTGTCTAGTGATCCACCTACATATACAGCTTTGCTTCAATTAGAAGAGAAAATCAAGAAGTTACGATTGAAAGGTCTTCCTGATATAATGAGGGCTAACGTACAAGGACCAAATGCTGAAACTGGTGAATACTATATTTCTACTATAGGATCTAACCTATCTAAAGTCAGCGAATATGCAGGAGTAGATAGATCTAGAACTTATACAAACAATATCACTGAAATTCATGATTATCTTGGCATTGAAGCGGCTCGTCAAGCAATAATTAATGAAATGCTTCTTACACTTGAAGGAGCAGGTTTAGATGTTGATGTTAGACACTTGTTGATGGTTGCAGATGTAATGACTAGTGAGGGAGAAGTTCGTGCTATAGGTCGTCACGGAGTTAGCGGCACGAAGCACAGTATACTTGCAAGGTCTGCTTTCGAAGTAACAGTAACTCATCTTCTTAGAGCAGGAATTATTGGTGAGAGAGATGAATTAAGAGGTGTCACTGAGAATATTATTGTTGGACAACCTGTTGCTTTGGGAACAGGTAGTGTTGACTTATTTTACATACCAGAGGATGCATAGGGGGATTTTTTATGGATTTAGCAAGACAATTAAAACAAGGAATTAGTACAGGAAATTTACTTTTCGGACAGAGACAAACAAAAAGTGCATGCGCAAAAGGCGATGCTAGAATGGTCCTAGTCGCTGCAAATTGCCCTAAAGAATATATTTCTGACATAAAACAAAATCATCCAGATGTAACACTTCATCAAGTTACTTTAGTGAATAGGCAACTTGGTGCAGCATGCGCCAAGCCATTTCCAGTGAGTGCTGTTTGTGTATTAGATCCAGGGCAGAGTGAATTACTTTCGCTCTCAATGAATGTTTGAATATCTTACAATATTCAATAATAGAGATTTTTTCTCTATATTGATAGTTCTTTTGAAGTGATGTAGGTATACCGGATGGTATGGAAGAAATTGTTCGAGCCATTCTCGATTCTCGAACAGTGAGTTTGGAGGCTGCTGAGAAAAGTTTCAATATTTATGGTTTTAAATGTCTAGGTGTGGCAGAAAAGCTAGTTGATATCGAAAATATTAATGATTCATCAGTATATATTTGGCATGTTAAGTCAGATATATTACCTGTTTCGAAAAATGAAATTGAAAGATGGTCCATTGACGCCCCAGGAGATAGGCATTGGATCTTAAGTGAAAGGGAAATCGATACTGATTTATTTAATATTTTTCCTGATGATTTCAAAGTAATTACTTGGGGGCCTGATAAATTATCTAGGTGGATTGGTGAATCTGTCCTTAGAGGCGATTTAATAGTGGATAGTAATACTCAGAATAGTATTTTACTAGAAAATTCCTCTAATCAAGACACCATAAATAAAGGGAAAAATCAACTTTTAACCCTCAATCCAATCATTGATTTAGAAGATTGGCTAAAGAATCAGCCATCAGGTTCACTCAATACGATTCCCGTACTTTTAGAAGTTAAATTATGGCATATTTCTGGTTTAATGATTGGTCCCAATTCGAATAAAGATACAAAAAAATGGTCTTTTATTGAAGATCCGTGGATGAATAATATTTTTCCTTTTTCCGAAGATCAAATTTTCGAAAACCCTCCAAATCTTCGCCAAATTCAGCCTTCTGAGTTAGAATGGTTTTCCTTGGAAATGCTCAAATCTAATCTTAGACCATTACTTGATTACAGGAAGAAAGAGCAATCAAACGATAGTGATGAATTAGTTAAGTCGACGATGCTTGAGTGGTGGAGAGTAGATATTCCATCATTAAATTTTGATTTTGAGTATGCCCAAATACCTGGATGGAATTTAATATTTGATGATGGTGAAGAAAAAATACTCCATAGTCATAACGGTAAGGTCTACAATTTATAGATTAATTTCTTTGTAAAGCCATTAGTTCTTCTGTTGATAGAGTATCTCCTGACATCAACCTTGACATTAAATCTGTAACTTCTAACTTACCACCATCATCATCTTCAACATTCCTCTCCTGCGCATTCATTGCCTTGAATAGATCTTGTATTGAATGAATACTTCTCAATGATACAACATATTTGTTGTGTAGTAAGTCTGCTTCTCTTTTAGATCGAATCACTCCTTCTTGAGAAGAATTAGCTTTTGCTCTCAATCTATCCACTTCCTCAGATAATTCTATCATTAAGTCATGAGATTCTTGAGCAGTAGTAACTGCATCTTCAACAAGTCTATGAGCATCTTCTTGTGATTTCGCTGCCTTCCTAATTTGTGATTCTAACTCTGAGAATACATTCTCTTTCTTTTGTTGTTTGACTTCTTTTAATTCTTGATATAATTTTTTCATTTGCCGACCGAAGTCTTTTTCTTTTTTACCTGGAAAATGACCAAGTTCAAATCTCATTTCCAATTTATTCATTTCAGCTTGGATAGTCCTTTCATTACGTTTCTTATCTGTTTTCTCAATTTTTTGGCGCTCATCAGCAGGTTTTTTTTCTTGTAATTCCGCTCTAAGTTGTTTCAAAACTGTTGATCTTTCTGCACGAATAATTTTTAACTCCTTAACTTTAGAATTTGCTTCATCTCTGATTACTTTTTGATTTTGAACTTCAGAGATTAATTCCTTAACTTGTCTATTGATTTCATTCCTTTCGGTTAAATATTTTTTAACTTTAGCATTCCAACTATCCCTATCTTGGCGAAATTCAGAAAGTTTCTCATCTAATGATGTACTTTTAGGTGTGAGAACCTCTCTTACCTCGTCAAAATCCATCATTTGCTAACACCTTTCACATTGTCCGAGTTAATACCCTCATATAAGGGCATAGGGGTGAGGTAAAATGGCCAACTGCTCATTCATCTCTTTTAGAAACTCGTGAACCCAATCTTGCCCCTCCTCTGGCTACTCCAAGCCTTCGATGTTGTTTCTTTCCTTTATTTTTCTTAGATGATTTTTTCTTAGTTTTTTCGTTATTATTTTTTGTTAATTCTGCTAGGCCACCAGTTCGAAGCAATGCCCCTAATTCTTGCGTATTTAGAGAATCTCCACTCGTCGCTCTTTCTTTTACTTCTGAGATTTTTATTGGCTTACCTCTACTACTTGTTAATTTAAGATACGTTCTCAGACGATTAGATTCTTTCCTTAACGCCTTTCTTTCTTCAGAAATCTTATCTAATTGTGAATCAATTTTATTAATCCTTTTACTAATCTTCCTAACATCTGACCTATTCACACTGCTTGTATCTTTTTGTCCTTCTTGTGGCGAATCTATTTCCTTTCCTTTTGGAGATTTATTCCTTGTTGCATCTAACTCCTTAGTAATCTCTCTAATTTCTTTAATATGATTGACATAATCTTCATGAAATATTTCTGAATCTTGTTTTCTTGTGTATGCTGCTTGAAGTTCGAAGAATCTTTTGAACATATCAATTTCTCTATGGAGTGTCGGTACTGCAGTCAAATCATTATCAATAGTCACTAATCTCTGATGTGTTTCAGCCATCCATTCTGATAGAATACTAGATGGGGGCGGAATTGATACATTGACCAAATCTCTCTTCTTCCTAGCATCTTCTGCTAATTTTCTCGATTGATGAAATTTCTTTAATAAAACCCTTCTTTCATCGCTAATAGCTTCATTTTCGCCCACCGTTTGGCGTAAAGATTTTACAATTTCTACTTGATTTTTCCTTTCATTTCTCAATGATTTATGCTCGTCTTCAATTGTTCTAATTTCACGTTCTATTTTATTTGATAATAACTTTACATCTTTGTGTGATATTTCTTCTAAATCTGAAAAAACTCCTTCTTGAGGGTCTGAATCATTCATTCTTCTTCCTCCTTTTTTTGGTTATAAGGAGATTTAGTCATCTTTTTACTACTAGTTTTCTTTCTTGCAAAAGATGAATCTCCTCCTTCAGCGACCTTTCTTTGTGCAGATAATAAATCTTTGAACCCATCACCTAATTCACCAAATCCTTTATCCAATCTTCTCTCCCAATGTTCTACTGCTTTGTCGGACTGTGACAGCAATTCCCTTGCTCGATCTAATTGTCTTCGAATTTCACGCAGTTCATCTCTAATCTTTTTCTGTTTTTCATGTTGTGGTTGTGCTTTTTCCACTCCGTCAAGCATATTTCTGTGTGATTTATCTGCTAATCTATAAAGCGAGTTCATTTCTCTTCTTGCATCGATATATGTGACCATTTCAGGATTTAAATCTCTCCTTTGTTTAAGCCATTTATCATTTTCTTCAATCAGTTTTTTCCTTCTATCCAACAACTTTCTTTCAGCCTTATGATCCAATGCAGATGTTTGTATTTTCTTTTCAATATCTTCTATTTCTTCAAACATTTTTTCTTTCTTCCAAGAAGGGTCAAGATTAATCATTCCATCGTTTTGAATTAATTTTTCTCTACTTTCTTTGACTATTTTTAATAACTCATTTGCTTTTTTTTGAGCTTCATTCCTTTTTTCTTTTAAATCACTGACTTTCGAATTTATATTATTATTAATTTCTAATGCCTTTTTTGCTTTAGGTGCAAGATTTTGTTCTTCTGCCTCTAAAGTTCTAATTACTGTAGGTAATTGTTGTTTTAGCAATTGTCTTCGCGCAAGAAGAGACTTAGCCATCTCTTCCGGCGTGACTGCGAGAAGCTCATCAGTGTTCATAGTGTATGGGGCTAACGAAAGTTATCAATAAAGGTCACTATGTGACCACGAAGAGGGGTTTCATTCATACGGTTGTTCTTGTCGAGTATAATCCAATGACCCGAAGAACAACAGTTTCGTCTTTGAAGGTTTTATTACTATTATCAATAATAATGATTATTTTTTCTTCTAATACGTCAGCTGCAGATACAGATTTTGACATTTCTGTAGATAACACCTGGTCTGTTGAATATCTAGATGGAAGTACATTGGAAAAGACAGGAAATAATTCTGCATCTGATGGTGATTTCATATCATTAAAAATTCAAGTTTTTAACACAAATCTCTCTTCTGAAGATGCTTATTGGAGCTTTAGTTTTGGTTTTGATGGACAATGGTATGGAGGTAACTCAGGAGTTTTAATAGGTAATTTGTCAACGAATGATATCGAAATTTCTTTTGGTCCGGTTACTGAAGGTTATGTTCTTTGCAAGCTAGAGGTTGATAATACTCTTGAAAATGAAGTACACGAAATCAGAGTAGGCCCTAATCCCGTAAATTTCTCTTCTGCGGGTTCCAATGAGATTGTTATTATTGGACAACCTATACATGTCGGTGATGAATTAACTGCATCAATATTGGTACATAATCAAGGCTCTATTAGTGATTCAGTTAGGCTAGAATTAACTAGAGATGATGGGACAACTCTTGTCAATGGAGAATTTATTTCAATTTCTCCTGGCTCTAGTAGAGAGGTTTCAGCTAACTTCATCCCGCTTTTATCTGGTTCTCTAAATGTTGATTGGAGAATTTCCTCACTAAATGGTGGTGTCGATGTTTCTCTTAATGGAAGTTCCGACATAGAAGTTAGAAACTCACAAGATATTATTGTGGAATTAGAAGAAATTTCTTGGGATCTGGAAGAGGGATTAGATTTGGATATTTCAATTTCTCTCAGTTCAGGATTAAATCGTAGTATGGGAGTGGAAATTTTTATGAAATCAGGAAATGAATATGCTGAGTTTCAAAAATTTAATATCGAAATGAATCCGGGTATAAGGAATATTAATTTGAATCTTGGTCACCCTGATGCGAGTCGATTAAAGATAGTTGTGAGTCCAAACAGTTGGCTTCCCTTGAATGGAGATGGAGAACTAATCATTGAATTAATTCCACCATTAGTTACCCCTTCAATATTGATTTCAGGTATGTCACCTACAACAGTTTCTTTGGGTGATACATTTACAATATCCTATTCACTTGAAAACACTGGTACTTCTGCATCATCTGCAGGATTATTGAGAGTAGTTGGTGTCGCAAATAACCTCGTTTTCACTGAAGTTTCAGTTCCTTCCATAGACCCTGGTAATGATTATTCGGGGGCAGTAGAATTCATCTCTTGGGAATATTCTCAAACCATAGATATTGAATTCATTTGGAATATGGAAGATTTAATTGTCAAAAACCAAACATCAGTAGTAGTTGACAGCGGGTCAAGTGCTAGCTTTTCGCTTCCATTTAGTGTCTATGCTGCAATCTATGGTGCTCTGTCTGGCCTTGCTATTGTTATGACTAGCCTAGTAATTTTCAGAGCGATTTCGCAACGAACACCTTCAACCAATTCTAAATTATTTAGAGGTGATTTCTTGAATAATAGGTTTCTAAAAAATAATGCATCTAAATTAAAGAAAGAAGTTTCTTGCCCCTCATGTAATCAGAGATTAAATATTCCAATTGAGCATAATGGCTCTGTGAAATGCCCTGCTTGCTCAATGCAATTCTCTCAAAAGAGTTTTACTCAAGATGAAATTGAAGATAGTATGAGCGTAGAAAAACCAGATGATGAAACTATTATTTCTGAGTATGAGGCATTATCGTCTACTGATCTACTATCGTGCCCAAAATGTGAACAAACTCTTAGAGTTGCTCTCGATAAGAGGCCTGTAAGGTCACGGTGTCCGGCTTGTAGAGTTGAATTTATAGCAAAAATTGGTTGAGGTTTAATATGTCTGATTTAAGTGAGTTTGAAGAAATGTATCTCAAACGTATTTTCGAGACTCACTTCGCAGAACCGGGTGAAATAGTAAAAACTACAAAATTAGCGGAACTCATGGAAGTAAGTCCTGCATCAACTACTGAAATGATTCAGAGACTTTCAGTTAGAGATTATGTGACATATATCCCTTACAAAGGATGTAGATTGACTTCTGAGGGATTTAAACATGCATCAAGAATTAAGAGAAGGGAAGAGTTGTTAAAAATTCTGTTAACAGATGTGATTAGATTTGATGGTGACATTGATTCAGTCGCCTGTAAGATTGAACATAGTATTGATGAGAATTTAGAAGCGTCTATTGATAGAATGTTAGGGTATCCGGAGAGAAATAAAGATGGAGTGATGATTCCGACTGTGGATCGAAGTATGATTACTTCTACAACAAATATTTTGCTACCTTTATCAGCACTTCCCGAAGAAACACCCTCAATAATAGAATTAATAAATTCTAGTGGTGTGGCTATCAAAACGCTAGAAAATGCAGGTATCAAAATTGGTAATTCTATAATCAAAAAATCAAATAAATTTTATTGTGATGGCTCTGAAATTGCCTTTTCAAGAGAATTAAGTTTCAAAATTATAGTTCGAGTTGAGTAGGTATAATTATGTCGGCTATTAGTGATGATTTTGATATTCTTTCGATTGAAGAGAACATTCAACCTCCTTCAGCACCAGAGATTGATGATTTTTCTAAAGAGGTTAATCAGGATGTAAATTTTGATTTAAACGCTATTCAAAGATTACAGGAATATGAAAGAAACCTTGTCAAGTTAGATCGCCTTTTTATCAGTAGAGGTGCCAGATTCATTTTGATAATACCAATTTTAGTAATTTTATTATATGGTTTTGCAGAATCGTTTACCGGTTCAGAACCCGACTGGTGGGTAAACCATGTCTTACCTGTAATTCCTTTCAATATCACCATAGAAGTAGGGTTTTATTATCTGGCATTTTTCTTTATCGTTGCAGATTTGGGTCTTCTATGTTTACTTTTACTACTCCTATCTGTTACAAGAAGAATTTTTAATATTCAATCAAATTATCTTACAAAGACGGGTTTAACATTCAAAAGTGCTCATGGCTATGCAGAGATGAAAGAAACTATAGAAGGCTCATTTAGACAGGTTGTAGCGACTACTTTCCTAATGTTTCTTTCTGGTATATTTTTAATTTCGAGTCTTCAATTTTCTGATTTTGTTAGTGGAAACTCAGTTTTACTATCTTTTTCAACAGGATTTCTTTTATCAGGACATGGTGTTCATATGGTATCTAATCGTTCGAGATTTAATACATGTGAAACGTGGGGCATGTTAGATTCTTTTTCACCACCGATACATCCTGCTTTATTGAAAAGACCATTTAGTGATGTAATTAGTGCTCATGTCGACCCGCTTCTTTCAGTACGTATTTCTGAATATTTACGTTCAATACAACATTCTGTTAATGAAGGAAATAATATCTCAGATTTACAAGAAAAACTACTCCATTTATTGCACTTAAGGAGGGCAGGTTATTTGGATGAAGATGATTTTCGTTCAGAACTTGGGGTGATGATGCCTCTGGATATTATTGATGAATTATTCCGTCATCCTGAATTGGGTGAAGAAACCTGGGATCGTTTAATCATTAGGGCGAGAGATAGGTGTGCATCTTTTTTCCGACTTCATGACCGTTTGAGAATGAAGATAGATTCTGGGCTTAATCACGATATCTGGTTCGATGTTGATATGGAAAATCTTGTGGTTGGTCAAGCAAATTTATTTGCTTATGTTTTGAATAATGGTTCTGAACCAGCGAATCTCATACTAAAAATCCAAACTCCTGATTTCAGACCTTCTGAATGTGTTTACAAACTCAGAGTAGATTCTAGTTACGAACTATTAAATCAGATTGATAACGACTCTTTTGTGCAGAAATTACCAATCATTATAAAATCTACAGAAATTATCTGGCAGAGCTTGTTGCCTGAAGAAACAGGAGAAGCTACTGTTACTGTAAGATTGGAGGATGAAGATGGTAACTTACTAAGTGGTAGAGTATTAACGGTACAAAATAGAGCAGATTTGTTCACAAGATTAAGAGTTTCAATCGGCGCAATCTTCTTAGTTGGTGCAGGAATAGCGATTATTTCACCAATATTACCTCTCTTTACGTCTCTTCTAGGTCTATGAAACGAGTAGTTTCATTGAAGAAGGGTTCCTCTCTCGGCAACCTTGTGAAGGATGAGCAGCCGAAGCCTGAGGATGATCTTAGAACAAGGTTGCATGCTATGGAAACAAAAATCCGTAGAATGAAAGAACAAAGAAATTCATTCAACGAAGATGCGCGAAGAGCGGCTGATTCAAGAAATGCATTACAGGAACAAAGTAAGGAAATTCGAGAATCAATTAAAGATAAATTAGATGAGCAAAAGAAAGTTAGAGACCAAGCCCAAATCTGTAAAGCGAGGAGAGATGAGATTCAGAAACAAATTAGAGAACTCATTAATCAAAATAGAGGGCGCAAAGATGATGCTAAAGGAACTAAGTCAGTAGTAATTGAATTGTCTGAGACAATTAACGAGATAGAAAAAATTGAGAATACTATGATGACCGATGGTCGATTGATTTTAGAAACAGAGAATAAATTACTGAAGAAATTAAAAGTGTTAATTTCAAAGAGAAATAAATTAATGCCAGCAGTAAAGGATTTCGAGGCAATAAATATCGATATAGGAGATATGGACGGTTCTATTAAATTACTTAAATCTGAAGCTGACAAGGCTCATCAAGAAATGATAGATTTCCATAAGCAAGCAGATTTAATTTGGGAAGATGTAAAGCCTATGCTTGCTGAAAGAGATTTCTTACGAGCAGAGGCAGATAGATATCATTTGGCATACGTGGCTAGCAGAGAATCCGCAAATGAAGTACATGAGAACATGAAGGAATTAATCAGCCAAGTAAATGAAATTAGAGATGAAATGAAAGCAGCTGAAGAAGAGCGTGTAAAAGTAATTAAAGATCATAATCAGTCTGTTAGAGATGCTCTAAAACTCCCTAGTGAAGACGAGGGAATGGCAGATTCCTTAGCGTCTCAATTAATCAATAGTGGATCATTAACACTGGGTGGTGTTTTAACTGGAGATTCTAAATCACCTGTTTCTAAAAATATGAGAGGGAAAAAGCAATTTCGTAAACTTGGGACAACTCGTGGTAAGAAATAATTACCATCCTCTTTTTTCCATTCTTACATCGAGAGTCTCAATTTCCAAACCGGGCATTGCTTCTCCAATCATTCTACTTGCTTCTGCTACTGAATCAGGATCTTGAAATCTATGAGTTGCTAGAACAATGGCTTCAGCCGTTGTCTTAGGATCAGAGCTTTTGAATATTCCAGAACCAACAAAAATTCCATCCATACCGTGATTCATCATTAGAGCAGCATCTGCTGGTGTTGCAATTCCGCCCGCTGAAAATGTGACGACTGGTAATCTTCCCATTTCTACTACTTCATGTAATATTGATTTGACTTCAGTCCTTAGTTCAGAGGTTTTTCCAAAAGGTGTTCTTGTAATGCTAATGTCAAATTCAGAAGCATCTGGCATTCTGTTAAATCCTTTCATAATCACATTCACCATATCCTCAATACCCTTTGAATCAGAATTTTTTGCATGAAAAATTTCTTCCTTAACTAATCTTGCATGTTGAACTGCGCTCACTACATTCCCGGTTCCTGCTTCCCCTTTCGTTCTGATCATAGCTGCACCTTCTGCAACTCTTCTAATGGCTTCTCCAAGATTCGTACAACCACAAACAAAAGGAATTGTAAAGTCGTTCTTTGCTATGTGATAAAACGGATCTGCTGGAGTTAGAACCTCTGACTCATCAATCATGTCTACACCAAGTGATTGTAGAACTTTCGCTTCATCATCATGTCCAATTCTAGCCTTGGCCATTACTGGGATGCTGGTAGTTTCTATAATTTCTTTTATCATATCCGGGTGGCTCATTCTTGCAACTCCACCTTGTGCCCTAATGTCCGCGGGTACTCTCTCCAAGGCCATTACAGATACTGCTCCTGCGTCTTCAGCAATGTGAGCTTCTTCTGGTGTAACTACGTCCATGATGACTCCACCTTCTTGCATTTTTGCGAATCCTCTCTTCAACAAGGATGTGCCATGTCTCATGTCAGTAAAGTTGAACCTTCCATTCATGACCATTCGTCATGGTTATCATTCATGAACCTATGTTCATAAAATGTTAATATTAAATTTTAATTATCTGCCAAAACTGGAGAGTCGCCCTCAGCTATTGGTAAGTCGGGTGCTTCGTTTTCATTCTTCTCTAGCCAATGTGCTTGCTCATCAGGTAAGTCTGTATCGGCAAAAATTGCCTCAACGGGGCATTCTGGAATGCAAGCAGCACAGTCTATACACTCATCAGGGTCTATTACAAGGTAATTTTCATGTTCTCTGAATGCTTCTACTGGACATACAGCTACACAATCTTGATACTTGTGCATTACACAAGCCTCTGTTACTACGTGGGTCATAACTCACCGTGAGAAGTAACACATAAGAATACTTGTATTCACTACAATATTCTAGTGTGATTATTCAAGTTTAATTAAATCTTCAATTAAGTTTGTAATAACTTCTACGGTGGAATCTCCAGGGTATGATTCTATCTTGAATATCCCTTTGACTGTAGAAGAAATACTATTTCTTTCCGCTAAACAAATTTCACCTTTCACAAGTTCACTAAGTTTTAATCTCACATAAAAATTCTTATTTTCATCAATCCTTGGTTGGATGTTATTTTCTAAGAGTTCTTTCAAAACATCCTTCCCAAGCCTTCCCAGAGATTTCCTTGCACCTCTTTTTTTCATATTTTTTGCTAAAATAGTAAATTGTTGAGCACCGTGGAATGATTTATCTTTAGACAATTCTATAGAACAGTTGTCACCTGCAATCCATTTAACTGAATCCTGTATTAATTCGGTTTGATCCAATGCGCTAACATTAACTCTCCATGATACGCTATGCAAACTCATATCTATTCCTACAGCATTACAGTATTGAATGCCACGCTTAGCTAATATTAGCAACACCGTTTATTGCGTCTCGTTCATATACTGCATGAAAGTCGCACGGTTCGCAAACGGGGCAGCCCCCGGTAAATACGGAGTCGTTAAATATGGCAAAAGGAGCATCAGCAAGAGCAGCGGCACGTAAACAGAGAGACAAGTGGAAGGCAAAGCGCTGGTACACAATCAGGGCTCCTAGAACTCCTTGGTCATTTAGAGTGATAGGAGAAACTTTGTCTGAAGAACCATCTCAATTAATTGGTAGAAACTACGAAGTTATTCAAAATGAGTTAGATGGTGACTTTTCAAAGATGCATGTGAAAGTTGTTTTCAAAGTTACAGATGTTCTTGGTAACGATGCAATCACGGAATTTGTAGGCCATGAGTTGCTCAAAGATCATGTTCGCAGACAGGTAAGAAGGGACCGTGGTAAAATTGATGACACTATTGATGTTGTTACAGAAGATGGATTCTACGTTCGTTTCAAGCCATTAATGATTTCTAGAGCTAGGATTAAGTCTAGTCAAAAACAACAAATGCGTACTATTGCTAGAGATATTATCTTGACTACTGGTGCAACATCTACATGGTTCAAACTACAAGCAGCAACTCTTGATGGAACTCTAGAAAATAAAATCAAAGAAGCGGTTTCAAAAATTCAACCAGTTCGAACTGTGGTTATACGACGTACCCAACTGATTCAATCAGGTGTGTTAGTTGAAGATGGACCAACACTCGATGAGATACATGCTCAAGAGAAAGAACAAGAATTAGAAGCTAAGTCATTAGAGTTAGTTGAAGAAGAATCAGATGAAGAAGTAGTTAATGAGGAAGAAATTGAATCTGAATCCTCAGAAACTGTTGAAGTAGATTATTCATCTCTCACTGTTAGTGAATTAAAGGAATTACTCAAGACAGCAGGGAAACCAGTTTCTGGTAAAAAAGCAGAACTTATTGACAGACTTAATGAGTGATTCTTAATAACAAAGAACACCACCTCTTATTGAGAGGGAAGTTATGTCTCGTATTGCAGTGATTTGTGGTACAGGTATGAGTGAACTAACTAGTAATTATGTAAAAAGTTCCAATTCAGATATTTCCCTATTAAGAATAGAATCAGAATGGGGTGAAGTTCCCATATCTGTAATCAAAACAAAACAGCATCGAATTTTCATATTAGATAGGCATCATTCATCCTCCGATTATCGTACTCCGCCTCATATGATTGAGCATAGAGCGAATATATTTGCAATATCTAGTTGTAATCCAGATATTATCTTGAGTATAAACTCTGTAGGGACTATGAGGGATGATTTCCCTCCCGGCGATATAGGAATTTCGAAAGATATTATTGATTTAACTCAGTTTCCTTGGACATTTTATGATGGCGATGCAGTACATTCAGATAGAACCAATCTCTTTGATTATGAAGCAATTGAATGTTGTTATGATACACTTGATAGTCTACAAAAAAATGTTGTTAAGAACTTAATAGTTGCACAATGTGTAGGCCCTCAATTCGAGACACCATCTGAAATTGACGCTTTAGTTAAACTTGGTGCAGATGTAGTTGGTATGACATTAGGGCCAGAACAACGATTAATTTCTGAAATTAATACCCCTCATGTCGCTCTAGCCTGCTCATCGAATTGGGCTGCGGGTAGGACTCCTGGAGACCCCCAAGCAGAAATTGACCATGAAGAAGTAGATTTAATGGCATCATCAATGAGAGAAAAAATTGTCAATTGTATTGATGCTTTAGCTAAATTATTCTAGAAATCACATACAATAAATTGATGACTCATCTCCCTTGAGTCTGTTTATGTCACCACTGACCGTTGAGGATTGGATGAATTTTGATAATTTTAGTAATGAAGAAAGATCATGGAATATGATGATGCAAAAGGTAGCCGCTTTCCATTCTAAATTTGATTTTGAGAATCCTGTAAACAAGGGTCATGACATGGGTTTCAGATTAGCTTTAACAGTTGAAGAATTAGGCGAATTCTCAGCAGCCATCACTAAAGAAAAACCTTCTGAAGAAGCCGCTGAAGAGTTAGCAGATCTCTTGATATTAATTTTGGGGCATTCACTAGCATTAAAGATTGATTTATTTAACGAATTTTGCTCTAAGATAGAGAAAATAATGGATAGACCTGCTATACATACCAAATTAGGAATCCGCGTTACAGAGTACAAAAATGAATAAACACATGCTTATTAACACAAGTGCCAATTAGGAGATGATGAAGTTGACTAAAATATCTGTGATAATGACTGCTTTGTTTCTATCTAGTTTGTTCATTGGGTGTGTAGGTGCATCAGATATTGATTCTGATAATATCGCCGACGAGAAAGATAACTGTGTAGATGTTTTTAATCCAAATCAGTTAGATTTTGATGGAGATAAAATAGGTGATTTATGTGATTTTGACGATGATAATGATGATTTCCCCGACGATATAGACTCACACCCACTTAACCCTCAAGAATATAATGATCTAGATAATGATGGAATTGGGGACAACTCAGATAATGATATTGATGGTGATGGGGTAGATAATTCTCAAGATCATTACCCATACGACCCCAATGAGAAATGGGATACTGACTCTGACGGTATACCTAATGGAGTTGATTCTGATGATGACGGTGATGGATGGGATGATTCTGTAGACCCATTCGATTTATCTCCGGTGACTTCACTAACGGACGACGGTCCATTCAATTCAGGCACAATGGATTTAGTATTCACATCCTCTAGGGGCCATGAAATAATCATACAAGTTTGGTACCCAACTAAAGAAGAGTCAGGTGAAAAAGTAATTTACAATAATGTGTTACCTGGTTTTGCGTTAGACGACTCATCACCAGATTGTTCTGAAACAAGACCAGTTACAGTTTACAGTCATGGATTCCCAAGTATTAGGTGGGGTTCAGCTTTTTTGATGGAACACTTAGCCACACATGGGTACATTTCAATCGCTCCTGATCACAAATTCGGAACTCTTCTTGATGCTAATCCAAATAAACTTGGAGAAATTTTACTAAATATGCCAGTAGACATGAAAGAAAGTTTTGACTGGTTGGTTAATCAAAATCAAGCGAATAATGAATTTAATGGATGTATCAATCCTGATGATGGATATGTTGCGATAGGTCAGTCTACAGGTGGATATGCTTCAATGATGGTTTCTGGTGCTGAAATATATGTTTCAGATTTAATTTCAGGTTGTGATATTGGTAATCCTATTCACTGTAATGCGATAGATTATATTTCCGAGAATAATATTGATAGCGAAAAAATTAGTTTTTCAGATAATAGAGTTAGAGCAACAATATTATTATCACCTTGGAATGGTTCAGTATTAGATTCGGGGATATCAAATGTAGGAGTTCCTACACTAGTGTTAACAGGCCTGGTTGACGATACTACAGTGATTTCAGAAGTCACTAACACATCAATGAGTTTAGGAGATTCCTTGATTAATTTTGGTATTTTTAATAACTCAGGTCACTATGCCTTTGCACCAATAGGTTGCGCAGTTAGAGGTTGTGATGGTTTATTAGATATTAGCGATTCTACGAATCTAGCAAACCAATCTTCAATTATCTTCTTAGCACAATTATTTTCTTGGCCAGAATCAGAATCTTACCAATTTCCGGATTCAGAACATATCTCTTGGAAGTATGATTAGAAGTAATCAATCTTCATTTAGTGAGGGTATAATACAAATTTCTGGTTTTAGAAATATTTTGTGCCTGTTTTTCGAAATAATAATATAAACCAAATCTCTAATTGGGAGAGGAATTAGCCAACATAAAGGATATAGAATTCTATAATTCCACTTCATATAAAGAAGACATCTTATTGCAGCGGCAGATCTGAAGTACGAAACATCATTAATAACCAAATAAACTGTATCTGCATTTTGTTGATTAATTGGTAATTTTTGAATTATTTTTTTTCCCTCTTTACTATCATTTGTCAAAAATGAAATACCTCGAGGTTCTCTTAACCTTGGACTTAAAAAAATTGCTAGTCTATTACATAGGCCACAGTCTCCATCAAGGATTAATGAGGCTCTATTCATTTCCTTCCTCCTCTGTTGATTCAATATTCCAAGTTAGAACTTCTACTCCCTCACTTACATGTACAAGTTCCGGTTTTAGTAAATCCTTGACCCCTAAATTATATGACTCTGTAAGTGTGTTTTCAATTAAATTAACCTCGCCAATTCTAAATTTCCAAGGCTCATGGTACGTATAAGCTCTACAAATCGATCCTTTATGATTAACATATAAACAGTATCTTTCGAAAAGAAATTCTTCAAGACTATTTTTTTCCGCCTCAAATAAAATTCCTTTCGAGAATGATTCACCATTTAGCGAAACTCCATTTTTTTTCCTTATTGATTTCCATTTATATCCTCCTTTATCATTTGATTGAAAGTCACACTTTGAATATCTGTATGGAAGGCTGTATGCATAAGGTGCGTAAATACAGGTAATATGACTTTGAGCATCCAGCGTCAAGAAATATACTCCACTTTTCCCATTTTTTGTTACATATGCTCTGATATTAAACTCTGGGAAATTAGAGATAAATGATAAAGATGGAAGTTTTCTTGGCCTCACATTTTCCATTCGGAATGGGATTGTTCCAATGTATGCTTTACCGTTAAATAAATCAATTTCTAAATCCTCAGGGATATGAGCACGGAGTAAATCTGGATTAACTTCCCAATGCATGAATGTCAAATCAACCCATTTTTGTTCTAGAGAATGCTTCCTTTCCGGCATAGGGAATGGTAAATGGTCAGTTCTCATAATAAATGGTTTAGAATAGCCTACTTCAACTTATGCTGTGTTTACATTAGACATATTCTATTTTTTAACAAGTTTTTTCAATATTGAATAGGTTGTATCGTATTCATTGCTATCATCACTAGGGATTTTTTCTATAATCTCTTCTTTCCATTCTAGCCAATTTAGGTCTGGGAAATTAATATTTCCACTGTTTACTGTATTGACTCTTGTCAAATGAATCTCATCGATTTTATCTAGGTATAATTTATAAATTTGTGCTCCACCTATAACCCAAAATTCTTCACATCCGTTCGCATAAGCTATCTCTATAGCCCTGCCTGGATATAATGCCATTTCTGCACCTTCACATGACCATTTTGTGTCTCTGGACATTACTATATTCAGTCTTTCAGGAAGGGGTTTAAATTTAAATGGTAATGAGTCCCATGTTTTCCTCCCCATTACGACGGCATTGAATCCATCTGCGACTGTTAGTTTTTTGAATCTCTTCAAGTCACTAGACAGCCTCCAAGGAAGCTCTCCATCTTGTCCAATGATACCTTGATCATCCATTGCAACAATCATCATGATTTTCATCTATCTACCTCAAATTGATATTGGAGCAGAAATATGAGGATGATGTTCATAATCTACAATTTGAATATCTTCGGACTTAAAATCATCAATATTATTGATTTCGGGATTAAGGATTAATTTTGGTAGTCTTAAAGGCTTTCTTGAAATTTGTAGTTTCGCTTGTTCAAGATGATTCGTGTAAAGGTGACAGTCTCCTCCAGTCCAGATAAACTCTCCCGGTTTAAGTCCACAAACTTGTGCCATCATACATGTTAGTAAACTGTATGAAGAAATATTGAATGGTACACCTAAAAACGCATCAGCACTTCTTTGATACAATTGACATGACAGTTCACCATCTCTTACATAGAACTGGAAAAATGCATGGCATGGCATTAGAGCCATTTTTTCTAACTCGCCCACGTTCCAAGCAGAAACAATAATTCTTCTTGATTGAGGATTTTCTTTGATTAATTCGATAGCATTCTTAATTTGATCAATTATTTCACCCTCATTAGAAACCCATTTCCTCCATTGTTTTCCATATACAGGTCCTAAATCGCCATTTTCATCTGCCCATTCATTCCATATTCTTACTTTATTTTCTTGAAGATAACTAACATTGGTATCTCCAGAGATCATCCATAAAAGCTCGTGTATTACACTTGGCCAATGAATCTTTTTAGTTGTAATTGCGGGGAAGCCATCGGTTAAATCGAATCTCATTTGGTGTCCAAAAATTGACTTGGTACCTGTACCTGTTCTATCCTCCTTACTCCCTCCTTCTTCTAGGATTCGACTTAGAAAATCTAGATACTGCTCCATCTTATTATGGCGGTTAGAGTGACAGTCTTTGAATGATACTCTCTATTAGTCACTTAAGGTGCTCCATTAAGTCTTAGAGTTTCAATAATTTGATCAGTAAATTTTCGATAAATTTTCTTCATCTCCGCTCTCTTTTCATCTTCGTCTTTTGATAAAATCCCTTCGATTTTTGAATCATCAAGATCTCCTCCCGAGGGGTTAGACAACCATTCTGCAAAAGTAATAGATTTTCCAATATGGACATCAATTCTTTTCCACGGTTTAATCATTAAACTCCCTGGCTTCATAAAATTTCTTGCTCCTTTTATTGAGATTGGAACCACAGGGGTCAATGGAAACTTTGCTGCTAACCTTGCTGCACCAGTTTTTCCAGGCTGTAAAAATGGAGGTTGACTATTCCTCGACCTTGTTCCCTCTGGAAATATTCCCATTGAACCACCGGACTCGAGTACATCGACTGCTTTTTCTAATGCATTATCAGAACCGTTCCCTCTCGCAGTACTTATTTGGCCTGTACTCTCCATTAATACCTTAGTTGCATGTGATTCGAAATGTTCTTTTTTTGCCAAGTAATGAACGGGTCTTTTGGCGGCAACAATTTTCAAAAAAGGGTCCACATGAGATGTGTGGTTGGCAACGAAAATTGCAGCACCATTTTCTGGTATTCTCTCTAACCCGTGATAATGGATATTAGTTATTGCCCTAAATGGTACCGGCAGAATAAATAAAAGAATTTTATACATCAAGGGAGTTTTAAATTTAGATTCCCCTCCATCTAAACCAACTTCATTAGAAATTAATCCTAGGCTTTTATGTGATAGCATCCATATCAAACGGGGAAGTAGATTAGACTTATTGCTTTCGACTTGCATTACAAGGTTTAATCTCATAATCCTAACTCGGAATATTATGGGAGTACGGCCTGTAGGTGTATTTCTCGTGGTAATCTTCCTTACTCCAGTTTTGACTCCTACAGTTATGGCTGATTGGGATGATGACAATTGGCTTTGGAATTTAATCGGCCCAGAAAGACTTGAACATGGAGATGAATTCGCTTGTCATGGCTATGAAGGATTAGATATTAATTATGATAATTCAGTAATTGAATCCTGTAAAAATTATTTATCTAGTCATACTAATTCGTCGCGATGGGGTTCAGAATCTATTTCTTTTGGTGTACCCGATATTATTACTAATTCTACAATTTCTTCATTAAAAGAATCAGGATTTATTATTCTTGGAGATAATTTGAAAACCGAAACTGAGGGTTTCTTCATCGTTCAAAGGAATGGAGGTAGTCTTGAGAAAAATGTAGCAGATATTGGTTTGTTAGAATCCGCAGAAGAAGATTCACTTATCTCAATATATTGGGAAGCCAGAATCTTTGATCTTAAAGTCAGAGAAGATAAGCCAGCTATTGATTTTTTAGAAAACCAAAACATATGGTATACTACTTGGGGTGAGTGGTTTAACCACAATATATCTAGTTCAAGAATCTTAATAGACTCGTCTAATTATACTATTAATCTAGAATTGCCAATAAATTCTGATTCAACTTGGAATGTACCTGGTAGCTTAATGATAAATACAGAGGCTAATGTTTCTAGTGTCCATTTTGGAGATGGAGAAATTTTCCCCTTGCTTACACCGGATACCAAATCTCTACGAGAAGGTTGGAGATCAACAGACGAAGGAATTATTATTTCAATTTCTCCAGGTGACGAGGTAGTTATCCAGTTGGAACAAAACCTGTCCTTTTCCCACAGTCCTTTGAAAACTTTCAATGATTTACACCATAGTGTCACGGTTGTGGGCCATCATGTAAAAAATTTACATGAATGGGCATCGGACTTCTATGATTCTCCTTTATTATTTACATGGTTAATTGAAAGGCCGGCTGCATTAGAAATGGATTGGAGGCTACCGATAATAGCGATTGCAGTACTAATCGCAACTCCTTTAACAATCAAGTGGCTTGTTGCCAGGGATAAATCGATTAGAGAATCATAAGATTATTCCGGGGCCACTGATATCTACCCCCTCATCTTTGAGTGATTGAGAAACATTTGCAATGACTTCATTGGGTAAGCTTTCCGGCGGGTGTACGCCAACTTGAATCAAATCTGGGTTAGAAACCCATTGCTTAACACACGATGCTGTTACTAGCCCTGTAGTTCTAGCCATAGAAGAGTTCTCATCTTTTCCTTTATCATATACTGTCCAAGTCATATTCTCACCATTCATACAATTAACTTTAACTTCCATCCAAGTAAATTCACTGCGTGATTTATCAAACTTCCAGTCTTTAATCAACTGTCTTTGGTCCAAAACATTCGCATCTCTCTCATCAATATATCTCTGAATATGGCCTGGCCATCTTACCGTATATTCAGTCATATCTTCTGCGGGAATAGTACTGAGTAAACTTCTGAGTCCATCTGTTAAGAAAGATTCCATTACTCCTGCCTGCTTCACATTTATTTTGTGAATGTCAGTTAACGCAGGCAAAGTTATTATTTTCCCCGATTTAATTATTCTAGCAGGACGAGTATATTCTGCAATTACATCATTGGGTGAGAATGGCGCCATATAACTCCATTTCTCGTCTCTTTCTACAGGATTACCTCCAACTCTTATTTCTGCATTAGAAATTCCTCCTCCGAATCTCGAAGCATATGCTATTAGCATATTAGAAAAACCGGGGGCGATCCCAACATCCCACAGAATTTTTGCTCCGGAATCAATAGCTTTTTGATTAAGTGAATCTGGAGTAGTTTCACTGAAACTCAAATCAATCACTTTCTTACCTCTTGAGACAAGTATTTCTGTAGCTTTAAATCCAAGAAATCCCGGTAACATATTAACATATATCTCATCATTTTCTGAAGTATTTTTACAATATTCTATTGCATCTGTAACATATATTGTTAAGTTATCATTATTGCTAAATTCTCCTTTTTCCTCAATATCTATAAGATTGATTTTCATTTTTTCTTCTAATAATTTTTTAATCACAAAAGAGCCTACGAGACCCGAACCCAAACAGTGTATTATTGTCATTGTATCTAACTTCCGTCGTTATTGATTAGCATGCTAGATGGGCTTATTTCTAATGTTTTATGCGTAGCCTTGATTGAGGGGTTTACACACGACCATGTATGACAAGTGGCTCTCGCATAGACCCCTGGTCGTCTCAACAGTCTACTGACTATGAAAGAATTAGAGATAATTTCGGCCTTAGTGACATTGAAATATCTAAAGTTCCTAATCCTAATCTTTTACATAGAAGAGGTATTATTTTCGCTCATAGAGGTTTAGATACAATCCTTGATCGAATTAATCATGGAGATAATTTTGGCGTTTTGACTGGATTAATGCCTAGTGGAAAAATGCATCTCGGCCATAGTATGGTAATTAATCAAGTCAAATGGTTCCAAGATCAAGGAGGAGATGTGACAGTTACAGTCGCAGATTTAGAAGCTCTTGCTACAAGAAATGTCTCATTGAAAGAAGGAAGAAAAATTGCCCTTTCAGAATATGTAAATAATTACGCGGCAATGGGACTTGATCCTGATAAAACTAATATTTACTTTCAGAGTATGAGACCGATTGTTCAAAGATTGGGTTTTACATTGGGGCAGAAAACAAATATTTCTGAGTTCGAGGCGATCTATGGTTTTTCTGGTGATACTAATTTAGCTCATGTTCAGGCCCCATTAGTTCAGGCAGGAGATATTGTTCATCCACAATTAGATGAGTATGGTGGATTAAGGCCAATTGTAGTACCAGTTGGTGTAGATCAGGACCCTCACATTCGTTTAACCAGAGGTCTAGTCAGTAAAACCAACTGGTTTAATGTTAAAAATCGTAAGAGTGGGGGGCTAACAATCGGTTTATCAATTCAAGAAGAAAATAAAAATTTAATGGGGGTTTCAAGTAATGGAAGCATTAATCGTGACGTTAGAAATCAGTTATTTGATAAACTAAAATCTTCTTTAGTAAAACTTGGATTTGCAGATATAATGTCAAATCCTAAACATGGTACTATCGAGATTCCCGGTGCGACAATTCTTGATAAATCTAAGATACAATTATCACTTTTAACTCTAGAAAGAAATATTGGAGGTATGGGATTAATGCCCCCTTGCTCGACCTATCATCGTTTTGTAGTTGGTATGACTGGCGATAAAATGTCTTCTTCTAAGCCCGAAACTACCATATTTATGGACGATTCTATTGAAGATATGTCTAGAAAAGTCAAACGTGCTTTTAGTGGTGGTCAGGCAACAGTCGAAGAACATAGAAGATTAGGTGGAGATTTATCAAAAGATGTTGCGTATCAATATCTGCAATATTTCTTCGAAGAAAGTGACAAGGAGTTAGAATCTATTGGGCGTGATTATGAATCAGGAAGGCTATTAGCCGGTGAAATCAAACAAATATGTATAGATAGAGCTACTGAATGGTTGGCTGATTTATCTGAAAAAAGAAATCAATGGTCAGATAGAATTGAAGATTTTTTATCCATTGATTCTAGATTATGATTAGACTTCTTCTGGGCTAAAAATAGGGATGCTAGGGCCAACTTCTAATTCATCCAATTCCTCAGCTGTCAAGTCTCTAGATACTGCATCTCCATGTAAAATTTGACTATGTCCCATCGGGTCTAGAAGAACTATCTTAACCACTAAATCTCCACTCTTGACTAAATTTATTCTTTCTAGCAATGATTCACATTTTTCAATAATATCCTTTTCATCATAAGATATTGATTGTCTATACATTAATTGAATTGCTCCCTCAAATCTATTCAACACTCCTTCGACATTTGATACATATCCCGTAGTGGCTCCTCCTGGATCAACTTCTAAACCCAATTCCTCAATTTTTACAGTACATGATGAAGATCTAACTATTCTAACGGATAGCATTTCTGAATCAGAAATATCTAAACTCCATGCACCTGGTTTTTTTCCTTCAGCAGGTATGAAATCAGTATGTTTCCATCCGCATTTGGGGCATAAAATCGTTAACTGTGTATGTTCTCCGAAATAAGGTATTTCGGAAGTATGTGCTATCATTGTCAACCCCTCTTCTGAAAAACAAATTGGGCAAGGTTGTTCTACTTTACTTTCCATATTATCATCTCAGTTAGAATTTGAATCTATATTATTAGAACCATAATCTGGTGGTAGAAGCAATAAGCGATTATGTCCTAATCCGAAAACAGTTCCTTTAATGTCATCTTCTATAAATTTTTGTAGTTTAGACACAGCAGTTTGTAACTCTATTTCTCGATTAATTATTGAACTCATTTCAACTATTACAATGTCTCCATCTGCGATCCAATCCATTATTATAGGAATTCCTGTAATATCTTCAAGACTTGCTCTATGAATTATTGTGTCGTTGGAAAGTTTTGGAACAGGTGCTTGTGGATACCTCTCGCCAAGATCATGGTAATCTTGCTCTACATCAATTGAATTATTACTATTATTTGGTAAACTTGGCATTTCTATCCATTTAGGCTCATCCGAATCCTGTTTTGCCACATTCATCCGCAGTAGTAGTTATACTTGACTTATGCGATAGAAATATTCTCAAACATTCCTTTTTCTTTTCTTTCGATTATTTTTCATGTTTCTATTCCGTCGCATTGATAAAGGGGTTCATTTTAGTTGATAACGCTGAGAGGACTTCCTCTTATGGCGGTGAATAAAATGCACGCGACAACTGATGCAGTAAAAACAGGTACAAGCACTATTGGAATTACCTTTGATGGTGGAGTTGTTGTTGGTGCGGACCATAGAGCAACGATGGGTCATTTCATTGCAAACAAGAGTGTTCAAAAATTATTCCAAATCTCTAATAGCATCGCCCTCACTACTGCCGGTTTAGTTGGCCACGCACAATCTCTTTCTAGGACATTAGCTGCCGAATTAAAGTTATATGAATTAAAAGAAGGTAATGCAATGACAGTCAAGGGTGCCGCCACATTAACTGCTAATATTCTAGTCGGTAGACCTCATTACGTTCAATTACTAATCGTCGGCGTCGATTCTTCAGGTTCGAGTGTTTACAGTATCGATTCGGCAGGTGGTTCAATACCTGACGTATATTGTGCAACTGGTTCGGGTTCACCATACATGTATGGAGTTCTCGAAGACCAATTCAAAGAAGGAATGGATGAGAAATCAGCATTAAAAGTTGCAGCTAAAGCTCTGCTTGCATCAGCTCAGAGAGATGCAGCAAGTGGTAATGGAATGGATTTAGCTGTAATAACCGCAGAGAAAGGATTCCAACAACTTTCAGTTGAACAAGTAGACAATCTTCTTTCTTCACTTTAATACTCACGTCGCACAGCGCAATTCTCCGATATTCGGAGTAATGACACTGACGTGGTTAACCCAGAGGTACCATTATGAGACTGTCTTATGCTGAATTAAAAAAGAAAATAGCAGGAATTATTCCTAAAGATATTGATTATGAAATTGATCTTGAAGCAGGTTCTATTTCTATAATTACAAAACAACCCGAGAGATTTGTTACCTCTACTGATAACTTGACCGTAAAAATTGCAAAACAAGTGAAAAGACGTATTGTAATCAGGCCTCATCCAGATATTCTTTGTGATGAAAAAGAAGTACATGATGCAGTAAATGATATTATACCACCAGAAGCAGAAATTAGGAAGATTTGGCTCGACCCTGCTTTGAGTGAGGTAATCTTAGAATGTGATAATCCTTCAGATGCTGTAGGTCCTAAAGGGGCAAATATTCAATCACTCAGAGATAAAATAGGTTGGTTAGTTAAAGTGGTTAGGGCCCCATCTATTGAGAGTAGAACACAACATGACATTCGTCGTTATCGTAAGGAAATGTCCGATGAGAGAAAATCTCTGCTTAGGAAGTTTGGCACTAGAATTTATAGAACAAAACGCCCTGGTGAACCTTGGGTTAGAATTACTGCACTCGGATCATACAGAGAAGTTGGTAGGGCGATGCACCTAATTACAACAAATGAGTCCAAGGTTTTAGTTGATTGTGGTGCTAAACCAACTTCGAATAAGAATGAGGTTCAACCATTCTTTTCAGCTCCCGAATTAATGCCTTTGGATAATTTAGACGCGATTGTTATTACTCACGCTCACGTAGATCATATTGCAATGCTCCCAGTATTATTCAGATATGGTTACAGAGGGCCAGTTTATTGCACCCCTCCCACTAGAGATTTAATGACGCTTTTACAAATTGATTATGTTAAGGTCAGCCAAGCAGAAGGGAATGAAGCACCTTACTCTAAAGCAGATATTCAAGAATGTATCAAACATGTTGTTGATGTGAATTGGGGAGAAAAAACTGACATAGCTCCTGACGTTAAAATGACTATGGAAAATGCGGGTCATATACTTGGATCATCTAGTGTTTATATGAATATTGGAGAAGGAAATGATGAACATAAAATATTATTTTCTGGAGATATTAAGTATGAAAAATCGTGGCTATTTGATGCTGCAACAGTCAGGTTTCCCAAAGTAGATACTTTAGTGGTAGAATCAACTTATGGTGGTCCTCAAGATATCCAACCAACTAGGGATGCTGCCAGTCATGAACTTCAGGAAATGATAATTGATGTAATTGGTAGAGGTGGAAAAATATTTTGTCCAGTATTCGCTGTTGGCCGTTCTCAAGAGGTAATGATTGCTATTGATGAATTATTTAAATCTGGTAAAGTTTCTCCGGTCACTGTTTGGTTAGATGGAATGATTTCTGAAGCCACAGCGATTCATGCCAGCCATCCTAATTTCTTGAATAGAGATTTACGGAAGAAACTTCTGAAAGGTGGAGAACACAATCCGTTCCATTCTAAATGGTTTAAGACAGTTGAATCCTATCAACAAAGAGAATCTATTCTCCTAGACCCTACTCCGTGTATTGTTTTAGCCACAAGCGGGATGATGACAGGTGGTCCAATCGTTGAATATTTCAAGCATTGGGCTCCCGAACCTAACAATACACTTTGTTTTGTAGGATACCAAGCTTCCGGAACTCTTGGTAGTCGTCTCAGAGATGGGCATTCCTCAGTTCCTTTAGTCGATAAAGGACAAACTTTGATGGTTGATGTAAGGTGTTCTATGAGGAAAATAGATGGTTTCAGTGGTCATTCTGATAGGAATCAATTAATGGATTATGTATCTGCTTTGAATCCAACTCCAAGAAAAATCATCTGCCACCATGGTGATGCTCAGACATGTAATGCCTTCCGCCAAGGCCTCCGTGAGAAATTTAGAGTTCAAACATATGCTCCTGCCAATTTAGAAACATTAAGATTGTTATAATTAGAGTATTGGAATGTCAAATCCTATTTCTAGAGGGTCTTCGGCTTTTTTTTCTATATTATTAAAATCTTCATTTTCTATAATTAAATCTTTGATATTTTCTTCCCCTGATTTTTTCCCATTTGATTGAAAAGAAATTATTATCAATAATGGTATTGGTATCATCAACAGAATGGCCCATGAATAGATTGATTCTCCATTTGAATCTACAAATAACTTTGCTGAAAGAAGGATTAGAATAGAGAATATAAGCCATGAAACAGTAACCCTGCCTCGTTTCATGATTCGCCACAAGCATCTTCATTCATGAATTGTTGTGAAAGTAAATATAAGAAAACTCTTGTACTGCCACTTTCTGAGATAATCATGACCATGCAATACAATCTCATTAAATGCTCATGTGGATTTTCGTTTGGCTCTACAAAATCGAAAAATAACTATTGCACTAAATGTGGGTCAACCAGTAATCTCAAACTAATTGAAAGATTTGATGATGCAGATAAATTAGGGAGGGCTATTTCTTTTGCAAATATTCCTGATGAGATAAGTGATGAATTGATAAAAAAAATCAACAAAAAAGAATCTAAGAATAAAATAGCCAAGATCAATAATGAAAAAATTCTAGGTGGATTATCTGTCTTGAAAAAAGTAACAGATAAAGATGGTAATTTGACCAAATCCAACCTAGACAAGTATCTTTCCGACGAAGGCCTCATTGAATCGTCTAGTGAGTACCTAATTGGTCAAGCTGAGGTACAAGGTTTCTTAATACGAGTCGATGAAAATACATGGAATTGGTTGAGTTAAGTTCTTGACAGATAGTTATCTCGGCGTATTACTCACAGGGCCTGTGGGTTAGTCTGGTCTATGCTTGTTCGTTTGGGACGAACAGACTCTGGTTCAAATCCAGGCAGGCCCACCACTATGTAAATACGTGTTGTATTCTTATTTTCCGAGTGATAATATTGCTTCTTTATCGAAAAGACTCACTGAATTACGTAGTGCATTTTCTTTTGTAAACCATTTTGCTTCTTCAATCTCTCCCTTTTTAGGAGTGATTTTTTCGATTTCAATATCGGTTTTAATTATGTAGGTAAATGATAGCCAATTTATTCCCTCAGAAGTGAAAATATTTTGTTGAATAAAGACTCCATCTTTACCTTCTCTCTTTTCACCTAATTCTCCTAGATGGTCTGAGATTTCAATGTCAATCCCTAATTCCTCTTTAGCCTCTCTAATGGCAGCAGATCTTGGATGTTCCCCGTAGTCAACAAAACCTCCAGGTAGGGTCCAACATCCTGTGAAAAAGCCTCTACTTGCTTTAGCCATCAAAATCATTCCTTGTTGATTCTCTATTATAATTTTTGAAACTACTCTATGTATTGTACGGTAAACAGATTCCCTGACTACTGGGTCAACTGCATTATCACTAATCGCTGAATCTTTCCACGCCCAATTTTCTGGCCAATCTATTTTCGGCATACCGATAATAACTTTATACTCAACATTTGCAAAATAAATTAAGTTCTCTCTTTTTTTTTCCCATGCTATATTCATATTTTTTACTTCTTTAACGGTAGGTAATCGAATTAATGATTCTCCCTCATGAATCCTCCCCATTATAGGTTTTTCCGGACCATTTCCATCATTATCTACCAAAAGCAATTTCCCATCATGTTCGAGATAAAGATATTCTTTCATTTTAGAGCCTTCTTTACCTTAATAGCCGAGAATATCTCTTAACTGAGATTTATAGAAATTAGCCGAACTTTGGAGGCTCTCCAATTCACTGTCTTCTAATTCTAATTCAACGATACTCTCTACACCACTTTTTCCTAACAACACTGGTACACCTATGTATACATCTTCTAAGCCATATTGACCACTCAAAAGTGCACTACATGGCAACATTCTTTTCCTGTCGTTTAGAACAGATTCCGCCATTATTGCTGCCGCGCTACCCGGTGCATAGAAAGCGCTCCCTCTTTCTAGTAATTTCACTATTTCACCGCCACCACTAGCCGTTCTTTCAGATATAGCATTAATTTCTTCGCTACCTAATAGTTGTGTGATTGGTATACCTCCTACAGTGGTGTATCTTGGTAATGGGACCATTGTATCTCCGTGTCCTCCAAGTACCATAGCTTGGACATCTTCATTTGAGCATCCAACTGCTTTTGAAACAAAATGCGTCATTCTAGCGGAATCAAGAATACCTGCTTGTCCTATAACTCTGTTTGAATCAAAACCAGTTACTTTCTGCATATGATATGTCATTAAATCTAATGGATTTGTGACCATTATTACTATAGAATTTGGTGCGAAATCTCTGATACCAGCTCCTACTTGTGAAATTATTTCTGCATTTTTACCAATTAGATCCTCTCGACTCATTCCCGGTTGCCTAGGAAAACCAGATGTCACCACTACAACATCTGCGTCAGCTATATCCTCGTACTTTGAGGTGCCTGTTATTTTTCCATCGTAATTTAGAACTTGGCCACCTTGACTCATGTCAAGAGCTTTACCTTTAGCGAAGCCTTCGTATATGTCAAGAAGTACAATGTCTCCTAATTTTCTTTCGGCCATTACAAAGGCACATGTTGCACCTACATTACCTGCACCTATCACTGCAATCTTTCTCGATTCTCTTACCATAAAGTCATCCTCACTATAGTCCCGTAGGTGTTTCATCCTTAGCCTTTAGTGAGTGTTGAACTCAATTGTAGGGCGAATGTTCATTACATCAAATATTTTAGGACAAATAATGGAGTTACATAATAAACCTCTCATCGCCATATTATTGGTTGGCTTAATACCCTCTGTATCGGTTATATTTGGTATCGAAATAATTGAAAATGAATTATTGTCCCAATTATTCTTTGCATCTTGTAAAGTTTGGATTTTCTTAGTTCCAACAATATGGTATCTGAAGGTAGAAAAGAAACCAATCTCAAAAAATTCTCCTACTAAGGAAGGAATAGTTTGGGGGTTGATAACAGGAATATTGATGTCTTTAATAATTGTAATTACTTGGTTTTTGTTCAATGAAACATTAGATATAGATGGAATGGTGGATATATTACAATCAAAAGGCCTAGATGATATAAATTTATACATTATTGGTATGTTTTATTGGATATTTATCAACAGTCTACTAGAGGAATATGTATTCAGGTGGTTCATAACCACAAAGTCTTCTGAATTATTTCGCAGTGACGTAATTGGAATAATCTTTTCAGCGGCTATGTTCACCCTTCATCACGCTATAGCATTGTATTTATTTGGATTCATTTGGTGGCAAACAATTATTGCTTGTTTCGGACTTTTATCTGCTGCAGCAATATGGTCTTGGCTATATGTCAGATTCCGTTCAATTTGGGTTTGCTGGCTTTCACATGCAATTTGTGATGTGGCAGTTTTTGGAATTGGATATACTATTTTATTCTAATTTTTCCCTACTTTGAAACCTTTTTTGAAGACATCCACCCGTTTCATTCAATAATCTGATTACGTTCGCTATGTCCAACAACAATGAGCCTAGGCTTGAATTTGTAGATGTGGTATTATGAGGTTAGGAGTATTGACAGAGCCGGTTGGTGAAAATAGAGTTGCTATTGTACCTAATTCTGTGAAAAAATTAATGAAAAAAGGTTTGGAAGTTTTTCTTGAAAAGGGTGCGGGAGAAAAATCCAATTATTCAGATTCTGATTACTCAGCAGCAGGAGCAAATATTTGCTCTAGAGAAGAGGCACTTTCGTGTGAAATTATTATGTCGATAAGGATGTTAGATTCTTCTGAATTGAGAGATGGCATGAATTTAGTATGTGTTGCTGATCCATTTCGACATCCTGAAAAAATTAAATCTTGTATTGAATCGAACGTAACTCTCTTCTCCATGGACATGATTCCTAGAAGATTATCCAGAGCCCAATCTATGGATGTAAACTCAAGTCAAGATAACTTAGCCGGTTACAAGGCCGTGCTATTAGGTGCGTCCTATGTTCCTCGAGGAATTCCGATGATGACAACATCTGCAGGTACAGTTAAACCGGCTAAAGTAGTAATAATGGGCAGCGGAGTAGCAGGCCTTCAGGCAATTGCTACTGCAAAGAGATTAGGAGCAATTGTTTATGCATCTGATGTCAGGAAATCCGCAGCGGAGCAAATTGAATCTGTCGGTGGTCGTTTTATTGAAGTGGAAGGTATGGATGATTTCGAGGATGATTCTGGCTATGCAAAACCATTGACTCCAGAGTTTATCAAGAAAGTTAATGATACTGTTTGTGAAGTGGCTTCAGAATCTGATATTATTGTAACTACAGCCAGGATTTTTGGGCGACCTGCCCCAATAACAATACCTTCTTCTGCTGTTTCAACATTCAAATCAGGGACAGTTATCGTCGATATGAATGCAGACGTAGGTGGTAATTGTGAATTGACAAAACCTGGAGAAGTATACACTACTGATAATGGGGTAATTATTGTAGGAACGTCTAATCTTCCGGGAACTCTAGCGAATACTGCCAGTATGCTATTTTCTAATAATCTTACAACTTTTATTAGTTCTATAGTTAGTGAGGGTGAACTAATTATTTCTGATGATGATGATATTCTATTTGGCTCACCCGAAGAATCCGATTTTTATGTTCCAGGTATGGGTGGAGTTTTGATATGTAAGGATGGAAAAATCCACGATAAACAAACACGATTAGGAGGTGTTCTTTGATGACTCCTGAACTACTTATAGGATCAATCACCCTTTTCGTTCTATCAATATTTCTAGGATTTGAGTTAATAACCAAGGTCCCTGCAATGCTCCATACTCCACTAATGAGTGGAGCAAATGCAATTTCAGGTATCAGTGTAGTGGGTGCTCTAATAGGTGCTAACGTTGCATATGATGGTGGGGAAACTTTGGTTTCTGGTTTGTTAGCATTTTTAGCTATTGTATTAGCAATGATAAATGTAATCGGTGGTTTCGCAGTAACCAATCGTATGTTGAATATGATTGCTGGAAAAAATAAGAGAAAGGAGGACTAATTATGATATTTAGTGAATGGGTATCTATCGGTTATCTCATTTCAGCATCTTTGTTCATCCTTGGTCTTAAAAAATTGGGCCATCCAAGAACCGCACCAGCGGGTAATCAATTAGGCGCAATGGGTATGCTAGTTGCAGTACTAACCACTGTAGCGGATATGCACTTAGAAGGGGGTGCACAATGGACCCTTATCATTTCAGGAATACTTGTAGGTTCTGCAATTGGTTATATCATGGCAGTCAAAGTTGAAATGACAGGTATGCCAGAATTAGTTGCTTTATTCAATGGATTTGGTGGTGCGGCATCCGCTTTGGTTGCCCTATCTGAATCATGGAAATATATCGAAAATGATGATTTATTACTACCATCTGGATTAGAATTAGAAGTTTTAATGGTAGCGGCAGGACTCTCTGCTTTAGTCGGTTGGATGACCCTCACTGGTTCAATTTTGGCTATGTTCAAACTTAAGGGTGGAATAGAAATATTTGGCAAATGGTTTAGGACACCGACTTGGGGCCCATCATGGTTAAATTATGTTAAAGTTTCATTGACATTTGCAGTTCTAGCATTAATCTATCTCAGTATCTCTGACCCACGTGACCAAGAAATATTATTCGCCATTATATTAATTTCCAGTGTTTTAGGAATCATTATTGTTTTGCCTATTGGAGGAGCAGATATGCCAGTAGTTGTATCTTTACTAAACTCCTTTTCAGGGATAGCTGCTGCGTTTACGGGCTTTATTATTGGTAACAGTGTACTAATAGTAGCTGGCTCGTTAGTAGGAGCATCGGGGTTAATACTAACTTTCATTATGTGCAAAGCGATGAATAGAACACTGCCAGATGTTCTATTCAAATCATTTGGCGGTACCGAGAAAGAGACTCTTACAAGAACAAAAGTTGGCTCAGATGCAGAAGAAGTTGCAATGATGGTTGATGGAGCACAAAAAGTAATTATTGTACCTGGTTATGGAATGGCAGTAAGTCAGTGCCAACATCAAGTTAAAGAATTCGCGGACCTTCTTCAAGAAAGATTCCAAACCGAAGTAAAGTATGCAATTCACCCTGTTGCAGGCCGTATGCCCGGACATATGAATGTCCTTCTCGCAGAAGCAAATGTACCATATGATCAACTTATTGAGATGGAAGATATTAATCCTGAATTCCCTGAATGCGATATGGCAGTAGTCATTGGTGCAAATGATACTTGTAATCCAGCCGCAAGAAGTGGAGAAGGTCCTTTGGCGGGTATGCCAATAATCGATGCTGACAAAGCAAGAACAGTTGTGATAATCAAGAGAAGTTTATCCGTTGGCTATGCAGGAGTCGACAATGATCTCTTCTATGAGGATAAAACTATGATGTTATTTGGTGATGGAAAGAAGATGATGAATGAATTAAACTCTGCAATTAAGGACTTGTAATTTCATCAATTCAAAGGTCATCGTAAAGTAACGGTTATGTGGTAGTCAACACTCGAAATAACATAGGTGTACTGTATGGCGAGCGTTAACTCCAAAGCTCTAGTCGTTCTTTTGATTATAGGTATGGCTGCAATTCCTGCTTTAGGAAATAGTGGAGGGCCTCCGTACCTGAATCAGGACGGCGATCCAACAGTAAAATATGGGTGTTCCTGCCATAATAATGGCGCAGCCTCAGAGAGAGCTGTTGTAATGATTACAAGTGTCCCTATTATGTATGAATTAGGTCAGAGTTATGAGTTTACAATCAAGGTAGCAGATTCATTAACACTTTCTGGAGGAGACGGTAACTCTAAAGCAGGATTTTTATTATCTTCTGATTCCATCGGTGTGTTTTCTTGGAATGAGGATCAGGATATTCGTATTGCTGCAGATACCGAAGCAGATATCTCTCACAGCGAAACAGACTCAGATGGTATATGGATGGTTACTTGGACAGCTCCTTCTAATGACAGCGGAACAGTAAATTTCTGGTTAGCAGGTAACTCTGTAGATGGTGGAGGAATACCAGATGCTGAAGATTATTGGAATCTACTAGCATTTTCCATCAGCCCACCAGGTACTATTGCAGAAGGTGAAGATGATGCTACATTGTCCACAAGAACTATTTCAGTAGGTGATTATGACTCCTTATTCCTTCTAGAAGAAACTGATGCTGAGAAAGAGGCTAAGAGACAAGAAGCACTTTCTATGAAAATTTATGAACAAGGTAGTATGTTTTATTGGTTCAGTTTAACTGCATTAATTATTGGAGCACTTGTACAAAGAGAGATACTTGAAAGAAAATATGATGATGGTCCTGAATATTTAGCATCAGAGTTGGCCTATCCACAAGCATTGAGACAATTGTTCTTCAGTTTAGTTTCATTCGTTATTGCAGTAAGATGGTTGGCTGAAGACGCAGTCCTAGAGTTCCCTCCTAGAGCAATTTTAGATCCCGAAGCACAAAATGTCACAGATCTTACTAGTTTTGTAATAGGATTTACATTCTTGTTAAGTGGATGGTTTGCTTACTGCTTTTATCGGACAATTTTAGCTGCAAGAGCAAAACCTAAAGTTAAGGATTTACTTTGAATGGATTTTTATCAGAATGAAAAAATGACCTTCTCAGAACACTTTTCTGAGTTGTTTAAGATAATTCGATTTAGTGCTTTGGGAGTAGTTATGGCATCTATATTCCTTTCTTTTTATATCGATGACATTCTTGGGAATTGGCTAGACAGTCTTTCATTAGATGCTGATAATTTTGTATTTTCTGTATATAGCCCATACCTCTGGATCGACACTAAGTGGGCTTTATTACTTATTTTTTCTATTGCTATGATATTGCCTTACACCACATATAAAATTAGAAATTTCGCATTACCAGGATTATATGATAGGGAAAAAAAATGGTTTACACTTTCATTACTCTTCAGTGGAGTCATTATACCTGTTTTACTGTATTTCATATGGTTTATTGCTCTTCCTTTTTTAGTAAATTATTTTGATGAAGTTGGGATGGTTGAAGGTGGAAATAATATTGTATCTGCTAGGTATGATGCTGTTTCAATAATTAGTTTAGGCATTGGGGTTTCATGGATACTAGTTATCGGGACATTAACTACTTTAGTTCTTTCAATGTCTCGGTTTTTTGGTATGGTTACAGATAATGAATCTAGAATAAGAATTAGGATTCTTTTGATTTGTTTCTCTTTGATATTATTATCTCTTCCTAGTACTTATAATGGATTAAGGATTATAATATCTCTTCTGACAGTATTGTTTGCCGATTATATATCTCGCCTTACCCCAATTTTTGAATAATTATCGAACAAAAATACATCGTATTCAAATCATAGTTAGTTTAGCGGCATATATGAGAAAGACGCGAGCAATTCTGGCACTCGCGATAGTTTCTTTCGGCTTTTTTGCAAATATATATTCTGAAGTCATTAATGAATGGCTAGATGATCAGGTTCATAATGAGAGCCAACATGAACATGATATCTTAGTCGGTCTTCAAGAAAATGAAAATTGGCTTGTAATACCTGTTACTTTTGAAGGAGATGTATTCGATTCGAATAGAGCCGAAACAATTCTTGATTCTGAAAGCTCTGCTAGCGATTATATTAGTCAAATTAATGCTGGCAAGTCAATTCTCAATACAACAATTTTAGATGAGGTTTGGATATCTAACTATAATATCGACTTTTGGGGTCAGGATGGAGAGAACGGTAGAGATTCGGGGACCGATGGCGCAGGTGTAGACGATCTAGTAGAAAATGCTGTTAAAGATTCTCTTTTGAATAAAGATTTATCACCCTGGGATTTTGATAATGATGGTATAATTGACAGACTTCTAATACTTCATTCTGCGAATCCACAAGAAATTGGTGGTGGAGCAAGTTCAATTTGGAGTCACATGTCTGGGCTAGATAATCCAATAGTTATTGATAAATGGTCAATTAATCATTATACTATTGCTTCTACTAAGTCCGGTGTGGGGACCATTGTTCATGAAATGCTTCACCAAATGGGTGCCTATGATTTGTATGATGTCCACAGTTCTCTTCCAACAAGCAATTGGAATGGAATAGGTGAATGGGGAATAATGGCTAGTGGGAATTGGAATGGTAACGGTAACTCACCGGCTTTGCCTTCCTCCTCAACATTAGAATTAATTGGAATTGATAGGAGGATTATCGTCGACCCTAATGTCGGTGGTAATTTCACTCTGGATCCTATTTCTAATGGTGGCGATTATCTTTCAATCGAGACAGGTCCTGGAGAATATATCAAGATAACAAATAGAGGTGATTTTGGTTTTGATTCATCACTTCCTGGGCATGGAATATTAGTTGAATACCAAGATCTCAATAATGGAGACACTAGTAGCAATCTCGTAAATACGGATTCAAATAATGCATGGTTAAAAATCATTGAAGCTGATGGCGATGATGCTTTGATTAGGAATAAGGATTCAGGTAGTGTTGGTGATGTTTTTACTGACGGTACAAAGTTCGGCAATATCGAACAATCAGATGGAATGATGATATTTGATAACAGAGGACGTTTGGTTAGTTGGTTTGCCAGTGTAGAATCTTTAGATAGTGGTAATTATTTAATCTCCATCACACCAGTTATTGAAATAAATAATTCCAATGTTCTAACTCCTCGTCAGCCCGTAGAATTACTTATGGGCGAATCAATTTTTGTAGAAGTTAATACTGATTCGAAATGTAATTTCTCTATTGAAATAAATGCATATAATGGGAATAATGTTAACCTAACTATGGAATTATCTTCCGGTACCTCAATAGTTTCAATTATGACAATAGATGATAATTTCCCTTCATCTGGGAATATTATTGGCACGTTAGGCTGTGAATCTAATTTAAGAGAAATTGATTTGAAGTGGCATCAAGTTGGTCATCGAATCATTACAGATGATTTCTTACTACTAGTTGATTCAGAAAAGGATAATACAATTTCTATAATACCTGATTTTGAAGGGGAAGAATCAAGGTTTTACAACCTTGAAATACAGGGTGCGGCTTCAAGGGTAGCAAGTTTGGAATCTAGCATGACTATTAGCCCAGGTGATGATATCGAGATATTTATTGAACCAGATGATTTGTTAATACCCGGAATGATAGCTAGAGGAGAATTAGTTTTAGTAGATAATTTTGGTATCGAACTCAGAATTCCAATCACTCTTGAAGCAAAATCTACTTTCAATAGTAATGCATTATTTTCATGGCTCGCAGAGCCAGGAAATGGGTTACTAATGATTAGTATTGTTCTGGGTTTTTCAATATTTACTGGCGGCTCTAATGCTAATAGGGATGAACATTCTGAATCAGAATGATTTTTTTTTCATTTTTTAATAGGATTTGTCCATCTTGATTTTGCAGGAGGCCTAATTATTCCTAGGTATTCCCAAACGTCATTAATTTTCAATGGTTGGAGCCATATTTTATTTACGCCGGATGCTAATCTTGATGCTAGACAAGCGCTTTCCCAATTCATCTTTTTGTCTGATGGGCTGACAACTAACCATGGGGCATGATCTATCCCAATTTTTTTATCATAACATCTCCATTCAGTTCCATATTTGAATCCAGTTCTTGGATGCAAGCCTCTTTCTAATAAATCCGAAAATACATCTGTGATATCCGAGAAATCATTGGCATCTGTAGTGATGTATTCTTCAGTAATTTGGTCGATTATTCTTCCATCTTGATAATCTATTCCCAGTTGCTCTAAAGGCCATTTCTCATATCCAAAATATAAATAACCTCCATTTATTTCAATTTTATCATATTTTAATATACGATTAATTTCATCGCTGTTTGGAGGCGATAATTCTCCAAACGGGTTTTCTGATTTTACATTGTAAGTGACTACAGCTTGCTCATTATCAACCACCAATACTTCTGCAATACGCTTTCTTGCCTGTACATCAATTGTCCAAGATAATAATTCATTCATGTTAATGTATTCCGATGAATGGAACCATCTAACTTCAGATTCAGGATCATCCACTCTTGGATGGCAATTAGAATTCCATCTTAGACCCCATGTATCTCGACTAAAAATGAGTCCATTCTTTTCTCCTATTTTTTCAGTTAACATTACTTTATTCCCTGGGACTCTCAAAGCTTCTAAAATAATTGCTTCATTAATTAAATTAGGCTTTTTTTTGGTTTCTTCGTTTAACCAATTTTCACGAGGCCAATCTAAATGCCTATGGTCATGACAAAAAATAACTTCCGAAGAGCTCAATAAAAGATTATTACCATTGATTTTTTGACCTATAGCTGATTTATTCCATAACCTTTCTTTAGCGGAACCTGAATAAATCCAGCACTCATTGTAGGGCTCCATGAGTCTACGAGGGGCTTCTTGTTTTCATGTCGACGGTTGCAAAATATCATTCATGTGTTTATACTCCGAGGAATGATAAGATGAGTGAGGGGCGGACTGAAAGAAAGAAAATATTGAAGAATTTAAGAAATCTCTTGGATGATATGGGGTCTTCTAAAATCACTCTAATCGGAGATATAATGCTGGATAGATATCATCATGGATACTCCAACAGGCTGATTTCAACCGCCCCTGTTCCTGTTTTGAAAATATTGCGATCAGAGGAATCACCAGGTGCAGCAGCACACATTGCTAGAGGATTAAATTCATTGGGGCTTGACGTATCAGTATTTTCATCAGTAGGTGACGATAGAGAAGGAGATTTCATCAAAAACCAATTTCTTTCAGATGGCATTTCTATCGATGGAATCGAGACAGTTAATAATCGTCAAACTCTAACTAAAATTAGATTTTTCGGGAGTCGACAGAGTTTACTTGAGAAAACCCAGATTTTATTGCAAGCAGACAGGGAACCTCTGGATGAATTGGACATAAAAGTCAGTAATCGTTTAGTTGAAATGACACTGAAATCAATTCCCGATAGTTGTGCATTAGTTATATCTGACTATGATAAGGGTGTTTTAACTGATGTAGGTGCTCAAAAACTTATTCAATGTGCGAAAAAACATTCAATACCATCCATTGTTGATCCTAAATTAACCGGCCTTGAAAGAAGTCGTGGAGCAACGGTAGTTCTTTTTGAGATTAGAGGTCTTGATTTACTTAGGAGGCGTTTAATGTTAGAAAATGCCAAAGAGACGGCATCTAGTTTGATTAAGACTTACAATTGGGATTCTATGATTGTCCTTGGAGGTATTGATGGAGTTTCGCTATATGAGGCTGATGGAAATATAGAGTTCATTCCATGTGCAGCACCGTCGCCTTCTCAGCAAATAGGTCTTCATGATGCCGCAGCAACCGCTCTAGCAGCAGCTCTAGGCAATAGATTCCCAATGAGTTCTGCTGTAGTTCTTGCAGCTGCAGCCTGTGAATGTGTCTTATCGGCAAAGGCTAGTCATGAGTTTGTTAATCGTAGAACACTGGGTTTGTGGTTAGATGAACTTTTGTGGCAATTACAGATATCTGATAGATGATTCTGAATCTCCAAAGGATTGGATTCAATACTATAATGCTTCTCGGAATAGGCATGAGAGCAATTCTAATAGGGATATTTTCCGTATTATTATTAATTTTCTCAGTTGATTCTGTCGCTGCGGAATCTGAGGAAATAGACGTTTCTATAGGCTTTGATTTTGCATTTGGTGAGATAATTCAGGATGAAAATATTATTTCTGGCACAGTTGTTAGTTCCGAAGAAGAAGTTCAAATTTCTTGGGAAATTTATAATTCCACAGGATTCAAATATAATTGGGGGATATTTAATGGAGAATCAGAGCAGCTTACTCCCTTGAGTAAAGATTATTTCTCAATGGATTGGCAAATGAGTATAAATCCAAATGATTATTATTCTTGTTCTTGTGAATTCAAGGTTACTGTTACCTTTGACTCAATAGTAATTTTAGAACATAAAATGCCCTTTTTCATTTATAATGAAAATTATGTTTCAGATTCAAATTATACAATGCTTGTAGACAATCCATTAGAAAATGATTGGATTAATGGAAACTTACTAGTTGAAGGTAGAATTAGTGATATTACTGGAGGTAATCCTTCTTCAGCTCAAATTTTTGTCAAGCGTTATTTAACTTATACTGAAACATGCAATATCGAACCAATTTCTAATATCGAAAATGATGTGTCTCTTTCTTTTGATGATAATAATTTCTTTTCATTTGAATTAGATATGGAGACAAAGCCTGATGGGTGGTATGAATTGGTCATTCTAATATCTAATTCTGATGATTCAGATATCATAGATTTTTACACTTGTCTACCATTCAAACTAAATAATCTAAATCCTACAATTACAATAACAACCCCTCCATCAGACATTGTAGAAGCAATGTCTACAATGGTAATAGATGCATCCTCATCAGAGGATCCAATTTGGACAGAAGAAATATTATATTTTATTTGGACATGTACTAATTCCAGAGATAATAGTATTATTGTCCATGAAGGTTATGAGGCTCTCTCCTTTGAGTTAGATAGTAGCATATCTGCAAATTATAATCTCAAGTTAGAAGTAGTTGATCAAGGAGGTTTATCATCTACTACTGAATATAATTTCTCTATATCAAATCTCATTCCCTCATCGAAATTAACTATTAACGGTATAGCTGTAAATGACGGTGATGAAATTAATCTTGATTCTCTCAATCCTATTTTGTTAGATGGTTCTAAATCTTCCGATACCGAAAATGATTTACAAGGATTAAGGTGTATCTGGTCAATTAATGGAATTGTAATGTTTGAAGGATGTGAAAACAGGGAATTAATTTGGCCTGAAAACCAGACTGATAATAAGGAAATAGTTCTGAGACTTGATGTAATGGATAATGATGGCGATTTCTCCTCACAGTCTGTGAAATTACTTAATCCTAATGTTAATGATTCTCTCCCTTATCCTTTGATAATATTATTCATTTCATTTCTTTTCTTGATTTCTTCCATTTTCTATAGATTTAGAAAAGATTCAGAAAATAATTCAATCCCAAAATGGTCTAAAGGAAAATAATGAATTACACAGATAAATAAGAGAAAGCCATTTCGTAAACATGTGAGTGTTGTGGGTGAACTGCCGTTCTCTATGGATGAGTATAGGGGTAGGCAGGATAGATTTCTCTCTAAATGCAAAGAGGATGCATTGATTTTAATCCCAACTAATCCAGTAAGAATTAGATCAAATGATACTTCATATCCTTATCGTGCTAATTCTTACATGCTGTATTTGTGTGGTTGGATGCAACCAGAAGCTGTTTTTATGGCATTTAATGATTCAGGAGTTTGGAAGAGTAGTCTTTTTGTTCAACCACGCGATACACGTGCGGAAATTTGGGAAGGAAGAAGAGTCGGAACAGAGGGTGCTTCTTCGTTATGGCCAATTGATGAGGCCTTTTCAATAGAAGATTTGGAGCAAGTAGTTCAGGACAAATTAGAAAATTGTAATTCTATTTCCAGTGTAAATGGTTTTGATGAGAAACTTGATACTATAATTAAAAAAACCAATCTAGAGATAACAGATGCTAGATTAATTTTGGATGATTTGAGAGTAATTAAATCCGATGAAGAAATCAAAGTTATGCATGAGGCAGGAATTTTAGCATCCAACGCTCACGTCGAAGGTATAATGAAAACCTACTCTGGAATTGGTGAGTGGGAAATTCAATCTATTATTGAAGCACATTTCTCAACAAATCAAAGTTGTCCAAGTTACAGTTCAATTGTTGGCGGTGGAGATAATGCGACAATCTTACATTACAATTCGAATAATATGAAAATAAATGATGGAGATTTAGTTTTAGTAGATGCTGGTTGTGAAATTTCAGGTTATGCATCTGATATCACTAGAACGTGGCCAGTTAATGGGAGGTTTTCAGACGCACAAAAAGAAATTTATAATTTAGTTTTAAATGCAGAAAAAGCAGCGATTGAAGCCTGTATTGTCGGTTCACCGTGGAATTCCATACATCACGCTAGCTCAAAGATTTTAGCACAAGGATTAATCGATTTAGGTATTCTTGATTGCAGTCTGGAAGAAGCATTAGGTGAAAATTTTGACGGCCCTTATAGGAATTTTTTCATGCATGGAACCGGGCATATGTTAGGTCTTGATGTACATGATGTAGGGGGTGGTAGACAAGGAGATAAGAGTCCAGAGAGACTACTTGAACCCGGAATGGTCTTAACCATAGAACCTGGTCTTTACTTTGGAAGTTGGAGGTCAGATATTGATATTCCAAAGAGATATTCTGGTATAGGGATTCGAATTGAAGATGATATTTTAGTCACCAATGAAGGACCAGTAATTCTAACATCTTCATGTCCCAAAGAGATTGTTGAGATTGAATCTTTAGTCGGTGAAATGATTGAGGGTTAAAAATGCGTAATTGGGAAAAAATTCTCTCTGAGCAACTATTGCCTGATGCAAAGAGACTTTCTGTTGAAGATGCAACCATTCTTTATGAAGATGCAGATATCAATGACCTGATGTTCGTTTCTCTAGAAAGAAGAAAAAAACAAGTTCCAGGTAATTCTGTGACATATCTAGTTGATAGAAACATCAATTATACTAATATTTGTACTATCAATTGTCAATTTTGTTCATTTTATAGACCTCCAGGACATTCTGAAGTATATACTCAATCCTTTGAAGAGATTAGTCAAAGAATCTCTGAATTAGAAAATATTGGTGGCTCTAGAATCTTAATGCAAGGAGGTGTAAATCCTGACCTAGATCTCCAATGGTATCTGGAATTACTTTCTTACATCCGTGATAAACATCCACAAATCTCATTGGATTGTTTTTCCCCGATAGAAATTGAAGGAATTGCAGATGTTTGTAATCTTTCTACACTAGAAGTATTAACGAAATTGAAAGAATCTGGTATGCACGGTCTCCCGGGCGGTGGTGCTGAAATGTTAGTCGATGATGTCAGACTTGATATTTCTCCTAAGAAAGGTTCCGCGGATAATTGGCTTAGAGTTATGTCTGAGGCACAAGAACTGGGACTTACAACATCTGCAACCAATGTTTTTGGTTTCGGCGAAACAGAACATCACCGCATACTTCACATGGAACGTATTAGAGAATTACAAGATCAAGCAATTTCTAAGGGCTATGTTGGTTTTACATCATTCGTAGCGTGGCCGGTTCAATTAGAAAACAATTCATTCGGAAAGAGAAATCGAGGTAGAAATCGCATAGAATTAGGTGCTGGACCTGTTGAATATCTTAGGCATATATCTGTTTCTCGTTTATTCTTCGATAACATTGACCACATTCAAGCATCATGGCCTACGATGGGTCTCGGTGTTGCTCAAATGGCAATTTTAGCTGGTGCAGATGATGCCGGCTCAACGATGATGGAAGAAAATGTAGTTTCCGCTTCTGGGACAAAGAAAACATTAGCTAAGGAGGAAGAATTGCAGATGTCTATAATTCGGGCAGGATTTTCTCCAATTAAAAGAGATTCAGACTATAACCATCTTAACACAGAAATTTTTAATGAAGGTGATTTTGTAGCAGTCATTCCTACGCAAAACTAAAAATCAGATAGTTCTAATCTCCCGCTCCTTACAGGTAAATTTTCAATTTCTATTTTATGATGGTAATGATCCATTGTTATAGGTCTGACCCATTTCATTTTTGTCCCATCGTTTCTCAAGAATTCAATAATTAATTCCCAGTGGACAGCTATCAGTCCAGAGTATATTGAACCAGGCCATAATTGCTCAGGACCTTGTAAAGTAATTCCTAATAGATTTTCTTTATTGGACATTTCAACCCATTTACCAGGTTCTAAGACTCTCATTGGCTCTAACATCATAACTCTTCTATCAGCCACATTCATAGGTATTGATTCGCCAACTCCAGTACCTAATTCTTCACCAGATGCTATTCTTCTGGCAGGTAGTGCAGTGGACATACCTGGAATTGTCTGTTCACCTTCTTTTTTACCCTGAGAAGCAAGAATCATTTTTCTTTCAGGAACTGCAACTCCGACTTGTATCCTCCCTCGAATTATTTTGAGACCCATTGGTATTTTATGCATAGAAATTTTTATTTTATTCTCTCCTTTATTTATCTCAATATCTGGCGATTCTATTGGATTAGAAATAAGAAAATTTTGTCTCTTGATATCTCTCATATTTGCAATCATTCTAAAAATCATTGGAGAGATAAATATAGGGAATGCTATAAATAAAAATAATGGGTAATCCAATTTCCCTATCATAATTGAGTAATTCAACATTTCTAAAATTGGACTAATGAAATTAATATTACTGAATACAGGAGTTATGGCTCTCAAAAATAATGTTGAAATTAATATTATCACTGCTGGGGCGATCATTTTCCTTGCTCTATAGTGCATTGGGTCAGGATCAATATACCATCCATTCCTTGTTCGCATTAGGAATGGAAACGTTTCTTTTGATACATCTCCACGTATTAATTTGAACCCCTCGTCATTATCATTAATTTTCCTCCATTCAACAAACCATTTTTTTTCTCTTCCAATTTTAAATGGTGGTGGTGGTTTATTTTCAGATTCCAGTATGACTTCAATTACAGGAATTTCCTCAGAGATCATGTCGTAATGTTCGAAAGGTGGGTATCTAATCCTTTGAACTGACTTTTCCATTTTTTCAACTCCATAAAACTGCCTTTATTGCTTTCCCAGCAAGTTTTCTGAATTCTGGAATATCTTTCAACATTTTCGTCCCTAATGGAATGGGGTTTTCTATTTCTCCTACCTCATTAATCATTTTTATAACATCTGGTTTAGCCCAAACTTTGAAAATTTCTTCCAGTTCATCATCAGTAGAATGGGAAAGAAAAGCATCTCTTAATGCCCTAGCTCTCGATTGTGATTTTCTCATTTTATCAATTTTCTTATCAATCTTGGATAAACTGGTTGCATCTAATTTGTTTTTTCTTATCAAATCTATAAAATCATCAATCATAATATCTATATGAGCAAATCCTGGGCCAATTCCCCCTCCTGTTGTTGGTTTACAGATTCCAGCTGCATCTCCGAAAAGAGCAACTCTTGTAGATGTTGTATTCTTCAAAATCCCGCTCGGAACCGATCCAACGAATCTTCCAACTTCTTTACAATCTTTGAACTTAAATGACCACCTGCTATTATTCATCAATTCATTTAGTAGTTCTTCACATGATCTTTCTCCGATATATTTTGTCTGACTCCAAACGCCAACTCTTGCTGTATCTCCAGATGGTATAACCCATGCGAAAAATCCTGGTGAAATATCAGAACCTGTATACATGTCGAGTTTTCCATTTTTCCCCATATATCCTGTAACTTCTATTTGCATGCCAATCATGGTTTCTTTAGGCCTTCCCATACGCATTGTTCTTCTTACCCATGAATGTGCACCGTCAGCCCCACAAATGATTTTCGTAGTTAATTTCTTGATACCAGTAGGTGTTAGAATCTCAATCTCAACGCTATCTTCTTTAAATTCTAAATTGATTGGTTTACTAGATAACCAAATATCTGCCCCCGATTCAATAGACTGTATTACCACAGCTTCATCGAATAACTTTCTGCATACTGACCATGTTCTAACTTTTTCTTTATGACCAATTTCTACTAATGTCCCTTCTGGGCTATATATTCTAGCACCCCAAATAGGAGTGAGTACTGTATTTACCAATCCTACAGATGCCATTGCTTTTGGGTTTACTAATCCTGCACACTGAAACGGCCTACCAATTTCCGAATGTTCTTCCAAAATAAGAACCTTCAGTTTATTTTTTGCTAACTTTTGTGCAAGATAGCCTCCAATTGGCCCAGCACCAACTATTACAACATCATAGTCGAACTCATCCATAGTTTATTCAACAGGTGTACCTTATTGATATCTTCTAATCTCATTTCTTGCGAGATTTTTTATTTTTCTTCATCACAGTATCAATTATTTTACTAGCATCTTTCTTAGTCAACTCCTCAATGGATACAATATCAGCTATAGAAAGAATATCACTTAGAGGAACTTCCTCTCTAACTGCAATTTTATTGATTAATTTAACTTGTGATTCTGTTGCAGGTAATAACTGACTTTCGGAAATTAATTGATCAATTACCGTACTTGCGGTACCGTCCTTACCCCCTGTGAGGTTGTTTATATCATCTACATCGACAATTTTACATACATCTACTAATTTATATTCCAATTGATCCGATAATTTAATTATTAAATTTATTTGTTTCTCGCTAGCTGGAAAATCACCACCTTCTTCGATGATTAAATCCAATGTTTCTCTCATCTCATCCCCTGTCAACTCATGAGGTTCTTTCCCATTGAGATAATTCGCTATCTCATCCTGTTTCATATTTTTTACTAGATTATTAAGCAACTCAATTTGTCTTTTAGAGGGTACACTCCTTTTCTTTGTTTTGGCATTATTATTCATAGTTTCGAATTTTTCTATGAAATCGTGCCAAATCTTAGGAGCAGTTTGAGTACTATCTTCGATTGTATCAAGATTTGATTCCATCTTTGCTGTAAATTCACTATTAAATAATCCTTGATTATCCTGTTCGTTGTAAAATGGTACAACTTCTAACCACATAGTTTTTCCAGCATCCGTAGGAATCAGTGAGCCGCTGTTATTTTCAACATATTTTCTCCTATTCAATGTTTGAATAGTTGATACATATGTAGACGGCCTCCCTATTCCGACCTTTTTCATCTGTTGTACTATTGAACTCTCAGAAAATCTCCTAGGTGGTTTTGTTTCATCGCTAACAAGTTGCGGATTTTCAGAATCACACATTATCCCCCATTTTGATCCTATGCTCAGTTCTGAAGAAGGTGGTTTTTCAATGATATCTTTTTGGTAATCGTTGTACACAGCCTCCCATCCGGGGTGCGTTCTCCAAGATGCGGTTCCTGTTATTTTCTTATCTAAATTATCAGTTTTCGCTTCAATTCTTCTTGTTTCACGTATAGAGTTAGACATTTGGCTACCCGCAAATCTTGCCCAAATTAATTTGTATAATATTTTCAAATCATCTTTGATATCTTCTGATAGTTGATTAATTTCTGGCCTCGTTGGTCTGATTGCCTCGTGAGCATCTTGAACATTACTACTCCCCTTTTTAGCATCGGGTCCAAGAACCCCCTCTCCTAGAAATTTTTCACCATATTTTTCTCTAATAAGTTCCTTGATAGTATCTCTTGCATCCTTATTTGTTCTAGTAGAATCTGTTCTAATGTATGTCACATGTCCTGAATTATACAATTCTCCAGCAACTGAACTAGTTTTAGATACAGACCATCCTAACGTTGAACTAGCCGCTTGTAACATAGTATCTGTGGTGAAAGGTGGTTTCGGGCTCCTGTTACTTTTACCTTCTTTAATAGTGACAATCTCTATGGTTTTATTTTGATTAAGAATTTCGATAGAACGATCTGCTAATTCTTTATTAAAAGTCCTGTCTGGAAAATGTTTTCCATCATCATCAAGCCATGCTTCAGAGTCATTCTTTTCATGAAATCTAATTTTGAAATTGATATTATTTGAACTGAAATTAACACTGTGGTAATTTATTGGTACATGTTTTTCACGCAACAATTCTCTTTCAACTATGAACCCTAGAGTCGGTGTTTGCACTCTCCCCATAGACGCTAATTTCCAAGATCTAGAAAACCTTGAGCATTCAAATCCTACTAGTCTATCCATAAATCTCCTAACTTTAGCTGAATCCACTAAAGCCGTATCAATTTCTCTGGCTTGATTGATAGCTTCATTAACTGATTTTTCTGTTATTTCATTGAATGTAACTCTCTTTTGAGAATCAAAATCTGCAAAAATGATACTGAGCCTCCATGCAATAAATTCTCCTTCTCTATCTGGGTCGGTAGCAATGTATACTTCATCTACGTTAGATTTCTTTGCCTTCTTAATCATATCTTTGATTTTTTTCTCCGCACCTTTAGTCCAACCCCAAGGAGGTTCTGGGAGCTCATTTTTTTCTGATTTCCACATTGATTTGGAGGATCCCTTACTACCTTTTGAGGGTAAATCTTGGACGTGTCCTCCACATGCTTGGACAATCCATCCTTTCCCTAAATATTTCTTCACAGTCTTCGCCTTAGCACCGGACTCAAGAATCATCAGTTTCATATTCTTCAACCATCACTAAGTCAATAAGTTACCATCGACCATTATACTTGACCGGATAATACAACCTGTATAAACTTGAGTCAGTATAGATTGATACAAGGCGCGCGCGCACGCGTTACGCGCGAAACCGACTAGAAATTTTGTTTCCTGGACATAACTTCATCCCATGGTTCTGATGCTGCTGGACCAGCGCACCCTATACAACCAGGATATCCGGCTCTGCCTAATTCGACAATCTTTTTTTGTAGATTATTCCATTTTTCGTTACCACCTTTTATCCAAACAATTTCTAATGACAATGGAGGGTTCTGAGAAATTATTCCATTTGCAGAATTCTTATTCATGAAGAAAATATCTTCTGAATCTGAAATTTGTGATTCTATTCCAAAAATTATTTTTGGGGCTTTATCGGATAATTCCACTGCAAGGGATTCTATTTCTTTCATTAATTCTCCGTCATGGATAATTTTAACACCACTAGATCGTAGTATTCTTCTTGCTAATTCAGAGATTGCTTCATCCCCGTTAGAACCGCTCATGTATCTCGGATGGTGCGTAACGCTTGAAGAGTGTCGGTTCACCGGCATTACTATGGGAGTCCCATACCGAATGTTTGGTAGGCCAATGTTGGGCTTTATTGATTCAGAAAGAGCACATGGTCTCGGGCTTTCTTCCTTAGCAAAATTAGAGAGAAGTTCTATCGGTAGAAATTTTCTAAGGACCCTATATCAAGCTCCAGAATTACCTACCAATGTTTTTGGTTTATCTTTTAATCATCCATTAGGTATAGCAGCGGGGTTTGACAAAAAAGCAGAGGCCTTATCTGCATGGCCTTCTCTAGGATTCTCATGGATGGAATATGGAGGAATTACTAGATTCCCTCAAGAAGGAAATCCCAAACCTAGAATGTTTAGAGCGAATAAAGAAAATGCTTTGATTAACAGAATGGGTTTTAATAATCCTGGTGCTTTAGCAGTAAGGGATAATTTAATTGATAGAAAATCTGTTGGTTTATGGCCCGATAACCCTGTGGCTGCAAATATTGGTAGATCGAAAAAAGTTTCTAATGAGGATGCGCCTGGAGATTACTCTTCCACACTCGAGATTCTTTGGGATTATTCTGACTTATTTGTGTTGAATGTATCTTCCCCGAATACCCCAGGTCTAAGAGAATTGCAAGAAGCAGACCATCTAAGGAGTGTCTTAAATTCATGTAATGGAATTAGAGATAAAAAAGGTAATCACAAACCAATTTTACTGAAGTTCTCACCTGATATGAGTGATGATGATTTAATTAGTTCAGCCGAAGTTGCTATCAACTCTAAGGTTGACGGTTTTGTAGCCACTAATACAACAATTTCTCGTTATGTCCCAAAAAATTCACAATCTAGATCGGCTTTTGCTCAATCAGGGGGTCTTTCAGGACGTCCTCTGAGAAAAAGGTCATTAGAAGTGGTCAATTTACTGTATGACTATACGAATTCTAAAGTACCAATAATTGGAGTAGGTGGAATTGATTCCGTTGAATCTGCTTGGGATATGATAATTTCTGGTGCTTCATTAATACAATTATACTCTGCGTTAGTTTTCAATGGGCCTTCCGTAGTTTCTAAAATAATCAAAGGACTCAAAATAAAAGTCCGTGAAAATAATTTTTCTGATATTAGTGAAGCTGTGGGTTCTAAACACACCTGACAACGCAAACCTCATCAGTGTTTTTCAATTGGAACATATATGGCTGCAACTAGAGGTACGAGACTCGTTGTAGTGGGTTTAGGGTTGTTAGGATTAATATTTTTAATGTTAATTAGTGTTGATCCAGAAGTCCAATATACTGTTGACGAGGTTATGGGTGCTCCTGAAGATTTTACTTCTGATGAAATTCATCTTAGAGGCTCAGTATTGGAAGGTTCAGTAGATGAAACCTCAAAGATGTTTATTTTAGCGGGCACTGGTGAAAATGCACAATTATTTGTAGACATTTCCTCAGTTGCTTTACCAGATGGTTTTGGTGAGGGGTACATGATTGCTGTTAAAGGAGATCTTGAAAATATCAATGGTAAATGGACAATTTCTGCAAACTCGATACAAACCGGCTGTCCCTCAAAATATTCCGCTGAATGATAATTTTCTTTTCATTTCTTTTTTTATCATTTGGGGGTTTCATTAAAATGTGGTGGTAATTACGGATGTATGGGCTAGGGGGAGTGTTGACGTGCTCTATTATACACAAATCGTCAATAATGGTGACCCGAAGTCTGAGGGCGGCGTAAACGAAGCATCGATGACCCATTGGGTAACAGCGACACTTCGCCTCCAAGAGATGCAGGTTGGCATAACGGATTTCCGGAGGGAAATTCGAAGTGCCTTATACCCGGGAACCAGGTCAGGCGCGGAAGCGAGCAGCCCGACCGGGGATGCTGGATGCCTTGGAATAGCGGAGTTGAGGAGCTCAATGATTTTTCATCGATGGTGACGAACGTCCACCGAAGACATGCCCACATTTTCATTAATGAGGAATTGTATCTAATCCACCCATTTTACATATAATTTCGAAATGTTTCTCTGAAACAGGTTGCACAGATAGTCTAGATCCTTTCATTAATAATTTCATACCTTCTAATGTGGGGTTATCTCTCATTTCTTGTAAAGAAACCTTTTTTTGTAAAGCAATAATTGGTTCAATATCTACCATCATCCACCTTGGATTTTCGGGATTCGCTTTTTCATCAAAATATTTTGATTTTGAATCTTGCGCTGTAAAATCAGGATATCCTTCTTTACAAATTTTTGCTACTCCGGCAATATGTGGTGGCTTAAAGTTAGAGTGATAGAAAAAAACTAGATCTCCAATTTTCATATCATCTCTCATCATATTTCTTGCTTGATAATTCCTTACTCCATCCCAATGTGTACTTTTGTCTTCAACTAGTTTTTCCCATGGGTATACATGAGGTTCACTCTTCATCAGCCAGTAATTCATATTCGTTCCAGTGGGAATAGGTGAATGAAAGTGTCGTCACCAAGCATCATCTGATGCACCGATAATCAAAGTTGCATCAATGGCGTCCGCATCACCTCTATCAATAGCCCTTTTCAGTCCTGCAGTTTTCACCATTCTAGATACTCCTCCTGTTAAATTCACGTTTGATTTCACCATAATGGCATAAACAGCAGGTAATAGTATTAGAGCAGAAATTGCAGCAATAACAATTAACACAATAATAACTATGATGAACGGTTTGATTGCAGGGATATTAATTGTCAATGCACAAAACATCCCTGCAGTAGTTACAAGTGTTGCTTCTGCTAAACTCATTCCCGTTGTTGCACATGCAGCCTTTATCGCTTCTAAATTTCCTCCTTCCTCTCTCACCCTATTAGCTATATGTATAGAAAAATCAACACCAACGCCAACAAGAATAGAACCTACCATTACTGTAACCAGTGATAATTGAACCCCTCCTAAATCCATAATCATCCATTGCATAGCAACAGTAAATCCTACTGGTATAGTTGTTAGTAATGAGTATAATATATCTCGGAAAACCAATCCCAAAGTTATGATTGTGAATAACAAAGCGAAACCAAGAGAACTCCATTGTGAGCCAACAATTAATTCATTCACTTCTATTGTAACTGATGCAACACCAATAAGTTCTGGTGTACCAGTAGTCCCTCCTAATCCAGAGTTTGCAGCATGCTTGTTCACTAAATCAGTAGCAATTTCTGTACCTACAACATCCATAAATGGCATGTCAATATAGATTAAACTACTACTATAATCTTCTGAGATGAATAACTCTCTCATCTCATCAGTTAAGCTATTATAGAATACATAGAGTAAGAAATTTTGAGCTTGTTGCCCTCCCAATTCCTGTGCATCAAGTGTATCTAAGGTTCTCCAAAACGACGCATTACCTGATTGTGAATTATTGAATAATAATTCAGCAACATCTTTTATTGGACCCGCATTATCGGGTACTAAATCGGCTATTGGTGCTCCTGAAACATCCACAGAAACGGCTATCGCCTTCATTAAGAATACAATTGAAACAGCCGTTACTTGATCGACCTCTGCACATTGCCCTTCAAGTTTCTCTATAGCTTCTAATCCGTAGAAGGGATCATCAGCCGTAAGATCAGTCAAATCTGCTGTTGCACCAATATTCTCAGATATTTTCAAGAATCCCGGCTGTCCTGATTCAAATTCATCACTGTAAGTTTTCATTTTTTGTACAGCATCAACATCTTGAGGCGCCATCTCTAATAAATCAAGATTTGATTCTACATTCTCTCTGGAAATACCTGCTGAGAAAACCATTACGATGATAAATAATACGAGCGTTATTTTCGTCCATTTGACCGGTATCGATACGATATTTACGAAAACCTGAGGTGGAGGGTGTGATGGCTTTTTTAAATCCAATATTATTGTCAAATTAGGTACCATTAACATTGTCATGACATAAACTACAACTATTCCGAAAGCTAGCGACCAACCAACGGTTTGAATAGGTGCCATTGGGGTAAATGTTAGAGAAATAAATCCAATTATCGTAGTGATTGCTGATAAAAATACTGCTTTACCAGTCGATTTCAATGCTTCTTCCATCTTTTCACTAGGAGTTCCTTTAGCTTCCGCATAACGATTTGTAATATGAAGACCGTATGAGACACCTAGGGCGAGAACTATCGGCCCTACAATAATCACTGTCATTGTAACTTCATAATTTGACCATCCTATTATCCCCATAGTCAAGAAAACAGAACACAATGTAGGTAATCCCGAAATTATTAGAACTTTAATACCTTGAACCAATCTAAATCTACCAGTTTGTAACAAGTCACAGTGGAATAAGAAGAGAGTGATGGCTACCAGAAAAACTCCTAATGGAAATACATCCCAAAATAGGCTGAATGACTCTTCAGTTACCGCATTAGTAATAGGGGCTGGACCTGTGAGAGCCATACTTAACTTCATACATTCCCAATCTGTAAATTCTTCAGTACTGCCATCGTTGTTTGGGTCACATTGTGTAGATCCAATACCGCTTAGATAGTTAATTTCTCTCTGTGTTTTTTCAATCATTTCGCCAACATCAGCTTCAGCAGAGATTCCCATTATTATCACTGCTCTATTCCAGTAATTGGCCTTCTCAGCCTCCGCTCTCCCTACGTCTCTTACTAATTTATCTAGAGCATTTTGAGGTATTTCATCTAATATCTGATCTACTCTTTCTTGCTCATCAGGAATAGCATAATTCCCTAAAAAATCCTGTTGAGATTCTATAGTTTCATTAATCTGTTCAGAAAATTCTTCTTGTCCTGTGGACGCAGCCACACCTGAAGCAAATGCTTGAGCAACTCTGACGGCACTGGAATTAACTTCCTTAATTACAGCAGAGATAGAAAGAACGTAAATGATATCATCAAATTCTCCTCCATCATTTCTATTCGAATTCATTGCACTTTCCATGGCATCAATTTGTTTTAGAACATTTACTTTAGTAACATTGTTAAACTCTGATTCCACATAAATAATCATTACATTGGTAGTCCAATCTTCTTCTACCTCATCAATCAAGAGAGATACCTGTGATCCATCTGGTAAGTAAACTTCTAAATCCCCATTCACATTCATAGAAGATTCTTCATTACAAAAACTTGGATTAAAATCTTCTCTACAATCAATAGCTCCTGAGTGCAAAGTGAAATAGCCAGTAAAAATCAAGCAGAAAACAATTACAAAAATTGGAAATTTAACTAATGCTTGTGATGCTGATAATCCCGATAAAGACCTTCTTATTTTATTCGGAGCCAAGATAATAGCTTCTTTAACGCTATTAGAATCGATATTATTCATACGTTCCTTGTATGAAATTTTATTTGGCGATTCAGCACTATTATCACTTCCTTGAATGGTCATGGTGCTACCTCTATGTATGGTCGTGGATAAGGACGGGACTTCAACCCCACGCTTCTAGATACTTGAAAATACCATTTACATCATGTCTTTTGATTGGCAATAGTCAAGAATAAGTTACTACGGGGTCATAGCATAAGGTCTGGGGAAAGTCATGGGTAAACCAAAAATTACAGACAAAAGATGGTCCATAGATCTTGAGAAAAGAATTCAAGAAGAACATTATGGTGAGAGTTATAATAGCAGATATTCGTTCAATCCTGATTCTAAAAAAGAAATATTTGTGATTGATACACCTCCGCCATATCCTAGTGGAACTTGGCATATCGGGGCAGTTGCCCAATATAGCATGATAGATGTAATTGCTCGTAGTCAGAGATTGTTGGGTAAGGAAGTATATTTCCCATGGGGTGTAGACCGTAATGGGATAAACATTGAATTCACTGTCGAGAAGAAAACTGGTAAAAAAATGAGAACTTTTGATCGAGGAAATTTCATTGACATTTGTAGAGATACTATTGAAGAATATACACAAGCCATGAGAGAAACAGCTTGCAGAGTCGGTTTATCTTGTTCTTTTGAGAATGAGTACTTGACAGACTCTCCAGAATATAGGTCTGTTTCCCAATCCATATTTGTTGATTTATTCAAGCAGGGGAATATTGTTGAAGACTTAAGACCGAATATCTATGATCCCGTAGAAGGCACGACAATTGCAGATGCCGAGGTCGAAAGAATCTCTCGTTTGACAAAACTTTGTGATGTAATTTGGGAAACCGAAGATGGAGACCAAGTAATCATAACAACTACTAGGCCAGAGTTAATTTGTGCCTGTGGGATAGTTTTGGTACATCCAGAAGACAGTCGATATACACATTTGATAGGTAAAGAGATACATTTACCTTTGGCAGTCAATGGACGTAGTAAAAAAGTATTAATCTCGTCTCACCATTCTGTAAAAATGGAATTTGGTTCTGGTGTATTGATGGTGTGTTCATTCGGTGATCAAAATGATGTTTCTGTATTCAGAGAGTTTGGTCTAGAACCATTTGTGGCCATTAACCTCGATGGGGAAATGACTGAGATTTCAGGACCTCTATCTGGTCTAGCAGTAATTGAGGCTAGGAAAAAAGCAATAGAAATTTTAGGAAAAGAAAACAAATTATCTTCAATTAAAGACCATGAACAAGAGATTCCAGTTAGTGAAAGAGGGAATAATCCAGTTGAAATAATATTGCTCAAAGAATGGTACGTCAAACAAACACATACTTTAGAACGTATGAATGAGCTAGTTTCAGATATCAATTTTATTCCACCTAGGAATAAGCAATTCCTTGATGATTGGATGCAAAACATATCTATCGATTGGCCAATTTCAAGAAGAAGATGGTATCATACTGAAGTTCCGATTTGGTATACTGAGGATGAATCAAAAGTTGTAGTACCTCCTTCAGGTGTTTATGTCCAGCCGTGGAGAGATTCACCTCCTAAGGACTCTGAAGTATTAGATAGAGAAACTAAAGAAACTTTGGGAATGTACGAAGATATGAAAAATCAACTTGGAGAATTAACTGGTGAAGAGAAAGTATTCGATACTTGGATGGATTCGTCTAATTCTAATTTGTTTGTATCAGGATATGGTAAGGATCAAGAATTATTTAAGAGGGCTTTTCCTACGGCTTTACGTCCTCAAGGTAAGGAAATTGTTAGGACATGGTTGTACTATACTTTACTCAAAAGTACTCTACTGTTGGATAAACCAGGTTTCGCAAATGTTTGGATTGACGGTCTCGGAATGGACCCATGGGGGAGAAAAATGTCTAAATCTCTGGGTAATGGTATTGATGCTAATTCAGTACTTGAATGTGGTTCAGGGGGACGGACTGGTTCATGGAAAATCAAGGGTTCTGATGGAAAACAGATACATCTTAAAGCCAATAAAATAGGAAGTGAATGTTTCCGTTTATGGAAGGCCTGTGATGCCCAAGTGGGTGACGATTTCCATATTAATCCAGAGGAGATTGAAGCTAAATATTTCGGAGTTCTTACAAAAATATTCAATGTGGCTAGATTTGCAAGTCAATTCGAGGTCCCCTCTAATCTTAATACTGAACCAGAAAATTTAGAGATTGAAGATCGGTGGATTCTTTCAGAATTCAGTCAAATGATGACTAAAGTTGAGAAATCTTGGTCTAAAGTAGATATCTATAATGCGGCTCAGTCGATTAAGAATTTCAGCACAGGAGTATTCCCAAGTCACTGGCTAGAGATGGTAAAATCGAGACTTTATGACGGGGATGAGGCAGCTGCTTGGACATTGCACAGAATTGTGAGAGATGTTTTGACTTCACTAAGCCCTATTTGTCCATTTTTCACCCACTACCTCTCAACTACACTTTATGATAATAGCTCTGTTGACGTTAGAAAGTTCCCAGATATCATAGTCAGTAAATCGGAATTTTTAAGCTTAACAAATCATGTTATTGAATTTAATTCTGAAGTTTGGAAATTAAAGAAAGATAATGGTATTTCATTGAACACTGAAATACCCAATGTTAAAATTCCTAAAGAATTGGAAATACTTTCCGATCCATTAATTAGAATGCACAGAATAATTTAGTTCAAACTTGTTTTTGGTTTGTTGCCATTTAAAGTTTCAATGATTAATGATGCCATTTCTATTCCAATTCTTGCTTGCGCTTCCTTTGTAGCAGCACCAATGTGTGGCGTTCCATGAAAATTATCATTATCAAATAGTGGATTAATTGTCGCTGGTTCACTTTCAAAAACATCTAGAGCTAAACTTGACAATTGCCCACTTTTTATTGCTTCAAGCGCTGCCTCTTCGTCGACAATGCCTCCTCTAGCACAGTTTACCAGATGATTTCCACAATCTATCCCATCATCTCCTATCCCTGGCATCAGATTAATTCTTGATGAATTTACTAAGTGGTAAGTTTCCTCTGTGAGGTTGCAATGAATGGATATATGTGTACACATTCGAAAAATACTATCTACATCATTATGTAATCTACAGTTATTTCTCTTAGCGATTTCTTTAGGGACATATGGGTCATATGCATGTAAGTCCATTCCTAATGCTTTAGCAATTTTACCAACTCCCTGCGCTATTCTACCATATCCAATAAGTCCTAAAGATTTACCTGATAATTCTGTACCTACTAATTCTTTTTTTGCCCATACACCATCTCTCAATTTCCTGTCGGCTGTAGTAATATTCCTACAAGATGCCAGTAGATGAGCAATTGTCATTTCAACAACACTTTTTGTTGATGCTCTTGGAGTATTACATACAACAATATTATTTTCGGTCGCGGCTTCAATATCGATATTATCGACACCTACTCCAGCTCTACCAATAAATTTCAAACCACTCTCTTTATTTACTGAAGAGTTGATTACATCTCTAGTCAATTTAGTTGCACTTCTAACTATCACTGCGTCAAAATCGGCTAAAATTCCTGAAAGAAGTTCTTCCTTAGTATAATGTTTAATAACCACTTCATGACCATTTTCAGTTATCATTTCAATGGCCTTTTTATCCATTCCATCTGTTACTGCCACTCTCCCCATAACTCTTCTAGTATAACTTACTCAATCAATATTACTAATGTAACTGATTAACCTCAGTATTCATAATCATTCACCCGATGCGCTAGGTCAGAGGTAAGATAGTATGAAAGAAACCGACTTAAATAATAATGAAATTTTGTTAATTGATGGATACGCGCACTGTGATGGTCCATGTGGGGTATATGATCCAGCAAGCGCACGTGTAGCTGCTGAGGCCGTACAATCTATGACAAAGAAAATGAATGCTTTAGAAAGTAATCATGGCGATTCAGGTAGTAATTCTGCATCTTATATCAATACAATGTCAAGATATGCAGTAATCAAGGAAGAAGAAGCTCAGAAGTGTAAAGATGAACTTTTGGTTCTTTGGACAGATTTCTTCAAACCTCAGCACTTAGAATCTATTCCAGGACTTCACGATACTTTTTGGCAAGCGGCTAAACTTTGTTCTGCTTGTAAAGTAGAAGTTTCTGAGCAACATGCTCAGGAATTAATGGATGCTGTTGAAGCCATTCATAATATGTTCTGGGCCACAAAAGGCCGTGAAGTACCATGGATTCGCGCTTCATAGATGTCAAAGTGAATGGCAATTCTATGTGGCCAACTCTAAGAGATGGTGACATAGTTCGATTTGAAATAATTGATACGAAACTGATAGAACCTAATTTAGTTGTACTATTCAAACATCCTTTCAAGAAGGATTTTAATTTAATTAAACGGATTTCTACTATAGAGAACGGAGAGGTATTTTTAGTTGGTGATAACCCTGACCCTAATGCTTCAGAAGACAGTCATAACTTTGGTCGAATAAATGTCAAAGATATTATCGCAGTAATTGTAAATAATAACTCTTAGCAACAACCTTCATCTCTCATTGGAGCTGAATTAAAACTAACTTTATTTACATTGGCTGTATTTTGTAATCTTTCTATAATTTTCCGAAATTCAATAGCTGTCCCTTTCCCTTGCAATATGTCTACGCAAGTATGACTATGCCTTAGACAACTATGACTACATGTTGTAAAATCTATTCCCTCGTCATGCCTAATGTCCATTAATCTATTTTCTACACCATGATCGTGCTGGTAATAAACTATTAAGTGACCTTCAAGTATCTCATCATCTTTCATTGTGTTCAATTCTCCTCTTTGTTTTATTTCTGAATAGTATAGTGCTGCATCACGAAGAAATCTACTTCTATTTTGATAACCAGATTTTTTAATGATATTTTCTAGATCATTAGCAAAGATTTTATCGGCACTGAAAGTTATTATTTGACTCATGTTAATCCGACTAGTGCTTTATTAATAATAATTTCGAAATGAATATTTATTAATATTTATTATATACTTAATAGTCGGCGCAGCGCCATGAATAATGTAGTGAGAGCCCTGTCAGTAAGCCTAATTTTGATTCTTTCAAGTCTTGCAGGATGCTTAACTGATGATGAAACAAAAGACGTATCTGGAGATGATTTAGATGATTTATTAAATTACGGTACTGTAATGGTATCTACATATCACGTGGGTGAACTAGTCTCTGCTGTAGCAGGAGATAGTGTTACTATTGAATATATGAGCCAAGATAACATCCCTGTTCATGATTATGAACCATCTGCATCTGATCTAATTCGTCTACAAGAGGCAGACATATTCTTCTATCATGGCTTAAATTTGGAACCATGGGTTGAATCAACTCTTTCATCCTTAGGTGATGATGCACCTCCTTCATACATGACTCATGCTATGCCATCAGGTGCAAGCAATCTTGCTTACGAATCTATGTTAATATCTGATTTGTGTGAATTAATGAATGATGGGCCGTTCGAGATCACAACACTTGGTATGCTATCTGATGACCATGATGACCACGGTGACGATGACCATGATGACCATGATGACCACG
>Ga0228615_1000012_pt1 | contig 110981 bp, 86 predicted proteins | sample 16DmetaG_FD_190530 | JGI IMG/M metagenome (GOLD analysis project Ga0228615, IMG submission 190530) | Seawater microbial communities from Monterey Bay, California, United States - 16D | ecosystem: Environmental > Aquatic > Marine > Coastal | place: USA: California | collected 2016-10-17
GCATCGAATGTATCTGGGTCATCGGCTGAAATTCCAGCCAATAAGGCTTCAATATGGCTACGAGAACCATTCATTTCAAGAGTCGTAGAAACACTCTCCATGGACATCGCAAGACCCTAAGGCATATGTTTCCTCTTGTCGCCCGTTCTTTGTGAGTGGCGACCCAGTTCCGGATGTTCCCTTGTTAGCAGGTATGGGAGGAGTCAATTCTTCAGAATCTCAAAGTGTCCATTTTGGACGTAAAGGTATAATACTTACTAGAGAAAAAAACACTAAAGAAATGTCATCTTTAGCTCAAACAATGGGTATAGAAATTGTAGATATTATATTGCAAAAAGGCAAACCTAACTCTAGAACATATTTTGGTACAGGTAAATTACAAGAGATTTCAGAGGAATTAAAAATGGCTGGAAAAGGACATATTTGGGAGAATGTTGACCTTATTTTGATACATAGCAATCTTAAGCCCAGCCAGTTAGTTAATATTAACGATTTAACCTCAATTGAAACTTGGGATAGAGTGAGATTATTGCTAGAATTATTTACAATTCATGCATCTTCAGTAGAAGCTAAAGTACAAGTTCGTATCGCCAGACTGTTAGCTGATCGTTCAGTTCTAAGAGAATTGATTCATCGAGAGCATACCGGAGAACGCTTAGGTTTTGGAGCCGGTGGACAGACCGGATGGAGCAATATAATGACAGCCGTAGGGCATGAAATCTCCAAACTGAGGCGTAAATTGAAGAAGATGGATTCCTCTCTTTCCGAAAGAAGAAGACAAAGGTCGAAATCAGGTGCCTTGACAGTCGGATTGGCAGGCTACACAAATGTGGGAAAATCTAGTTTATTTTCAGCCCTTTCAGGAAAACCAGTGTTAATCAAAAATCAATTATTTTCGACACTAGAAACAACAGTTGGAAGAATGGCAAATCAACCTAGAATATTGATGGTAGATACAATTGGATTCATTGACAATATACCTGCAGAATTATTAGATTCATTTTCAGCGACTCTACAGGAATCACTATCTTGTGATATGTTGTTACTACTCGTGGATGCTTCCGATGAACCAGATGAGATTCGTCGTAAACTTGCAACTTCTCGTAGAGAACTTTTCGGAAGGATTGATGATGGAAACAGTCACAACACAATTGTAGTTCTAACAAAAATAGATCTTTGTACCGATGAAGAAATTCTGGAAGCAAAGGAAATAGTACACTATTACAGTCCTTTTGAATCTGTAGCTGTCAGTGTCATAAGTGGGCAAGGGATAGATGAATTAAGATCAGGAATAATGACAGTTTTACATGGGCCTCCTGTAATAATTAGTGTAAACCCTCCTCAGAAAGAAGGAGATTTAGAATTAGTTGAACTAATTGCAAGAGTCCATCGTGAAGCTTTGGTTATTGACGTACAGGTGAATTCAGAAAACACTCAGATATCAGGTTGGATAGGTAAAGCAAATATGGCTAGAATAACCAAAGACCATCCAGTACAAATTGAAATAAATAGCTGATTCAGATATTTGACAGAACTTGCATTCTATTATACCATGGCCATATCACACTATGTTTCTCAACAATGTCAAAACCATTCAATCCTTGCATCGATCTCAGAATTCCATAATTAGCAAAATCAGCGCCATTGGGCCCCTTACCACCGAAAAATTCATCCTCTATTCCAGAAGACATAGAATCTAGTTGAGTCTGTAAGTTTGTACGAGGAGGTTCCTCGAACATTTTTGCACGACTTCTACCAATCATTCGCATGACAATAGCGCCTAGCCATTTACTCACAATCCTATCTTTCAAACTAAACTTATCTACCTTAGTTACATAGTCTAATGCATGTAGTGATGTGCGATAATTCTTGTAAATTACAGCAACAATACTTTTACCTAAAATATCATTTGAAAATTTCATCCATTTGTCTTGTTCAATATCTTCTCCTTCTCTTGGGAATTTATTGCCATTCCTCTCATCAATGTAGTGTAAGATATCATTAGAATCATTTACATGTGTCCCGTCACTATCTACAAAAACAGGTACTTTTTTCCAATCTGACCATTTTAATTCGGTCTTTTTCATAGGATCAACTTCAACATTGGAGAATTCAATATCTCTTGATTTTAATAATGATTTAACTTTCAATGAAAATGGACATGTTGCATAAGTGTAAATTGTTGGTTTTCCTTCAACAGAGCGTTCAGGAACCTTGTTCGGTTGAACTCCGGAAAAAGACTTGTCTTCCACATCAATTTTTTTACTCATGACGACGCGAAAGCAACCCATATGTCAATGTTCTGTATCAAATGTTCATACAAAAAGACAAATCTAGATATTACAACTATTATAACTACTATTTCAGCCGTTGGTTTATGAAATCCTATGAAGAAGAAACTTCCGCCTCTACTATTGTGGCTACGCTGTTTACTTCTGAATCGGTGTCTGCCGGTCATCCAGACAAAGTTTGTGATGCCATTTCAGATGCAATCGTAGATGCTTGTCTTTCAATTGATCCAATGTCAAGAGTGGCTGTTGAGACTATGGTCAAGGGGAAATCTGACAAGGCAGTAATTATCTTAGCTGGAGAAGTAAGTCTATCCGGCAGCCCTCCTGAATATGAACAGATTGCTAGAAATACGGCAGCAAAAATAGGATACACCTCTCATAACATTGGCATGGATGCTACAAATCCGGAATTATGTGAAGTTCAAGTGCATATCACCACTCAATCTCCAAACATCTCACAAGGAGTTGATGGGAATTCAGATGATGATGTAGGCGCTGGAGATCAAGGAATGATGTTTGGCTATGCATGTACAGAAACAGAAATTGAAGATGAATTAAGTGGTAGATATTTCCCTCTTCCCGCTGCATTAGCACAAAGAATATGTCGTAGATTAGATATGATAGTCCAAAACAATGAGATTCCATGGATTAGGCCCGATGGGAAAAGTCAAGTCACTGTAGAATATGATGATTCAGGAAATCCTAGCCATGTCCATACAGTAGTAGTTGCAGCACAACATGATTCCAAACTTAAAGATAGATTCGATGGAAATGAAGAATTGGAACACCAATATGTTACAGATGAAATCCGAAAACATGTTGTCGAGCACGCCATCCCATCACATTGGCTAAGAAATGGGTATCGACTTGTAGTTAATGGAACAGGAAGATTCGCTGATCCAGGAGGGCCATATTCGGATGCGGGAATCACAGGTCGTAAAATCATCGTTGATACTTACGGAGGAATGGGCCGTCACGGCGGCGGAGCGTTCAGTGGCAAAGATCCAACAAAAGTAGACCGTTCAGCAGCTTACTATTCTCGCTGGGTGGCTAAACATATTGTTGCCTCAGGTTTAGCAACAAGATGTGAAATTCAAGTCGCATATGTAATTGGAGTTTCATTACCTGTAAGTTTGCACGTCAATAGTTTTGGTACTGGTACTATTACCGACAAAGAATTAGAACAAAAAATCAACTCTATTTTTGATTTTAGACCATCAGCCATTGTCCGTGATTTGAAATTAAATGAACCTCGATACAGCATAACATCTTCAGGCGGGCACTTTGGCCGCCCTTCAGATTCAGAAGGCAATTTTGAATGGGAAAGGCTAGACGAAAACAGAATTAATGCCTTGAAATCAAATTAGTTACTTTTGAAATCATATATTTATGACCGATGAGCACTTGAATAGGTTGTACGCCGGAGTGCTATGGTTCGTGAGCTGGTAAGGCTAGATGAGATACACCGAACCTTCGGTCCATTGACTATTTTGGAAGGAGTAAATCTTCGAATTGACGAAGGAGATAGGATAGGAGTTGTCGGCCACAACGGTGCAGGTAAGACCACTCTCCTGAGAACAATATCAAATCAAGATCAAGATATGGGAGACATTACTTTTGCACCAGGATTACGTTTAGCATTTCTAACTCAGATTAGAGATTTGGACGAAGACGCAACTTTAGGTGCAGAATTAAATCGACGAGGGCGGCAGTTCCAAGAACTCGTAGATGAAATCACGGACATTGAAGCGAAAATGGCAGTTCCATCATTTTACGAGGGCGATTGGCAACCAACAATGGAAAGATATCAAGAGTTACAAGCTTTAATGGCACGTTCAGGCGGAGGGGATGTTGCAGGACATGCTCAGGAGATACTGAAAGCTTTAGATCTAGCTCATCACCCTATGGAAACGAAACTATCTTCTCTTTCTGGTGGCGAAAAAGCCAAAGTAGCACTTGCCAGGCAATTGGTTGGATTGAAAGAAATAGATTTGTTATTTTTAGACGAGCCAACGAATCATTTAGATTTGCAAACACTTGACTGGCTAGAAAATTTTCTTTTAAGCTTTCAAGGCGCTTTATTGGTGGTAAGTCACGACAGATATTTCCTTGATAGAGTATGCAATAATATTGTTGAGATTCAGGACGCACACTCTAAAGGTTATCCGGGTAATTATACTTCTTATCTCAAACAAAAAGAATTATTCCTTCAAACCTTAGAAGATAGAATTGACAAAACACAAAAAGAATTGAAGAGGTTAAAGGGCGCAATGAAATCTATGAAAAGTAATAATAAATACGATAAATCAATTTCTCAGAAACATTTCATGATAATGCGTTCAGAACGTGAATTAAAGTGGCTGAAATCGATAAAGCCAAGACAAAGGAGAATGCTTAATTTTTCTTTACAAGCAACAGAAAAATCTAGCCTCGAGGTGTTAGATTTTCATAAAGCCCATCTAAGTTTTGACGGTATGAAAAGACCAATTCTCCATGGCCTCGATGTTGGAGTCCGGAGGGGGCAAAAAATTGGGGTTGTAGGTCCTAATGGTGCAGGAAAAACCAGCATTTTGAGAACAATAATTGGTGAGTTGAAATTAGATTCCGGCCAAATTGACGTCCGCCCAGGTGTCCAAATAGGTTATTTCCATCAAGATCACCGTTCTCTTGATTTTGAAAAAACACCGATAGAACAGATCCAGCAATTAAAACCTAGAATGGAATATAAGAATATCAGAGCAATGCTTGGCCAATTCCAATTTACTAGCGACATGGTAAATACAAAATTGAAAAAATTAAGTGGGGGGGAAAGAGCAAGAATTGCTATGCTAAAACTCCTTCTTGAAGAGAATAATATGTTATTATTAGACGAACCCACCAATCATCTTGATACAGACGCTAAAGAAGCTTTGGAAGATGCTCTAGATGAATATGATGGAGGAATAATTACCGTCAGTCACGATAGATGGTTTTTAGATAAGATATGTGATACTATTTGGGAACTTCCTGGAGATGGCAGTCTATGGGTATGGCCCGGAAATTATTCTGAATATATCAAACGTAAAGAAAGTATGAAAAACAATTAAAATACAAATTTTTTTGGAACTTTTGGACCTGTCCGGTTACCTTACTATTAGTGTCTACTCCTCTCAAAGAAATATGTCTCGTAGCCCTATAGTGATGAAATATAATAATTTATCAACATTTAATAATACAGAAAATAGGTATAAATCTAGACTATCTATCGCTTTAACTTTGATAATGTTCCTGTCGGTAATGGCGCCAAGTCTTTCTCCATCAATCGATAATTTAGATGAAGAGCAAGAAATACAATATACTGCAAATGGGACACTAGATGATACTTCTACCTCTACCTTACTTTCTAATCTTAATGCATCTAATCCAATTGAAGTAATTGGAGTAATGGACGATTCTCAGAGAGTTCATCTCGTTTGGATAGAAAATGGGACCAATCCTCAATTATATTTTGCTTTAATTTCAACAAGTGGAATTGACACAGTGCTCATAGACGCTACGCCGGTAGGAAATAACTCTACCACAGCATTGTCAAACCCTTCTTTAGTAATCGACTCTAATTACAGGACACATATTGTTTGGGCTATTACAGATCTTGAAATTCTTTACTCAATAATCGACTCTTCATTGGACGATCAAGATGGAGATGCTGGAGATATTGCCTCAATGACGCTTGTCTCTGAGTATACAGTAGCTGTTGGAACTGGGGTGAGAAATGACCCAGATATTGCTATCGATTCTTTTGATGCAACTCACATAGTTTGGGTAGATACTTATGATCCCCAAAGTACGTTTTTTGGGGCATCATTGATTTATTATGCAATGTTTACATTCAATACATCAGGTTCAAATTTAATTTCTACAATGATTAGCAATACTATCATAACTCCTGCAATCGGTTACAAAGGCAGCCCAGCAATCTCAATGGGCCTCAATAATACAGTAATTGTAGTATGGGAAGATACCCGTGGTAGCTTAATAGAATATGTAGGATTGATAGATTCTTCAGGCTCTATGACTACAGAGTGGCTAGATATGTGTGCTGTATTTTATGGGGGCAATCTGAGTAGTGGAGAGTATTTCCAAGGAGTCAAACCTATGTTAGAGTCAGCTAGTATTACGGTTCTAGAAACTCTTTACGCAATAAGTGGTCAAATGAGTTTTGCAAGCGGTCAAAAAAATTGTGAGGATGCATACGAAATAGGTGGTTATGGAGACGGTCCAAGAGATATTTCCCTTGGTCAAAATTCTACTGATACGTCCGGAGGGATAAGGGCCTTATCTGATGTAATGTACAATGGCTCAAGTTACAATATTCCATCCGATTGGGGCTACAATAGTGAAATGTGGGGACCGGGGTCTACATGGGCATGCCTTTCTTGGAGAGATAATTCAGGGAGCATTCCAGGAAACCCAGCAACACCTAATGATCATCATTGGAATCCTAATGCTACAAGATTGATAATTCCTGTTTCAGATGAAGGACCATTTGGTGGAGACCCATCACAGGAATCTGACGATAATCAATCGATAGTTGAGGCCCATGATGCTTGTACCAAGGCGGGTATAATTCCTATTGCCATTGCAGGAACTTCAGCATATGGGCCATCTACTGCAGCGGGTGGATCTGATTCATTGGTAAGATCTCACATGATGGATTTAGTACAATGTCCCGGGACTACAGTTGGAACTCAACAAAGAACATGTGATGATTTAACTTGGGGGACTAAAGATGCAGGAGGGGAAATGTACCTTTATCCATCAAATAACATGGCAAATTTCGAAGGAGATTTTGAAAGTGGAGTACTAACTAATGGTTGGGCCGTTTCTGGGACTTCTAGTAGCGCTTGGTCTGTTGAATCAGCAAATAATGGATTAGTATATTCTAGTATGAATCTGTGCGATATAGGCGGAACTGCAGGAAACCCATCATTCCATTCATTGAATTGTACATATAATCACCCTTCAAACATAAACCCCGTTGAACTTACAGTAACAATAGATAACTGGGCTTCTGAGTTTAGTATGGATGTAATTCTACCTAATGGAACGGTAGATTCATACAATTCTAGCGATGTCTCAAATTATTACAACTCTATTCTGACGAGTTACACAGATGCTGGAAATTATACAATTTATCTCAATGACACATATGGTGATGGTGGCACTTCTGTGTCTGCTGATTATTCTTATATATCCCAGGTAAATCCCTCATCTACTCCTATCTCCGGTGTTTATTCGGCGCAATCAGGAGATATTTCTGATGGTCAAAGTACAAATTTAGAATTTGTCGGTATTATGGCAGATGGTTCAGTCACATTTTCATATAATGTTTCATCAGAATCAAATTATGATTTCTTGAAGTTTTATGTTGATGGCATTCAAATTGCTCAATGGTCAGGTTCTCAAAGTGGTAATTTCACGACTCCAATCACTCTCGGTCAGCATACTCTGATGTGGCAATACGTGAAAGATGGGAGTGTCAGCTCTGGTCTTGATGCTGCTTGGATAGATGATGTAGTGATTCCAGTTGCGAATTATACTGAAGAATTGAATGCTTTAGTTAATGAGATAGTGTCATTAACTACTGGAAGTGGCTCAACTGAGACTTTCATGACTGTTCTAAATCCTTATTCACTTCTCAATTCTCCAAGAAGTGGATGGTCGGCTGGAATGCCTGCCATCAGTATCGATGAAAATACTGGCGAGTATGTTGAAGATATCGGCCCTGATCTAGATTATGTGTGGCAAGATAATCTGGGTTGGAGTACAATAGGTCACTTTGTTTTAGTTAACGATACTCGTCTAACTAATGGGCATGGTTGGTCTGTTAATCCAGAAGTAAATGTTGATGAAGAAGGAAATATCCATGTTGTATGGGTAGATGGACGTGATTCTATGCCTGGCAAGGATGTTGCTTCTCAACTACATTACATGCAAATTGATTTGAGCAAGAAAGGTATTCTTGATGGAGAACATGAGGGATTGGATCTCAGCCAAGTAGCAGTTGTTACTAATTCAGCTGTCCCTGGATCAGATATGACTTATGGAGCAAACCCGCGAGTAGATTTTGATAATGATGGGTCAGTTCATATTACTTGGTTTGAATCCTTAGAGAACCCAGATACCTCTGAAGAAAGAGTTGAACTAAGATGGACAAGAATTAATTCTCCCCAATTGAACAGTGATGGTGAGCTTCCAGTTGATCAAACACTGACTGAAGCTTATGGGGTTATCAACACTAGAATTATTACTTCCAGTTCAGACAATTTAATGGGTATCTTTGGTAATAATGTACAATCAGCCTCTCAACCAATAGTCAACTTTGACTGGCCAAATCGCGACATTATTTGGACAACTGATGATTGTCTTGATTCAACTCAAGAAGAAGAAAAGTGGGACGTATGTCTTTGGTCAGAAAATGTCTGGGATGTAGAAATTAGTGCATCTCCTGATGAACTGAACTTCTTCCCTTCAGAATCATTCAATACTAACTATCAAGTTAATGCGATACAATTACCTGGTGAATCTGACATAGTAATTATTGACGTCCAAGGTACTCCAGAAAACTGGTTTATTGATGCTGGTTTTGCGGGTAATTACCAGCATACCACAACTCTTATTGAAAATCAAATGAATAATTTCGATTTATTTATTCGTGCCCCTACATTGGAGCAAACCAATCAAGATCAGGAGTTTTTATTGACAATTTCAATCCAGTCTTCAACTAAAGAAGAAGCAATTATTACTAAATTAATTCAGGTTAATCTAATCAATAATCAGGATTGGAATGATGATGATAACGATGGAGTACTTGATGAGGATGATCTTTGTCAATTTGGTGAATCAAATTGGCAATCATCTCTACTTACGGATCACGACGAAGATGGTTGTCGAGATTCCTCTGAAGATTTAGACGACGATAATGATGGTAATTTCGATGATTATGACTCATGTCCTACAGGAGTAATTGGCGAAATACTCGATCAGGATAATGATGGCTGTGATGATATCTCTGAAGACTTAGACTTAGATGGTGATGGAGTACTGAATAGTGATGACTTATGTCCTAACGGCGCTCAATATTGGGCAGGCTTATCTGAGGATAATGATGGAGATGGCTGCCGAGATGCTGATGAAGATAATAACGATGATAACGATCCATTTTTAGATATTAATGATGCATGTCCATCTGGTCATTCTTCATGGCAAGACCTATATTTCGACCATGATAATGACGGTTGTCACGATACATTCGAAGATAGTGATGATGACAATGATGGAATTAACGATAGAGACGATAATTGTCCACAAGGACTTGTTCTGTGGATATCTAGTCCCGCTACCGATCAAGATGGAGACGGCTGTCATGATTCAACTGAAGACGATGATAGAGATAATGACGGTATTCTAGATAATTTAGACCAATGTTCGATGGGATTATCCGGATGGTTTTCAACTACGCTGAACGACTGGGATGCGGATGGATGTAATGATTCTCTGGAAGATTTAGATGACGATAATGATGGATTCTTAGATACGGAAGACAATTGCGTTAGAAGCGATATGAATTCTAATCACGGAGGTTCTGATGGAGATTTAGATGATGATGGTTGTCTAGATGCTTCGGAAGACATGGATATCGACAATGATGGAATAGATAACGAGATAGATAATTGTCAAGATAATCCCACCTCTGGTTGGGTTTCAACAATCTTAGAAGACGTTGATCAGGACGGTTGTCATGATGATTATGAGGATTCGGATGATGATAACGATGGAGTTCTAGATAGTTTTGACAACTGTCCAAATAGCATTTCCAGTGGCCTAGACATTGATAGTGATGGTTGTATAGACGATACTGAAGACTACGATGATGATGGTGATGGGATATCTGACTCAAGAGATAGCTGCCCTAATGGGCTAGTTAATTGGATATCCAACAAGAAAACAGATGCAGATAGAGATGGTTGCATGGATTCAATTGAAGACAATAATATAGAAATGAGTATAACTCAATTACTTACATCAAGTTCAGTGGTTACTGCAGGTATTTTTAGTGCATTAATCATCTTGTTATCTGGCTTAGTTTTAGTCCAAAGGAATCGTAATAGATCTGCAATAGCGCCTGAATATACTGATGAAATATTAGATAGAGAAAGTAAGAGAGCTCTTTGGACTGAGGATGATTCAGAAAAGCGAATGAATGATTTGAAACAAGTGGGATACTCTCCTGAAGTAGCACGTGCAATTGTACAAAATGAAAACCAATTTACTGAGGAATATTAGAAAAACAAGAAAGAATCATTTTCTTAACCTCTGGGGGTCACTCAAGCATGAGGCAAACCACTATGCGAGCGGTCAGGATTGAATGTTCACCCTCCTCTATTCTCCATGATAATCGTATCAAAAAAGCTCTTGAATCGGTTAGTTGGGATTATCGCGGAAGCCTAGGAATAATTAATGATAATTTGAGAATTATGGTTGAATGTATCACTACAGATTCTCAATGCCCACAACCTGGTTATAGTATAGATGGAATTTCAGTGGTAGAAATTTTAGAAGAATGGGCCTCTGATTATTTGACGCACCATTTGTTAATTTTGGAGTTCGAATCTAAGTTGATAGGTGATTTTTTCTTGAACAATGATTTATGCATTCTATCAGGCACTAACTTAACATCATCAGGCCTAGTTCTTCAGTTATCAGGGCGACAATCTGCTATGGCTAACCTGTTAAATTCAATTCAAAATCAGATGCCTGTGGAGCGAATTGTCAGAGCTAGGAACTCGGAGGGAATTTCTAATATTGCAACAACATTACAGCAGCATAAAATAGTAAAACTTGCTCATAATAATGGGTGGTATGAAGTTCCTAAGAAGACCTCAATTAGAGATTTAGCAGTCAAATTAGGACTCTCCAAATCGACAGTTGCGGAACAGCTGGTGAAGGCCGAAGGAGAGATTGTCAAGCAGTTCCTCAAGAAATCAAAATAATCAATAGCCCATGTTCTTGCCAGTTAATTAAATATTATTTTGAAAGGTGTTAATATGAGGATTCCTGCTACAAAATTACAGCAATTTATTGGCATGGATGAATATGAAAGAAAATTAACCATTGATCGTCTTTCTAGAGAATTAGGCCTTTCAATTACAGAGATCGAAAATGAAATTAGAGATTTTGAACAAGGGATAAATTCACCGGGCTCTAAATTAGAAATAGATATGCCTGAAAAAAAATCTAATTTTATTTCTTCAGATGAGTCCTCTGAAGGTGCTCCTGATTTTATTAGCGATGCCCACAGGTATAGGTTTACTTATGATCCAAGTAAAGATGCTAAAGAACGTCAATCTAATGTCAATCAAGCAATTTTATGCCCGCATTGCAATGTTGGAATTGGAATCCCTCCGATAAGGCCAATTAAAGTAATGTGCCCTTCTTGTCGAACTGAATCTGTATTTGAGAAATAATTATACCCCCCAGAATTTATTATTTGAAACATTATCTTCTTCCTGAGTGATTGATTCAACAGCAGTTTTCAATAGATAATATAGTATTAACGTAAATAATGGCAAATCCCAATCATTCGACACCGTATCGAAACTTACAATGTATGACTGCCCTTCTAGAATCTTAATCAGTACTGTCAGAGATGCTTCTGCAATCGTGTAAACTATTGCTCCTCTCCCAAACAGAATGATTGATCTCCCAGTATAAGTTCCTTCACCCCATCTAACTATTCCGATAGCAAGTGCAAATGAGAACACAGATACTACTAACCAAGTCAAAGAATCTTGAATTGCAGTAGACCAAATTAGAGCATCAGAAGCCCCTCCAAACTGTTCTGTATCTGAGAAAACTTGGAACATAGTTATTCCAGCCAAGAATACTGAGAAAATAGACATCGCCCACAGCATAGAAGAAAATATTCCCTTTTGGGCACTGTTTCTTAAGTCTACCATCAGCCTATCTAACTGTTCTTCCCACCCCAGTCCTTTGGAAAGAATCCAAACTCCAACTAATAAAGGCATCACTCCAATTAAAATTCTTCCATTAGGAATAATTAAACCGAGACCAATTATCATTAAGAATATAGAAATTGGAACTAATAATTTAGCTCTCCAACGCGGATCATCAATGGCCTTTGCAATGTAATAATATGTTGATTCAATACCCTTAGATTGTCTTACAATAATTTTTTCTAAATGGTCTACTCGGATTCTTGATGTAATTATCGGCATCGATGCTTCATCATCAGCACCATCTGTCACTAGAATAGCAACGTCCGGTTGGAACTCTTTAATCACTTCATCTAATTGACTAGCAATTGCTCTATCGCTTCTCGGACCTACACGTACGTCACCAGTTAGTATTGCAACCTCAGCTTCATCATTGGGATCTATATTTTCCATCAATCTATCGTAATGATGTAATGCGCCTAGTATTGCATTAGTATCCGACTCTTCAGGATCAGCAATTCCGAGTTTGATAGCCGCAGTAATAGTCGGTTTCCTTCCAATTACTGGTCCTCTGATAGCAGCTTTAACGCCAAGGTCGTTATCTCTATCAACTGTTAGAACTAATGTCCTGACCATCCGACCTACCTCCTTTAGGTGAGTCTTAACTAAAGTCACCTATGAAGAATTGTCTTCCTTGGGTGTGTTTTCATTATTTTCCTCTATAGTTACCACTCCTCCATTCTCTTGAAACCTACGCCTTTGTTTCGCTTTGAGATACTTCAATGGATGTGTTAACCATTCTTGATCACAAAGTCTATCATCTCCAGGTGAAACTGGACATCTTGCACTAGTTTTCAAGGCAGCACAGCCATGAGGAGTATATTTCCTTTCAAAAATTTGATTTATTTGATAACCCGTTGTGTCAGCACTATAATCAGGCGCATTTACGAAAAATCCACAAGTCTGCTCTTGTGAAAGTCCCATTGCTAGTGACATCGAGGCTAAAAAAAGTCGACCAGTATGATTTACATTCACGCCCTGACTTAATTCTGCTACTGCAGACTCAAAACAAGGTGGCCAATCGTCTCTAATTGCCGCCGTCATGGGCATTTCATCCTTTACTTGTTCAGATAATAATTTACTAACTCTTTCAACAGGGTCTGTAAATAACTCCGCGAATGAATCATCCATTTTATTCATTCTTTCCAAACAGCTATCCGTTAAATTTTCACGGATTCTTTCCTTAATTAATCTGGCAGTTCTTTGCTGACTTGTTTCACCAGCGCCTGAATTCATACAGACCCAACCGTTTTCAACAGGGCGATTGATTAATCTCCAATAATTACCCGAAATACGTGGACAAAGTTCTATAAAATCACCCATCGGTATCCAATAAGTTACTTTTCTTCCAAATTTATCCGGTCTTTCTTTTATGTCAGAAAGGTATGATTTTGCTAACAAGATAAAATTCTCTTCATCCATACCAAAGAGATGGTCTGCCCTGCTCGACTCCCCTTCTACCCATCTCGCTAGAAGTCGTTCGTTGAATGAAGCACAAACTACGAGCATTGCATACAGAAATGAGAGGGACTCAGTCATTTTACCCAAATCTGATGACAAATCGATTGTTGTCGCAGCATCAACTCCTTCTTTGTGCATGACAGATTCAAGAAGCCTCAACCTTCCTCGTGCACGTACTTCTTCTAACCACGGTTCTTCAATTAAATCATTAACTGTAATTCCGTTTTTTTCAAGAACAACCTTTAGGAAATCACTACCTTGAGGTAGGAATGGATATCTTGCCATCAATGCATCATTTTCGATGCTTGGTTTGGTGAGCGGCATCGGCACATCATGTCCATGAGCGACGAGGGTTCTTCAATACTCACCGACTCCTTCCACTGGAGTTGAACATTGATGTCCATTGAAATAGATATTCTTCCATTGGATGATAAGCTAATCAAGATACAAGATGAAGTACGTATTTTTTTTGATTGGGACCTCAAATCAGACATTGAAAGCGCAAATCAACTTTTGGCAACAGTTGAAAATACTTCAATTGATAGTTGGACCAGACCACAAAGATCTGTGACAGTGGCGAATTTACGGAGAAGATTGGTTTTAAGGGAAACAAAAATTGCAGTTTTAGGCGCTGCAATAGAAGAATCAGAGATAATTTCTATGCTAGAAAATCCCACTTTATTCGTTGCCGCCGATGGTGCAGTAGGTGTACTTTCAACACTTCCTGAATCTATATCTGAAAGAGCATGGTCAAGATTAGTTTGCATAGTTAGTGATGCAGATGGTGGAGCGGGTACAATGGAAGCAGTCAAAAGAGGAATCCCAATTATTTTACACGCGCATGGCGACAATAAATCCTCTTGGAGAAATTTATTGGGAATAGCATTGAATATGCAAAATCCTCCGAGGATTGTACTAACGCATCAAACTCCTGAAAAGATAACTGGGATGTATAATCCTGGTGGCTTTACCGATGGAGATAGAGCTATTTGTTTTTTGATAGCCCTTGGCGTCCCTAGTGATAGAATCATATTATTAGGCACTCGTACAGATGTTGTAGGTAAATGGTCAGGGGCAACCAATCCAGAAGAGAAACTAATCAAACTTCAGTGGATGGCTAAGATTTTAGCAATCATTGGAATCAAATATTAATCATAAGAAATCGCTTAAAGTCATGACTGTAACTTTGTCATTATTAAACAAAGAGTCAGCACTTTCAGTCAACCATTTTACTCTTTGTTCAGTATACATACCTACTCCATAATTTTCAATTATTCCTTCCGTGACTTTGATATATTTTCTCACAGCACCTTCGGTAACAGTTAGTATGACATTTCCTCCACACATTGTCGAATCTTCACCCCTTCTAGCAGATAATCCTCCTATTTCTAATTTATGAGATTGAATACATTTTCCAGCAAGAGGCATCCTTCGGTATTTCTCTCCACACTTTACACATCTGACTTTTTGTCTTGTAAATGCTACAAGGTTCCCTCTTAAATCAGGTAAAAAGTGAGATTCTATCACTTGTGATGCAACCTTTTCTACCCGAACACTCCTCAGCAAAGATCCTATAGATAATTGGCCATTCATTTTGTCCTCCATAGACTTCAGTGTTTTGTATGATGAATTTTTTGGCCCTGCATCTAATTCCCCTGATTCATGAGTCCAACCGTAACCTCGCAAATCCCCTATAGTTCCTAAGCGTGTTTCTACAGTCTCAACTTCATCACTTAATTCACTCGGATGTGGTTGTCTCTGTGTTTTCTCATAGAAAGATCTAGTGTAATAATATGAACAATCAACATTTAGCGCTTCCTTATCGATTTCACTAGGATTTAGTCTGGTAGTTAAGACAAGAGGTGCATCCATCCTACCTCCTCTCCCAGATGGCAGAATATGTTTTGAGAAATTTAGCAAACCATCCATCAACATCAAGATGCTATCTTCATCTCCATCACAATTCCTTCTTTTGGCTGCGTGGAAAAGTGGGTGCGCATAACCAGCAGATGCTGCAGTCCATCCAATTATTCTACACAAAACACCCCCAGATGTATGAGGTGCTAAACCAATTGCTAAAGAGCCAACAATATCGCCAATAGTTTTCACATTATAGAATGGCTCCATCTTATAGAATCGAACTAATAAATCATCTACGAAATTACAAGTAGATATCAAATGTTCTTCAGCATTAAGTGAAGGGATAATATCTTGAGGAAACAACTCCAAAATCTGCTCATCACTATTTAGCTCCTGCCCAAAAACATCCTTTTCATATCCTAATTGGTACAATTTTTCCCAAGAAGTATAAATTTCTTTCGGTTTGAAATGAGTTACTGGTACATCAATCATATCGTATCTAGAGGTACCATCTCTAAAGACAGAAACACCGTGTTTAGCTCTCAATATCCCCTTTTCTATTGGTTCAGGTGTTTGTGCTTCAGACAACAGTTCTTTTTGTGCCTTGATCAATGCCGGTAATCTATCCAAGCCAAGAGATCTTCTTTTCACTTCTAACAATTTATCTAAGTCTACCGTAGTTCTTTCTCCTCTTCTTCTTCTTGAACTAGAACCTCTTGTCCTTCTTTCAACTGTTTTCCCTCCGCATTCTATAGGATTTCCTTCCAATTCCCTGTTATGGCATATAAGATTAGGAGATTCTTTTCCACAATCCTGACAAATACGCCTTGACATTTCAACTCTTATTCTTCCTTTTTTGGCTGCTTGAATTAGTAACTTTTGACTTCCGCCATTTTCGCCAATAGGATATAATGAATGCGTTAATGGCTTCAATTCCCTTCTAGCAGACTTTTCTGGACGCCCCATCCTAGCACCTATTCTGCAGGGGACCGAATCTTCCCATCTAAGATTCGATGTTTTCCTAACTATCCATAAGCTCCTTTCAACCTCATTTTCATCTAGGAGTATTTTTGCATTAAGTAAAGAGTTTTCATTATCAGGCCCATGATCAATAATTTTTGCCGCCGCTTGATTCCCTGCATTCTCTGTTTGTTCAATATCCAACCCGGATTGTCTAGCAGCAGTAGTTGCTTCTATTCTAGCCAGATCTCTTTCTTTCTCTAAATCACCAACTCTTTCATCTTCCAGATAGATGATATCCGATGCTTCATTTATTTTTGCCACTCTATCTCTAATGAACGATTCGGTTTCGACTGATTTTCTTATATTATTTTCATAAATTTCATACCCTAAACCCTCAAGTAACGCTTCCCAGTGTCTAGTTACAACAATATCTCCCTCATTGTGGAAATGTTCAACGCCCAAAGTCATCAATGAGGATTTAATTACTCCATTATTCTTAACCATCGTCCATCTTGTTTGGGTTTTAGAAAGCGGTTCAGGTATTTTTTCCATGGTTTCTAAAGGCCAGTTATTGACAACATTTGGAATAATCAATTTCCCGTCTTCAATTCTAGAATCTCCAATAATTTGTATTAATAGCGCCATATATGTTATTGGTAAATCTGACCACCAAAGATTCCATGGAGGAGGAATTGCAGTCCCAAATTCATTCGATACATGTTTTATTTGTGTCCAGTCTAATTCTAACTTTCTGAGAAATATAATCCAATTTCTTTTCCTCCATTTCCTATCATTAGGATCCTCTCCTCCTCTCTTTATCGCCCCGTTAAAAGGCAATCCTTTGGGTAAAGATTGCAAATCCTGATTGATAATTTCTGCAAATTTTTCTACCTTTATTGGCAAATCTAATGATTCAGATAAGTCAGATGCCCACCAGTCCTTATTGTATGATGAGGGAACCAATTTCTTATTATTTTCTAAGAACTCACCATAACCTATCAGAATTTCTCCAGAGTCCCAGATAGATTTTACATTTGGAACATTTAATCTCCAATCATCTAAATTTCGAATTTTTCTAAACTCTCCATCATTCATTAATACTGTAGGGCCATCAATTTCAGTACACGGAGTTACGGCACAAGCCTTCCCCGGTCTTTCCATTTTCATCTGAGTGCCTACAGCTAGAAACCCACCCATTGCTTCCATCGTAACAGGGTTCACTCCGGCAGCCGCCAAACCAGTAATTCTACTTCTTCCATACCTCAATCTAAATCCTCCAGGATAATTTGGTTCACCAAAAACAGGCCTACCTGCAATTACGTCATCCATGTAGCGGCTAATTGGCTCAATCTTTCTTGGCTTGAATGAATCTTTATTTTCACCATTTTTTTTATTTTTATTAGCGAATTGTGCTATAAACTCCCAACCTTGAATCTTCATTCTTTCAGTATGTTTTTGCACTTTTGGTGCTTTAAGACACAAGCCCTCACCAATAACAAGCATCACTCCTCCTCTAATTCTAGTTCGATAAGATCCATTTGAATTTACTATATTTCTGACTTCCTTGAAACCAGAACATTCTATCTTTTCTGTTTCTTCACCGTTAACCATTACAGGGCATGCTCGGATAATGGTCTCAATTTCTTCTGGAGGTGGTTTGTACTGTAACCCGACCCGGTAAAGTCCAAATTCTTCTTTAACTCGTTCAACTTCTCGTGTAGTTGGGATATATCTGTTTAATCCAAGTTCTCTTCTAACCATATCTCCTATCAGTACGCCCAAGGCTTGAGCGGTACCACCAGCTGCTCTAATAGGTCCACAAAAGTCAATTGAAAGGAATTCTGTCCCATCTGCATTATTCAGAATTCGGACATCTCCTATTCCATCTAGGGGTGCAACTAGAACCGCTTCTGTTAGTACCGCCAAACCTACTCTGAGGCCACAATCGATTGATTTTTGCATATCCAATGTTTCCTCATTCATTCTTCTTGCAACATCTACTGCAATCTGTATAGAGGCACTTTCCCTATCTGTTGTATCGAGTAAATTCCGCAACTCTTCCTCTATTTTCATTCCATCCAAATAATCTTCCAGTAGTTTTTCGGTTCTACTAGCTAAATCTGAAGCTCTAGGAATTTCAATTGTATTTTCAAAATCCAAATTTTTAGATTTTGCAATACTCGCGATTTGATAAACACTCTCTGTTCTTTCTTCTAACCATGATTCATAGCTTTCTTGCTCTCTTTCAAGACGCTCCGAATCTATCGTAAAATTACTCGAATTCACACCAATCATGTCCACCCCCTACCAACCAATAACTCCTCCAAGAATACCCACCGCCCAATAACATTCAGTGTGAACACTGTCAAATATTGCGATTTAATGTGGTAACATTCATTCGATTAACTCACGCCGTATAGAAAGATAACAACATGTCGACGAGTGTTTTAGATGCTAAATCTCGCTTAATAGAAAAGGTCAGAGAGTTAGCTTATCTCAATTCTCCCGATGAATTATTCACTCTTGCCAGCGGACGTCAGAGTCCTCACTTTTTTGATATGAAACCAGTAATGATGGACCCTGAAAGTGCGCATCTTTTAGGGGTATTAATACATTCGAAAATCGATTCTTTACAAGAAATAGATGCAGTGGGAGGACTTGAGTTAGGGGCCGTTCCTTTGACAGGAATCGTCATAGCAAAAGCGGCCAAAGAATCTAAAATTAAAGGATTCATGGTCCGTAAAGAGGCTAAAGGCAGAGGGGGAAGGAAAACTGGTAACCCGCCAGGAATTGAAGGCTCTAGTCTAAATAAAGGGGATAGAATTATTCTATTAGAGGATGTTACAACAACCGGTGGATCTGCTTTGAAGGCATCTGAGAGAATGGAAGAAATAGGTTGTGAGGTTGTTGCCTGCATTACAATCCTCGACCGACAGGAAGGCGGAGCAGAGGCATTCGAAAACGCGGGAGTATTATTGCTTCCATTATTGGTTCGTTCGGACATTACAGGTGAGTAAATGGGTCAGCATGAGATTGATACTGAAAATTTACCATATCACCCTGAAAAACTTCCCAAGAAAGATTATGTTAGCGTCAATGATTATCTTTCTCTTGACATTAGGGTTGGTAAGATTATCGACGTAGAGAATTATCCTGAGATGAGAAAACCGTCTTACAAAATCACAGTTGATTTTGGGCCCAAAATTGGTCAACTTTCTACCTCTGCACAAATAACAAATTATTCTAGAAGCGAATTAATTAATCGCTTAGTTGTAGGTGCTATAAATTTGGGAGAAAAGACATTACCTGGGGGTTTTATCTCACAATTCTTGATTCTTGGAGCACTAGACCCCGATGGAACGGTAAATTTACTTGAATTGGCTAGTAATGTTTTGTTGGGATCAACCGTTGCCTAAGATATATCATACAAATCTTTGTGTTTATAGCAGTAACTACCTTTTCTAAAGGACATTCTATTACATTTTTTATTATTTATTGAATCAATATGCTTACAATATAATGACGGTGGTTCAGGACTCCAAGTTGTTTGGAGAATGGTTTCTCTTGACAACTTAGAGCTCTCAGACATGTCAGTTTTTTCCAGATTACTTGGCTTCTGATTTTTCTTTCTGATTTTTTCCAGATTGTTTTTTTCTCTTTCCATACATTCTCTGCAAAGGAGCATATGCGTCTTTTTCTTCTTTTTTGAACCTCCGGTAGAAGGTGCTGGTAAGTCAACTAAACCAACACCTCCCCCCTCTAAAGCTGCAAAGACTGCAAGTACTCCTACTCCTACAACTACTGTTCCCACAGCAACTTGTCCGAGAGTCTTTGCATAAACCTCAACTGGATCATCGCCAATACTTTGACAGTCACTACAAATGTGTGCCCAGCACCCTCCACTTTGACAATTCCAAGCAAGTGATTTATCGGCTTCCAAACATTTGTCGCAAGTACCCGTTGCTAGAGCAATTTCAGGGTTCTTAGTAAATATTGCGATCATCGCTCCAATGCCGATTATTGCTGCTACAAATTGCAGTAACAGCCCCCCTCCAGAGCCAATTGCAAAGGCTCCTATTAACCCTAATCCTCCAAGCACTCTCCTTACCGTTTCTTTTTTACTCAAATCTTCAGGAGAAAGTGTTTGATCTTCTAGAAGCCTAACTTTCTTTGGATCATTTTTTCTAAATTTAGGCTTTATTCCATTTAGAAGATCTAACTCTCCTGCATCAAACCAAAACGTGGGGCAATTTCTACAAGAGTCAATAACGACCTTTTCTGTAGTCATTGCTTGACTTTCAATCATACTAATCTTTTCAATAACGTTTTCTGGGATATCTAACTCAATTTCATCCATCAGTGTTTCGCACATAGGGCAATTACAGTCGCCTTCACCTCTATTATCGCCTCTATTTTTATCCAACATACTGCCCTTAGATATTACCAATTCAATTGATTTAGCAGCAACTCCCACTCCCCAACATTGTTTACAAATTAATAGATCTACTCCATCTACTTCTTCATTTGCTTCGATATATAGTCCAACATTGCACCGAGGGCAGGGGTGGCTACTCAATTCACTCATGATACTACAATGAACTCATCGTTGATTAGTATTTTCACGACATCACACCATCAACCTCATGAATGGAGCCGATTACGGTTAATCATGACAATGGTACAAATGTCGACCACACTTGGCAATATACAAATAGAACTCTATACAAAAGACTGTCCTGAGACTACAGGAAATTTTCTTAAATTAGTAGATTCAGGATTCTATAACGGTTTACATTTCCATCGTATTATCAAAGATTTCATGATTCAAGGTGGTTGCCCCAACTCAAAGAATCCTGACAGTGGTAAGGCGGGAATGGGTGGTCCCGGATGGCAGATCCCTTGTGAAAAATCTGCTTTAGCAAAGGCTCACGATCGGCCAGGTCTATTTTCTATGGCTAATGCCGGACCAAATACGGGGGGCTCCCAATTCTTCTTGACTACAGTACCTACGCCTTGGCTCAACGGCAACCATGCAGTATTCGGAGAAGTAGTCAAAGGAATGGATGTTGTAAAGTCAATTGAGTCTCAAGAAACGGACCGTCGCGACAAACCTTCCACTCCAATGCAAATTATTTCTGTAGAGCGAATTTAGTTGTAATTAGTATTTTTTTTCGGAATACTGTAAACATATACTCTAAGTTTATTAATAAGTTATTAACCCCGATAAATATGGCAAAGCATCGAACAGGAGATAGGAGAATACTAAGCATAAGTATTCCTGAAGATTTAGCGAAGAAATTAGATAAGAAAGTAGGAAAAGGCCAGAATGATGGCCGTTCTGCTACAATATCAAAGATGATAGAGAATTCTTTGAATTCTAGTAGTAACTCTAAGCCCTATTCTCCTGAAACTCAACGTAGATTCCCGCAGGCTGATCAGGAAATTAGAATTGAGAAGGATACAATGGGCGATGTTGAAGTACCTTCAGATAGATATTATGGAGCTCAGACAGCTAGGTCACTAATTAATTTCAATATTGGAGAGGATACAATGCCTCATTCAATAATTCGTGCGTTTGGTATTCTGAAAAAGGCTGCTGCAGAAACTAATGTAGAATTGGGAGAGTTAGATCCTAAAGTCGGTGCTTTGATTTCTTCTGCATGTGAAGAAGTCATCTCAGGCTCATTAAACGAACATTTTCCTTTACGAGTATGGCAAACCGGATCGGGTACACAGACTAATATGAATGCTAACGAAGTCATAGCAAATCGGGCGATCGAACTTACTAACGGACGTTTAGGAAGTAAATCTCCAGTTCATCCAAATGATCATGTAAACAGGGCTCAATCAAGTAACGATACATTTCCAACTGCTATGCATATTGCTGCAGCAGAAGAAATACAACATAGATTATTACCAGCTATAATGACTCTCAGAAATTCACTTGATATCAAATCAAAACAATTTTCAGATATTGTTAAGATAGGTAGAACACATTTAATGGATGCTGTACCTTTGACTTTAGGGCAAGAGTTTAGTGCATATGTTTCGATGTTAGATTATGATATCTCTAGAATCGAAAATGCTCAATTAGATTTATTTGAATTAGCTTTAGGAGGTACAGCAGTAGGGACAGGGCTTAATACCCATACAGATTTTGCAGAAATAGTAGCTAAAAAAATAGCGGATTATACATCATTAGAATTCATTAGTGCAGAGAATAAGTTCTCTCAACTAGCATCCCATGATGCTATAGTGGCAGCATCAGGGACGTTGAATACATTATCAGCGTCTTTGATGAAAATCGCAAATGATATTCGGTGGTTAGGTTCAGGGCCTAGGTGCGGTTTTGGAGAATTATCTCTACCTGCAAATGAACCAGGATCCAGTATAATGCCAGGGAAGGTTAATCCTACTCAAGCAGAAGCAATGACCATGGTTTGTTGCCAAGTGATGGGAAATAATACTGCAATTTCTATTGGAGGAAGTCAAGGAAATTTTGAATTGAATGTGTATAAGCCGATGATGATTCATAATTTATTACACAGCATAAGAATTCTTTCAGATACATGCATTTCATTTTCAGAGAAATGCGTATCAGGTTTAGAAGCCAATCATGAGAAAATATCTCAACATTTAGAAAATTCATTAATGCTAGTTACAGCACTTAATCCACATATTGGGTATGATAACGCCGCCAAAATCGCTAAGCACGCTCATAAAAATAATCTTACACTTAGAGAAAGCGCTTTGGATTTAGAATTACTCGATAATGAACAGTTTGAAAAATGGGTTAAGCCAGAACAAATGACAGGTCCAAAGAAGTAAAAAAAAATAAGCCGAAGTACCGATAGGTGGGAGCTAGCAGTGGGTTCTGAACATTGGGGGATCATTACCCTCTGCTAACTCCGCAGGGTCCCAGGTTTGTAGGTTCCCTAAGGTTCCTACTCTCCTGGGGTAGATGACTTAGAGACTTCTAGCTCTCTCTTTGTCTTTTTCCGAATCTTTGGAATCTCTTCTTTCAATCCGTATTCGCTTATTTCCCTAGCTCTCACTAGTTTTTTCCACGTCTCAGTACTGATCCTCCACGGTTTCCCGCTCTTGTTCTCAATGTGTTTCTATTCAGTTTATTTTCCCCTTCCTTGCGTCCGGTTTTCTTCTTCTTCATTTTCCCACATAATTGCCTCAATTTGTCCCCATCTCTGGTTTCTCCTCTTCGCTATTGTACCTCTTCGGGATAGTATTGTACTTCGGTTTATGTTTTCCCCGTCACCGGTTCGGTTGTGTTTTCCATACTCCTCTGTGACTTCTTTCCCCTTCCTTGCGTCTGGTTTTTCCCATCTCAGTTCTCCCGTTGTCTTATCATCCACAGATGATTTGACTTTTCCCCGAAGCTCTTTCGATCTTCGGTTTTACTGCCTCTTTTTCGAGGCTCGGTTGTTGTGGCCCGCGGGTCGTAACTAGTACGCCCACACCCCTCCATCGGAGCAGCAAAGTTCTCAGGGTCGGCTGCGGCTCTTAAACCTTTCCCTAATAGCCTTGCAGTCCATCGGAAATAGGGGTCATTAAGGGTATATTTCCAGTGTAAATATTTTACTCCCTTAAGGCCCTTAATCGTTTTTTTAACAAATTCCTTCTCTCTGAATCTTTATTTAATTCGAATACTGTTTTAATCCTTTTATCTAATTTTTTCATATCAAAAAACATTATCTTTCCTTCTTCATCAGATATGGCTAGATCATTATCTGACAATTCCATTAATTGAATTTTATTATCATGGGAGAATTGATGTTTGATGCTTCCATCTTTTTTCTCCAATAGGTATACTGTATTTTTTTCTGAGGTTACAGATACCCAAATGTGGTGTTCAGCCTCTATTATTGAATTAATTCTGTTTCCTAGCTTTTTTCTCCATCCATCAGAGGAAAATATATTCCCATTTTTATCCCCTACTTGCCATGATAATCCTACTGAGTTCATTGCTGTAATTGAATCGTTACCACATTGAATAGATTTTCTACCACTATCGATAATTTCAGTTATAGATCCATTACTATGCCCTAATAAAAATCCATTATTAGTTTTAATTCCCATATTTACAGGGCTATCTCGATCAGTTTTACTATGCGATATATTGTATTCGTCATCTATTGTCAATATCCCACACCTGGGTCTACCAATGCCTAAGATTATCTTATGATTTTGTTTTCCCATAAACCAAGGTTTTTCTTCAAAATTAATACTTGTAATCAACTTTCCACCCTTGTCAAATATGAAAAATGTTGTTTCTGTATAATCTTGAACTTCAATTTCATATAATGAAGAAGTAACAAATATTTTTTCTCTATTAATTTCAATCATGTCACTAGAACCACCTATATCTACAGACCATTCTATTGCCCCATTTTCTTTATCTATTGCATGTAATTCTGCAGAAGCAGTTAGATAAATTCTCTCATCAATACCTAAATCAGAAATAGGTCCTTCAACTTCTGTAGTCCATTTCTCTTGTCCTGTATTGGTATCCCAAAGTGTTATTCTCCCTATTTTTGATCCAGCAAGTAAAAAGTTATCACCCATATTTAGAGTAGTACATTCACTACCTAAATCTCTCACAAATGACGCCAAATCTTCTATTGGACGTATTTGCATGTTCATTGTAAAACCATCTTTATTTTCTTACTTTCGTATTCAAGCCTCTAAATCATACAATTTCTCAACTTTTTGCTTTAGATATTCAACAAAATCGTTTGGTGATGGCGGACGACCAGTAGCTTCTTCAACTAATTCTGCAGGTGTTATTATGCTGCCTCTTGAATGTACATTTCTTCTCATCCATTCCAATAATGGTATAAAATTACCAGTTCGTACATCTTCATCATGATTCGGTAGATCTTTTCTTGCCGCAGTAAGTAACTGGGCTGAGTATAAATTTCCAAGTGTATAGGTAGGGAAGTATCCAAATGCACCAAACGACCAATGAATATCTTGTAGGACGCCCAGTGTTCTATTGGGTGCTCTAATCCCTAAATATTCTTCATACATATCATCCCATACATCTGGTAGGTCATCTACTTCAATCTCTCCAGCTATTAACCTCTTTTCTATTTCATACCTTATCATAATATGCAGATTATAAGTAGCTTCATCTGCTTCAACTCTGATTAAACTAGGCTCTACAAAATTTACTGAGCGCCATAATTCGTCTGCAGATACATTTTTCATTTGCTCAGGAAAGTATTTTTTCCATGTGGGAAGTGCCCATTCACAAAATTCTCTCGATCTACCTACTTGATTTTCCCATAGGCGACTTTGACTTTCGTGCACTCCCAATCCATTAGCAGAACCAGCCGGTTGAAAATCTAAATTTCGAGGTCTTCCTTGCTCATACAGTCCATGTCCTGTTTCATGTAGAGACCCATATAATGAACCAAATGGATCAGATTCGTCATATCTGGTCGTCCATCTAACATCATCTGGATTTGGGCCCCCACAGAATGGATGGGTTGATGCGTCTCTTCTACCTGCTTCAAAGTCAAAACCTATTGATTCAGAAATTGATTGGGAAAGCTTCTCTTGACCTTCTTTACTCCAATTATTCTCATGAACCCAAGACATTTCTGGTTTCTTTCCATTTTCAATGACCTTTTTGACTAATGGTGCCACGTTTTCTCTAAGTCCAGCAAATAATGGGTCAACTTTTGATACTGTTAATCCCGATTCGTATAAATCTAGTAATGCATCATACCTCACTTCTTGAAATCCTAAATAATCTGCTTTTTTTCTGGACATTTCTACCATTTTCGCTAGATCATTTCTGAAGATAGAAAAATCATTTTTTGCTCTTGCTTCGGTCCAAGAAATCTGAGATTTTGATTTATGCATAGCCATTTCTGCTACAAAATCGGTAGGTAACTTGGTAGCCTTGTTGTAAGAATCTCTTGCTAATCTAACATTTCCTCTCTGAATTTCATTTAGATTAATATCCTTCTCTAATATTTCAAGTAATTCACCAATTCTTGAATCAGTTAATTTTTCATGACCGGTCCTTGAAATCCAAGATAATTGTTCTGCTCTTAATTTTGCAGCCTTTGGTGGCATTAGAACTTCTTGATCCCACCCCAATAATCCTCCAATTTGATTAACTAAGTCAATATCCTTCAACCTTTCTAATAGTTCATCATAAGCATCCATAACTACCCGGAATAATTATGTTAAATCAACCCCTTCGATTGAGATTCTCAGAATGGGTCTGAACTAATATTTCATAAACCAAAAGATTCTCTTAATATCAAACCTATCAAGAAAGAGATTATTGTTACTATTAATAGGATGATTACCATTTCAATAAATCTTCTATTGAAAGATTTATCTTGAGCAACAGATACATAAAAATTAAACAACGCAATAATCAATAGTCCATTTATAAAAGTGATGATTAGTGCTTGGATATGCGGTTCTAAGCCGAAAATAATTTCACTGTTGTCAGTTAATAGTAAGTAAGGTGTTACTAACAGAAATACTGTAATTATATATGCAGAACCTGTAAATAATGCTGCTTTAATTGGTGAACGATTTGAATTCTCTTCCTTCGTTGCCAAAAATTCTGAAGCAGCCATACTGAAAGAAGCAGAAATACCTGTTACTAAGCCGGCCAATGCAACTACTCTCAATTCTTGAAATGCAAAAGTAAGTCCCGCCAATGCACCTGTAAGTTCAACTAATGCATCAGATAATCCCAGTATAATGCTACTTAGATAATTTAAAGCATCCTCTTCCAATAATGACAAAAGTTCTTTTTCATGTTCATCTTCTTCTTCTGCAATATCGTCATAACCCAGATCTCGATATTCTCGAGCAGCATTTTGCTCTGTTTTCTCCATTAATTTTAAAGAAAAAGTGAGTCCCAAAAAAATCGAAGTTATTACATGAAAATATACTCTGAACTTTGAGTAATCAACATCTTCTCCAGTTTTTTCCTTGAGTAAATTATAGTGATTATTTTCTTGCATAGAGATTTTCTGTAAGATATTTTTATTTTCAGCCTTTTTCTCTCTATTGGCCAGCCTTCTGTAAACTTCCATTTCGGTTCTTTCCATTCTCTGAAGCCGAATTAATCGCCTTCGTTCCACCTTGTTCACAATAACTCTAGTTAGGCAGGAGTTATATCAACTAATGTATCTATTTTTCCATTTTTTCATTTATCTAATTAATAAAAATTAAACGAACTACAATAGCAAAGACTCTTGAGCGGTTTAATTAGCGCCCGATATATGTCTAAGAGGATGCTGAGTTTATGCTTGGCACTTTTAGTTATCAGCCCATTATTATCTGGTTGCATGGATAAAGTAATTTCAAATCCTGAAATGGAAGATTCTCATTGGTTACCGCCTGTTGAAGAGAGATCAGATATGCAATATCAAATTGATGATGTATTTAGTCGAGTATCATCTAATGGCTCATACGATATAGGGCCAGTGAAGTCAGTTTATGTTTCTGTACCGTCCATTACTGTTAGCGATGGTGGTGCGGGATTAACTGGGGATGCTGTGGTCCACCTTGGATTATGGTTGCCAATAATTGAAGGATGTGACTACGATTCTGCAGAAATATCAGAAGATTGTCAAGTACCTATCATCGCAGAAATAGGGCCATATTATGACGATGGAGATGTAGATGCCCTTACTCCAGCTGATAGATTAGGTCGATTTTTAATAGAAAATTTTGTACCTCATGGATATGGGGTTGCTCAAGTTAGTGTATTTGGTACTGGAGAAAGTAATCATTGTATGGATTTAATGGGTTTAGATGAACAGAGAGGTATCGACGCGGCTGTTGAATATTTAGGAACCGCTCCCTTTTCTAATGGGGCAGTCGGTATAATTGGAAAGTCATATGATGGCTCTACTCCTTGGGAAGCCGCAGCTATGGGCTCTGAATATCTAAAGACAATAATTCCAATGTCTGGCCTAATTGGGGCACATGATTTAATGTGGCGCAATGGAAGTATGGAGGCAAGAGGAGCAATTATGCACAATGGAGTCTATGGGAGCTTTGGTTTAGATGGCGATTTGGAAGATGCCGAAAATGCATGTGAAGGATATTTAGAAGGATATTATGCTGGACCTGCTGCATACTTATCAGGAGATAATCTTGCATGGATTGGAAGTGATTATTGGTCAGAGCGAACTTTCCTTGAAAGAGCACTAGAAAATTATAACGGTTCTATCTATATCATTCATGGTATGCAAGATTGGAACGTCGACCCTCATATGGCATTTCCAACACACAACATCTTTCGCGATGCAGGTTTTGATGTGAAGGGCCTTTATGGTCAGTGGGGTCACGACTATCCTGATAGAGAAAGCGGCCATGCAGGGCTATCTAGTGGCAGGGGCGCTGAAGCCTTTCCATTTACTTTGAGATGGGATTGGGCTGATGATTTACTAGAATGGTTCGATTATTATCTTAAAGAACAAGGTCCCGAGCCGAGGCTTATAGCTGAAATTCAAGATAACATTGGAGGTTGGAGAGTTGAGCAAACCTATCCTCCTTTAGATCAAGAATTACTACAGTACGACATGGATGATTGTGATGTAATAGGAGGTGGAGAAACCATTACTTCAACTTCTCAATTATCTATCGAATGCCCATTTTTTGAATATGAAACTAGAATTATTGGTACTCCAACCTTCCACGTTGAAGCGACAATATCTTTACTTTCTACAAGTGGTCATCTATTCGTAGAGATGGTTCAAGCGAGTAATGGTATGCACCTAGGTCATGCTGTAATGGATTTAAGATTCCATAATGGAGGTAAAGAGGGAGAATCTCTTTCACCCGGTGAGACCGTTATTGCTAAAATGGAATTTTTTGGTATGGATGTAGTGATTCCAGAAGGTGACGGCATTCACCTTTTGGTAACACAAACTGGTGAAGATTATATCCCAAGCCCTGTTTCAACTATGGCAGTAACTTTAGGGTTAGGTACTAGTAGTATCTTGACATTACCTGTCTCACAAACAGATTGTGATGAATTATTTCTTCCGCCAATGCAGGAACCTTATCCTCAATGTTTGATGACAATACAATAGTAATATTTTTTTGACACTATAATGCGAACTCTTGATGCCAAATATCGATTCCGAGGTGCCATGGTGGCTACAGATTCACGGGTCAATGTATCCGTTTCAGATCGTATATTAGCTCATCTTTGGGAACAAGATCACCAAGCTGATCATTATCTTGTAACATTTGAAATGACTAGGCCAGGGATTGCAGAAGTATGTGCTCTTCATTTGCCAAATGTCTCACGTTCTATGAGAGAGTTGATTTCAGATGGTTTAGTATCAGAACACACTAGAGCGGTTAGAGGTGAAGAACGTCGTCAAAAAACATGGCAGTTAACCGAGGAAGGGCGTAAAAACGCTAGAAACAGAGTCGAGAAATTACGTTCAATGAAGATTTTAATCCGAGACAAAAAAGGTAAACTACTTGAGATAAGAGCCGATGAAGCATCTAAGAAATTACAAACAGAACTCACACTATTGCAAGTTTTGATGCATGCCCAACACGAAGGTGTATTGAATTTTGGAGATATTAGATTCGGTGTAATTATACGCTCAGAAGAAAAGATTACACCCGGTTCTATCTCATTACTTTCGGGAGCCCACTCAACTTACCATACTAAACCACCTGAAACTAGAGAAGTACATGGTCGTTCATTGGAGAAGGAAATAATCAATAAGTGGTATCAATCAAAGACTCCCATGTTTGTTCTTTCCGGAATTGCAGGTTGTGGGAAAACTACTCTAGTTTCATTTTGGATGGGAAATCTGTTATCCACAAATAATAATATCCAAGCTATGTATTATCCTTGTCAGCCTTGGGATACTTCGTTAGGTATAGCAACTAGTCTATTGCACCGTATAGGGGTGGGTTCAGATGATATATCTTCAGACCCTTATGGTATTTTGGAATCTCTCCCTCTTAAACCAGGAGCGATGTTTAATATTGACTTATTTCGGAGAAGATTAACTGCTCATTTGTTAGATGAAAAGAATTTATTAGAAATTAACTTTTCAGAGATACTTGTTATTCTTGATGATGTGCATAATATAGGTACAGATGGCGCGAACTTTTTCGGCGCATTACTACAGGTTTCGGAATCAACAAAAATGCGACTATTACTTATTTCCAGATCCAATCTTGCTTTTTATGACCGGCGCGATGTACATACCAGAGGCAAAGTCGAAGAATTAATTTTATCCGGCTTAAATTTAGAGGAAATTGAAGAATGGTTAGATGATTTAGAAATATCAAATAATGCACCTGTTGAAGAGATTTTTACAGTAACGGGAGGGCATCCTCTAGCTCTTGAATTATTAGAGATATATGGCAATACCTTACATGAAGATTGGCTTAGATTTCTTGACGAAGAGATTCTTGATGTATTGCCAAAAGATCATAGGGAGTTATTGGCTTTCTTAGCAGTTTCAGATACACCGGTTCCATGGAAAATTTTAGCAAAAGCCTCAAATTTTAATGGAATACCTCCTAAGAATTTAATTGAAAGAGGTTTAATGTTGGAATTAGAAGGAGGTATGTGGTTACATGAAGCTCTTCGTTCTCGGTTACTAAGAGAAGTAGGCACACCTCTTGCCGATAGAGCCAAAAAATTAGGCTTGAACTAATTCATATATTTTCCAAGCCACTGGTCGAACATGGGTTTTGGTCTTGCTCCTGTCATCTGGTCAACAACCTGTCCATTGTGGAATAAGACCAAAGCAGGAATACCTCTGAAACCAAATTTACCCATTGATAGAGGATTCATATCTGTGTTTACTTTAGCGATAGTAATATCTCTTTCTTCTGCAATTTGATTTAGAATAGGTGCAATCATCTTACAAGGTCCACACCAAGGCGCCCAGAAGTCTACCAGCACCCATTCACTACTTTTCGTCACCATATCAAACTCTGCATCACTCGCATCTACTACCCGGCCCATACTCACAACCAACAAACTTCGAGTTCTAATTACCCCTAATAATAATTTGTTATTTTAAATCATAACTTTAGTAGTAACTATTGAGTACCTTGGGCTTATCGTATTAACCAGAGGATAGATTATGCAGATAGCTCCTAGTATACTTACAGCCGACTTTTGTGAGTTAGGTAAACTGATGGATGAACTAGTATTTAATGGAATTGATTGGATTCATCTTGATGTTATGGATGGCAATTGGGTAACCAACAAAACAATCACTTTTGGTCCTTCTCTAGTCCGTAGTATACGTCAAAAATTAGGTTCTGAAATTTTTATTGATTGTCATTTAATGATTACTAATGCTGAAGAAACATGGGAGCAATACGTGGATTCCGGAGTCAATTTAGTCATCTTTCATATTGAGGCTGTAAATGATGCCAACGTCCTTATCGACAATCTCCATTCCAGTGGCTGTCAAGCAGGTATTGTGCTTAATCCAGATACACCTGCATCTGAAGTAATTCCATATTTATCAAAACTTGATCTTGTACTTGTAATGAGTGTAGTCCCTGGCAAAGGAGGACAATCATTTATGCCAGAAATGGAATCAAAAATCCGTGAGTTCCGAGTAGCAATAAATAATCAGATTGATTCCGGAGGACTTCCTACAAAATTAATGATTGATGGTGGAATAAAACACTTCAATGCAGCTTTAGTCAAGAGTTGGGGCATAGATGTCGCAGTAATTGGTAGTGGAATCATAAATGACAACGGAACTATCGAAGAGAATCTAAAAGAAATCACCTCAGCATTGTAAAATTGAAGTATTTCATCAGCGAGGTTCAAAGAGGGCGGTCGCTAGAGAGTATACATGGTGACCGAAGCGTGGATGGTTTCAGAGATACAAAAAATAGTCCCCGACGCAAATATTGAAGCTACTGATTTACATGGTAGCGGAGATCATTTTCATGTACGTGTAGTTTCAGATTCTTATTTAGGAGTCAGACCATTACAAAGACAGAGACCAATCTTGAACCACTTTAAGCCATATATTGCTCAAAACATTGTTCATGCTTTAGATTTAAAATGTATGACTATTGAACAAGCAGAATCAATAATTGATACTGCCTTTGACCCTCACTCTGAGAAAAAAACAGAATTTTTTGGAGTGCATATTCGTAGAGAAAAAAAGGAGTGAATAAAATGAGTTTTAATTGGACCCCAGATGAATTACAAGAGATAGTATCCAACAACCCAATTGTGTTGTTCATGAAAGGCACCCCAGAACAACCAAGATGTGGTTTTAGTAACAGGGCTGCCACAGTTTTGGGACAACTGGAAGAAAAATGGGCAAGTATAGATGTTCTTTCTGACCCTAGAGCAATCCCATCTATTTGTGCTTGGTCTGATTTCCCAACGATGCCTCAGATTTTTATTAATGGAGAACTAATTGGCGGTTCCGATATAGTATTGGAAATGTACGAAAGTGGAGAACTCCAAAAGATGATTTCCGAAAGTTCTTCAGAGTGAGATGGAATCAATGCCAGTCAATGGCGATCGAAAAAATATGTTGATTGCTCTATTTGGTTCGACACTAATTTCTTTTGCACCATTATTCTATCAGTATTCCGAAACCAATCCCGTGACAGGGGCATTTTTTCGTATGGCGTATGCCCTCCCAGTATTGATATTGTTAATTTTACTTCTTAATTCGAAAGATACCCGTAGTCGAGAATCCCGTTTTCTGACATTATTTGCAGGATTGTTGATATCATTAGATTTTGTAGGCTATCATACTGCTATTGATTACATAGGAACTGGAATAGCAACTATGATTGGTAATTCACAAGTCATTATTGTTACGCTAGTCAGTTGGAAATTTCTTGGAGAGAGACCAAACAAATCGATACTTTTTGCTTTACCAGTTGTATTGTTAGGTTTGGCTTTAATATCAGGAATATGGGATGATGAGCCGTACGGTGAAGATCCATTTAAAGGAGTGATTGCTGGAGTTTTCGCGGCGATTTTTTATTCTTCATTTTTGATTGTATATAGATACTCAAATAGAGACATGGCTCCTGCGCAAAATCTCCAGTTTGATGCTACACTTGGTGCTGCGGGAGGGCTTCTTTTAATTGGGATAATGCCTTTAAATTCACTCGGTGTTGAACCAATAATTCTACAACCTGCCTGGCCGAGCCATGCTTGGCTAATTCTATTAGCAATTTGTTGCCAAGTGGCAGGATGGATTGCAATAACTTATGCGTTACCAAGACTGCCTGGCGCCAAAACCTCTTTCGCAGTACTTTTACAACCGGTTTTAACCATAATCTGGGGATTATTGATTTTAGATGAGGAACCATCCCTGCAACAATCTATGGGAATATTGTTAATTCTTGGTTCAGTAATTTCTGTAACTATATTTGGTAATACTAGAGTTAACACTGAGAGATAATCAGGTGTACAGGGCGAGAGATATTAGCGAGGGGATGGGATGCACTCAGCAGAACCTTACGACCTGTACGATGATTGATATGGGTAGGTAATTCATAATCCTTCTTAAGTTAAAGTGTAAAAGACGTGTAAATATTGATTTTCTTCGTTAAAGTACCGTTAATACTTCCGGACCGCCGTCTGTGACAATAACTGTATGCTCGAATTGACCTACATTTCCTCCATCTACGTCTCTCAAAGCTTCGTAATTCTCTAAGAAACGAATTGAAGTTAATTTTTTGGTCATTGCTTTCCATTTCTTTTGTAGAGATTCTTGATCTTCGTTTGGAAATGGTTTTTCCAGTAATGGATATGCCCATCTAGCAGCGAATGGAAGAGTATTATAACGCTCTTCTATGTATCTCGCCATTGTTGCACCTAGTGGCTTTAATTTCCCTTTTGAAAGTGCTTTACGTATTGAGACATCTCCGGTAACTCTCAAGATATTCGAAGATCCAGATGGAGGAACATTCTCTACCATGCCTGTTTCTCCCGTTGTATTAAATGGTTCAATAGCATAAACACCTCCAACTTCTGCATTTCCTTTGAAACCCGAGTTTGGCCCACAAGCAAATGAAGGTATTGAGGTTCCAGAATGTAAATTCCATCTTTCTAGTTGATGACCACATAAATTTCTGATAGGTTGAAATCCAGCATCTTTCGTAACTTGTTCAGCCGCTTTACCTATTTCATGCCAAGAAGTTCCAGGATGCATTTTTTCTATCGACGCATCTCTTGCCTCTTTAGCAGCTTTAATTTGATCTGTATGATTGTTTCCATTACCAACTTCTAATGTTAATGCATTATCTGCTAAAGCACCTTTGATATGGACTCCAACATCTAATTTAACAAGATCTCCCTTTTCAAAAACCATCGGCCTGTCCCATCCTTCTGGAGGTAAATCATGATGACTAGAAGTAAAATGAGCAGCAATATCATTTACAGAAATTGTAACTGGAAATGCTGCTTGACCTCCATGTCTCCTGATAAATCTCTCAGCAGAATCAATTACTTCAATCCAAGATTTCCCCTCTTGAATTTCATCTTTTATCCCTTCTAAAGTCCTTCTAGCGACGTGGCCAGCGTCTCTCCATTGTTTTAAATCCGCTTCTTCCACCATTCTAGAATCTCCTTTTTCCCAACCAAACCTTCTCTCAAAACCTCAATCTCGTTACTGTTGGGTGATTTACAGACCGTATACCATGCTATCAAGGTACTGGGTGCCCCTCCCGAACAAGTACCCGATAGATATGAAACCATATTCCCCGAAGAAGAAAGTATTTTTGCAGCCATTTCACAATCTCTCAAAGGTTCCGAACCACTAATATTTGCAGAAGTTGCAGTTAGTGGACCTGTGTTTTCAATTAATTTTTTAGCGATGGGATCGGCTAAAATACGGATTGCTATTTTATCTCCCCCTAATCGATAATCTAGTGGTTTTTTTGCGGGGAAAATGATTGTTAGAGAACCTTCTGGGAATGCTGAAATGAAGTCTTCTAAATCATCAGTCAAGTAAACTAATTCTGATGCCTGTTGTAGGTTACAAACTCCTACACTAACTACCATTTCATTTGGTCTTTTTTTAATTCTATATAATTCATCCAGAGATTTAGATGTTAAAGCACACCCTAAAGCCGGAAGAGTAGATGTGGGGTAAACTATACAATTTCCTTTCAATACTTCTTGTACTTCTTTATCCAAAATCTCACCCTACTTGATGTGCTTTCTATTCGCGGGAGGTAATGAATTAGCATGAGCAACTATTGAGCCAACACGTAAATCTACATTTGATTGATGAGTATGGCGTTGTGAAATACGAGCTAAATCGTACGCTGCAAAATAGAAACTGAAAGGGAATATTAAGTATATCAGTTTCTTCATAGCCCGTATTTCCCACATTTTATTTGTCATTTCTGAACCATCTTCTGCTAGAACAGCCAGACCCATTAATTTTTGACCAAAAGAACGAGAATAATACAAACCGGTGTATTTCCAATAAAGCCAATGAGAAATTAGAATAATTGCGCCCATAGCTAATGCATGATGAAAGTTGGAAGAAGACCAAAGTGTGAGGTTCCAGGCATTAATCATTTTTCCTTTGGAAAGTATTAGTAATATTGTATTAACAATGATAGTATCTAAAACAAATGAAGTGATTCTTCTAACTCCAGATGCCAATATAGTTCCTTCTGGAACTGGCCAATGCCCACCGTCTTCAGAGACCAAAGTCTTAGCAAGTGTAGTGCCACCTTTATTGATCGAAATTGGTGAATCATGGTCGTTCATAGCATCCTCTCAATTCATTCCCAAGAGGTGCCACGCCTCAAACTTACTATCTCGAACATACTCTAACCATGCCCGCCAATTCTTATCACTACGCAAAGTTGCAGGGTCTCCAATAACAATCAATCCTCTTTTTGCCCTAGTTAAAGCCACATTCAATCGCCTCATTTCAGACAAAAATCCTATATTTTGCTCATTATTTGATCTCACACACGAGAAAATGATTACCTCTTTTTCTCTACCTTGGTAGCCGTCAACAGTTTTTACTTCAACATCATCCAATTTTTCACTCATTGAATTACGAATAGCTCTTACTTGTCCAGCGTAAGGAGTAATAATTCCGATGTCTTTCTTCGTTATTTCTCCAGCTTCTAATATGTCATTTAGAATTTTTATGACCCATGCTACTTCGGCGGGATTTTCTCTAGATGTACCATCAGGTGAAACAACTTCTCCTCCATCAACCGGCACGAAAGCAACAGGATTATCCCAATCTGGCCAAAGTAAACCGGCAGGGGCTAATCGATTCTCCGATTTTATGCCATCATCTAACCTATCCGAATAAAAATGTTGATTGGGAAACTTTGAGATGGCGGGATGCATTCTATATTGTGTAGACAAAAGTAAGGGTTCAATTCCAAGGTCTACTAACCTTTCAAACAATGACCTTTTCAAGCCTTTTTCTTCTGCCCTAAATGATATAACAGTTGGAGGCAATTGTTTGTGATCTCCAACCAATACGACTTGCCTTGCCCCTCTGGTTAATGCCACCAATGATGCAGGCTCTGTAGCCTGTGTAGCTTCATCAATTAAAACTTGAGGAAATCTTCTTCCATCTAGAATTTCATTTCCAGATCCAATACATGTACAACAAACAACTTGTGTCTTATCTAAGATGTCATCTCTAATTTGATTTTCAATTCTTCGAATTTCTTTCCATCCTTTCTTAATATCTCGATAAGCCAAACCTTTTTCTTTTCCTTTCATCGAACTAATCCTTCTATTCAATTTTTCATTTAGTTCCAATTGAGTATCTAGGTCTCTTCTCAATGGATGATTTTCCATTTTTGCATCCATTGTAGCCATCCTCAATTTTTCTCTAACCTTTACCGGTTGCCCTAATCTCACAACTCTCACTCCTCTAGCTAGTAATCCTTCAAGTAAATTATCGACTGCAACATTTGAATCCGCTACCGCGAGTATAGTTCCAATATCCATTTTTGACCAAGATTCTAATATTCTGACAGCAGTATGAGTTTTTCCAGTACCGGGTGGTCCTTGAATTAATGTCAGTCTCCTTTCTGTCGCAGCCTTTGATGCAATTAATTGAGGTTGATTTAGGTCATGGGCATAGGTCGTAGTCCTACCCCTAACTCCTCCTAGTTCCGGTATCAGACTAGCAGTACCTGGAGGGTCATGTACCATGCCAAGCAATAGATCTCTCAAAGGAACTCCTCCATCTTCATCGAATATACTATTTAGAGCATCTCTCATCCTATCAAAAGCAATTCTGTTAGCACCTTTATCAAGCCTCCAAGTATGTTTTCTAATATCTTTAGGCGTATCCGAGAATACAATTTTTATTGAAGTCCTAGATGTTGAATAAATAGTGCCTTCTAAAGGAGTTTCTTTCAAAGGATCTTTTTTAGAAATAAGAACAATATCTCCTTGTCTGAAGCGATGAAAACCCATATCATTCTTTTTTTTATTGGTAAATTTAATAATCCGTTGTCCAAATAGCCAACCATCGTTTTTCCCAATCAAATTAAAAAGTGAGATGCCGTTTTCAATCAACCTTTTTCTGCTCCAGTTTTGTAATTTTTCTCGAACATTTTCCATTTCATCATCTAATTCCCATCTTATGAGATTCAAGTATAATTCATGATGATCCTGACTTCTATTAAATTTCACAGGAGGGGTGTCTGAACCTCCTTTCATGATTATGTGCAGAGAGAATACACACATCACGCTTTCGAGTGTATATTCAGAAAAATCTCATTTATTGAATTACACTTTCTCACGTGAGGATTATACGGTATGTTTTGTCGAGTGCGAATGTCTGAGGGGATGCAGAGTGTTCGATAAGTTCCGGAATTGGAGAAATACCGAGGAACCAGGAAAGGTATGTCCCGCGTGTCAGCATAAGAATGAAGAAGATGATATAAATTGCAAACTATGTTTCTATCAACTGCAAAAACCTTCATTTCAACAGGATTCTGGCTCTAATCAAGAAATTACAAACGATCTTTTTGATGAACTATTGGGTGATTTTGACGAGGAAGAGCCTGAAGAAATAATCGATTGGTCTAAGACAACTTTTCAAATTGACGATGTAACTATCGATGTTCAGCAGTACGATGAGGATGATGGAATAATAGTTTCTCAAAATCCATCTTTTGCCTTGACAGTAGACCATCCAGAACCTATTGATGAAGAAGAAGATTATATTTTGAAACCAGAAGATGCTCCCGAATTTGTTACCAAGTTTGAGATGCCAGATGAGGAGGTTAAAGAGTTTCAAGAGATCACTTACAAACCCGTTGAATTAGTCCAGCCAGTTGGTGAAGAACTTGTTCCAGAAGCATTGTTACAACCAGAACCTGAACCAGAACCAGAACCTGAACCTGAACCAGAACCTGAACTAGAACCAGAACCAGAACCTGAACCAGAACTTGAACCAGAACCTGAACCAGAACCAGAACCTGAACCAGAACCAGAACCTGAACCAGAACTACCCGTTATACAAAATCACATAGTCCCTCCTCCTCCATTAATTCCTCCTCCCTTCGATGAAGTTCTAGCCCCTATGCCTCCACCACCACTTCCACCTGCTCCTGTAATCTCAGCGGATCAAATATTATCTTCAATTCCAATAGCAGTACCAAATTATTGGCCTTGGCCTCAGCAAGAAAAATGGACCGATCGTGATGTCGCTCTACAGGTAAAATCAGCCATGGAAGCAGCTAGGGCTAAAGATACAGCACAAGCAACAGTATTGCTTGACGAAGTAGGTCCACATCTAGGAGATCGTTCTAAGTTAATATATCCGATAGGTGCATTATTACAGAGAATTGGGCGTTCGCAATCTGTCGATAAGATGTTTGAAAATGCTTCAAAATTAATTCCCGATGATAAAAATCTAATTACTGCAAAAAAGAAATTAAGACCTTAATTTTTGAAAATACGGTTCCGTAGAAGTGATGCATTAGTACCTCTTCCGGCGTATTGTGTCAAGACGTGCCACGTCATCAATTATGGTCGATGAAGGACTTGTTCTCCGCCCAGCATCTTCTGCTTACAGTTTAAAATTATTAGAAGCATTCGAAGAAACATGGCCTGAAGTAAGTCGAGCCATGCCATGGATAAATCCAGATAAACCATTTTTAGAACAAATAAAATCGTTTTTGCAAGAAACTGAAAGAATGGGCCGCAGCGGATTAATGCATCATTGGGTGATGATTAGGCCATGGGATGAAACTCTGTTGGGGCTTATTGGTTTTGATAATATTACTAGAACATCTGAGGCTAAATGGAATCTAGGATACTGGGTAAGAAGTTCTGAACAAAGGCATGGATTTGCTAAAAAATCAATAAATGCAACACTAGGGTGGTTAGGTGCGGTGGAAGAAGTAATAGTTGAGCTAAAAGTAGACCCAATGAATTTAGCCGGCGTAAACACAGTATCTCAGACAGTTAGTAACTGGAACGGTGAGAGAAATATTTCCGGAGATTCTGCTGTAACAGTTGCAGGAGTCAGGACCTTACACCATTGTCATTTAGTAGTTACAAGCCCCAAATCAACTGAAATTATGTGAAAACATTTCTTGAAGATTCAAAACCCTTTGCATACTCGCCGGTCTGCCCCCTTAGGGGCAGAGTGGTCAAATGTCGAGTAATAATCATCATCAGAGGTTACCAGATATAGACCCTGAAGAAACTGATGAATGGTTAGAATCATTGCGTTCAGTTGTAGATTCATCAGGCCTTGAGAGGGCTAGATTATTGCTACATGAGATATTAACCGAAGCACAAGATTTGGGTGTAGAAATAAGTCCAGCTTCTCAGACACCTTACGTGAACACAATTCCTTGGGACAATCAGACACCTTATCCTGGAAATTTAGAAATCGAAAAAGAGATTCAAGATGCAATTTTATGGAATTCCGCTTTAATTGTTTCAGATGCAAATAGAAGAACGGATGGTATAGGAGGGCATATTTCCACATACGCTTCCTCATCTACTATTTATGAAGTAGGATTTAATCATGTATTCAAAGGAAAAGAATCTAATGGAATTGGAGATGCTCTATACATTCAAGGGCACGGTAGTCCGGGAATTTATGCTCGTGCTTTTCTAGAAGGTCGTATTACCCGGGAACAATTACTTAATTTCCGTCAGGAAGCCTTTCTAGATGGTCTTTCATCCTATCCGCATCCTCGTTTAATGAAAGAGTTCTGGGAGTATCCAACTGTGTCAATGGGTCTGGGGCCATTAGCTGCAGTAATGCAGGCAAGATTTTGGAAATACCTAACAAATAGAAACTTAGTTGATACATCGCAAAGCACAGTGTATTCTTTCTTAGGCGACGGTGAAATGGATGAACCCGAGGCTATAGCTGCAATAGCAGTTGCAGGCAGAGAAAAACTGGATAATTTAATTACTGTAGTAAATTGTAATCTTCAAAGGCTGGATGGCCCCGTGCGTGGTAATTCTAAGATAATCCAAGAGTTAGAAGGACTCTATAGGGGTGCGGGTTGGGATGTTTTCAAAGTACTATGGGACAGTAACTGGGATCGTTTATTTTCGCAAGATTCTAATGGAGTGTTACTTTCTAGACTGGAGGAAATAAATGACGGGAATTTCCAAAGAATGAGTACACTATCGCCCTCTGATTTCCGTAAAGAACTCTTCAGTGGTTCTGAGGAATTAGTTTCCCTCGGCTCAAAACTTTCCGACCACGATATTATTAGTTTAAGACGAGGTGGGCATGATCCACTGAAGATATATGCTGCTTATCACGCTGCATTAGAGTCGGATAAACCTGCAGTGATATTGGCGCATACTGTCAAAGGTTGGGGAATAGATTCCTTTGCTGGAAAAAATACTACTCATCAAAAAAAGAAGATGAATATTGACGATTTAATTGCATACAGAGATCGTCTCAACATTCCTTTGGATGATGAACAACTACAAAGTAATCCATTTTATTTATTAGATGAAGAATCAGAAGCACTAGAATATATACATTCTACAAGAGGTAAACTAGGCGGATATTTACCGTCTAGGAAGTCACCAGAGATTGATTTCAACCTTCCCTCCGGAGAAACTTATTCACAATTCGATAATGGTACCCCCGAAGGTCAGAAAGTATCCACTACCATGGCTTTCGTTCGATTATTAAGGAATCTTATGAAGTCTGAAATAGGGGATAAAGTGGTACCAATTATCCCTGATGAAGGTCGTACATTTGGTATGGATCCTTTATTCAGTGAGTTTGGTATTTATTCCCATTCCGGTCAAAAATATAAGCCTGTAGACCATAAAATGATTATGAAATATAAAGAGTCTATTACAGGTCAGATATTAGAAGAAGGCATATCTGAAGCAAACTCAATAGCTTCATGGATTGCATCCGCAACTTCATATTCTCATGCAATGACACCAACTCTACCATTCTACATATTTTATTCGATGTTTGGTTTCCAGCGTGTAAATGACCAGATTTGGCAAGCAGCAGACGCTCGGGCTAGAGGGTTCTTAATGGGAGCTACAGCTGGAAGAACGACACTCAACGGTGAAGGATTACAGCATCAAGATGGGCATTCGTTACTTCATGCTAGTACGGTTCCATTCTGCCGTTCTTGGGACCCTGCATATGCGTATGAATTAGCCACCATCATCCGCCATGGAATAAATGAGATGTGGGGTGAAAATCAGGATGTTTTCCATTACATAATGCTATACAATCAAAATGAAAGACAACCTCCAAAACCCGAGGGTATCGATGATAAAATAATTAAAGGCGCATATAGATTATCAGAATCGAAAAGTGATGATCGCCCTAATGTTAGAATATTAGGTTCTGGACCTATTCTTTCTCATGTAATTGAGGCATCTGAAAAGTTAGTAGAACTTGGTATTAACTCCGAGATTTGGTCTGTCACATCATACGGTGAATTAAGAAGAGAAGGCCTAGAATCCCAAAGGATAAACCGTTTATATCCCGAAGAAGAAAAAATACCTTATGTTTCTGAGTGTTTTGGAGACGAAATGACGACTGTAGCAGTATCTGATTATATCACAGCAGTTCCTGAGATGATTCAACGTTGGGTAGGTGGAAAGTTTATCGTTCTTGGAACTGATGGTTTTGGAAGATCTGATGATAGACTAGAATTGAGAAGGTTTTTTGAAATCGATACTAATAGTATAGTATTGGCCACGGTTTCTGCACTAGAAAGAGAAGGATCTGTCAAGAAAGGTTTAACAAAAGAAATTGTTGAAAAGTGGGGAATTTCTAGAGAAAGGTTTGACAAAACTCACTAATCATCAAAGTTGATATTTACTTCCATTGTTTGATTAACTGAGTGACATACTGGGCATTCACAACCTTCTTCGATTAACCATTTCCTATCTTCTAATCCAATATTTTCTGGCAATTTTATTGTTATATCTAGCACTCCTACTCTCCTTGGATTTTGATGCATTGTTTTCTCAACACTTCCATACATGTCCGAAATATCTATTCTTCTTTTTTCGGCTCTAATGCCAATGATAGTCATAATACATGTTAACATAGAAGTAGCTAATAAGTCGGTAGGCGAAAACGATTCTCCTTTTCCATGATTATCTACTGGGGCATCTGTTATCAGTTTTCGTCCCGATGGCAAATGAGTAGCAATACATCGAAACCCTCCATCATATTTTGCTTCTATTTTAACCATTAATTTCCCTCCATTTTTTGTAAAACAGGAGAATTAAGTGAAAAGTTATGTTCCAATACCTCTTCAATACTAACCCAATCAGGGGTCGTACCATCTATCCAATCATATCTATGCCCAGGAATTAATCTCCATTCTTTAGGTAAATTTTGTAGTAACTTTCGAGCAAAAAATATGCTATTCCATTGTGCTAATGGGTCACTACCTGGTAAATCTACTCTTCCACTATGTGCTGTAAATAGTAAATCTCCTGCATGATAAACGCCATGTCCATGTATAGTGACATGCCCAGGAGCATGTCCAGGAGCATGCGTAATTCCAAGGTTAATTCCGCCACAATTCCATTGAATAGTTGTATTTGGTTCATTAATCCATTTATTAGTAAAATTTACTTTCTTAAACACAGCAAAAGATAGTAGCCCTGAAACTGAAGCATTTTCATGACCCCAAACCTCAACTTCTGGTACGAGACTAATCATTTTTGCATATCCTTCTACATGATCTCTGTGAGTATGCGTATAAAGTAAATGAGTAGGCCGTAAACCTTCTTGTTTTAGCGCATTAACCCATCTCTCAGAATCAAATGGGTCAACAATTGCTACAATTCCCGTGGAACGATTTATCCATGCTGTATTCATGTTCATGTAATTGCCCATCTGAGTAACCCATACTTCGATTCCATCTTTACTTTCTCGAATATCAAACTCTCCATCGCCAAGCATTATAGTACATGCAAGTGAACCTACTGCATAGCAATACCGGCTCATATTCTAAGGAGAGGTTTCATATCAAACTCTAATAGTCGACAAGTGTGAATCAGGTGTTGAACTCATTAACTGGAAAAAATAGACCTCTAGTAATCATTACACATTACATGATAAGAATATGAAATTGAGGAAATTTACAGGAAGTGTTTCAATGGAATATGACATTCATCTGATAGAAGAATATTGGCAACAAAAATGGAAAGATGAAAAGATATTTTCAGTCAGTATGGATTCGACAAAACCCAAGTTTTACTGCCTTGAAATGTTCCCTTACCCTTCAGGTAATATGCACATGGGACATGTAAGAAATTACTCTATTGGTGATGCGATGGCTAGATTTCAAAGATTGATGGGAAAGAATGTCTTGTATCCTATGGGATACGACTCCTTTGGAATGCCTGCAGAAAATGCAGCTAAGAAGGAAGGAGGTCATCCTCATAATGTAACGGAGAGAAATATCAACATGATACGTAAAGACCAGGAGAGAATGGGCTATTCTTATGATTGGGATCGTACATTTACAACCTCAACTCCTGAATATTATCGTTGGAATCAAGAAATTTTCATCAAATTTTACGAAGCAGGGTTAGTAGAAAGGCGATTTGCTCCTGTAAATTGGTGTGTTGATTGCGACACTGTACTTGCAAATGAACAAGTAAAGAATAATCGTTGTTGGAGATGTGGGTTAGAGGTCGTTCAGAAGGATATGGCTCAGTGGTTTCTTCGAATGACTGAATATGCAGATGAATTATTAGACGATTTAGAAAATATAGACTTTCCTGAAAATGTGAAAGCTATGCAACGTAATTGGATAGGCCGTTCACAAGGTGCGCATATCGATTTCTTAGTGGAAGATGAAGATTCCGTTATTGGTGTATTTACTACTAGGCCTGATACTATATTCGGGGTTACTTTTGTAACACTTTCACCAGAACACCCCCTTTGTGAATCTCTTGTTTTAGGTACAGAATATGAAGAAGATTGGCGCAATCTTCGTGATGAATGTGCCAAAATGTCTGAGTTTGAAAGAATAAATATGCTTAAGGAAAAGAAAGGCGTTCCTCTCGGAAGGTTTGCTATAAATCCTTTAAATGGAGATAAAGTTCCAATATATGCAGGTAATTTTGTGGTTGCTAGCTACGGAACTGGTGCAGTCATGGCTGTCCCTGGGCATGACCAGAGAGATTATGATTTTGCTAGAAAATATAATCTTCCTATCAAACCAGTACTTTCAAGAAACCCCGATGATGAAGCCATTGAGCTAAACCCCGTCTTCGATTCACTTGGTTATATGAAAAATTCTTCACGTGATGGTTTTGATGGATTATTCGGAGATGAAGCAAAAGCTCGAGTGATTGAAACTCTTGAATCTGAAGGGTCAGGATATGGTACAGTACAATACAGGCTCAAAGACTGGCTATTGAGTCGTCAAAGGTTTTGGGGGACACCAATACCTATGTTACATTGTGATAGCTGTGGAGTTATTCCCGTATCTAGTTCGGATTTACCAGTCAGACTTCCTTTGGATATTAAATTTAGTTGGGACGAGAGTGGTAATCCATTAGCATCAAATGAAGATTTTCTTAATGTTAATTGTCCCAAATGTGGAGAATCAGCAAAGCGCGAAACAGACACAATGGACACATTTTATGATTCTTCATGGTACTTTTTCAGATACGCAAATTCAAAGAATTTGAGCAGCCCATTTGATAAAGAAATAGTTGATTATTGGATGCAAGGCGGTATTGATTTGTATATTGGGGGCATTGAACATGCCGTCATGCATCTCCTTTATGCTAGATTTTTCACAAAAGCGATGAGAGATCTTGGAATGAATAGTATCGGAGAACCATTCGGGCAATTAGTTTGTCAAGGAATGTTAAATGCCCCTGCTCCATTCTGTAGTGAATGTAATATTGAATACCATGTAGATAAAAATGGTGGCAAATGCCCCACTTGTGAGGCTGTTCTTGGAAAAAGACAAGCAAAGATGAGTAAATCTCTTGGCAATACTGTCAGTCCAGGAATGATGGTAGAAGAATATGGCGCCGATACTGTACGATTATTCATACTATATGGGGCAAATCCTGAAGCAGGAATGGACTGGTCAGATAATGCCATTATATCCAACCATAAGCAAATGCAATCAATCATTGATGCATTCGAATCCTCAAGATCTTTCATAGATGAACCTAGTGAAATTGACTCTTGGTTACTATCTAAGATGAGACTTAATCACTTAAGATGGGAATCAGCGATGGAAAATGTTAGTCTTAGAGAAGGTGTGATGATTAGCCATTTTGAAATGCTATCTGATTGGCAATGGTACAGGAGGAGAGGTGGTTCAGATAGAAAATCTGCTGAACTTTTCTTCAGACATTGGATTCCAATGTTGGCTCCTGCGACTCCTCACATAGCAGAAGAGTTTTGGTCAAAGGCTGGTAATCAAGAAATGGTAAGTGAATATATCATTAACAGTGTTAGTGAACTTGAAGACGACATAATCCACATTGCCAAAGAGGAATATCTCAGAGACTTGATTGATAGTTCTAGAAATGTAAAAGGTTTGGCTTTGAGACATTCAAAAGTAGATATTTCTAAATGTATTATTCAAACATCTCCTTCATGGAAAAATGATATTGCCATTGAAGCCTTATCTCTTTTAAGTGAAAATTTCAATTTTAAGAAAAATGGAATGAATCATGTAAAATCATTAGAAGTATTCGGAGTTGAAAAATTACGTGGAGAAGTAATTCAAACTTGGCAATCATTCACTACTGGAAATAAGAAAACAAGGGGTAAGATATACACTTGGTCGGAAGCTGAAAAATCTTTGATTAACTTGAGATTTAACGAATCAGAATTTATTAATAATAATGCAGATTTTATTGCAAACACTCTGTCAGTAGATAACGTATTTTCCTATGATGTCGGTGATGGAGATGATGTTGCAGGCAAAGCCCGAGTTTCTTCACCGCTGAATCCAGGTATTGCATTCGTTTAGGATTAATTTTTCTAACTCCCTTCACGGTGGGTTCATGGTCCTCTTTCACTTGGATTAATTATTGAGTGACCAAGAAGAAGGTAAGAAGAGGCCAAAGCGCCGAAATCGTCGTCATCGTTCCAATGGGAAAAAAACTCCATCCGGAGTAAAGCCCAAGGGCGATAAAGAAGCAGTAGAGCGTGCCCTATCTCGTTTTACTATAGATCCTCCACCGATGGGTTTCACTCAAGACATTGATCCTCCTGCAAAAACTGTTAATATTAACTGGAAGTTGAATGCTGTTCCGAAATCTGTTCAAAATAAAGCCAGCCCATTAGTTTGCTCACCTGGTGAATTTGGATTTCTTCCTGAAGAAAGAGTAGAACAAATTGCAAAAAAAATTGAGAAATTAGATATCACTCTTGAACAATCACTTTCTCTTAGAAGTGCCCTAAATCAAGAAAAAAGTGTTTATTCTCATGGAAGGCTAATGAGTCGAGCAAATGAATTGAAGAGACGTTATGATTCAGGAGAAAGTGTTTTATCTTTATCTACCAGATTCGACGCGCCTCCCGTCAATGTATTTAGGGCAATTTTAACTGGAAGAGGATGGTCGAAAAATAAGATTAAAGAAACTCTCAAAGCACCTAGCAAACTCAATCAGAGAGATAGAGAACAATTTCAACTTGCAGAATCTGCGGACCGTGTAAGCTCAGTAAATCAATCTGAAACCCAAAGTGCTGCCGAAGTTTTTGAAGATATTTTATGTGATTATTTCGACTCACTCAATATTAGATTCAGGCGTCAAGAAGAATTACTAGATGAGCAAAAAAAATCTGAAGGACGTGCAATAATAACTCCCGACTTATTACTATTGGACGATGTTAGAATCAATGGTATTCCTTGTGCTTGGATTGATGCGAAACACTTTTTCGGAGCAGATTTAAGATTTCCACGGAAAAAAACCCAGAAACAAGTCGATAGATACGTCAATGAATACGGCCAAGGAGCTATTGTTTATCGGCATGGTTTTTGTGAAACACTAAAATTAACAGGAGCTATTTTATTAGATTCTAGCCCACTAAACTTACAACCATTAACAACATTTCATGAAAATTTATCTAATTCAGAATAGTTTCCCTATTTTAGTCTGGATAGTATTGAACCCTGCTTTTTCTAGATTTTGAAGTAGAGACTCAGAATTTATATCGTTACATGATCCTATTTCTTTTGGGACGATAACTAAACTTCTACCTAGTAGGCACAATAGAGGCTTCAGATTAAGATTTAATTTATTTATAATCTCATCAACTTCATTTAGTAGTTCTAATCTTAGAGAGTCATTTAGTAATCCACTTTCATTTACAAAAATATCTGATCTTTCCAATAATTCTTCCCAACGACCTATTTCCCATTTACCATTTACGAGTTGATTCATCTGTTTATTTCCTGCTGAACTGATTGATTCTTTCCATTTTTCATCATCAATGTATGATGAGGTATGTTTACCAGAATTTTCTTTCCAAGTTAAGATCACTTCTATTTCCTGGGTCCAACCTTCTGATTTCCCGGGTCCTCTATTCAGTAATTTCCCACTAAACGGTGCCCCAGGTGAAGTTCTTCGCTCAACTCCTCCTGCTGCTAAAGCAGTAACATCGCCCAGTCCTGTAGAAAGTTCTCTTTCTACTCTGTGTGCAATAGCAAATGCTCTTCTCAAACTTTCTTCATGTGGCTCACCCAATGCTCTCTGAAATGCAATTGCTGCGGAAATCGCTCCCGAGGCTGACATTCCAAATCCTTGAGATAGGGGTAAATTTAATTTTACAGCTAAATCCCATGAGTATTCTCTGACGCCTTTGATTTCTTCAGATAGTAATTCCAAAGTTCGTTGATATAGATTTCTTCTTCCAATCCCTTCAATGAATTTAATGTTAATTTCAAAATCGCCTTCGATCCCTCTGGCGATAGTTTCGACTCCTTGCTGCAAACAAAGACCTGCTCCTAAACTACCTTGATTCATGATTTCTTTTTGTTCATCATCAACTGTGAAAATTAGAGTCACATGTGAGCCGCACTCACCACGCCCCATTACCACAGTCATGCTATCGCATCCTGTATCTAACTGAATAAATACTTGTTAATTTAATTATAGTACTGCTTTAGTATCTTGTTCGATAATATTGAATTTTCCAGCTAATTCCTTGACAGCCATGTTGAATGCAGTTCTCGGAGTCATTGACCCATCTGTTTCGAAACTTAGTACGAATTCTCCTGGAATATCCTCTAAAGTTATAGCATCTTTGAAGTCTCTCGATTCTTCTGTTCCTTCACCAACATGATGCAGTTGTGACTTCAATTCTTCAACTTTAAAATAATCATTTAATTTTCCATCTGAAAAATCTTTTGCTGTTATTCCTAGTTTCAAATCCCATAGTATCTTTGCTTTAGTTTTATTATTAATTATTCCAATTTTTCTAGGTTCGAAAGCAACTCCGCATGCAGGTGACCATTTTGCATGGTCTCTACCTCTGCCCATTATTGCAGTAGCGTAAAATTCAATCATTTGTCCATTAAATAATTTTGTAATTGCAATAGATTTATACAATTCTGGAATCTCTAAACTTGAATCTCCAAGGTAGTTTAGATCTTTTGCTGTTACCATAGTTCCTTCTTTGCTCCCGAAAGCTTTGCAAGTGTAAATCATAGTACACATCGGGCAACCTCTGTCATCTTCAACAAGTTCTGCACAGTTAGGGCACTCATGTTGGAAATGAAATTCTTCATGGCGAGTAGGGATAGGAATCATTGCAAGCCTTTGTGCAATCACTTCGTCTGGTAAAGGTCCAGTTGTTTCCCAAACTTGATCTTCTTGTTCTATAGTTCCCATTTCAAAACGCACAGTTTCTATAGCCATTTTTGGAGTATCTGAAATCAGACTCCTTCTAATTGAGTTTACCAAAGCCCTATCAGTATCGGCCAATAAAATTTTAATTTTATCATCTGATTCTTCAATAATTGTAACTTTAACCATTTTTTCCACCTCACACTCTTCGGCCACGTCGGCCGCCTTTTGCTTTCGTTCCATCTGTAGGGATTGGAGTTACGTCTTCAATACGTGTTATTTGAACGCCTGCTCTAGTAAGAGCACGAATTGCAGATGTAGCCCCAGGTGCATTGTGGTTTCGATTCCCACCCGCTCCTCTATATTTCACGATTACTTGATCAAATTCTTTCTCTGCAAGCATCTCTGCAATCCTTTCTGCGGCACGTGTTGAAGCAAATTGCCCTCCAGAGTCACTACCGCCCTTAGTTACCATGCCACCCGAAACTTTGCAAATTGTTTCCGCTCCAGTTAAATCGGTAGCAGTAATAAGAACATTGTTACTAGTACTGAAAATATGTAAAATCGCTTTATGTCCCATTATTTCTCCTCCTTAGGAATAGTTTCTTCAATATTAGGTGCTTCTTCAGCATCCTTCTTGATTTTCTCAACGAAATCTTCTGTGGCAGCTCTAGGCCCTCCAACTTCTTCAATTTCTTCATCGCTAACCATAGTCAATCTTAGTTTTTCCATTTCAACTCTGAACGGATGGGTAGGATCTTTGTAAACAGAGTTTGAAGAATAATTCAACATCTCTTCTTCTTCCTTCTTAATATGGTATCCAGGAACAGTCATACGTTGTTCGCCAATTGAAATGTGTCCATGAACAATCATATTTCTAGCAGCTCTCATGGATGGAGCTAATCCTCTATAGTATACAACAGATTGTAATCTTCGAGATAGCATATGTTCAACATTAATTTGTAGAACATCGTCCAGACTAGCGCCTTCAACTAATAGCCCTTTACGACATAATGAATTGATCATATCCGTTTTTTCTCTAGCAAAGTGTCCTTCAGTAGTATCCACTCTTCCAATAAGTTTCATTGCTTGATTTCTATGACGTCTTAAAGCAGATTTTTCTCTCCAGATTTCTTTCATACCACCAATTTTCTTCAGGCCATATTTTTCTTTCAAAGCATGCTCTTCATCTATACGTGCTTGTTTCCAAGGATGAGTTGGAGTTTGCGTTTTTGATCTTGCGAATTTTGGATCACCCATTAACTCACCTCACTTCTTCCTCTGCACACCAAGTGCAGTACCACTTCTACCATTGCTTCTAAGCCTCTGCCCACGAACTTTGTGGCCACTTCTGTGCCTTAATCCGCGATATGTTTTCATTCCTGCTAGACGTGATATGTCATCATCCCTCGTCATCCTAACGTCTAATGCAACCAAATGAGCATCTTCATTGGATTCTAAGTCTCTTTGTCTATTTACTAACCACCATGGAACATTTGTTGCGTACCCGTCAATAGTTTCTCTAAGTCTATCTTGTTCGTCATCTTCAAGATGACCACCAAGTTTCGTACCATCGATTTCTGCTAGTCTGCAAAGTTGCTGTGAAGTTCTTACTCCAATACCTTTTACAGATGTTAGTCCAATGGCAATTGGTTTCAATCCATCTATGTCGCTGTCAGCCATTCTGATAATATAGGAGAAGTCATCTCCAATCTCTTGTTTTTCATTACTCATTGTACGGTCCTCCCGTGTTCACTGTTTCCAGTGGCCTTTACGGCATCCTCGCGACTTACCAACCCTATTTCAACCCACCCGATAGATAAAAAATGATTTATCTTTGAAAAATCTAGGATTCTTTACAAATAACATATAATTTATGGCTTCCAGCTCCTCGTTCTAAATCTACGTCTATCATATACGATTTCTCCCCAACAACATCACGCAATGCTTTGTCTAGGCGTCTCTGTAACGTAGGTTGGATTTCAGGATCCAAAGAACATCTCAATGTAATTTTCCCAATGTTATTTCTAGATGCTGCACTAGCTATTTGGTCAATATTATCTAAATCTGGAGGTGTTAATCTATGCTGAACAATCTCGCCTGTACTAACAACAAAGCCATTTATATCATCATTATCGATTAGAGAATCTGTATGTATTAACAAAGGTCTTCTCCCCTCTATTCTTAACCATGAATGACCTGTACCTTCCCTTATCACCTTAGATATCCATTTTTCTTGTAATCCACTTTGAATCAGCGCTGGATCAATTATAGAAATATATGCTCCAAATGGTGGAGGTTTGGATAGAGTTTCAACCTTTGAGTTCTTTTTCTTACCCTCAATTTTAGCTATAATATTCTTTGTTCCCATGCGAATACAACGCCGCTCATCTTTTGATGAAATTGCACCTATCCAAAGTGATAACCTGTCAACTCTTCCTCCGCCTTGACTCAACCATTCCCAAGTTTTAGGTGCCCCGGGAAAAACGGTTTCAACAATTGCTTCTATCATTCTTTGCTGCTCTTCACCTAACCTAGGTGATAAGTCAAGGAGTATAGCAGGACCTCTGGGACCTGTTTGCAGATATTCATTCCATGATTTGAGAACACTCATCAGAGAAGGTTTCATTTCATCAACATGATGATTTTGAGCATCCCTAGGCCGAGCCGGGTCCAAATGCAGCATAGCAATAGGAGGATGTGCCCTTATTCCTGATTTCATCAAGCTATTCCAGTACGTCGTAATAGCTCCTTCAGCATCACTACTATCTCCGATAATGACTCTATCCAGTGTTCTTTGCATTTCATCTGCATCGGAAGCGGAGTACATATTCGCGGCACACAATACCGCTATGTTACCATCTAATTCAATCCCTAAAGCAGGCCTTTTTAATTCGTTAGCCAGAGCTATTAATTGCGCACCTGAGCCTACAGCAGCATCGAGTATCACACCAGCAGGTAAATCAAAAGATTCTATTTGTTGAGCTCGAATCATAGATATTGCCCATGGCGTTGACAACCTTCTCATAACGTCCGTCATATGTAAGAGAGGCTCACCTTTTCTTGCGGACTTTGGACTAACTCTATTCCCGGCTTCCTTTACAATATCTTCTGAAGGTATTAATGCGGTATGATTATTATTTCCAGTCATTTTTTCACCTCATATTATTCTGTATCTCAAATTATCATCCTATCAATTTTTACCTCAAATCGAAGCCAAGTATTTTCCAGTTCATGTCCTTCACTATTTCCATATGCAATAGGTGGAGGTAAAAGAACAGTATGAGTGGTACCTGTATCTTGAATCAAACCCCTATCTTCTTCAATATCTAGTCCAATTACAGCCCAACCAAAGCCTTTGATATATCTCGAATCATCTCCTCCGGTAACGGGTAAATCTCCTTCATCTAACTGTTCTCCTGTATCGGCATCCCACAGTATGTAGTGGATTTGAATATTGTTCCCGTCAGTGACATGAACTTGTCTCTCATTAGAACCTTTGAAAACGTGCACATCTAGATTAATTGTTGAAGTTTGAAATTCTACATGTGTAGCTGTAATAGTAATATCCTTCTCTGTGATTTCTTCGGTCAACGAGATTTCAATTATTCGAGAGTCTCCTCCTTCCAATCCATTAACTAGAAGATTAGAACTTCCTTCACCTTTAAATTCTACACTTCCGCCGATTATTTCCAAGATTAAATCAATGGTCGTATTTCCCCTATTGTAGATTACAACACTAGCACCATCTCCAATTCCCTGGTGTTCCCAATCACATCTTAATTCACCAGGGTATAGGAACACATCATCTTGTTCAGACAGTGAATCCGGCCAATCCCAATCGTCAAGTCTTGAGTCACAAGTATCAAACAAAAGATCAATTTCCCAACTCCATCTTCCATCTTCCTGAACATCTGATTCAGAAACTGTACCTTTTGGAAATAAATTTTCTAATTCTTCTTGGAAATCTAGGGCGGCAAAAACAAGTAATAACGAGGAAGAAATTAGTATTATTACCATGACAAATGAGAGAATCATCATTGTTCTTGGGACAGTCATTTCATTCAACCCAATGGGTATTGGCGGATGTTCAATTTCCTCCGATGTATCGGCTATCCACGACCTCGTCACAGTACTTTGTCAAGCCAGCCCATCATCAAGGTTAGCATATCACGTTAGTAACAAAATGGAAATAATAAGGTAATAAAAGAGGCGCAGTAAGCCGTTTTTTAGTATTTTCTCTAATCTTTAATTAATTCTTCTTCGTTAGAGAGACTCAACCAAGTAATGAAACCTAATTCTACGGCTAAAACAATTAATGAAATCAGTAAGATTGAAGGATTTAGCATTGTACTTCCTAGCACTAATAAAGATGCAATTATTGCTATCAAAAGATCGAATAAACCCCATACTCGCAAGACTCTTCTTAACTGTAAAATTCCCACTACCCAAACGACAGTAGACATACTAACCAATATTATTGGAAGAAAAATAGTTGTGAAAAGCCCTGTCCATAATATTCCTATGTACAGCATCAAATGTGCATCTATTGCCAATACCATCGTCCATATTTCTTTTTTTATCGGTACTGTCAAAGCACATAATAATAATGATAATAGCCCAATAATTAGTGTTATGTTATCTCCAAATCCATCAATACTAGGTATCATATTTGATATTGAAATTATTGGGAAAATGATTGCAGGTACTACGAATCCTAACTCTGAAACTTGCTCATTCTTAATTGTATGATATAGTGTTAATGTAATCGCTAACAATCCTGCTGGCCCTGTTGATATGAATACTATTGCTATCGCTCTAATCGAATTATTCTTAGTTGCCTCTTTATCATTTTTTTGTCTTTTTACTTCCAGCCAAGATAGTAAGATAATTGAAAGAATTAGAAGGGTTTCAAGTATTGACCATGGTAATATCCACTCAACAAAGTCACCCTTAGTAGGATTTACACTTAAGGGCGCGGGCAGTGATTCGTAAAGGATAGCTCCAATTAGTCTCCCAATGAATATTGGAATGATAAACCAGTCAACTGCAATAGCTATCCTTTCCATCAAGTTCTTTTGATTCATTAGAGAAATGATGCATAGTAAAAATACCAGTAATGACATTATTGCCATATCAAATAATTCCAAATTACTCATTCCAGGAGATAAATGGCCTGAAACTTGAATTAGTATCACTCCACCTATTGCTATTGCAATGGGCATTTCAATTCCTAGAAAATGAGGTAGATCTAATTCTAAATTTTTAGTCCGTTGTCGGGCAATTAGTATCAAGATAGAAATAAAGATCCCACTCACTAGTAGTAATAATTGATTCACTCCTCCAATAAAGGTAATAATCGATGAACTGATAATTACTAGCCCTAGAATTAATAAAATAATCACAGGTTTGTGTGTGGCATCTGTGAGGTATAATTCTTCCAAATCATCGGTATCTCTCATTTCTCTACTTTTATTCCTTTTATTTTTAATTTCCAAAAGTTGCGCATCTATGGTTTGAATATTTCCTGTAGATAATTTTGCAACTTTTGACCTCTTTTGAGCTAATACTCTCAAATCATCTCTTTTTGCGATACTCTTTATTTCTCTTCTTACTTCTCCGTTACCTACCATCCAGATTGCACTAAATGCAAATAACGCCAATGCTATCATTAAATCCGAAAAGCCCCCTTTTGTATAAACTAGAGAAATATTGATTGTTAATAGCCACAGGGAGGCTAATGAAGGATTAAGCAATTTTTCAATTTTATTTATTTTGATAAGATAACTAAAAATTATGATTGTTGTACATATTAATGATACCTTTTCAATACCTAATTGAGGAAGAATATCCGTATCAATTAGTTCATTATGACTCCTAGAAATTAGACTTACTAACATTGGCAGCCCCATTAGGGTCATTCCTACTGAATAAATACCGTCTTTATTCTCTTCGCTATTGTAGAATAAGAATCCTGCTGCTAAGCAATATATTATCATCAAAATCTCTTCAAGTCCAAATTGCCATTGAACTATCAGGTAACCTATTGCAAGAGTTGTTAACATCACAGTAGAATTTCCAATTCTCTGTTTTTTCAATTCAGAAACCAAGTGCAATATCGTAATTATTCCTAGAATCATTAGTATGGTGACTGCAGTAAAACCTCCAAAATTAGCCATGAAAGTTATAGTAATTATTGGTAGCCATAACCCGATACTCCATAATTGTAACAATCCTGAGTCTCTAATTGCTGCAGATATTTCGGTTACACCCAGAAATTTTGAGGCTATATTTATTCCATTATTGCCTAATCTATAATTTACAATTACCATCAACAAAGACGAAATCGAAAAATAACCTAAAAGCGGAATAGGCTCAAGATGAATAATTGAACCAGGATCAGTATTGCCATTTGCTACAATCAACGTTCTAATAGCTTCTTCGAGAATTTCTTCTATCATTATCCAAGTCCATGGGAGAATTACTGTCACCCCGCCTAAAGAGGGGGAGCTTCTCTTAATTGCAAGATATCCCGTCCCAATATGGACTAAAGATAACGCACTTAATAGCAAAGTCCCTCCATCTCCATCAATACAATTTGAAAGACATAAACTACTTCCAGAAGATTGGTCTGCAGGAATCATTACTACCAGTAATAATAGTACCCCAATAGAACCAGTCCATAATACTCTATCTGTTACATAATTTTGGTCTCTAATCATTACAAATCCAGTTACGAAGATCCCCAATATTGCAAATACTTCATAAGAATCAAATATTAGTAAATTTTCTGTTTCATTGATTATCAAGAATATTGTCATTAATGTACCTGAAATTAACAGTGGAGTCGAAACTCTCCGTGGTTTTATTCCCCTCACTACTAGATAAGACCCTCCGAAGGATGAAGCCAGAATCGAAATTAATCCTAATGCATATCCTACATCTTGTCGATTAGCACCTACAGCCATTAATGCCCCAATCATCCCTAGTGATACCGAAACACCCCATAACCCTGGTTCACCCAATCCTAAAGCCTTGAATGCCTTTGAGAACCAGTTATCATCTTTAGCAAATCTTGCAGCCATACTAGCATTAATACCCGATATAACAATAATTAGTACAAATAATAGTAGTGGTTCATCAAATGGTAAGATCCTTAGAGATTCTATACTGAATCCTTCAGTAAGAGCATGCATACCAATCCATAGATTAGTAGATGCTATACCAAGAGCCGCTAAATTCCCAGATTTTCTGTGTAAAGCTAGACTATGAACTAGAATTGTTGCGATTAGTATCATCAACGCAATTCCAATTTCTCCAAAACTATATCCTGTTGCAGATCCTATAGCTAACAAAATCAGTGTAGATTGTGCAGCAATTGCATCATGATTGTGTCTGTAAGAAAGATATACATTAAATCCTACAAGAGCTAATAGAAGTCCACCAAGAGCTTCCACAGATATTATGTCCCATCTCTGTAATTCAATTGCTAATCCATACAATACTTTCATTGATATTATAACCCAAGTTATTCCCAACAAATGAAGGTTCTTTTTCGGTATCCAAGTTTCTCCAAAAACAAATCCGATTGTTGCTAAGAATAACAAAAATATCGTAGCAAATAATGGTTCTAGGACAATTCCTGCAACTATACTCACACCAGAGAATAATAGAATCATAGATGCCATTAGTGCCCAATTGACTTTCCTTTCTCCATCTTGAGCTAAGTTAGTTGTTAAATCCGCTTCAGGCTTATTGACTACCGTCCCATCTCTTCTAATGCTTCCTGGCGATTTTTCATCTAACGGTGTGAATGGATCAAAAATATCTCCCAATGCTTCATCAATTTCCTGTGTGTCTTTTTCAGGGTCTATTTCCGTTGTTTCATAAGGAATAATTATGTCTGTCAATTCTACAGAGTCACTAATCTTGAACGCACGTTCTCGAATAAGCTCATCATTCGAATCTTCGGTGCTCACAGTATGTCTGAAAGGTATTGGTGACATAATCTCATCCCCTTTTTCATTAACTCTCAGATATATATTCATTATATCTCTACGTAATGATTGAAAAGTGATTCATATTGTCAGTGCCCATGGAGACGTCGTCGAAAGGCACAGGCCCATCTAAATTTGCCACCTCTTTAGCAAGTCATGGACTAGACCCCAAGGGTGCAGTACATTGGAATCTTGGTTGGGAAGAACTTCATAATATTGCAGTTGATAGAGGTGAGGCAACTAAGACATCTCATGGAGTTCTTTTGGCAACCACTGGCGAGAGGACAGGCCGCTCACCTAATGATAGGTTCATTGTAAAAGAATCTGGATTAGCTGATGATGTCTGGTGGGGTGAGGTTAACAAATCTACATCTCCAGAAGTATTCGATAATTTACTTTCTAAGGTACAAAATCATCTAGATAACAGAGATGTTTTATTTGTAAAAGATGCTCATTGTGGTGCTGACCCAAAGTATTCTATGCCTGTACGATTAATCACCGAAAAAGCTTGGCATGCATCTTTCTTTCACAATATGTTTGTACGAAGTGATGCAACTGAATTAGTTAATCATAAGCCAGAATATACTATTCTTCATGCTCCTGAATTATTAGCAAAACCTAATGAAGACGGTACAAATTCAGGAGTCTTCGTAATTTTAGCATTAGATCGAGGACTTGTAATTATTGGGGGAACACATTATGCAGGTGAAATTAAGAAGGCGATTTTTACTATTATGAATCATATATTACCTGCTAAAGGCTTACTTCCAATGCATTGTTCAGCAAATACTGATTATAAAAATTCAGCATTATTTTTTGGGCTATCTGGCACTGGAAAAACAACACTTTCAGCAGACCCAGGAAGGGCATTAATTGGAGATGATGAACATGGCTGGTCAGATGATGGAGTTTTCAATTTCGAAGGAGGCTGTTATGCTAAATTAATAGGCCTCTCCAAGGAAGATGAACCTGCGATTTTTGCAACAACTAGGATGCCTGGATCTGTATTAGAAAATGTAATTTTGGACGCAAATGGTGTCCCTGACTTTGAAGACGGTACCCTTACTCAGAATACTCGAGGCTCGTATCCAATTGAATCAATAGATAATCGTACTCCTGATTCAATGGCAGGCCATCCTAAAGATGTGGTATTCCTAACTTGTGATGCCTTTGGCGTCCTACCTCCGCTTTCTAGGCTGACGCCTGAACAAGCAGCTTATCACTTCATATCGGGATATACTGCTAAAGTTGCTGGAACAGAAATAGGTATAACTGAACCTCAGGCTACATTTTCAACATGTTTTGGCGCACCATTTATGCCAAGACATCCTAGTGTTTATGCAGACCTGCTTTCAACTAAAATCCGAGAACATAATGCTAATTGTTGGTTGATTAATACAGGGTGGGTTGCAGGAGGTTATGGTGAATCTAGTAGGATTCGAATTAAATGGACCAGAGCACTACTTAATGCGGCTTTAGATGGTTCACTTGATGATGTTATTTTTATGGAAGATGAAAGATTTGGCTTTCACATACCTACATCTTGTGAAGGCGTACCTGATGAAATTCTCCAACCTAGACAAACTTGGCCTGATACAAAGAGATTTGACAATGTTGCAAATCTACTAGCACAAATGTTCATTGAAAACTTTGAGCAATATTCAGAAGGCTGTAGCGAGGAAGTACTCTCTGCATCACCTAAAGTTTTAGATTAGAATAAATCATAATTTTTGTGTTGCATGTCTTTGTGCATCGACTGCACAAATAGCAGCCATATGAACAACCTCTCTTACACTGTCATCTCTTTGAAGAACATGTGCAGGTTTAGCCAGACCCTCAAGAATAGGTCCAGTCATTTCTGCACCTGCGATCCTTTGAAGTAATTTATATGCAATATTAGCAGAAGCTAGATTTGGACATATTAGGACATTTGCCGGACCATCAAATTCCATGAAAGGATAATTTTCTTGTATCTCATCAATCAGTGCAGTATCTGCTTGCATTGGCCCATCAATAACAATCCCAGGGTCTATTTCTCTAGCCATCTCTATTGCTTCTTCAATCCTATCAGTTCTCATTTCACCACTGGTTCCAAAGTTTGAAAAAGATAACATTGCAACTTTTGGTTTAACTCCGAATCTTCTAGCCACTTTGGCAGTTTGAACTGCAATTTCTGCCAAGGTTCTAGAATCAGGATAGATATTAATGGTGGCATCACCAATGAACATTAGCTGCCCATTGACAGTCATCATGTACATTCCTACTATGCGGTGAGTATCGATTGCAGGGCCAATTGTTTGTAAGCATGGTTTCACGATATCAGGGTAGTTATGTGAAATTCCTCCAAGATATCCGTCTGCCTCACCCATGTGAACCATCATTGGCCCGAAATATGTGGTAGTTTTGAGTAGCCTGATTGCATCTTCCATAGTAAGTCCTTTTCTTCCTCTTAATTTATGGAACTCTTTTGCATAAGATCCTCTTCTTCTTGGGTCATATCTAACGTCTATAGTTTCACACTCAAATTCAAGACCCAATTCTTCTTTTACAGCGTTAATTCTTTTTGTATGACCCAATAGTATAGGTTCACATATATTTTCAGAGATACACTGAGCGGCTGCTTTGATAATTGTAGGGTGTTCTCCCTCGGCAAAAACAATCCTCTTTTTGTCCCTCCGCGCTCTATTTATTACACGCCTCATAATCGAACGTGTAAGGCCTAATCTGGCTTCCAATTCTTCACGATATTTCTCGATATTAAATTGCTTTTTCGTTATTTTTGCCACTCCTTCGTCAACGGCGGCTTGAGCAACAGCACTCGCTTCCCAAATCAGAACTCTTGCATCAAATGGTTTTGGAATAATATAATCGGGGCCGAATTGTATTTGTTCGCCTTCATAGGCAGCAGCCACATCATCAGGAACATCCTCTTTTGCCAAATTAGCGATAGCATGAGTTGCAGCCATTTTCATATTCTCAGTAATCTCAGTAGCCCTAACATCAAGAGCACCTCTGAAGATATACGGGAATCCCAATACATTGTTGATTTGGTTAGGATAATCTGATCTCCCAGTAGCAACTATTGCATCTCCTCTGACATCTAAAACATCATCAGGTAATATTTCAGGATCCGGATTTGCTAATGCGAAAATTAGAGGTCTACTAGCCATAGACTTAACCATCTTTTTATTCACAATCCCTCCCTTTGAAAGTCCTAGAAACACATCACTGTCTTTCATAGCTTTTTCTAAATTACCTTCTTCGACATCTCTGGCAAATTCGTCTTTATATTCATTTAATTCGCCATTATTAGAACGCTTAATTGTCAAGATTCCTTTCGAATCAACCATAATTAGGTTTTCATTTTTAACACCCAAACGAATATAGTGGCGGGCACAGGAAATAGCCGATGCACCGGCTCCTGAAACTACTACTTTTATTTCCGAAATTTCTTTTTCTACAACTTCTAAACCATTCAATAGAGCAGCACCTGAAATTATTGCAGTACCGTGTTGATCATCATGCATTACAGGAATGTCCAACTCTTTGATTAACCTTTTTTCAATTTCAAAACATTCTGGGGCCTTAATATCTTCTAGATTTATTCCTCCAAAAGTAGGTGAGATAGCCTTTACGGCTTCAACAAATTCATCAACATCTGTACGATCAATTTCAATATCAAAAACATCAATATCGGCAAATGCTTTGAATAAAAGGCCCTTTCCTTCCATTACAGGTTTTCCGGCTAGTGCGCCGATGTTACCTAGACCCAATACAGCGGTCCCATTACTAATGACAGCTACAAGATTTCCTTTTGAGGTATAACTAAATGCTGCATCGGGGTTTTTTTCTATTTCTTTACACGGATAAGCTACGCCTGGCGAATATGCTAGCGAAAGGTCTCTTTGAGTACCGTGGGGCTTTGTAGGTACTACTGTTATTTTTCCAGCAGGCTTGGATGAATGGTATTCCAAAGCATCTTTTCGAAGTTGTTTATCTGTCAGGATTACATCCCCTGTATACTATCCGGCATATCTCTTACCTATGATGCTATCCGATATTAATCATATATATTATCGGCCCTGATACACTCTTTTCGAGTATTTAAATTGTTGAAATATCACCCATGATGTCCGAGCATGTATGGCACATTCGCCACATCCTTTGATAATGTATAAAATGACGCGATTGGCCTATGGGCATAGCGTATGATTCGGTTTCTGGCTCTCAGAAACGGATGGCTATGGTATTAGTTGCTCTGATGTTACTTCTCCCGTGGTCGTCATTTGAATCTACAAATCTAGATGAAAATTCAGATTTTATGAGTACAATCCCAGGTGCTTGGGGCGCCGGGGGAAGTAATGATACAGGATGGATTGAATTATCAGCAGAAGGTGCGAATCCATCTAATGGAACCTATGCTTATGGGGATTTATTTCTTGATTTTGCCCCCGGCGCTCTAATTGATAACATGACTTTTGAAGTAAAAGTCAATGGTTCAGATGGTTTGTGGGCATATGAGCCGCAGATTACACTACTGGATACTCAGACACCAATACTTGATTGGACTGAATTAGGCGGATTCGGTATGCAAAATTCATTTTCTGAGAATCAACCAGATGTTAATTCGGCAGGGATTCTTGACACTCGCTTACAACCTAATTCCGTAAGTGATACAAGTTGGCAGTTACCTACCGGGATTTCGATAACAGATTTAGTCATGGAAGCTTTACGCCCAGCAGATCCAAAGGTTTCCTTTTCATCTTTAGATATTGAAATATTCGATAGTGCTGTAAATCCAGTTGATGGTAGATTATACATCCTACTGGGAGATGATTTACTACATTTAGATGACCAAACATCTACTATAATTGTCGATATTGAATCTGATGTATACGGCAGAAGTCTTGCAGTAGATGAAACGAGAAATCGTCTTTTGATAGGAACTTCCAATGGATCAATATTACAACGCAGTCTTTCCGATTCTTCCATTATGGAAACATCATTAATTTCTGGTGCTGAAACCTTCGACGCTATTACGGTTGATGATTATGGTACAGTTTGGGCAACCTCTGGATGCAATGTTTACTACACCAGTGATGGTAGCTGGGAATCTTACTATTATTGTCCTGGAGGTGCCATTAAGACAGCCACTGACATAGTATCTACAGGTGAAGAGGTCTACATTTCCACATATCAGGGCCTCCATGTCCTAGGTTTTTCAACATCTTCTGGAGTTAATGGAACCTTAGTTTCGGTAGATAGCAATGTGCTATGGAATACAGGCAATTTTTTAAGTTCTGATAGAATAAATGATTTGCAACTATTAGGTTCTCAATTATTGATTGCAACAGACAATGCAGGGATAGACCGGCGCAATTTAGCTTCTAACTCTTGGATGGCTACATGGTCAACCAGTAATTGGTTGTCCTCTAACCAAGTAATTGGTTTCGGCCTTACTGAAGGTTGGCTGTACATCCTCGCTGCTAATACTATACACACATACGATACCAACGCACTTTTCTTTTCATCACAGAGACAACTAACAGTTTTTGATCTGAAAGAAAACGGTAATGAGATTATTTCTTGGCCTAATTTGGGTAAAGCAAGAAGTCCAGATTCAGGATTAGTTTTGGTAGGTGATGGTTCTGGTGTGTTGGGCCGTTTAGTTGGAGAAATTAATGATGGAACAGAAACTCTTGTTAGTAGCCCTTCAACAAATCAAATGAATCAAGTAATATTTGTTGATGATTATGAAGAAGGAGAAATCTGGGTTTCAGGAGGAACCATAATTGATAGATTTGATGAGGCAACTCAAACATGGCTTTCTCCAATTGATATTTCAGATTATGTAAGTAATCCTTTCGAAATAACATCGTTTGTCCAAGATTCAGATGGATGGGTTTGGGTTGGTACAATAAACTCAGGAATTCTGAGACTGGATAATACAGATGCTTCGTATATGGGTACTGTCCAGGGCATTGCTTCTAATGCAGTTAGATCTCTATCACACGACTCTTACACTGAGATATTAGTAGTCGGACATTATGAAGACGGACTATCATTTGTCAATACATCTTCAATGACACTTTCAGATGTTATTACTGAGCAAGATGGTTTAGATTCTGATTTTATTAATGATGTCGTAACTAGGTATGGTGTTGCATATATCGCTACTCCTGACGCGGGTGTGATGAGAATTAATTTACAAGAATTATCTATTTTGTCATCTTGGCAATCTCTTGGTGCTGATAACTTAGAAGCCGCTCCAATAGCAGTCGACCAAGATCTAATTTATTTTGGATTAACAGGATTTGGAATTCTATTGATTGATAGACATACTAGTGAAATTATTGATATTTGGGATGCAGATGGAAGTAGTGGTTTACCCGATAATGATGTACTTTCTCTTCATCTTGATTATTATGGCGGTTTGATTATTGGTATGGAAGTACCTAATTCCGGGGGGACGTCAAATCAAGCAATGGCTAGATGGGATGGTTCCAATTGGGAATATTTTGAAACAGATGTTCCAGGTGGAAACAATGATCCATTCAAAATCAATGATATCAAGAGTGACGCAGATGGAGTAGTTGCGGCTACTAACCGAGGAGTTTGTACTTGGACGGGTTGGACAATAATTCAAGGAAACATTTACGAGTGGGATGAATGTGTTTCTCCAATGAATAATTCTGCGCGTTTCAGTGAGACTTTTTCTGTAGAATTAGTTCCTCTCAGTAGCTCCCTTTCCGAAAATTGTTGTACTCGAATATTAGCAGGTCATGACGAAGGGGCATCTTTGATAAATCGAAATACAGGATTAACTGTTGTAGAAAGATGGACTGCAGGAGATGATACACAAAGAGCTAGAGTGGTAAAAGTACAAGATATATTGTATATTGGTTTCGAGAATACAGGTATAGGGAGATATAATCTTACTAGTCAGGAATGGCTTCAGACATGGGACGGTGATCAAGGATATATTGATGACGATGACGTCACAGTTCTCATTCCAGGACATATTGAAAATACAATATGGGCTGGCGGTGATTTTGGTTTAACTCTCATCGATGTAGTAAATGATACAGTGCTAATAGACTGGAATCGTGGCTCTAATTCTGGTGGCCCCACACTTTCTAACTCCGCCCCACAAGATGTAATAATAATTGATGAAATTCTACATTATTCAACTCAGAGGTCAACTGCATGGTGGCAATCAAATGATCAGATATGGAGAATTAATCTAACATCTAATTCTAGTGAGTCTACTATTGATGTTGGACAAGAACTTGGTTGGGATGGTAAAATTCACAGCTTAGGCCAAGTTTCTGAAGAGCTATGGATAGGAATTAGACCTACTCAATATTGGAATGATGGTGATGGAACCATTGCCCGTTGGAATGTTACTAATGAGACGTGGGAAACACCTCTAGATACTATCGGTAGTGTCGAGAGAGTTAATGCTCAATTCCTTGGTGAATGTTTCCCAATTAATGTGTCATCTTGCGAGTTGTGGATTGCATATGGTGATAACATATTGCGTCGTTTCTCAGCACAAACAATGACATTACTTAATGAATGGACAGATATACCAGGGCCAATTAGGGGAATAGTTGAATATCAGGATGATTATTTATTTGCAAGTATGGATGGTATTCTACGTTGGGAACCTGATAATGAAACATGGTTAGATCCATGGGTTGTTAATGATGGATTACCATCAGATGCAAATGATGAATTGTATACAATGATAATTGTTGGAGATGACTTATGGGCAGGAAGTTTTAGCGGCGGAGGAGGATTCAATACCGATTCAGAAATTATCCGTAAGAACGGCACTACAGGTAATTGGACAACATGGAATTTGGGTAGTGCAGGAATTCCTAGTGGCTATACTGCAGATATTGAAGTATGTGATGATATTGTTCACATAGCAGTTGGAGCTGTTAATTGGTGGGGCAATCAAGGTGGTATTGCTCGTTACGACTTAGCAGATCATGATTCCGATGGAATTACTGATGAATGGATTACTTCCATACTAACCTCTAATGGGCTGGCGGACAATGACGCCCGCGCCCTTGCTTGTGACGAAACCAATAGAATAATGTACGTTGGTTTTGATGAAGAAGGAGTAGGAATTGACAGATATAATTACAATACCGATCAATTTTTATCAACTTTAACAAATTCTGTAGATGGCATTTCTGAAGATAGAATATTTCCTGGGGGTATGTTACATGATGGCAATGTATTGTTAACAGCGCATCAATTTGATACGACTGGTGGTATTTCTAGGATTATTACCTCTGGGACATCTACCTTGAATGGTCAGATTCTCAGTCCTGGGATGGATGGTTGTTCAATCGTTAAAGCACCTTCAGCAACAACTCCTATCTATGCTATAGGGCGCTCCGGACAAACCTCAGGAGTCAATAGAGTAGATAGATTAGATTCTACAGGTTTGATAGAAAGTGGTTTCGATGAATTAACAGGGCTAACAAGTGGTAAGATACTAAATATTATTTCCAATGAAACAAATATTTGGGCAACATCAAGTTTAGGTTGGAATTCATTTTATGCATCTTCTGTGTTACAAGGAGAGCTAGTTAATGGTAGCGTTAGGTGGCAATATGGATATTCATTTGATGGCGATATTATCAATGATATCAAATTAGATGGAGATAAAATATGGGTGACTACTGCAGGTAGTGGTTTGTATAAGATTGACACAATACAGCGAACCCTGACACCTACATCCTCAGCTCTCCACTCGCAAATGGATGGAATGCATATTGACGACGATGGGACAATGTATGTAGGGCTAATGGGAGAATCTGGGACCTCTGCAGGATACCAATCATTCAACACTAATAATGAAAATTGGGGCCAAGGCAGCCTAATCGCAGGTTTGCCAAGTAATATTGTTAGAGACTTCCTCGAAGTAGGCAATCATGTATTGATTGCAACTAGTGGAGGTATAGGTATGTACAATATGACAAGGAGTGGATGGGATTCTCCAATCACCTCTTATGATGGTCTCCCATCACCAGTAATTGAGCATTTAATGCTCCTAGAGGGGCCGATTCAAGGTAATGGTACAATATTGGCAGGAGGACTAGCAGGCCTAACAGTCCTTGAAGAAGGTACTTATTCAATACAGAATACCATAGATTATTCTGATGGTTTAATTGGGAATCGAGTTTCAGGAATGTTGTTTGCAGACTCTGTAACTCGAGAGGTAACAATAGGTAACTCTACAATTATCCAACATCATAATGCGTCAATATTCATTTCTCACAATGGTCAAGGTGTAACAAGACCGGGTGTTGCTGCTTGGGATATAGATACAGATACCCAAAATGGAACATATCTAATAGATATGATACCAAGTAATAATGTTTTGAGTTTAGCTGCTGATTCTTGGGGCGTTCATGTTGCCACAGATATTGCTCCAGTAGTACATTGGAACGGCACAATGGGGCAAATGGAAGCAGGCACAAACCCATCTAATCTTTTATCCTGGCCGCCTGTAAAGATGGTCTCGAATGGTAACTATCTAGTCTTAATAGGATCTGGCGGAATTAATCTTTTAGATGTAGAAAATTCTCACTCTGTAATCGCATCAACTTCAGCGTCGGGTTTCAATAATGCATTTATTGAATCCGATTCTCTATACGTTGTTGCAGAAGATGGACTTCATGTTTGGGAAGGAAGTTTAATTGAACAGCCACGAGAATATCAAAGAAGAGCGGAACCAATTTATTCTGTATTTGGCGGCAGGCAATGGGATATTACATCAACAACTCATCCAGGTATGGCTACAGTTTTAGTCAATTCTTCGGATCCTCTATCAATTCCAAATGATTCTAATTCTCTTCCTGGAATTTTACCTATGTACAATGGAGCTTTGACAATCACAAGTCCAGTTTCCTCATCTAATGTGTGGGCTCGTTCTACTTCGTTGAATTATTCTGGCTCATGGGATCTGGCAGGAAGAAACCCTGCAATCGAGGCAGGATTCCAAAATGCCATTTCCAATGTGGGACCAGGCTCCAATTCAGTAGAATTACATGTACAAATGCAATCTCCAATGAATGGTACGATTAGTGTCAGAGTTACTTATGATTGGGAAAGAGTAGAGGTTCCGACAATTTTGACATCTTTCAATAATCGTGTAAATGATGGTGGCGGAGTTCTTGAGGCTACATGGTTACCATCCGAAGATGCAGCATGGTATGGATATAGAGTCTATATTTGGGATTCTACGTCCAACCCTGTATGGGAGCCCAGTAAACAAGAATTAGAAGATTTTGCAGGCTATATGCATGTTCCATTTTGGTCCCAAACTTCAGCCATAATCACTGAAGCAGATCATAATGGAATTATGTCAACACTGGTAGACGGCAATAAGTATCGGGCAGCAATTGTTACAGAATATGCCGATGGTTCAATTGGAGAGCCTATGTCATGGCCTTTCAATGCAACTCCAATTGACGAAGTTCCATCTCCTCCAGAATGGTTGACTGCAAATCCAATTTCTGGTGGTACAGCTGGAACCATTTATGCTGAGTGGTCTGCATGTACTGAGATGGATCCTTCTAAGACGAGGCTCTGGGCAGTTGAACAAGAAATCACAAATGCTTTAGCATTAACAAATAATTTTGATATTTCAGTGATTTCTGGAAATAATACAGTTTTACAATTAAATCCTGGTTCTACATATTGGTTCGCTGCAGTTTGTGTGGATGAAAGCGGCCAATCGGATCCGCTTAATGCCACTATAGTTGGTCCAATAGTTACCGCCGGAGGACTTGATGACGGCATCCCTCCTATGCCTATCGAAGGAACCACCGCTATCGATGTTCCAGATGATGAAGGAGGGCAAATACAAGTTTCCTGGATTCCAAATCAAGAGGATGATTGTACATTCTATACTATATTTGCACTACCTGCTACAAGTTGGCAGCCACCGAACAATGTAGATGGTTGGCCTGTTTCATCATATGTTTCAGATTGTTCAACCAATTCAACAATTATTTCGTCATTTGGGGAAGCTCCATTCTTAGATGATACGACTTATTGGATAGGTGTCGTTGCTTCAGATGATTGGGGTAACCAAGATTTTAGTAACGTATTGGTTGTTGAAGCAACTCCTCAATCTAACAACGGCGGAGTGGGCATACCCCCAGCCAGAGTTGATGGCTTAGCGGCGTTTGATCATCCTGAAGATGACGGAACCGCTATTGACATAGTTTGGAATAGGTCTTTGGCTACCGATTTCTCATTCTATACAATTTGGGTTTCTGATTTCTATCAAGAAGACCTAACAGAATCTTGGAATGATTGTTCAAATTCTCCTGAATCCTGCGGACTTATAAAATTAAATCAGCAACAAATTGGGGGCGCCTTCCAACTTCGAATGACAGTGGATAAAGCACATTATGGAGATACAATTTCTCAATCTTCTTCTTCGGCAATTATACCAGAAGTTCCACTATATGTTACAATTACAACTCATGATATTCATGGTAATGTATTCCTCTCAGATATGAAAAATTACATGGTATTGGTAATTCCATCTGATAATAGTGGAGATGTTTTCCCACCTTCAAGACTTAACCCTCCTCAGTTAACAGATCGTCCATCAGATGATGGAGACGGCGTATTTGTTACATTCAAAGAAAGCGATGCTTCAGATATTTCTGAATATTGGATATTTGCAGAAACAATCCCATTTAGCTCCTTAGCAAACCGTCAACCAGCACTGATTCTTGATAGGGATGTAGAGATGCCGGTTCTTCTTCAACAATTTTCAGATGGTAGTCCATTAGCCCCTAATATCATGTTCTGGGTCAGCGTAATCCCAGTTGACTCATCAGGAAATTATTGGGATGAAGGAATAAAAACTTCTTCAATAGCTCTGATTAATGAAAATATTCTTGATCCTGGCCTCCATATCCCTGAAATTGGTGGAATAATTGCTTATTGGGATAGTACTGGAACTAAGATCCAAATTGAATGGGATGATAAAAACGACCCTTCAATCGAATCATATTATATTTTCTTATCTTCAACGCCATTTGAAGATACTCGTGATGCTGACACCTCTCAGAATGTAGCTAAGCCATATTCAAGTTATACATGGCAGGCAACACCATCTGAAATGGGTAATCAATATACAGTTAATAACGAGAAATCCTACTGGATCGCTATAGTTGGATTTGATGGAGAAGTTCACCGTCTTGCAGTTGACCCTCTAGAAATACAACCATGGTCCGAATCCGCTTTTGGTTCTGATAGTGATGGCTTGGGTGATTCAGGCGTTTCTTGGATTAATCAATTAATTGATGGCGATATGAATATGATAATTGCTCTAATTTCTGCAATAATGATATTATTTGGTGGCGTATTGGTGTTGAAACCTAAAGGCAGATCTGCACCACAGCCATGGGAGATGGGGACCTTAGAAGTCGAACTCGAGGAACAAATGTATGACGAAGATTTCGGAATTGATGACGATTTCTCAGAAGATGATTTCATACCTGAAAATGTAGAAAATATACCATTCGAAGAACCCATTAAAATAGATTCTTCAACTCCAACCCATTTGGATAATGAAGTTATGGATGAATTACTTGTAGATGAAGAAGAAATTGATTTAGATGACTTAAGTGACTTAGCAGATGACTTTGATTTAGACGATCTTGAAGATATGGCTGAAGAATTATCAGATATAGAAGATGATATCGACACCTCTTTTATTGATGATATTTTGTGATATCTCTTAGAAGAATTTGAAGAGATGTAAGTTTACGGCCATACATGACCGAAAACAGCAACCCCAGATTTGAGGTATGGTCTACAGTCGCTTGGGATGGTAAAGATAGTCTTTTAGCTGCGAATTTACATTTCGACAGAATGGAGAGGCATGCCCGTCGGCTTAATTTTTCTTTACCTGATAATTTTAGAAAAAGTATTTTCACAAAATTGGGAGATCTAACTTTTTCTGAAACCTCTGTAGTCCAAGAAGATCAACCTCCTTATCTGGTAAAAATAGGTATAACCAATGAAGGGATTTTTTCTCTAATTCCTCGTTTGAACCAAAAGTGGCCAAGTATATTGAAGGCAATAACGGTTTCTGCCCCAATCTGGGATGGAGAAATAAGAGGAACAAAACATGGCGACTGGAAACCATATTTTGACGCTAGAAAATTAGCTTTAGAGAACAATGCTGATATTTCGTTGTTGATTGAGAACGATAATCTAATCGATGGTGACAGATGTATGCCGATCATTCTTGATATAGATGGTACCGCTTATTACCCAAGAATCGAAGAAGGTGCTTTGGATTCGATTACTTTAGAACAAATTAAGAAATGTTTAGAAAATTCAGGAATCCCTATCAGTCCTGCGATTATAACTATGAATTTAATATTAAGGGCCAAGGAAATGATTGTTATTGGTAGTGGAATGGGTATCCAATCTTTGGGTGAAATCGATGGTAGGAAAATAGGGTTACCTCGCGGTCGATTATATGAATCTGCTATGTCTTGCTGGAAATATAGACTATCTAATGCATGGGAATCAATAGAACAAATGAGCTGATAATATGATACCAGAGTTTCGCACCTTTTCTAATTCTGTGGAAAACCCTATTGTTTCATTATTAGAAAAATACAGAGGTTTCAAACTTCCGAATCATGACGAACTCATCTTAAATTCTGGTGGCCCTGTTACAGATTTATCCGGTTACTCTTTTCTTCCCTGTTTACAAAGCGTACGTATATTATTTTTTGAACCTCTAAGTGAAACGGACTTAGATAATTCATCTGCACTCCAAGGGGAGATAAAATTAGGTAATAATAATCTACTAAACGTATTAGTTCAGAAATATAATTTGTCTGGCTGGGATACTGTGAATGAGTACCAAGTTGAGACACTCGAAAAGGCAATAAAAATCGCTGAAAGTTTAGAATTACCATGCCAGAATATTGCTGATTACCCAATATTACCGGGAGGATTTACTGGAATTCTAGGTTATGACTTAAACAGATGGTCGGTTGGAATTAACTTAGATCATAATCCACAAGATGGAACCCTCTTAGGGGTTCTATGGAGATCTGATGCTTGGTGGATACATGATAGGAAGGCTGATCAATTAACTATAATTTCAGTCCCTAACCATCCTTGGTTAGAAGAAGCAAAAAGTAATGGATTATCGATTATGGAGAATAATATCTTCTCACCATTAGAATCTTTTTTAGTACCAGAGTCTGAAAGTGATGCATCCCATGCGAGAAAAGTTGACACAATTAAGGAAAGCATTCGACAAGGTCATTTTTATCAATTAAATTATGGAAGAAAATGGTCAGGCAATATGCCGGACCATCCATGGCATGCATTTCAGAGAATGATGGAAGGTAATCCCTCTCCATTCGCATCATGGCTATATGTTCATGACCATGGGTGGAGCATTGCTTCAGCAAGTCCGGAGCGACTTCTAAAAACTAACAAAGGAATAGTTTCTACTAGACCCATTAAAGGAACTTATCCTAGAGGAAACTCTCTTGAAGAAGATAGGAATCTACAAGTTGAGATGGTTTCATCAGAGAAAGAGATAGCTGAACATCTAATGTTAGTGGATCTCAAGAAACATGATTTATCTAAGATTTGTGAACCAGGTAGCGTACATTGGTCTGATTTCCGTATAGAGGCATTATCGACAGTCCAACATTTAGTCAGTGGTGTATCTGGTAAATTAATTTCTGATATTGATTTTGGTAAAATAATTTCTGCTTTATTTCCTGGTGGTTCAATTACCGGCTGCCCAAAAATTGCTTCGATTGCTGCAATAAATGAGATAGAAAAATCACCAAGAGGTGCATGGACAGGGTCTATAGGGCACTTCCACTCAAACACAGGAATATCCGAATTTAATATCTTAATCCGCACATTAGAATCACATTCTGGACCAAACCAGTGGCATGGTAGAGTTCAAGCAGGTGGAGGTATAGTGATTGGATCTAATTCTTCTTCCGAAGTAGAGGAAGCACGATGGAAAGCCGCATCAATTACAGATTCAACTTGGGGTTTTAGGACTGGTTTTTCGACCGAAGAACTACCTAAAAGAGACGTAGAAATATTACCTATTCCTGAGATAGAAGGTCCTGTAAATGCGCTTAAACTAAAGAGTCCTCATACAGGGTCAAATATTGGTGACATTATCAGAGGTGATTCCGATATATCATTTCCAACCGATGTACTACTAATTGATAATTTAGATTCTTTTACGGAAAATATTGCGAATTCAATTGTTAAGTTGGGTTTCTCAGTGAGAATAGTCGACGGTCGCCCTAAAACTCATTCTGATTCCACTACCAAAATCAAATATTGGTTAGAAAATTTCACTCCTAAAAAGATCATTATTGGACCAGGGCCTTCACGCCCCGAACAATCGCAAATAACTATGGAAATAGCCAAGTTAGCTGTCGAAGGTAAAATCGTGATAGATGGAAAACACATCCCAGTACTTGGCTTATGTTTGGGACATCAAGCCTTGGGCTTAGCAGTTGGTTGGGATTTGATTGAATCTCCGAAGGGAGCTATCCATGGTGTACCTTCAATGATTAAACATGATGGCTATGGATTGTACACTAGATTAGATTCTCCCTTGATTTTAATGAGATATAATAGTCTTATTCTAATTCCAAAAAATGAATTTATGATTTGTGATGCTTGGGATAATGAAGAGAATTTAGTTATGGGAATTAGGCATCCAATACTCCCTGTCTTTGGAATTCAATTCCACCCAGAATCTGTGGGGAGTCCTCAAGGCTATGAACTAATTTTGTCTTTCCTTGAACATGAATCAGTATTAATAGACCCAATTTCTAATAATCGTCAGGTTAGAAGACCGTAGCCTTGAATTAGCAATCCATAGTGGGCAAGTTGAAAGAACATGGCATATTGTAGGTTGTGTAAACAAAATTATCCTCAGAATCAATTTGTGAGCGGTAATGGTCCTCGTTATCTTGTATGTGCAAGATGTGCAATTGAGCACGATCTCGCAGATGAACATGAAGTCCCTCAGTTATATTCTGATGATTTAGTTAAAGCTAGATTTGCACTTTTTAGTAGAAGATATAGACTTTGGCTCGCCCTTCTAACTGGATGGACTCTATACTTTACATTGGGTAACGATATCGAACTCTGGTCAGGTTTATTCTTTATCGCATTGGTAATCGGAACTATCTCCACCCCCGTCTTGTATTTCTTAGGTTCAGCACGTTTTAATGCAGAATTATCAAAACTATCTCCTTGATACTAATTCGGGAATCCTTGAAATAGTGTATACCTACCTCTCAACTTAGAGGGAACAGAGGGTTCCCTATGAAAGCCCGCGAGATTGGATACGAAATTAGGAGGAGTTGAATAAATTAAAATAGTTTTTTAAGAAATAAAAAAAGGCGCAGTATAGCGTTTTTATAATAATTCTTAATCAAAATTCAACTCTTTTTCTAATAATACCAGCTCTCCCGAATAATAGTTTATCATAACCCATGCGTGAGCATTATCGGAAAGAGAGAACAGCGGGTACTCTATAACTAAATTTTAAGGAAGTAAAAAAAATGAAGAAAACGAAAAATATGAGTATGTTGATTGCACTACTCCTAGTGCTAATGGCAGGTTCAGTTGGTGTACAAGCTGACGGTTCCGACCCACTCGACCCATCAGATGGTGGCGCCGATTGGGACGGAGATGGACTAACCAATGCCGAGGAGCAGGCTGCAGGAACAGACATGAACAATGCAGATACTGACAACGATGGATTACCAGATGGTTGGGAAGTAGCTTACGGGCTAAATCCTAATTCAGCTGGTGATGCGAACGCAGATCCGGATGGCGATGGGCTATCCAACTCCCAAGAGTACGCTTCGGGTACAAACCCGAATTCAAGCGATACTGACGGAGATGGTGTAGCAGACGGCTCCGATCCGTTCCCAAATGATCCTAACGATGGTTCATCATCTGACTCTGATGGCGACGGAATACCTGATGCGTACGACCCTGATTTCCCTGGAAATGACCAGGGTGATGGTGAAGGCGGCACTGATGGTGGTGGCGAAGGAGAAGATGGTGAAGGCGAAGGTCAAGGACAAGGTCAAGGCCAAGGTCAAGGTCAAGGTCAAGGTCAAGGACAAGGTCAAGGTCAAGGTCAAGGCCAAGGTCAAGGCCAAGGTCAAGGCCAAGGACAAGGACAAGGACAAGGACAAGGTCAAGGCCAAGGTCAAGGTCAAGGTCAAGGCCAAGGTCAAGGCCAAGGTCAAGGCCAAGGTAACCAAGGTCAAGGTCAAGGTCAAGGACAAGGCCAAGATGGTCAACAAGGCCAAGGCCAAGATCAAGGATCACAATCTGGACAAGATGGTCAACAAGGCCAAGACAGTCAAGATGGATCGCAAGGTCAGCAGCAAGATAATGGACAAGGCCAGCAATCAGGTGGAGAACAATCTGGGCAACAAGGTGACCAAACTGGCGATAGTCAGAATGGGAACAACCAGAATGGACAAAACCAACAGCAACAAGGTCAGACCCAAGACTCCAATCAAGGACAACAGGGTCAACAATCCGATCAGCAGCAAAACCAACAGCTCGAGAACCAAGACCAGAACGGTGAAAACGACAACGATGGAGATGGCATCCCTGATGACTTAGACTTCGATGACGACAACGATGGTATTCCTGATAATCAGGATGCCAACCCTGAGGATCACGATAACGATGGTATCGACGATGCAGATGATGATGACGATGATGGTGACGGAATAGACGACCAAGAGGAAGTCAATGACGGAAACCCAAATACAGACATCTATGATCATGACAACGACGGTGTTAGAGATAACGTAGACTTTGATATTGATAATGATGGCATTGACAACTGGAACGACATTGGACCGAACGGTGAGGATTACTCACGCGATCATGATAATGACGGACTAAATGACGGTGTTGACACTGACGATGATAATGATGATATCCTTGACGTTGACGAAAATGATGGCGTTGTAGGCGTTTGGAGATACGATCATGACAACGATGGATACCAAGATTATTTGGATCTAGACGATGATAATGATGGTCTTTCCGACTGGTTTGAGCAGAATGATGGCTGGAGTAATACCGGCCAATTCGATCACGACAATGATGGCGTGCCTGATCATTTAGATGATGACGATGATGGAGACGGTATCTTAGATGCCGACGAAAACAGCGGAATCCTCTGATTAGTAAATTGGATGACTAGATTGTTTTGCTAGCCTGCAACATCCTAGATGTCATGCAGCGACAGACTCCCCTAGGGCGATTAAGTCCTAGGGAGAGTCGCAACCCTTTCAAAAATCAAATAATGTAGGTTGACTATCTGACTTCAGTCTATTAGAATTAGCTAATCTGGTGATTGCTCTTGAAATTCTCTTATCACTAAATCCTCTAGATTTAGCAAATTGTGTGAGTTTCTCTTCATTTGATTTAGATGATTCCGGCAATGGGTGAGAATGTACTGGATGATTTCTAAATAATTCTCTAATTTCAGCTAGATTTTCAGGTAAATCAAACCCTTTTTCAATCGAAACATTTTCCATTGTTCCATGCTTTTTAATTAACTTAAGTCCGGTTTTTGGTCCAATACCTCTAATTCCTTCATGGAAATCAGTCCCAATCATTATTCCTAGGTCGACTAATTGCTCATAATTTATTCCATGCACTTCTAACAAATCTTGTAAGACTATTTTTTCAGCTTGTAATACTCTTCCAAATTTTCTTGTTCCGTGAGAAGTCAGATTTCTAATCATCACAGGCGCTCCATAAAGCAGTGTATCCCAATCTTGACTTGCTACAGCAAAAACTTCCTTATTTCTACATCTTACAGCGGCAGCACCTTCTGCTTCCATTGGTGCTTCTAACCAGGTAACTCCTAAACAATCAAACAACTCCTGTGTTTCTGCTACCATTTCTCTAGTATATTCTGCAGTTTGTGGACCTAATTTCTTAGCCGCCGCCAGATCTCCGGATTCAATTGCAGCCTCCCATTTAGAAACTGCATTTATTTTCCTCTCTTTCCTAGTACCCAATGTTTCCATCTTTAGTTGATGAGGCTTACCATCAAAAACAAACACAGGATCAATTCCTTCTTCAATCATTATTGTGGCTCTATCTAAGAACCCCATTAAATGTGCTACAGGCTTTCCATTATACGATAATGGCTTACCATCTTGACCGGTAAGACTCGTGATGAATTGGTATGCATTAAGAAAAACATCTACAGCAACTTTCTCCCCTTTTAGTTCACTTAAATCGATAGGCTGAGAAGGTGCTAGGTCTCTTAGATTACAGCCCATGGTTGTCCCGCTCCTCAGTTGATATGCTATGGCCGACGTCGAGGCATTTAGGGTTGAAGTCGTACACGCGTGAAACATAGGGTGTTGAAATGTCGCAAAGTCTCCTCCTTGGTAGTGGCTGGCATCCTCCTTTATTTCGTTCAGAAATTAATGCATTATTTGGAGATTCGAAAGTATTACATCCAAGAATAGTATTACTTGACGAATCAATAGATGATATTTTTCTTACTAGAGTTTCTAGAGCAGCTTTAGTAGATGATTTACTACATTTCGGCGGGCATTCCTATGATTCAGACTTCGACTCAATAGTTAACGAGATTTCTAATTGGTGCAAAGAAAATTTGCTCCCAGGAAGCTTTGCTGTTAGGAGTAAAAAACTTGGTTCGGGTGTAGAAAATATTTCCCGTAGAGACTTAGAAAAAGAAGTAGGTGCAATACTATTTTCAGAGAAAAACCCTGTTAATCTTCACGATCCGGATTTTGAAGTTGTCATTATAGCTGCTGGAGAAGTTGAAGGAGAAGTGCATAGGGATTCTCTTTTTACAGATCCTTGTATCGCTTGGGGAATTAGAGAGAATAATTGGAAAAAAACGAATTATATCGGTCGCCAACCAATGGAAAGACCATTCTTTAAGCCAATTTCTCTAGAACCAAGATTAGCTAAATTATTAATTTCACTTGCTCATAGGAAAGGAAGAACTCCACAAAATTTTATCGATCCATTTTGTGGAACAGGAGGTATAGCAATAGAAGCTCTATTGCAAGGAATGGACATATTTGTCAGTGATTTAGACCCTACTATGGTCCATGGCGTTAAGAAGAATTTATCTTGGGCTAATGATACTGAGGAAAATATAATACAAGTTGAGAAATGTAGTGTAAAGGATATTGTAGATTTATGGGGTCCAAAAGAAAATAGCATATTTGTCTTTGACCCACCCTATGGGAGGAATGCTTGGAAATCAGATGATGGTTTGGAATTATTTCTTTCTGCACTTGAACAGGCACTAATAATAGATCCTAATTCGGTAATATCAACTATGTTGCCTGCTGGCTCAGAGTCACTCGAGAATAATCCTGATACTGATTATATTGTAATGGGTCGTCCTTGGAGTGAGATTCAAAAAGAGGTTAACAAAAGAGGTTGGAAAGTTAATCTACGTTCTCCGGTAAAAGTTCACAAGAGTTTAGCCCGTATGGTTGTTGTCTGCCATCCGTTGCATTGAAATCAGATTACCCTCGCACAGACAATTACTGGGCTGTTAGTTTAGTGGATAAAATGGGGCGCTTCGGACGCCTTGCCCCGGGTTCGAATCCTGGACGGCCCACCATTAAATAGAAACTTTTTATTCTAGGAGTTGTTATCTAATTTATTTCTTTTTTTGATTTGTTTGAATAATACTCTTGAGAAAATCATTGAGAACACTAGGAATAACCACCATGGTATACTTGTTTCTCTATCAATGAAATATGTTACAATGAGTATTCCAAAGCCATAAAATGCTCTGAATATTGAAAAAGCGACAAATGATTTAACAAGCTTATTATCGAGAAAACTCTGGATTTTTGTTCCACTCATTAGTTTCTCTCCCATTTAGTGATAATATCATTACCTAATGTTATTTCTTCTTTCAAAACTAATCCTGCTTCTTCAAGATGACTTTTGTAGAAATAATCTCCATTTTGTGCATCTAATTCTATGTTCGAAATACAAAGATGGGCTGAATCGACTAATTTTTGTTCTAAGAAACGTTTCCAAGTTTCTAACCCTCCTTCAACTAACAAAGTTTGAACCTCTAAATCTCCCAAGCAGTGTAGAATCTTTTTGATATCTATATCTCCATTTTCTGTAGGTATAAGTATTCTATTAACATGAGCCATATCTTTGGTTATATCATATTTTTTGGCATTAATTAGGTATGTCTCAGCATCCGGAGTTGTCATTAATTGACAATCTATCGGAATGCGATTATTCGGATCAATAACTACTCTTTTTGGTACAATATCAGTAGAACTTTTTATTCCCCTAACTGTTAATTTAGGATCATCTCTAATCACAGTATTCACTCCTACAATTATTGCCATAGAATCTCTTCTAATTTCATGAACCATTTCTAATGCTTTCTTCGTTGAAAATCTAACAGCAGGTTTTCCAGGATCTCCATCTATTCTACCATTATTATCTGTTGCCGCCTTAAGTAATACGTGCGGTCTTCTATGTTCGCACCAATGCATGAATGATGACATTTGGGCATAGCATTCTTCTTCGAGTAAGCCTATCTCAACTTCAATACCTTCTTTCGATAGCGCATCTACACCGCCTCCCCTGACTGTAGGATTTGGATCTGCAACACCGATAATGACTTTTTTTACACCTGCCCACATCAAAGCCTCACTACAAGGAGGAGTTTTCCCAAAGTGGTTACAGGGTTCTAGTGTGACATACGCAATAGAACCTTGAGTCTCTACACCCCTTGCTTCAGCATCGGCAATAGCCATTTGTTCTGCATGAAGCCCTCCGAGATGATCGTGCCAGCCCTCAGCGATTATTTCTCCATCTCTAACTAGTACGCAACCAACTAGCGGATTTGGGCGAACAGCAAAACGTCCCTTTTCCGCTAATTCAATAGCTCTGCGCATGAAAAACTCGTCTTGCATACGTCTCCCTCACGGTGCTCGAACTATTCTTTATACAAGATTCCTCGCTTTGCGAGCATTCAAGTCTTAAATCCTCACTCAGGTAGACGTGACACGTATTGCATGCATCCTTAATCCAAAAGCCCGAGATGGTTTATCATTGAAACAGTGGGACTCATTTTTACCTGCACTAGAAGAAGTTGGATTTGAGATTTCTTTGTATAAAACCGAATATCCAGGGCATGCTACTGAGATTTCCAATAGTCTTGTTAACGAGGAGTATGAACTTGTAGTGGCAGTAGGAGGCGATGGAACTGTCCATGAGGTAGCCTCTGGATTGAGAGGTTCTAAGACACCTCTTGGTATTCTTCCTATTGGTAGTGGTAATGACTATGCTAGGGCGCATGGTATTCCGATTCCTAGAGGTAAAAAATACCCTGAAATGAAAGAAGCGATTGATATTCTAGGTAACGGAGTTGACCGAACAGTTGGTGCTGTTAGAGTTGAAGGGAGACCCGCTATTGGGCATCATTCGATTCCAGATCCACAGCATCATTCAGTAGATGGGACTCCTGAAAAAGAAGGATACATGGTTCGCTGGAGTTTCTTAGAAGTTGATAGTGGAGTAACTTCGGTAGTTAATAGAATGAAAAATGAAGGTAAATTCAAATGGATTAGAGGACAATTAAAATATACATTTTTAGGAATTAGTGCAGTTTTAGGATGGAAAAAACAGAGCGGATGGATAAAAATCGATGATAATCCAGGAGAAGTAATTGAATTTTCAGGACTTTTCTGTCTTTCTCAATGTCAAACATTTGGAGGAGGATATAAAGTAACCCCAGGAGCTTCTCCAGTCCATTCCAAACCCTCTTTACTACTAGCATTCGGCCTTTCAAAAATTCAAATGCTTATGGTGATGGGGCCTTTACAGAAAGGTACACACGTTGGTAAATGGGGTAAAATAAGTATGCAACCATCTTCTTCTCTCGAAGTTAAATCTGTAAATTCTCATGGGCAACCAATAGAAGAAAGCCATAATCCAATAATGTATGTTAACGTTGACGGTGAAGCGGTATTAACTACCCCAGTGTCAATGAAGTATCATGATAATCAGATTACTGTACGCGGTGCTAAATCAATCCCTAATGAGTGATAGTGGCGCCGAGAGAGGGATTTGAACCCCCGCGTCCAATGGACAGTGGATTTCAAATCCACCGCAATACCGGGCTATGCGATCTCGGCCGCGCTCTATCGAATCACTCATTAGAGATGAACTTTACAATCATCAATTGTAAAATCCAGGTCTACACCATTCAGGCAATCCAGTGGTTGCTTCAGGGTGGGTTAATCCGATGAAAAGTATCATTACAATAATGAAAAATGCGGGAAATAATGCAGTTAATGTGAGTATTTTTGAATCTTCATCTCCCCACAAATGCATAAATATTGCAGCTATCATTATAAATTTTGGAAGCCCAATCCCTACTAAAATGAATAAGGTTAATTCTTTTTCAGTGTAACTAAGACCGGTAGTTTCAGGAGATAAATCTAAGCCTACAGCCGCTACTTCAATCAAAGTTAGAATCATCAATCCAAAAAAGTTCATCCAGTACAAATCTTTACCCATTATTGTTTTGTGTTCGCCCATTTTTTTCACCTCAATATAGATAGAAGAATGGGAATACTATTACCCAAACTAAGTCAACAAAATGCCAGTAAAGACCGAAGTATTCGATAGATACTGCATTCTTTGGAGTGTAACCGCCCCTAGAAGCTTTGAGAGTCATATAGGTCAATCCAACAATTCCTCCAAAGACGTGAACACCGTGTGTCCCAGTTGTCACATAGAAAGTGGACGCACCCACACTGATATCTGCAAGCATTGTAGCACCAGTTACTGGATCAACCCAATCATGGTGATGATAATGGTCTGCATTAATCATATATCCTTCTTCTACAAGTGATTTAATATCATGTTCATGAATGCCTAGGAAACTAATTTCAGGTACATAGAACCCAATGAACCATTCAACCATCTTCAGAGTCAAGAAAATTATTGCTAAGAGCCATGTGCTTCCTAAATATCTAGTAACAAGTTTCTTTCTTCTTTTTTCATCAATTTCTCCTACTGGCTTGCTAGCATATCTTAGTGCTTGAACAATTGTGAAGGAAGATACAATGAGGGCAAAGGTGTTTATTGCTCCAGGTGCAATATGCCACCATGAAGATGCAATTAGATGACTTGCTGGCTCAAAGCAAATCAAAGCCTCACCAGTCTCTAGAGTATACCCTTGTTCTACCCAATCTCCTCTTTCGAATACAGTCTGACAGTTTTCAATACCCGTTCTATATCTGATATATGTACTGAACAACGACGTAAAGACCATCATTTCTGACATTAAGAATACCCACATTCCAACTTTACGGATTTGAATATTCTTGAAAGGTGTCCCTGTTGCCATAGGTTCGTATGTTCCATCGAAAGACATATCCTGTCTCCACCAGATAATCAATCCAAACAGAACTACTAGTAAACCGACCATAACTAACGGTATGTAGCTTGCATCAACCACATCATTATTGAAAGCACTAGCAAGCATGAACAGGAATATTCCAAACCCAATACTCATCATTAATGGCGCCCATGAATTGTGTGGCGCTCCATGATCCCAGTGATGTGGTCCCCAAGCACTTGGATGATGGTGTTCGTCATGTTCTCCGCTCAATTTTCCACCTCCTCTTTGTCTGCAACCATGAGTCTATTGAACCATTCTCCAAGCTTACTAGGTTCATTTGCAATATGCTCGTTTGCATCTTTCAGTGTTGGTAAGTCATGCCAAACTCCGTGTTCAAATCTACCAAAAGAAGGGGTAGGTGGTGGAGACTCTGTCATCCACTCAAAAGACCATCCACCCCATGGATCAGCAGGTGCGTCTTTGCCTCTAACTAGTGATATGATCACGTTGATTATTAACAAAAAGTTACTGAAGAAGAATAATATTGCTGACACAGTAATGAACATATTCCAACCAGCAGCTTCTGGAGGTAGTGCCCCTATGACTGCTTCAGTAATAACTTCGCCATCAACTCCTCTTACTTCATCAACTGATATGAAGTACGTATGATGTCTCCGTGCCATACCCCAAACACCTAGTCTGTGCATCGGCCAAAATACTCCATTGTAAGTTATGAAAGCTGTTAGGAAATGTAAAACTCCCAGCCTCTCATCTAGCATTTTACCACTCATTTTCGGGAACCAATAGTAGACTCCACAAAATAGTCCAAAGACAGTACCTCCAACTAGGACATAGTGGAAGTGAGCAACTACGAAGTACGATTCATGGAAATGCAAATCCATTGCCATACTCGGGAAAAACATACCCGAAATACCTCCTAGTGTGAATGTAACTAAGAATCCTAATGCCCACAAAGTGTGTGTTCTGTAGACTAGTGATCCACCATTCATTGTCATTAACCAGTTGAAAATCTTGATCCCAGTAGGAACAGCTACAAGCATAGTAGTTAGCATTGTTACGAATCTAAGTGTAGGGTCCATTCCCGATGTGAACATGTGGTGTCCGTATACAATGAATGATACTACTCCGATTCCAGCCATTGCATAGACCATTGAACGATATCCGAATACTGAGCGTCTAGCACTGGTAGCAATCACTTCTGATATAATGCCGAAAGCAGGCACAATGACAACATATACTTCGGGGTGTCCGAAGTACCAGAATAAGTGACTCCAAAGTAAAGGATCACCTCCCGATGCGGCATCATAGAAAGCAGTCCCAATTACTCTGTCTAAGTAAACCTGTATTAGTCCAACTCCGAAGGCAGGAATCGACAAGAATAACATTAGGTTTGCAATTAAGATAGACCATGTAAACAAAGGCATTTGCATCCAACCCATTCCTTCTGCTCGCATCACTGCTATGGTGGTTAGGAAGTTTATACCAGTAAGTGTTGACGATGCAACAAGTAATATTTGTCCTGCTACCCACATTGTAGTTCCTGAATGAGCAGTTTCACTAACGATGTAAGGGGCATATCCTGTCCATCCTGTATCTGCTCCTGTACCTGAGAATACTCCTGTAAATATCAGAATCGCTCCAACAGGTTGTAGCCAGAAAGACATCGCATTTAGTCTTGGGAAAGCAAGATCAGGTGCTCCAATTTGTAAAGGGACCATCCAGTTAGCTGCACCATTGATCAGAGGCATTGCAGCGAGGAAAATCATTGTAGTACCATGTAAAGTGAAAAATTGATTATATTGATCTTGTGTTAAGAAATCATTTCCTGGCTCCATTAATTGTATTCTTATTAGAATAGCCATAATCCCTCCAATTCCTAGGAAAAAGAACCCAGCCAAGAAATATAACGTACCAACTCTCTTATGGTCTGTTGTGGTTAACCAACCCGCAACCCAAGGTGCGAAGTTTTCCCAATCAAATGATTCAGGGTTATTTTGGTAGAATATGAATATCAGTACCGTCAGCAATAGTACAAAACTAACTACGATTAATGTTGTCAATACGGTGTATGGATTTGCTTGTTCCAATATTACAGTAGGGGAAGCGACTTGGATACTCAAGCGATTCCATTCATCTCCACTCGTACCCCCTTCTGGGCTTCCGGCATTACCGTTTACTGAATTAACATGGAGGATAAATTCTACATTCCTATCATTTGACGGTGCAATCCAATCAACTAACCACATTGTTTGGTCATTACCAGCATCAGTATGTGATACCTCATTTGGATTCCATGATTGAACTGCTGCATCACTTGGAGTAATCTCTCCATCGCTCACCCATAGATTAAATCCGCCTTGATTGATATTAGATGGATCTGTAGGACCTCCTGTAAAACCAATTGTTAGAGTATAGACTTCTGAGTAGTTGTATGTTTCTGGTAATCCTTCTAATATTGGGGCTACTGAATCGCTGACAACAGCGCCGTGACAATTACATCCTGAGTCTTTAACACCAGCAACTCCAGTTGGTAAAGAAGTAGCAGTTGGTACTGCTACCATCCCCATTAGGAGTACGACAAAAATTACTAAAGTTCTAGAAGCTATTTTTTCCTTATTCATTATTGTCCCCCCTAATTAACTATGTACTGAAACAACCGCAGCCATTAGTGAATGCGAATCCCCACAATATTCTGTACAGAGAATCAATGATTCCCCAACCTCAGTCATAGGGAGCCACATAGTTGTTTTCTGTCCTTGCAAGACATCTTCTTTTGTACTTAATTCTAAGAACCATGGAGCATGTGTCACATCTTCAGATTCCATAACGAGTAGATATGTTTCTCCGGCTTTCAAATTTATTACTGGTTGCATTCCGTATCCTTCAACCATTTGACTAGATACCGCACACAAATCGGCACTTAGATTGTAATCTCTCTGACTATATTCACTATTTACTGAAGGATTACATTCGAATGACCAAAACCACTGTTGCCCAGTCAATTCAATCACGTGATAGCATTCTGAATTCACAAATCCAGTATCTGCATAGAATATATTGTTAGAATATTCTCCTTCTAGGCACTCATCTCCTCTTGCATCACTACCAGGTGCCGCCCAAACATGATCTAACGGTGCCCATGAGATATAAGTCAAATAAATAATTAGCAGAAATGGTAAAACAGTCCATGCTACTTCAAGTTTCAGATTATCATTATGTTTTGGAAACACACCGACAGTTAATTCATCGACATTATCTGCTTTTTCGCCATCCGCGGACCTGTACGAAAATGAATGATGATATAGCCAACCGAAGGTAAAACCTCCGACGAGTAATGACCAAAGAATATACTCGTCCCAAAGTACGTTAAAGAGAGGTGATGTCACAGCCATGGGTATCTCGTTTCAACGGGAATGAAACCCACTCATAAGTGTCGCGGATAACTGCCCTTACTTGTCTACTAGAAACAATACTAAGAATAACTTCTAAACTAACTCTAACTAGGAATTAATGAAATGCTTTATTCGACCTTTGTAAATATAAAAATTCTTATTTTTCTAGGGTTATAATTAATCAAGAGATGTAAATATGGTATACAAAAAAAATCTTACTGTTAGAGATGAAAGATTTTTCCTTGCAGCCAAAGCGATTAAAGAATCTATAATACGTAATTTACCAATAGAAGAGGGGGGCTACAATTGCCCTATTCTCGTGGAAGGGATAAATGATGTAAAATCTCTCAGAGTACTTGGATTCTCGGGGACCATCGAAACTGTAAATAGAGGTTGGGATAGACCAAGAATGATTGCATATTTGTATGAAACATACGGTTCTGAATTAGCTATTGATGGATTACCAAGAATCATTCTATTGATGGATTGGGACAGAACTGGAGAAATTCTTCAAAAATATTTCACAAATCAATTAAATTCTATGGATGTAAAAATAGATCAAAGTTTATGGAAAATTTTAGCAAAACAACTTAAATTTGAATGTAAAACAGTAGAGTCGATAATTGGTTTTTCAGATTCACTATTAGGGGCTCTTTCTCAGATTTAGAATTTCATTCAGGAAGCGATGCTGTTTTCTCTTTTACAGTGTTCAATACTAGATGAGTGATTGATCTTTCTACTCCATCAATAGATAATACATTTTTTGATAAATCATCAAGATCTTTTCTATTTTTAGCCCTAGCAATAACCATTGAATCAAAGTCTCCAGTTACGTCATATACTCCATGAACTCTTGGATCCTTAGCGATTTTTTCTTGGATTTCTATCAATCTACCTTTTTGTATCCTTAGTCCGATGACTACATTTAATTCCCAACCAATTTGATCAGGATCAAGAATTACCGAATAACCCTTGATTACCCCGTTCTTCTCCATTTTTTTTACTCTATTAGATACAGTTCCAAGAGACACTTTAACGAGTTCAGAAATCTTCCTCAATGATGTCCTAGCATCATCTTCTAAAACTTTAATTATTTTTTTATCAATTTCATCAAGCAAGTAATCACTTCATGTTGCCTATTGAGGATAGGCTATTGAACATATGCCAAATAATAATATATATTTTTAATCAAATGTTTAGTACATGCTATTCTTCTTCATTTATTAACAGAATTGGTAGATTTCTTTTTGCCCTTAGTATTCTCCTTTCTTGCTCAGAAATCATTAGAGAAACTCTTCCTCCTATCCAGACGGGGAGGCAAGTCTTTTCATTTTCTTCAATCAGAATATGCCCCCCTCTTATCTTATTCAATTCAAGACTTATTTCGTATGCAGGGGGCTCTATTCCGTTCAGTAATTTATCGATAACTTCACTACTTACTACAGACTTTCCATGCTTGATATTATCAATCATTTTCGGTGCTGCTTTACCAACAATTCTTTCTAATTTTTCATTTTGTAATTTTATGCTAATAAGTCCTAAGTGTATCACCCTAAGTGGTCTCCATCTTTTCCCCGGAATAAAAGTTCGACCACTTCTTTTACTTCTATCTGATTCCCAAATTTCTTTCGCTTCGGGTGTTGACCATAGTATACTTTTACCTCTTCTCCAAAGATTTTCTTCATCCCATCCAAGAGTTTTATGAATCAATTCTCCAATTTCAGGTTTTATTGGTTGAGGGAAATTTTCTTCATCAGGTTTTATTTTTTCCGGTTTAAGAATTTTATCATAATCTACCTTTAACTCATCATAATCATCATCTTTTTTCAAAACAGCAACGAAAAATCCTCCTGCATTTACATCATCATTCCAGATTCTCAAACATTTCTTCAACTCTTCTTTGATACTATTGTTGATTGGAGGTATTATTGAATCATTACTCTCAGTACCTTTTGAGATATTCCCTTCCTCATCTAATTGTGGCCAATCTGTCATCCCATTTCTACCTGGTAATTTTGTTAATAATTTAGATGCTGGTGACAATGAAATTCCTTCATCCAATTTCAAAATTTCAGAAATTACTGCTTCATTTTCTATAGGGTCGAGCGAACATGTTGAATATACAATTCTTCCACCAGGTTTGGTTAGATTAATAGCTTTAAGCAATAATTCTAATTGTAATTTATGTAATATTTTTCCGCCAGAGGGTAGCCATTTTTTCCAAACATCTGGATTTTTTCTAGTTGTCGCTGATCCTGTACAAGGTGCATCTACAAGTATTTTATCAAATCCTGATTTTGGAACTTTGGGAATAAATCTACCATCATGATGCACAATCATTGGAGTAATTGAACCATGTCTCTTAGTATTAGCAACAAGAGTATTTATCCTACTATTGGCAATTTCATTCGCCATTACAACTCCTCTTCCTTCTAAATGTTCAGCAATTTGAGTAGTTTTTGATCCCGGACTTGCACACATATCCAGCACTAAATCTCCTGGTTTAGCGTCTAAAGCAATAGCAGGAATCATCGATACTGCCTCTTGTCTAGTCAATCTCCCTGTTTCATGAAGCGCGGCTAAAATTATTTTCACATCTCCTTCTGCTTTACCTCTCGGAAATGGTAGCGTCCATGCACTACCTACTCCTGCGAACCATTCAATCTTAATCGCTCCAATTTCTTGAAGCCAATTTTCAACCCACTCAATATCATCTCTAAGTGGATTCACTCTTACAGTTTCATTCAATCTATCAATAGAGTTTTCAAGCCACTTTTCAGGATCTTTTCTCCAACTGCTAACTGCATTCATCAGAACACTATCTGCCGCAATGGTTTCCCATGAGCGCTCGTCTATGTCCATACTCCGACGGTTAACTAATCACGCATGAATCAAACGGATTAGAGTTGTTGCTAATTTACGGTTTCCGTTAACTTATTTTCATACGGAAAACAGTCTAGAAGACTTTTCTTTACCAATAATAGTTATACCTTCAAACAAACCCTCAAGGGTTGCGGTAGTTTCCGCATTTGGGATGCACATGACTAGACTAAGAAGACGTATAGCAAGAGAAACAGGAGAGCCGATAAGAACCGATAAAGGGGGCGCTTCAAGAAAATTAGAAGAATTATTGCAAAGAGCCAGAATAAATGGAGCCAAACAGGGTCCATTAGTACCAGTTGAAGCATTAATCAATGTTGAAAGAGATGAATGGATTTGGCAGGTAGTTGACAAAAGAGTTCTTAATGCATTAAGTCATAGATTAATATTTCAATCAGATAATGGCTCAAGGAGAGAGATACTCATGACAATGGGGTTAGAAACTGCAATGGATGCTGCTTCCTGTATTGTTGAACTAGATGGTGGGTGTGTTCTTATTGAGACTTTAGACCCTTGAAAAGGCAATTTTTTAGATTTTAATCTTTATTTTTTAGAATTCAATGATTCGCGGCGTTGAAATACTAAATGTAGGTCCGATTGACAATGGCAAAGGACAAGAAGGGGAGTGGAATCCAGCAAGCGGCTGGTCTGATTCGTTACTTCGATGAAGAATCTGAGGATGCAATTCAGATTTCAAGAGGTATGATTTACTTTGCTTGTATATCTTTTTCAGTAACAATTTATCTTGCGAATCATGGTGTTCTACACTGGTTAGCAGATACTTTTGGATTTTAACTACTCAGATTCAGTTAAATCTACGAAATCAATGTCATTATTCAGTAAATCACTTGCATTAATTTCTTCAGTATTTTGATATTGATCTGTTGTAGATTTTGAAACTATAGATTCTATTTCTGATGATCTCACTTCGGTACCGGGATTTGCTTCAACTAATGCAGTAATCGCTCTTCCAAGTGCTCTTTCAACCGCTGGTGCATTTCTATCTAAAAGGGCTGCTCTAGCATCTTCTAAAGCAATCTTTGCATTATCAAGTATAATTTCTATTTCCGGGTCCGTACCGATTAATCCTTTAATTTCATTTTCAACAATTAATATTTCTTCTTCCATTTCATTCCGAGCATATTTGGACAGCTCTCTCCAACATTCTCCATGTTCAGTTAGAGATGCATTAGTGATTCTTTCAAACTTCTTAACCCTAGATGCTTCCCAAGGATTTCTTCCTAGCGCTGCCATTATATCATGTACGCATCTTGCTCTGAGAGACAGTGGACCAATCAACTCAATTTCGTTATAGAAGCATTTTGCCCAAAGTCCAAATCCCCAATATGATACACTTTTAATACTAATTTTTAATTCTCCCGAAGAAGAATTGAGAACCCATTGCTGCTCGTCATAATCAGGTCTTTTTGAGAATTTAGGAGGGTCATGAGGGCCTAATGAACGCAGTGACACATTTGCGATATCACCAAGAAAAACAGTAGTTGTTTTACCTTGCCAACCAATATTTCTGAGATAATTTCCTTCATCAATTCTCATTTCTGGTTCTCCAGAAATAACTTGAGCAAATAACAAACTACGATTTGGATCACAACCAAGAGGTTTTTTTCGAGTAGCCCCTTCTTCCACGATTGTCCGTAGTGACTTTCAAACATCAACCTACTGATTTCCCTAATCACATAACAACAACTGCTAAGTTCCTCCAGTTTAACTCCACATCATGCCAAGGAGGAAGTATGGTCGTCTAGTGAAAACTGTAGAGCGACCTCCGAATGACAATTGTTCCCGTTGCCGTTCTGGAAAATACTGCCCTATCCCTGGCCATATCGGTAATGAAACCTTAGCAAATAGGGATTGGCAGGGTCCAGAAAATGTCAATAAAAGAGAAAACAAAAAGAATCCTGCTAGGAAATAATCATTTTACTGTTGGTGCACTTTCAGTAACTTCTTCTGTCTTTTCGGAATTCTCCGATTCTAGTTCGGCGATACTGATTGAAGACTGCGCTCTATGATAAATTTCTCTTAAGGTCTGGTCACCAATTTCTAGATACACTCTTGTTGTTGAAATATTTGCATGTCCTAGAAGTCTTTGTATTGTTACTAAATCTGCGCCTCTCTCTAGAAGTCCAGTTGCAAATGAATGTCTTAAAACATGTGGACTTAATCTCGTTCTTGGGATATCTGAAGCATCAGCGATTCGATCCAATAACTTCTGAACAGAGCGGGGGTTTAATCTCCGACTTCGACTAGAGAAGAATAATGATCTTTGATCTTTTTCTCTAGTACAATTTTTCAATCTAGCGTTTCTAATTGGTCTCCAAGCATCTAAAGCATCCAGTGTAGCATTAGTGAAAAGCACAGTCCTGTCTTTCTCTCCTTTTCCACCAATAACTAAGGCCGACAAGTCTTCTAAATCAACATCATCTAAGTCTAAATTACAGATTTCTGAACATCTCAGCCCAGTATCAAGCATCATTGTAATTACAGGGAAAGCAATAGGGTCTTCAGATCGCATTGCAGCTAATCGGACTTTTTGCAAGTCATTTTTACCCAATGTTCTGGGTAGTGATCTAGATCTTGCAGGTCTCTGAATCCATTCAGGGATAGTATATCCCATCCACTTCAATAAATGTGTAATTGCTGCAATTCTTGCATTGATTGTTGCAGGTCTTAAATCTCCAATTGTGTTTAACCATGAATCAATTCTACCATTATTAGGATTACTTCTGTTAAATAATTCTGAAACTTGAATCTCTTTAATTTCATTCCAAGACATTATTTCCTCGTTGGGTAGAGGTGTTGTTGTGAATGTTTTTGCTGCTACCACATACGATCTTATTGTATGCTCACTCTTTTTTTCTGTTTTCAATTGTTGAGACCAGCATTCAAACCATGGCAATAAAGCCAATCGCTGAAGTCTTTGTGGTAGATTCTTTGTATGTATTAACAATTCTGCACTATTCAGATTTAACTCCTCATTTGAGTTTGCAACAACCTTTGAGATTGTTTTTTCATCATTCTGTTTAGTCAATTCCCTCGCCTCACCGTCGCGAACGACGCGCATCCCATGTCCCTAAGGACAATACCATGAATCCCTGATTGGACTTGAATGCTTCTCTCATTTTCATAACTAGATTACATTTTGTAATGCTTATGAAAAGATGCCAATTCATGAATCAGCTTGATTTTTTTCATCAATATTACTAGATTGATGTTTCTGATTCGTCAAAGAATGATTTTCTTTATTTTTTTGTAATAAATAATTCAATCTCTTCGACACCGCTCCTGCAACATTAATCTGTGATGCTTTTTCTATACCCTCTAATCCAGGGCTAGAATTAACTTCTAGGACAAGTGCCCCTCTGTCTGATTCAAGTAGATCTACACCAGCTATTTCTAGTCCTAAAATTTTAGCCGCTTTAATAGCTATTTTTTCGAAATTTTTTTCTATTTCGACCTTCTCTACACTTCCTCCAAGATGAAAGTTTGAACGGAATTCATCTCCATTTGCCCTTCTCCTCATACATGCAACAACTTCCCCCCCTACAACCAATGCTCTGATATCTTTTCCATGAGATTCTTCAATATATTCTTGCACCAAAGGTCTCATTTCTCTTTCCAACATTTGGTAAACTAATTGACGGGCATGTTGTTCAGTTTTTGCTAAAAACACCCCTGCACCGTGAGTCCCTTCTGTCGACTTTACCACGCAAGGAGTTCCACCAACTCTACTAATTGCTCTATTTGTGTCTTCCCATGAAACCACTTGTGCGGTGATAGGGACAGGGATATTTCCTGAAGACATCATTTGGCAAGCAATCAATTTATCCCTACTCCTAGTTATCCCATCACTAGAGTTCATGACAATTACGCCCATTCTTTCAAACTGTCTGACTATAGGGACTCCTCTTCTGGTTATTGAATAGCCAATTCTCGGAATTACTGCTTCACATTCCACAGGCCAACCTCTGTAGAATATTTTTCCTCCTTTGTCATCAACTATCATTGTTAGAGATAGAGGATCCAATATTTTGACATCCCAACCAGCATTTTCTGCTTCTTCTGAAAGGCGCTTTGTAGAGTATAATTTTGGCCCACGAGATAGTATGACTAATCGAGGCCTCATAATTTGCCGCGAACGCCCAACCTTCTTGACTTCTTTGGCTGCGGAAATGGTATTTCCATGCCCTAGTAGTGATTCTGTAACACAGATGAAGGAAGGTATTGAAAGACTTGGGTCATCGACAAGTCATGTTATTATGGCCGACGGGGAGTCTTACACGTTCGACTCATTATCAAAAATGATGGTTTTTGACTTGAGAGAAATATGTAAAAAAGAGGAAATATCATCCACCGGTAACAAAGCAGAATTAATTGTGAGAATTCTTGGAAATTTCTCATCCGATAATGATAATAACGATTTATTTCTCGAAGAAGGACCAATAGAAACTCAACCTAAAGATTCTCTAATTGAAGAAAAAAACGAAACTACCCGCTCTTCCAAGGAGATGGATGATGCGATAAATAGATTGATTTCTCGTGTTGAATCTAAAGACAGTTTAGTTATTGAAGATAATTCTGAAGAAAAAAAAGTTACAGAAGAATTGAAGATAGTTGAAGAAATAATGGAAGCAGAGATTTTCGAGGCAGAAATTATTGAAGAACCAGCAATCCTAGAAAAGGAAGAGCATTCTTTAATTTTGGACGAAGACGACCCTTGGTCATTAGAAAATAAAGAAGTAAGAACAATTGTTGACCCTCCATCTGAGATAAAAGAAGACCAACCATCAATGACGATTGTGTTGCCTTCAATGGATATTTTTAAGAAATATTGGCAACAAATTTCTGCAGTTATTGTAGTAGTCTTACTGGTGGGTGCTGGAGTGATTTACTTCCTCTCAGCGGACTCTTCGTTCCAAGCTAGGCCATTAAATTACGGAGACTCAATGACATTCACTTTGAGTGACGGAGAAATTATTCTAGATGGTGATGATATGGTTGCATTACTGAGAGATAATTTACCAGATACCGCAATCACTGATGCCTGTAATAGGTTAACAGTGGGACTTACAGGAACCGGATCAATTTCAATTGTTGAAGGAGATTTGGATGAAATTTCCCATCCAATTGATAGGCAGTCTTCTGAATTACTAGGAGTGATTAATGCCAAAGACGCCTATGGGCGTTCTCATTTAACAGTACAACAAGAAATAATACATGATCTAGAAGTAGATCTTGAAGGTAAAACTTGGAAAGATACTAATGTATGTGGAAATTTAGGTTGGTCTTTACCGGGTAATGATTTACTGATGACAACCAATCTTTACGAAGAATTAACTGAAACAAGTCTATTAAGATCTGAATCAATTATTTCATTTACCGATGTTGACGATATTACAACAAATGCAAATGTCGTAACTTTTGGCGCTGACGGTTTTGGAAATTTAGATGATATAGCTCCTATTCTAACATTCCCATTGGCTCCTATTGAATTGCATAATTTCTTTGGCGATATTAAGTTAAAATCAGGAATGACTTCTGACTCAATTTCCGATTGGAATAAAGATTGGGAATGGGCAGTCGGTTCAGAACAAAATAATGCAGAACACGGTTTAGTTTACCCCGTTCAAATTTCTCATTCGGAAATTGAAAGGTGCCTCGGAAGAATGAATATCGACATTCTTGTGAAGAACGGAGTCCCATGGGCAGTTGAACAAGAAGTTGATATCTTGATCAACAAAGATCAGAGTACTTCTGACTGTAGTTTTATCGAAAGTACGGCCTTTGATGCAGCACTGCCCGAGGGAGAATTAACTGTAAGAATGAAGATGAGCATGATAACTTCAGAATCTGGTTCAAAGTCAATTTCTTGGAGTTCAACATATGCAGGTAGACCGGGACCTGGAGAAGATAAACTCAGTACTAATGCAAAGAAAGACTGGTCAACAGCGATGTGGGATGAGTCAGAAATCAGGTCATTTTCGTTGGAGGATGCAATTAGTTGCTTACGAGCCAACCATTCTAATCGGGATATTACAGTAGCAATTGATAGTGAGGGATATATTTGGCAGTCTATTTATTCTCTAAATGAGGTGCAAGAATGGAATCTTTCATGGGTTCGATCAGATGAAACATCAGGATGGGCGATAGTTAGCCAATCAAATAATGCTTGTTCATTTGATGACGAAGGTCGTGATGATGGAGAAGTAATTTGGAACCAAGATGCCATTCCTTCAACCCACACATTAAAGAATCTTGAAGCCCGTATTCTAGATTCCAATAGATATCAAGACTTGTCCTTGTCTTTGGGTGATAATCAGTGGTCTGAAGGAAGTAGCTTTGGATACAGACTTTCAGTATCTGAAGATAGCGATATACTTTCATTTCTACCAGGTGATTTTACAGAAGGACAAGTAACAGTAGCTGGAAGTAGGGAATGGGTAGACTCTAATCGTAAGCACAACATAAATTTTGCAATGGATGCCCAAACAGGCAGGATGCTCGCATGGGCTGAGATAGTTGGCCAAGCGTGAAACATCTAAATTTAGCAATATGATAATTTTTACAGGCGGCACATTCAACTTCCTTCTAAGCGCCGAAGGCGCTTGTATGTCTGCTAATGATGACAGTAATCTTCCGGAGGTTGAGAAGATTCCACTGGTAATCGATGCTGAATTTACTGAGGAAGAAGAAACTCGAAGCCAAACAAGTAGTTTACATGAAATTTCTTCTAAAAAAACAAGTAGGCCACTGGATTTACCATATCCTACCCCTACTCCCGATGGTCGTGCAAGAGTAATTACAGTAATTAATCAGAAAGGAGGGGTTGGAAAAACAACTACTGTGATTAATATTGCATCTCAATTGGCATTGAGGGGGCATCGAATTTTAGTTGTTGATGCAGATTCTCAAGGAAACTGTGCAACTGGCCTCGGAGTAGATAAGAGTAAAGTTCAGCATACAACAAGAGATCTTATTCTTTCTCCAGAGACCGCTATCTCTGCTCGACATGCAACTGCAGTTGATGGATTACATATGGTAGTTGGAGATAGAAGTTTAGTAGGATTAGAGCAGGAAATGTTGAGACAATTAGGTAGAGAAAGAAGGCTTTCAGAAGCTCTAGAGCCATTACTTCCACATTATGATATAGTAATTATCGACACCCCTCCTTCACTAGGTTTGGTAACAATAAATGCACTTGTCGCGAGTAATGGAGTTTTAATTCCAGTACAAACTGAATATTTCGCTCTTGAAGGTCTTGCAATGTTGGCAGGAACTATAAGAGAAGTTAGAAATCTTCTAAATCCACATTTAGGTGTTGATGGAGTTTTGCTAACAATGCATGCCAGTACTCTTCTCAATCAACAAGTGGCTTCCGAGATTTTTGAACATCTTCCTGAGTTTGTAATCCGGCCAGCTATACGCCGTAATATCAAATTAGCAGAGGCACCGAGTCATGGTGTACCAATACACTTACATGACCCCAACAGTAATGGCGGCAAAGATTACCAAGATGTTTCTGATGAATTAGAAAAAAGATGGGGATTAAAGTAATGTCCTCTAAAGGCCTTGGAAGAGGGCTAGAATCAGTAGCAGAATTAGCCAAAGAAGGTCCTGACCTTACTTCATATGTATCAGTACCAAAGTTACCTGTTGATTCTCCAAGAGTAGCAGTTTTATGGATGATTTTTGGTAGTATCTCATTTGGAACTATGAATGCATTAGTGAAATGGACATCAGTAAATGCCGATGTCTGGATGATAATTTTTGTCCGCTCATTAGTTATCGCCTTAGCAGTAGCTATTTTTGCTAGGTTTCAAGGTATCAGCCTCAAAGTCAAAGATAGAAGAAAGATGTTTTTGCGATGTCTTACTGGATTAATTGCAATGTTGCTATATTTCACAGCATTATCATTAATTCCTATCGGCCAGGCAGTGACATTACAGTATACTGCGCCGTTATTTGTGGCATTACTTTCTGGTCGATTAATTAGTGAAAAAGTATCATCTTCAGTATTCGTTCTGCTAATGACTGCCTTTATTGGAATAATTCTGATAGTTTCTCCTGATTTTGATAGTATTGATTCCAATGCATTACTTGCCTTGGGTTCGGGATTATTCGCTGGTTTAGCATACATTTTTGTTCGTGATTTAAGAAAAACGGAGTCACCTTCTTCTGTAGTATTTTGGTTCGCTGCTTTTTCTGTTCTTGGTTCGATGATCCAAGCAGTTCCAAACTTGTCCGATTTATCTCTAGAAATGGTTGCGGCTTTAATCGGAATAGGAGTGGGGGCAGGGGGCGGTCAAGTAGGAATTACCATGGCTTATCATAAGGCAAATGCCGCTTGGGTTAGTGCATTTTCTTATCTTACAGTGATAATAGCAACAATTTACGGAATTATTTTGTTTGATGAGATATTAACTCTGAAAATCATTCTCGGAGGTTTAATGATAATAGGTTCAGGAATAGCATTGGCATTCTTTACTCCATCCAGTTCTGAAAGTGAAGAATCTTAGTCGAACCATTCAGAAATTTCATCAAGACTTTTTCTTTTAAGATTGGGTACTTTGGCATTTTCTGCTGGATATCCGACAGGCATCAGTAACATTGCGTGTTCATACTCAGGTCTGTCCAGCAATTCTCTCAAGAATTTCATAGGAGATGGTGTATGGGTCAATGTAGTCAGTCCCATATTTTGTATAGCTGCAATGAATAAACCAATGGCAATCCCACATGATTCTTGGGAATAATAAGTGGGTGCAATTTCTCCATTCATACGTTCTCTTTTAGATTGTCTAAATACAACAACAACCCATGGGGCATCTGTAATATGTTCTTTGATATGATCTGTGCCTAAAGGTCGTAATAGTTCAGCCCATGCTTCTGGCATTCTTTCAGAATATGTTTTTTGCTCTTCTTCTTCAGCTGCATCACGAATTTTATTCTTTAAATCTTCATTTGATATCGCAACGAAAGTCCAAGGTTGTAAATGAGCTCCGGATGGTGCTGTACCCGCAGTTTTAATTGCCATTTCTATTAGATTACGAGGTACATGTTTCGGTGAGAAATGTCTAGTAGTACGTCTTTTATTCATCAACTGGAAAAAATCAAATGCATTTTCTGCCATTCTTTCTTTTGAAATCTGAGAGAACTCTAAATCAATGAAATCAGAATCTTCATCATTCATATTTTCCCTCAAATCTTTGTATCATCAGTCCTGCAATAATTATTGCTGAAAGAGTTAGAGAAAAAATAAACCCAGGGACACTATCGTTTTCTTCTTCTGTCATGCAAGAAGTATCATTACCTCCCCATTCTTCTCCATCATACCAGCAATCAGACCAAATTTTCCAACCAAATCCTGTATCAGGGACTCTTACCACAGTATCATTATCGTCTATTTGATCAATTCTCCAATTCAAATAGCTTGCATCTTCATCTACAACTACTGATGCAGTCCATGTTTTATTGTCAGTAGTATTCATTTCAATTGTTTTGGGAGGATAACATACTCCTGAATTAATACATACTTGAGTAATCCAGTTTATTTGACTGATGTTAGTAGATTCATTTTTCAGTGTTAGAGAAATAGTAAATTCTTGTTCTTCAAACACAACATTACTATATTCCATAGATTCAAAATCAGTTTCAGTCAGATTTGTGTCTTCATTAATTCCACCATCTGCAGCAATGACAGAGGATGCTAAAATAGCAACTGTAACCAATGCCAACAGTTTATGCACAACTGTTCGTAGAGATTCTTACAAATGAATCCTATTGATTCATGTTTCTAGTTCCCACAGCTCATCACCGACCCAATGAATAGTCTTAATCGCCTTTCCCTTGGTCATTTTCATCATTTCATCACCGCTTACAATAGCCATTCCTATTGCGAGTGGTTTGCCATGTTGTTGATCTCTAATCCACATTAAATCACCCGGTTCTATATCTGGATCTGCTAGATGAACTCCTGCGCCCATACAATCCGCTCCATTCATCAAAAAAGGAATTGCACCATGATCTACTGCTGCCCAACTTTTTTCTATATTCCATGCCAACACTCCTCTGATTGTTGGATACCATGATTTTCCTGAGTCAGTCTGAATCTGAAATGCCAACGGTACTTTATCGACTAATATCAAATCTCTTTCTTCAAAGTGTCCTCTTTCCAAGAATAAGTTAGGGAAATTTAGCTCAATACCAATTAAATCAGAAAGTTCTCGCATTTCTTTACGAATTTGCTTCCATCTTACAGGTGTCCTACGCCGAATCCTCTTCTCACTCACAATTGCTTCTGAGAGCATAATGTCTATGAATATACTTTATTTTAGTCCAGTAAATCATATTTCTAATGTGAATTTTAATAGAATTTAACAATTTGCTTGATACCGTTTAATCCAATCTATTGAAATAAGGGCGGCAAGTCGGCGGCTTGCATGGCAAAGTGGCATGGTATATCTCGACGCAAGGCAACCGGCGGACGCTTGAAGCGACCAAACCGTTATCGTGGTAAGCGTAGAACAGAGATTTCCAGTGAAGCACAGTATGCTTTCGTAGGTGATGTTGATGCATCTAAGAAGTACAGAAAGAATGCAGGTTCTCAGACTGTTAGAGTTACCTCTGCTCACACTGTAAATGTCCATTCAAAAGACGGTAAAACTACTCGTTCAACAATTTCAAACGTATTAGAAAATAGCGCAAATCTTAACTTTGTTAGACGTAACATTGTTACAAAGGGAGCAATCATTCAAACTGAACTCGGTAAAGTCAGAGTAACTAGCAGGCCTGGTATGGACGGAGTAGTTTCTGGCGTTCTTATTGAAGAATGATTCAGTCGAAGCCCTCAAGTTTGCTGAATAACGCGGAGAGAGCGGTAGCATGACAGCGGACAAGTCGAAGATGACTCTCTGGACCAGATATTTTGACTCCAAATTATCTCGTTCTGAAGGTCGTCGAGTTCCTAAAGAAGCTTCAATCCCCAATCCTAGCCTAGATTCAATTGTTTGGGCTGCAAGAGATTTGGGACTTTCTAAGATGAAGAGAGATTTAGAGGCAAGCCATCCTTCCCGTCCACATCTAAATGAAGGCCGACTTATTCTATCGACTAAAGAAGCGATTTCTGTAACTAATGCAGATTCTAAAGAAGGAGTTATGCAGAGTATTGGACTTCGATTACGTAGACAGTATGTTGAAGCAAAAAATGATGAAACCACTAATAAGAAACCACAAAAGAAGGGTGATAAACAGGTCCGGACTCAAAGAAAATCATTCAAGGGCAAGAATAGCGGCCAGAGGAAAAAGCGTTTTGGTCGTAAATAATTAAAGTTCAGGGGTCCATCCGAATTTATCTTCAACTCTTCCGTTCATTATATCTGTGAGTGCTGTGTATAACTCTTGAGTAATTTCACCAATTCCTCCGTCACTGTAATGGGCAACTTCTCCTCCATGTTCTATTGATCCAATTGGAGAAATCACTGCAGCTGTTCCCGCACAAAAAGCCTCATCTGCAGTCATAGCAAATTTAACATCGACTTTTGTTTCTTGAACCTCATAACCAAGTGACCTCGCTAATTCAATAGTAGACATTCTAGTAATCCCAGGTAAAATAGTCCCTGTAAGTTCGGGAGTATAGATTATTTTGTCTTTTACACAAAAGAAATTAGCAGCCCCTACTTCCTCAATATATCTGTGATTTACTGCATCAAGGTAGATGATTTCTGCATATCCTTCTGATTTTGCATTTTTTGATGGCATCATTCCAGGTGCATAGTTGCCAATTGCTTTCACACCTCCGGAACCGCCAGGAGCTGCTCTATGGTATTCGTCTGAAACTTTCAAAGAAATAGGATTCATACCTCCCTTGAAGTATGGGCCTACAGGAACTGCGTAAATCAGAAATGTATATTCTGGAGCTGGAGCTACACCTAATATCGCACCACTTCCAAAAATCAGAGGACGGATGTATAACTCCCCTCTTCCACATGGCGGTAGCCAACGAATATTTTCTTCCACCACTTTCCTTACAGCATCTAGAAACATTTCTTCTGATACAGGTGGCATTCCTAATCTTCTACATCCGTCAGCAGATCTTCTTGCATTAAATTCTGGCCGGAATAGTAGAACTCGACCATCTTCAGACCTTCTTGCTTTCATTCCTTCAAACAAACCTTGCCCATAATTAATAACACCAGAAGCAGGTGAGATTCTCAAATCTTGATAATCTTGCATGATGCCATCATCCCATTCACCGCCTTGTTCACATTTCGAAATGAACATCCTATCAGTTTCTGTAAAACTGAAAGTCAAACTATCCCAATCAATACTTGGTTTAGAATCATCTAACATAATAACGCCCTCAGTTAGCGTCTAGGGAGAGGGGACGGCTTTCAACGGTTGTGTTCAATCAAACTCAAAAATAGTATACATGAACTTCACAAAGGTTCGTATGCAACCACTTAATCTCAAGCTTGGGTGTAACGTTGGATTGGAGCGAAGAAGCCTGTATTATTTCAGGAGATAACCGTCCAGTTCCCGGAAACGTTGGTAGGACCACAATAGAACTTTGGTGTAGGGCAAAATCTGGCCATTCTATACTATTATTGGTTCATGGAATTAATCCATACATAGAGATTTCAGATCCAAGTTCTATTCATAATTCAGGCAACCCTACTATACCGCTTGAATCTGTTTCCGAAGATTCTAGGGTAATCGGTAGTCCAGTACCTTTGGGGAAAAAGTTGTATGATGGAAAAGAGATACCTCATTGGAGAGTTTTTGTCAAAGGAACAAATATTGTTCGTGACTTAAGACGTGATTTGTCATCTCGAGGTTGGACTGTTACTAGTTCAGATATAATGTTGGTTCATAGATTGCTAATGGATCGTGACTTAGGACCCCATATCTCATTTTCAGGTAAAATTCTTTGGACAGGCAAACGCGCACCTGAACAAATTCCAAAATTTCAAGATGCGATTTCAGCATCAGAGAAAATAAAGAATTTAGGTGGAGCGGGTCTTTATCCTGTTGATTTGATAATATCTTGTGATGTTTCTGATTTGAAACGAATAGAACCTTTTCCAACACCTTTTGTAACATTCTCCTATGATTTAGAAACCAGTGTTAAGCATAATACAATTCTTTGTGCTGCCGCTGTAATAGATAGAAGTGGCGAGAGGAAAACTCATGAATTTATAGGTTCAGAGAAAGAAATAATGGAGGGACTTACAAGATTGGTAAGAGATGAAGATCCAGATTTTATTACGGGATATAATATTGATAATTTTGATTTACCTAGAACGCAAGAAAGGTCTGAAGAAAATAGTAATTCATTTTCTGAACAATCTTCTATGTTTGGTTGGGGTAGAGTTCCTCTAACAAACAAAGAAATAGGAACTAAATCAATAGGCCGTGTATTTCCCAAACGGAGGCAAAATAGAGTTTGGAGCATTTCAGGTAGAATTCCTCTCGATGCTTGGTGGCAGGCAAGACAAACTCTCAGTCCGCAAAGAGAATCTCTCAGATATGTTTCTAATCTTTTATGGCCGGAACAGGACGATAAGCAGAAATTAGATGTTGACGCAAGTCAAATGGATATGGAATGGGCAACTCGTCCGGAAGAAGTGATGGAATATTGTGTAAGAGATACAATCTTGCCTTTGGATATTCTTGAAAAATTGAAATCAATCCCACGAAAAGAAGCATTAGCATCGGTATCTTCCACTACTGTAGAAACTGCATCTGCAGGCACAACCAGTCAATGGATTGATTCTCTTGTTGTAAGATTAGCAGATAGAAATGGTGTTGCCGTCCCCATGACAAATAGAACTACAGGTAGGAGAGAGCAGATAGCAGGTGGCTATGTTCACGAAGTAGAACCAGGGGTGAAAAATTGGGTAGCAGTACTTGACTTCAAATCCATGTACCCTTCCATAATGATATCAAATAATATATGCTCAACGACATTAATTAGAGATTCAAATGTTGATTCTTCACATTTTGTTTCTCCAATAACTAATACGCGATATCTGTCGAAAAATGAAAGAATAGGGCTTGTTCCATTACTATTACAAGATTTAATGGATAGTCGTGATAAATACAAGAAAGCATATTCACAAGCCCTCGAGAATGGAAATGAAGACGAAGCATTCCTAAACGATCAATTACAATATGCGGTTAAAATTCTTATGAATTCTTTCTATGGAGTATTCGCCTCTAGTTTTTATCGCTTCACACATGAGAAGTTAGGGGCTAGTATAACTGAATGGGCTAGATATAATATTACAGAAATTATTTCTAATCTTGAGAAGGATGGTTACGATGTGGTATACTCTGATACTGATTCAATATTTGTCTGTACTATGGGTGAAGATAATACTCCAGCTAAGAAACCAGATTCAGGTAGTGAACTATTTGCTTGGGAATCTGCAAAAGAAGAGACGATCAAACTTGGAGAGCAATTAGCAAGTCAATTTACCAAAGAAGGAGCAGAGTTGGAATTTGAAACAGCACTCTCCGCCTTTTTCTCTCACGGTGCTAAGAAAAGATATGTTGGTAGAGTAATTTGGCCTCGTGAAGAATTATTAATACGAGGTTATGAAGTCAGGCGAACAGATTCTTTTGGTATACTTAGTACAACAATGACTGAAATGTTTGAATTAATCCTTGAAGGAGATGAAGAAGGCGCTATTGATCTTGCTAAATCGGTAATCACTGAAGTTCAACAAGGAAAAATCCCTCCCTCTGATTTAATTGTTAGCCGTTCATGTAAGGGAACATGGGACAAAAGATATGCTAAATGGGTTTTCGATAAAATCTATGCGAACCCGGATAGTTTACCATATGTCAGAGCAGCAAAAGAAAGGATAAGTAGAGGATTACAATTTACTCCCGGTATGAAAGTTGGATATATTATCACTAATTCTAAGTCAAGTCCGATGGAGGTAAAGGCTTGGTTAGTCGATGAAATAGGAGGAGAACCTCCTAAACCAGACCCTCAATACTACGTTAATAGATTAGCAAAATCACTTGGAAGAATTACTTCTGCTTTGAATTTTGATGAGTCTAAACTGAAAGATTATGCCAAGAATCCTTCCACACAGAAGTCATTATTTGACTTTTAGTCGTTATTACGGGAAGCCGTAGGATTGATGAGATATCGATACTACGGTCCTTATGATGACGCGCCTCCGTGGACTTGCATTTTTGTTGGTTTTATTGATGATTAGTACCCCCCTAGCTGGTTGTTTAGACTCTTTTAGTGGCAATAATGCCCCTACCTCGACCTTTTCAATGACTCCAGATTCTAACGTTAGATCAGGTGATGAGATAACATTCAATGCTGCGGGTTCGTCAGATCCAGATGGTGACTCACTAACATTTACTTGGAATTTTGGTGATGGAAATACTGGTTCTGGATTAACCACAACTCATTCCTATGTTCAAGATGGAGAATATACTGTAAGATTAACTGTCAGTGATGGTTCATTAGAAACTACAACAAAAAAGACATTGAATATTATTGATCCCTCTGCTAGAGAACCACAAGCTAAGATTACAGATGATAAGGATGACGATTGCGAAGGAGAATCAGCACCAGCAGGAAGTTTTGTTTTAGTCTGGGTTTGTGAAGAGGATAAAGAAATTAGTGATAGAGAAGTTGAGTTTACTACCAAAATCAATTTGGACGCTACAGATTCTTGGGCAGGTTGCGATCCTGATGATTCTGATTGCTATGCAGAAGAATACATTGTTGAATGGAATTGGGATTTAGATACAAGTTATGATTCAGATAATGATGGTAACTCCGAGAATGATATTGACGCTACTGGCGAATCAATCGAATGGGAAACTCTTCCTTCTACAGGTGATGCAATTACAGCAGGCGCTTGGGAAGTTCGTTTGACAGTAGTTGATAATAATGGATTAACATCATCTGACGATGCTAAGGTATATGTCAGTTATCGTGGTGTTTGGTCTGATTTTGAGATAGATCGTCGTTTGGGTAATGACCCAATCATTATGTCATGGGAATATCCTATAACATATGATTCAGAGACAACTGATAAGATTCGTTATCTGAGAGTTAAATTGATCTATCCTAAAGAAGATGATGGTGCTGGTGGAATAACTGTAGATTCTGAAAATATACTTGATATCTATGTTTACAATTCAACTGATGATGAAGTAACTAATACATCTGCTATTGGTCCAGATAACAGAGATTCTGGTGATTGTGATTCAGATGATCATTGTGTATGGATGGTAATCAGTGGTTCTACAGTTAGGGGTAAATTACCCGGTCAATGGACTGCAGATATACAAAATGAGAAAACTCACAACACAGAGATAAAACATTTCATTATTGAACTGGAATATCGATGAACTGCGGCGCTGTTTGTACTGTTTTTAGAACAGAACAATATATTCATTGTGATGAATGGATTCAAATATACCTCTACGGTCGGCGGGCTACTTAGAGGTGTATCATATGGGTTCACAATGGGAAGATAAAAGCAAACCGCACTTGAATATTGTATTCGTTGGTCACGTTGACCACGGAAAATCGACAACAGTTGGAAGACTACTATTAGATAGTGGTCATATCGAACAACACGTTATCGATAAGAATGAAAAACTTGCATCAGAGCAAGGTAAGGCTGGTTTCGGTCTTGCTTATGTTATGGATGGTTTGAAGGAAGAGCGTGAGCGTGGAATTACTATCGACGTTGCTCATAAAGAGTTCTACACTCCAAATTATTACTTCACTGTAATTGATGCACCTGGTCACCGTGATTTCGTAAAGAACATGATCACCGGTACAAGTCAAGCAGATGCAGCAGTTCTTTGTGTTGCAGCTAACGACGGTGTTAACGCACAAACTAAGGAACACGCTTTCTTAGCACGTGTTTTGGGTGTAAAACAATTAATTGTCAATATCAACAAGATGGATATTAGTGGTGTTGATTACTCAGAAGATAAGTTCAACTCAGTTAAGACTGAAGTTTCAAATCTATTGAAGATGGCTGGATTTAACCCAGCTGATGTTCCAATGATTGCAGGTTCATCTTTCTATGGAGAGAACATCTACAACAAGAGCGAGAATATGGGATGGTACAAGGGACCTACTCTATTCGAAGCAATTGATAAGATTCAGATGCCTCCTAAACCAACAGACCGTCCACTAAGACTTCCTATTCAGGACGTTTACAAAATCAGTGGTATTGGAACTGTTCCAGTAGGAAAGATCGAGACTGGTGTTCTAAACTCAGGTAAGACTGTTGTTTTCAACCCAAGTCAGAAATCTGCTGAAGTTAAGTCAATCGAGATGCACCACACAGTCCACGCTAAGGCTGAGCCTGGTGACAACGTTGGATTCAACGTACGTGGCCTAGCTGCAACAGATATCCGCCGTGGAGACGTTGCTGGTTACCCAGAGAGCGCACCTAACTTCGTACGTCACGACGAAACATTCGTTGGACAGATTCAATTAATGGATATTCCAAAGGCTATCGGTACAGGATATACACCAGTATTCCATTGCCACACCAGCCAAGTAGCTGTTCGATTCGTTGAACTTCTTGAAAACTCCAAGACCAAGGAAGCAAACCCTCCGTTCCTAAAGACAGGAGATGCAGCATTAATCCGTTTCGGACCTACCAAGCCAATGGCAATCGAACAGATGGATGCATTCCCTGAACTTGCAAGATTCGCTATCCGTGACATGGGTAAGACCGTGGCTGCTGGCGTTTGCATGAAGATCGAGAAGAAAGCTTAGATTTGTGGAAAGATTGGTGAGTGAATTAAATGCCAGTCGTCACTACTATCAAGTTAACCGGTGATAATCACAAAGATGTAGACATGGTATGTGCTACAATTAAGGCAATTTCAGATAAATCTGGTGTTGCACTTCGTGGACCTATACCTCTACCTACTAAGAAATTAGTAGTCCCTTGCAGAAAAGCTCCTGATGGAGAAGGTGCAGAGACTTGGGATCACTGGGAAATGCGTTTCCACAAGCGTCTTCTTGAACTTGTAACTAACAGTTCAAAGGATGAGAAGGCATTGAAAGCAATAATGATGATTGAATATCCAGATTCAGTCACTATCGAGCTTTCACTAAGAAACCTTGGATAAGATTTTTGATCTTGATTATATTTTTCCAATTGAAATTAGCGGAAGCATTTCTAAAGAGCGGCTTCATCTTTAGCTAGACTACCCATTGGGTCCCAAGCAGGTAACACTACTGGAGTAGTGCTGAGTCCTTTCTTCATCTTCTCTGTAAGATAATTAGTAGGTGCTGCAATTTCAAACATATGTTCATCATACCATGAATCATTCATTGTATAGAATCCTTCTTCACCACTCTTTTTAGCACCCCATGAATTCTCAACTCTCCATCTTCTTGGAACTCCATCAACCACATCAACTCCTGTGAATAACATTGCATGTGTCATCATAGTCTGGCTATACCTTAGACGATTTGCCTTATCCATACCGAATTCTGTACCATATAGCTCTGCAAAGTCAAATAATTTAGCGTCCCATAGTCCTCTTTCTCTATGCATCTGTTTACCTACATCACATCCCATCCAAACTGGTAAGCCATCTTCCAACAGTTTCTGAGTTACATTCTTCATTTCTTGACTTGGTACATTTAGGTAGACTACTGGAGGGCCTCCAGCAACATTCTGTAGATAGTCTACAGTGTAAGTTTGGTAGTATTCATTCCTTGGGTCGTTAACAATACAAACATAATCTTCCCAGTCCATTTCCACATACTCTTTGGCAAACTCTTGAGGGGTCATACTTCCCTTTCTATGGAATTCTCCATCTTTATCTTCCCATTGCCAATCAAACTCTTCCGGAGGAGTTCCTAAATGGATACATAGAATCTTCCAGATATCTTCCACTCTCTTATCTTTGTGAGCTCTGGCATCTTCTACAGATCCACCATTATCTAATATTTCTCGTAGTTCACTCGCTCCACTTCTTAGAATATCTTTCAATATAGCATTCATCCATCGGGTACTAGATGAAGAAATACTCTCAGGATAAGCGGTTTTTGGAACTAATCCATGTTTTCTGATTAAGTTCATTGCCATATTCCATTGTCCACCATCTCCAATAGGATCACCTAGTAAGAAACCAATCGTTCTATCGTCTAATGGTCTATCTGCAGTATCGATAACCGCTTCAAAGAAATGATTACTTCTCTCAAATTTATCCCAAAAGTGAATATGTGACTGACTGAATTCGAAGTTTTTTACATTAAGTTTCTTCATTGTTCCAGGCCTGAAAAGATTTAATGTTGCGAATAACCAACATCTTCCACTACTTTTCTGATTCGTTACTTTCCAATCATCTAATTTTATTGAAAAAGATGAATCAATTGCTTGTACTAGATCTCTGTTTAATGCTACATCAATTAGATTTCCATTAGTAACTGCATTTTGTGCAACCTTTGCTGCAGGATCATTAGCAAAGTTTTTCCTGAATTTTTTTAGTTGTTTATCTGTGACTGATTCTCCCATTGGCTCACCTTCGGTAGACTGTATCGGATAATGACGCCTCTAAGTCATTACTTTTCATATCTCAGCAGATTCGGCGAAACCAGCAGCAATTAATGTGTCCGCCATTAGGGAAGAAAAGTTTGCAACTTCGCCCGCAGTAAGTTGAATTTCTGTCCCATCTTCATCTATGATTGGGTCTACAAGGTCTTGTAACATCCTAATTCTTTTCATATCGGAAAGATTACCAATAGGGTTGGGCGATTCTATAGAAGTTGCAGACATTGCCCCAGTGGCTCTTTCTGGGAATTCATCCATCTGTCTTATTCTATCTTCCTCGTCTAATTCAGGTTCATTCCACATTTCTTGCGGTGGAGAAGGTGTAGAGATTTTTTGTTCTGACTCATCTTCTTCTGAATCATTAAATTCGGTTAATGCCGCATTCCCTCCAAGACTAGATTTATTGATAGTTTCAGGTTTCCCTCCGTGAAGCATACCATCCCAAGAAACATCCTTCTTGTATTTCTCTACTAATCTTTCAACACCTGTGTAATAAATTCTTTCTGAAGGATCGTGTCTTTGCCAATTTAATGGTGGTACTGCATTCTCGTTTTGCCTTCTGTTAGGAGTTTTTATCAGATTACTCAATATAGCATGTTGAGCAAATGCATTCATTCTCAATCTTGTCAAATCCGACACAGAAGTTCTAGCAACACCCAGTCTACGAGATTGAAGTTGAGTTTTAGCATTCATTCCTTCGTTCCTTATGGTCTCAGCCAACTCATTTTCTAAATTAGTTAATAGTTGACGAATTGAAGGCCAAAAATTTGGAATTGTAATTTCTTTGGGTACATTTGGACTAGATTTTTGCTGTCTTGTTAATTCAAAAAGTGCCTTTTCTACAACAATTAGTTGTTGCTTTGTCAATCTTGATGAAGCGACTTCGTCAATCATGTGAGCAACCTGAGTTACGGCAGACAGAGGAAGGCCATGAATGATTCCTTTGTTTATCTTCTTTCTAGCCTCTTCATCCGTTGAACTCAATAAGAAAAAACCTCTCCGAGGCTCGCAGGTGTACCCGAGTGGTCAAAGGGGTCGGGCTCAAGTTCCGATGCGTAGAGCTTCGCAGGTTCGAATCCTGCCTCCTGCACCATCTCTAACTTCTGGACTTTATGAATTGCTCTAAGAATTCTATTGTACCTAGAGTGCCTTTTGATTCAGTCAAATGATCTGCTGCTTCAGCTACTCCTTTGAATTCATTATTCACTGCAACTGCAAATCCACATAATTCAAACATTGGAATATCATTTGATGCATCACCAACTGCAATAACCTTCTTTGGATCAATACCTCTTTGTTCAAATGCAACCTTTAGACCGCTAGATTTGTCAAGTCCTTTTTCTGTAATATGGACTGCAAATCCAGTTGGAACAATTTGTAAATCAGGCCATCTGGAGGTCTTCAAAGCATCTCTCATTTTTTTATAATTCTCAGTATCTAGTAGACACCATTCAGTTTCTCTCCAGCGATTAGTTTCAATGCCTTTAGGATCTAATCCTTCTATTTGCGTAGCTAGCCATTCTGCAGCATCTTTAGCTCTTTTCCCATCAGCTAGGCATCTGATTGGAAACCCTGCTTTAGTATCCCAAACCATCCCTCCATTTTCTCCTATAACAAAGCCACTGATAGCCAATACTTGTTGTATCGGAGTGACATTAGGTAGAGTTCTTCCAGAAGCTAGAGAAACTGTAATTCCCATTTCTTCTATCTTTCTAATTAGTGGGATTAACTCAGGCTGAAATCCATCGAAATCGAGTAGAGTACCATCAATATCGAAGACAATCATCTCCCAATCATCGCCCTCCGGTAACTCACTCATATCCTCCCGTAATGGTTCTGTCTCATCATCTCATCGTTCATACTTTATCGAGTCATATTCAAGGATGATATACTACTCCCAGTGCTATGGAAGATGAGGAGTTTTTACTTCTTGATGATGATGGAGAGTCTGAATCATCCGTTCCAGAAAAAAAATCTACTACTGAAAAATTATCTAATACTGACTCTAAAGATATTATTTCCAGTATCTCAAAGACTGTTGAGAGAAGGTTCTCTAGAATTAAAGAGTCCAATGAATTGAAGAAAATTCTAGACGAAGGTAAAGAGAATCTTATGTCTTTTTCCAAAAGTGCTGTAAATATATTAGATACAGATTTAGTAATCGATGGTACTTATGAAATTGAATGGCAAATTGATGGTATGGACTGTGCAGATTGTGCAATGAAAGCCAGACGTGCAGTTAGTAGATTACCAGGTATCCATGAAGTAAATGTATCTGTTACTGAAGGAAATGTTAGATTCAATCTAGATATGGCGAAAGGTCGAGTTTCTCGTGTTAATTCAGTCATGGAAAGTTTAGGTCATAATCCAAAGATAAAATGGAAAGAGGTTTCAGGACTCACCCCTGGTCGAGCCGCTACTAATCTTGGAATTGATAGAAATACACTCAAACATGCGTTGCTTGATGTACCTGGTATTATCAATACCCGATTTGAAGAAGGAAAAATAGAACTTCAGATGATAGAATTCCATTCGGTGAAGTTACAAGAAATTTCTGATGAGAGAATATCTCAACTACTTGGTAAAGATTTGAAATTAGAAGATTCTATCAGTTTAAAGCTCAGGCCAGATCAGGTTCAACTACTTTCAGCAGTTTTCACAATCCCATTACTATTTGGAGTAATAGCAATTCA
>Ga0228615_1000015_pt1 | contig 105291 bp, 91 predicted proteins | sample 16DmetaG_FD_190530 | JGI IMG/M metagenome (GOLD analysis project Ga0228615, IMG submission 190530) | Seawater microbial communities from Monterey Bay, California, United States - 16D | ecosystem: Environmental > Aquatic > Marine > Coastal | place: USA: California | collected 2016-10-17
TGATTTGACATGTCGTCCGTGCTTTTGGGCGCCCATGAACGCAAACCCGGATAGTGAAAGACAAATGATGCCTAGAAGGCCACCAATCGTTTGACTGGACCAAACTTTTCCGTCCACTGATAAGTCATTGGTGGCAGTGCGATCGACTTCTCCGCTGCTCTCATTGAAGTACTGGACGATGATACAATACTGGCCAAAGTCGACAGAGAAATCAAATGTATATTCTTCACCTTCAATTAAATCACCCAAACTTTGGAATTGATATGCGTGGTTCGAACCAAGTTTAGCTTCCTCTGTATATGTTGCAAGTTGTTGTTGACAATCGTCGAGTTGGAGTACAAAGGCATTGATGCTCGTGTTGGACCATGTTGGTGGTTTTATTGCGGTCACGTCAAGACGAATCGATGCGTCAAAAAGATCTTCGCCAGGTAATGAAGGCCCCCAAACTGGGCCGATGTCCTTTTCAGCGGAATTGGTGAAATTGTCATAATCTGCACTAAATGGCATCGGAAATAATGCAAATGTGAACATCAAAACTGCGATACCAAGCCAAAGAAATACATTCCACCTTGATTTCTTAAGTGCTGTTTGACGCTGCTCAAGTGAGAGGATTTCAGCAACCTCTTCTTGGTCAGAATCGGCCAAGATTTCTTCGCTTTCACCCTCAACTTCTGCTTCGGACATGTTTACCCCGATTTCAAGCGAGCACTTGAAAGGCGCGGAGGAACAGCGTGAAGCATGGAGGGGCGCCCAAAGAATCTCGACAGGGAGAGTAATTCTGCTCCGGGCCTTCGTCTCGCCATTCTCTCAAGAGGCCCCCGACTTTACAGTACTCGAAGACTTGCAGAAGAAGCAAGGAAGAGAGGGATAGAGCCTTATGTTGCAGACCCCATGAAATTCTCGTTATTTGTTGCGGATGGAAGAATCGATATTCTACACAATGGACAACCGTTCAATTACGATGCTGTCATTCCACGTATTGGCCACTCAATCACAAAACACGGTGTTGCTGTTTTACGGCATCTTGAGCAACTCGGAATTTGGACTGCTAACACTGGAATGGGGATATTACAAAGTCGAGACAAACTTCATGCTTCACAAATCCTCGCCCGAAACCGTATCCCTGTGCCACGTACGACCTATGTCCGAGATATCATAGATGTTGAAACAGCGGTGGATTTTGTCGGAGGCTTGCCTGTCGTCATCAAAGTCACACAAGGAACCCAAGGACAAGGTGTATTCTTGAGGCACACCATTCGCGAAGCCCGAAATCTTGTCCAAGGTTTGTTGCTTACGGGCCGTGCTGTCTTAATCCAAGAGTATATTGCTGAATCCCACGGTAAAGACATTCGAGCTCTAGTGGTAGGCGACCGAGTTGTAGCAAGCATGCGCAGACGCGCTCGGGGTCGAGAATTCAGAAGCAATTACCACCTCAATGGTACTGTAGAAAAAGTCGACCTTTTGCCTGAATTTGAAGAGGCGGCTTGTCGAGCTGCTCGTGTTTTGGGGTTGCATGTAGCTGGAGTCGACTTGTTAGAGGCGAAGAATGGCCCGCTCGTTCTTGAAGTCAACTCATCACCGGGACTAGAGGGAATCGAAAAAGCAAGTGGCGTAAACGTCGCAGGCGAGATTATCGATTATGTGGCCTCTGAAACCGCATTTTCAGAAGTAGATTTGGACCAGTTGCTTAGAACAGTTCCCGGTTCTGGCGTACTTTCCTTACAGATTCGAAACCATCCCCAACTGGTTGGACAACCACTTGCCAGCCTGTTTAATACTGGTTCTGAGATACCTGTTTTTGCACTATCTCGAGACAATGAGTTGCTTTGGAACCCAAGTGATGAGCTTCAATTACGATACGAAGATGTGTTGATTTGCTATGGAGAACTTACTGAGTTGAGAAGTTCACTACGCCAGGCAATGCTTGATGTCCCACAAAAAGCCCTGTCCATTCCAGATCGGGAAGAATCTAATGCATGATTCGGCGTATCAAAGGCAGGTGATTTCTGCTTTATCTGTTCGTTAATTCGCGCGGTGGTTTGATATGGGAGTTCATTTTCATGTTATCTGCTCTACGGAGCACGGGATGCACACCTGCTTAGGCGGGAGGCGGTGAACGCCAATGAATACGCGGAGAAGAGAGGAGCGAACTCGCAAGGCCTTGAGGCCGAGCCAAATGCGATTGAGTGAAGCCTCTGTTACTCTCCCGCCGCGCCTTGCCCATATGCAAAATCTACCCTGGTTTGACTGTTACATGCAAATCCTAAAGTCTGAAAATAAGTCAAGCAATACGCAAAAGTCCTATGCCAGTGGTCTTCGAGCATTGATTGAGACAACACTGCCTGGAGAGTCTGTACTCAGTGAAACAGATTATCATCGCTTAAGCGTATACGAACTGGCCGAAAGAATGGAGCCTCTTAATGGTCGAATAGACCGATGGACTCACAGCCTATCTGACCTTCGCCCAACAACTTACAACGCTCGGCTAGCAGCAGCAAGACACCTTCTCAAATGGCTCGGGCATCGCTGGCCTGACCACATTGTTCGTGCGCGTTCAGGAAAGAGATTACCAAGAACTCTCAACAGAAGAGAGATGACCATGGTATTGGAAGCCGCAGCAGTAAGCGAAGATCCCGTTGCGTCAATTATTGTTACAATGATGCTTGATACTGGGTTACGAGTAAGTGAAGTATGTAACCTTGACAGTAGTGATATCGATTTTGAAGATGGGTCTGCACGCGTCTATGGAGGCAAAGGTGACAAAGACCGTCTCGTGCTTTTCACAAAGCGAACATTGGAAAGAATCCATGCATGGATTCCAATCCGTGAGTCCCGAGTTAAAGGCGACGATTTTGCTTTCCTTCTCAATTCAGCAGGAAGACGGTTGCAGCCCCGGGGAGTTCAACGACTCATGGATAGGTTGGCAATTGAAGCCGGTCTACCTAAAGGTAAGTTGACCCCACATGTTCTCAGGCATAATTTTGCTACCGGACTTCTTGAAAGAGGAGCCGATTTAGTGACTATACAACGTCTTCTTGGACATTCCAGTATCGCCACAACTCGCGTTTACCTTGAGATATCAGACCAAACACTTCGTGAAGTCTATCATCGTGCACAAGCAACTAGAGAGAAACTGGAAGAGGCGGCACATGCCACAGAAGGTACATCAGATGAATTGGTTGAAACAACGCCGTCTACCAGTTCGCTGGGAATCAAATAGTTCACTTGCTCTTCTGTTGGCGCTTCTTTACCGACGGAGGGCCGGTCCACTCTCGATGCGGTTTGATTTCTTGGCCACTATGCCCTTCGATGGGGCAATATTTACCTGAGCGGCATCGAGAACAATTTCCTTTTGACGGCCTTTCAACAGTTTTGCGCAAACGTCCGTACTTTCGCCGAGGCATGGAGTATTGTGAACCACGACGGTTTTCAATGGTAGCGGACAATCGAGGGAAATTACTTCTTCTTGTTGAACCAAGGCATATCCATCACGCTGCGAGGTACCCGCAGAGTTGAGCCCTTTCGGCCATCATCTGATTTTGATGCTTTGACGGTCTTCTTACCACCCGTTTTGGAGGCTGCCTTTTCGACAACTTTTTTTGCCGCATCTTTAGTTTTAGAACTCGCTTTCTTAGCAGAAGATTTCGTTTTTGATGCCGTAGATTTTGCAACGGACTTGGCTTTCTCAGTAGCCTTAGAAGCCATCTTCTTCGATTTGGAAGCGGTTGACTTCGCCGCAGATTTTGCTTTCGAAGAGGTTTTCTTTGCAACTCCAGCAGCCTTATCGGCAGCCTTGGCAGCCACTGTAACCTTCTTTGCTACTGCTGCACTTAATCCGGCATCTTGCAATTTTTTTGAACTTGCTGAAGCCACTTTAGAGACAGTATCGATCTTCGCTGAAATTAATTTTTTAGCAGTCGCAGCACCAATACCAGGTAGTGCAGTTAACGCTCCGATTTTTGAATTCCCCTTCTCCGCCATTGGCTCACCGGTTAACCCATGACATGCCCGATTCATCAATACTTCTCTCCTCATGAAAGGGTTGGAGCGTTGGATTGATGATGTTTGAACCGTCGCGACAAACATGGGCAACTATGCGACTGACCGTCATTCGGTTATTGTCTATGCTCAAGTTAGCAAAGCAAAGGCAGATCATCGTGTTCAAAATGAAACGGCCCTATTGAGGCCTAAATCATTCAATTTACCGAGTAAGGTCGTATATCTCGGTGATGTTGCCACGCACATTTTAGCCCACCTTGAACATCCAGAGACTCCTATCTTTTCGCAACCGCCCAAATTCAATGAGCAGAGATGGGCGTTTGAAACTCGAAGTGGTGAGTTGGAAGTACGAGTATCTTCAGAACCGTATTGGGGGCTGGGTTTGTTTAATTCTGGCTACATTAACACAATCCAGCTCTACGGCTCGTCGAAGTCTTGTTCTCGGTTATTGTACGATTTGGTAGCCTCGCTCTCACAACGCCCTTGGGAAATGGCACATCCACGTGCTGCAATGAGGTTTTTTGCAAGTAGGTCCGATATTGTAACAAACAAATCCAATGAATTGGAATGGAAAAAAGCACTTGAAATGGCTGATGCTGTCTTCCAGGAACAGTTATTCGCACTGGAGGAACAGGGTGAAAAAGTCGAAAAAAGATGCAAAGGGGCAAAAAATTCAGACATCTGGACTCGTGAACACGCAGTGATTTCTATTGAGGCTGCGCACTACGATCTAGGTGTTGCACGGGGCGCATTGGCCGATGGTAATGCTCCTGGTTTTGAACGCGCTATGGCTCGTGCTGAAGCATATTTCATTGAAGCTGATCCCAGCCAAGCTGAACCTCGAACTGAAAATATCGACGGCAACAATCCACAAGGCCATACACTGTCATACGACGCCGAAGATGACGAGGTTACGTTCGTGGATCTTACCTTCAGGAGCGAAGAAGAATAGATTGCTTCGCCGCGTCGCGTTGATAAAGGGGTGGCAACTCGCAGAGGTTGTTTCACATGGCTTCAAAGAAGAAATCCGACGGAAGCGGTATTCAACAGGCTGCAGGTCTTATTCGATATTTTGACGAAGAATCTGAGGATGCTTGGAAAATCACTCCTTTCCAAGTTTATGCGGCATGTATTGGAATTGGAACATTCTTCTACCTTGTCAATCAAGGCGTCATCTCTTGGATTATGGGCTTGTTCTGAATCCAAACTACATTGGTTGTATCATTACAATCCTGTTCTCTTTTTGTGCCATACACTGAGCCACTTGCATAGCAGTGCGCATATCAGTCGTTCCACCAATCACTTTTTGCTGCCCTTCTTCATGAAGAATAAGTTTGTGAGTTAGATTATACAATACGCCTTGCTCAATTCGCTCAAATACCCAATGTTCATTTTCAATTCGGACCATTGCCGGGACTTCAACCTGTGGCCCCATCTCAGAACCAGTAATTTGAGTTCGAGTCTTCAAACCTTGAAGATCGCGGACCGGACTCCAGTTTCGGCGGCGTACCGGTGCATGTATTCTCCTGTTTTTGGCTACGCCTTCTCTAAATGCTCTACTCATGAGGGTCCCATCCCTTGAAATCACTCGACTTCAAACAGCAGTGAACCTGTTCTGCTAATAAGAAGCGCGACTCATACCTACCTTATTTTGCCGTTTTGACAAGTACGACTCAACACGCGTACTGTGTTCCAAATTTCAGTACAATGATGCATCGGTGACTTCATGAGATATCGTTGATTGGCCAATACGGAGACGGAAATATGAGCGAAGTTCCAGACGGCCAATATTACACCAAAGAACACGAATGGATTCGAGTAGAAGGTGATGAGGTCATCATTGGAATTACCGATCACGCCCAAAACGCATTAACGGACATCGTTTACATCGAACTTCCTGCTGGCGGAGAATCCCTCGAAGACATGGATGAATTTGCTATTGTTGAATCTGTTAAATCGGCATCTCCTATTTTTGCGCCTCTGGCTGGTGAAATTACCGCAGTCAATGAAACACTTGAAGACGAACCCGAATTGATGAATACCGACCCCTATGGTGCTGGATGGATTATTCGAATGAAACTTGAGAATCCAAATTCGGTATCAACACTCATGAGTGCTGCTGATTACAAAGCAGAAATTGGCGAGTGAATGGTGTGACTGAAAACACTTGGAGCCTCTATGTTGATGGCTCCTGCCTCGGAAATCAAAATGTTGATTCCGAAACTCCAGCAGCATGGGCAGTTGTTGTTGTAACCGGAGATAACGGCCTAGGAAAGGGCTCGGGAGAACTTCATGAAGAATTTGCAGACCGTGTAATCACAGACGGAAAAGATGACGGGTATATCGGAGCCCAAATCGGCTCCAACAATACCGCTGAACTATCTGGTTTTGCTGCTGCTTTGCGCTGGTTGCTAATAGAAGGCGGAGACGAAGCCGCTGTCATACGTGCGGACTCCCAGTATGCAGGAAATCTTGCATGTGGTGCTTGGAAAGCAAAAACAAATCGGGAACTTGTAGCACATGTTCAATCTCTTTGGGACACAGTACAAGAACTGAGACCGTTGTCTTGGGAACATGTTCGGGCCCATCGGGGGCACAGATGGAACGAACGAGCGGACCATCTTGCACTTCGTAAAGCACAGGGTGAGACTCCAATACCTCTCACATTTTGGAAACCAGGGCAGCGTTAGAGCTCATCCAGCCGTTTCTCTAACCATGCTCTCATTGCGGGCGCTAGATCTCTGCGCCTTAAGGCATGATCAACTTGAGCCTGTAACCAAGGAAGTGGTTTTCCAGAATCATACCACTGGTAACCCTTCAACTCGACTCCAAGAAGGCCGTCGTTGTTCATCCAGTGTTGTTGAAGTACAATAGATTGCAATTCACCATGAGATTGGACATCGTATTTTTCTAACAACTTCTTGGCGTCGGAGGTAAACAAATATCTACCGCACATCACTAAATTCGAGGGGGCATCCTCAACCTTAGGTTTCTCACAGATTTCTTGAATGCGGTCGCCATCCATACGAACAACTCCATAATTTGACACCTCAGAGGGCGACACGGCGAGCAAACCAACACAAGGTAAACCGTTTTTCTCATAATTTTCAACCAACTTCTTACTTGCATTTGAAGGGACAAAATCATGTGTCGGGGTATGTGAATCAAGAAGAATATTATCGCCAAGTAGGACTAGAAATGGCCCAGATACATCACTCAAAGCAGATTCAATAGCATTGCCAAGTCCAAGTGGTTGGTGTTGAATATGAACCTTAACTTCGATATCCGAAAAGGGAGAAAGGAGCATTTGGTCCAAATCCGGTCGGCGTTCATGAAGCCAAGAGTGATCTTTCAGCAACGCAGTCATATCCTTGCGTGGAGAAGAGATGATGTGTAGGCATTCTGCTCCAGCTGCTACCGCTTCGCGGGCTAAATGGATGAGAGCAGGAATATCGATAAGCGGGAGTGCTTCCTTTGGAACTGATGCACTTGTCGGCAACATTCGTGTGCCAAGTCCGCCAGCCACAAGTAAAGCGTCTCGGACTGCCGCCATATCACCCGCTGTATGGCGTAGGCTTTCAAGCGTAGCCCTTCTGCATCGGTATATGGGCGGAACTGTCGAGTGGAGATGGTTTGCTGTCAGTGGCCTCCTCCTAGTAGCCCAATCTTTTGTTGATATCACTCCAGAAGGCCCGTGGGATTCTAGATCTTTTTCAAGGGGCCTGATTGGTTTAGTCGGCCTAACTTGTATGTATCTGGGGTGGTTCAGATGGGCATTCAATCGCAAAGGTGTGGCCCCTACAATCGACCTATGGGCTGCTCCAGAAAAAACCTGGAAGACCGTTGTTGCAGTCGGATTTGGGTTTCTTTTGGCAGTTCAGTTGCTCGTTTGGTTTGAATTAAACGGGTTGGTTCCTGAGCCAACGGCCATGATTCTTACCTTGTTGGGTCTCATGACTGTTCTCAATGGAGTATATGTTGGTCTTTTGACCGTAGGCCCACTTGCTCAATCAAGTGAAGAAGAGTGATTTAATCGTCAATAAATCCAAGTTGCTGGTCAAGAATTTCGTAAGCTTCGCTCACTGGTGGTAATTCACCCGAATCGTCCATATCGCTGTGAAGTGGAGGAGGGGTTTTTTCTGCCTGAGGTTGTGGTCCATCGCCCGCTAACCATGCTTGCCAAAGGTGATTACGTTCCGGACGTCGAAGGGCAAGTGGCCCCCATAAGCCCTCTAAATCACACCCTTGTTTCTTGAAATCTTGAATTCGTGCAGCGAAATGGTCGGGAGAGACCTCCTCCATTCTCATCAACAACTCTCGCATCCGAGTACGTACGACCTCATCGCCGTCTTGCCATAGAAGAGGAAGAAGGCCACGTTCATCACCTGGATACTGTTCGATATAATCTCGTAAAAAAGGTACAAGATTTCTCCGAACGATAGCGAGTGGGTGCTGTGAAAGTTCAGCCATAGTGTCGGCCCAAAGTGTAGAATCTAAAAATCGCAAATCTCCGACTGTTGAGCTTGCAGCAGCCAATACGCCTTCATCTTCATCTTCAAGCATATCATTGAGAAAAGGAACTGCATCCCATTCAAGGCGCCGGAACATTCGAGTAAGTACGTCGGCCATTCCTCTTCGGAGAAGAACCTCACTTCGCTTGTGAAGACGTTGTGCCAGTTGGAGGCCCACATCTCGGTCAAACTCAATTGCTTTTGCAAGACAAAGGACCACTCGTGCTGCAACCTCAGCCTCTGTATCTGATGCTCGACGGAGCAAGACTGCTGGCAAATCGAGTGGGGAAACCAAATTTGGTCGTTGAAGTAAAAGGCGAACCCATTCCATCAACAAGAGGCGGCGTTCGACTGTGTCGTTTTCCAATCGTTCAATGAGCCATTTAGCAGCATTGACTCCGGCTTCATGAGTTTTTACCCCTGTATTTCGAGGAATCACTGCGTGTGGATTCCATTCAAGTTGATGAGGACCTGTATCCGGTTGCGTATGCCAAGTACCGGGGCGTTCGGCCAAAGCAATCGACTCTACCAGATGATACCCTTGATGAACAGGCTGACCATGGGGTACTGTTGAGAGGCCGTTGATAAGGGCCACAGCGAGCCACCATCGGTCGGTATTAGGGGCGGTCTGATCAAACGCTTGAGAAAGCCAATCGGTCGCCACGTTAAACAACAAACGTTCAGCAACTTTGTCTACGCGACGGTGTAGCCATTTTTGATGAACTTCAAATGGATCATCGCTCAGATTCATACGATGCGGAACAATAAGGTCGACGACAGTATTGAGGTTCGATTCGAACATGGCTCGATCCATTTGGAGAATACCATGTGCCTGTTCAATTAGTTTCGATGGCGAAATCGGTTGAATTGGGGGGAAGTCGGGGTCAGTCATTGGCGGCTGAGGTAATGGCCAGGCTGAAGTGCCTCTTTCCATTGCTTCAACAAGCCCCGTAGCAACCGCTTCGAAAACGCGGTCTGACAACTTTGAACGCTCTCTCCCCATAGCGAAACCTCAAGGATTCAAATGGTGGAATCAAATATCGAGTTCGATATTGAGGTTCTGAATCAATTCCTTGTAGCGGTTTCGGATTGTGACCTCAGTGACGCCAGCAACTTCGGCAACCTCGCGTTGAGTTCTGCGCTTTCCACACAAAACCGAAGCGATGTAGATAATCGATGCTGCAATTCCTGTCGGTCCACGACCACTGGTCAATTCTTTCTCTTGAGCGGCCTTGATAAGTTCGTATGCCTTTGCTTCAACCTCTGCATCGAGTCCGAGTCCTGAGCAGAATCGAGAAATGTAATCTTCAGGCCCGGTTGGCATTATCTTCATCTTCAATTCTCGGACCATGAAGCGGTAAGTTCTACCGATTTCTTTACGCCCGGTTCTTGAGGCTTGACCAATTTCATCGAGTGTTCGAGGAACGCCACACTGGCGGCAAGCTGCATAAAGGGACGCTGCTGCAACGCCTTCGATAGAACGGCCTCGAATCAAACGCTTGTCGACCGCTTTCTTGTAGTTTACAGCGGCAGCTTCACGAACGGACTTTGGTAGTTCAAGGCGGCTTGCCATACGGTCAAGTTCGGCAAGTGCCATGGCGAGGTTTCGCTCGGTGGCGTTCGAAACACGGCTTCTCTTTTGCCACTTTCTCATTCTGTAAAACTGTGAACGGTAACGGGAATTGATGGTTTTACCAGAGTAATCTTTGTTCTGCCAATCGATATCTGTGGACAAACCTTTGTCGTGCAGCATAACGGTCATTGGAGCACCGGTACGGGCTCTTTGATCACCTTGTTCAGGAGAAAACACACGCCATTCAGCACCTTGGTCGATGACATTGTCTTCTAAAACCAATCCACAGTCATCACAGATGACTTCACCGCGAGTTTCGTCACGGGTTAAATTTCGACTTGCGCAGTCGCTGCATTTTACGATATCTTCTACTTGCTGTTCGTCCATTTTTATTCCTCATTTCGCACCCTTGCCGAGCCTCAGCGCTCAACTCTTTAGGGAACCTTATTATACTCCGACAAGTAACCCTATTTAAACATAAGCGGTTATAGGCTTAAACTTATACATGCCAAATTGACTGATTTTGAATGGTTTCCCGACATCTGTATCAAAATTTATTCCCGAACCGGTTATGAACACTGAGCACTTGAAACGATTCGGTGGGGAACATGCGAGAACACTGGCCGCCGGCAAAAATCGCACTTAACCCTAAAAAAAGAGTCCTTTTCCTTACAAAAGACCTCGAACTCATCAAGAAACAACTCTACGATGGACTGAACCTAAAAATGGAGAATCTCTCAGTTGAAGACTTGCTCGACGACATCAATACAGATGTTATGACTCCAGCATGGGTTTGCTTTGACCACGACCCAGAAGAGATTTCTAAGAATGCTTATGCAGGATTGATGCATAACGGCATGCGAGTTTTCAATGAAAACGCACTCAAAAATGGTGGCTTTGAAGTCATCGTTTCTGGTCAAAGAAAAGGTACTGGCTCATCAAGGGAGACTGCAGCACAATGCGAGCGTTGGGCTGGGATTAACATTGTTATCGCAGCGTCGTTCGCCCCGATTCACGAAAGAAACAACATCAATCTTGGCCAACTAATGGGAGATTATACAATGTTGGAACGACTTCAGCGAGGAGAAGAAATCGAACTTTCTGAATTCACTTCACAATATGATGAAGTGACTCAAATAATTCTAGAGAAAGGTGGACTGTTTCCCTTTGCAAAAGCACTCAAAAGGAAGGAAATCGAGTTACCTCCAATCCAAACACCTGTACGGCCAATGACGATGGCTGAGAAAATCATTGCTCGAAACTTAGTGGGGCAGGAGGAAGGGCAATGCGTCAAACCAGACGATCCAGTCATTGCCCAAGTCCAAGGAGGCTATTCCCACGAATTTACCACTGCGCAAGTTCATACATTCCTCCAACAAGAATACGGTGTTGATTATTCACTTCCAAACCCAAGTAAATTTGCTGTTTTTGAAGACCACCTGCTCTATGCCCACCACAATCCTAAATTTGTTCCTTTCATGCACAAAGTTCAGACATTACGAGACTTGCAAATCGCCTTCCAGCGTCATGCTTCCGTTCGCGACTACTCTGCCAAGGATGGAGTGTCACCCGGAATATGCCATCAAGTGGCTCGAGAAGAATTTATTGAGATTGGGGACTTCATTCAGGCAACAGACTCTCACACCTGCATGGGTGGTGCATCAAATGCCCTTACATGGGGTGTTGGAGCTACTGAATATGCAAATCTCATCAGCGCCGGTTTCACGTTTGTTAAAGTTCCAGAATCCATCCGGTTCGAATTGATTGGTCATCTTGAACCCGGTTGTACTGCAAAGGACGTCATACTCTATATCTTGGCCGACCACGCTCGGGAAGAATTAACCCTCAACCGGAGCATGGAATTTGGCGGCCCAGGACTTGCTAGTCTGTCCGTTGATGAGAGGGCTACACTTTGCAACATGGCGACCGAATGCTCCGGCAGAACCGGTATTTGTGACTCGGACGACCTCCTTCTAGACTGGATGCTGAAATCTCAACCTCACCTGGATAGAACTGAGCAGAGTAATCGAGCAGTTCAAGCGGATTCAGATGCACATTATGATGGTGGCATCCACGTCATCAATATGTCCGAAATCCAGCCAATGGTTGCTCACCCTGGCGACCCGAATAAAGGCATACCAAGCGACCCAACAAACGGTGCTGATGTGGCGGATATTGGGCAAGTTCGTATTGACATCGCATACGGTGGCTCTTGTACCGCAGGTAAAGCCGATGATGTGGCCTACTACGCGCAGGTTTGCATGGCCGCAGAAGATGCTGGACTTCGGGTAAAAGAAGGCGTAGATTTCTACATCCAATACGGATCTGGGATTGTCAAAGATTTAGCAGTTCGCAAAGGGTGGCATGATTTGTTCGGGCGAGTGGGTGTGAAGCTTATTGACCCAGGCTGTGGGGCTTGTATCGGCGCTGGACCTGGAGTTTCAATAACGCCAGAACAAGTTACTGTCTCGGCAATAAACAGAAATTTCCAAGGGCGCTCTGGGCCTGGTAAATTGTACCTAGCTAGCCCCCTAACCGTTGCCGCTTCTGCATTCGAAGGCGTAATTACCTCGTGGCAAAAGGACTTATTTGCTTGATGAGGGTTTTATCCAAGTCAGGAAACCGTTCTCTTCGATGCACCATCGTCTTAGACATTAAGAACCGTCGATAGGCAAGGCTGCCTACCACATAGGCCCGACGTCATTCGGACGGAGGAGAACCTGCTTGGAGGAAGTCGTATGGCTGGCATCGCACAAAAACTCGCATCAAATCAAAAACAGGTTGCTATTTCAGAATTTTTCGAGAAAAATAAACATTTTTTAGGATTTGATTCTCTCGCTCGTTCGTTGATTACTGCCGTCAAAGAGGCTGTTGATAACGCACTCGATGCTTGTGAAGAAGCTCGAATCCTTCCAACTATTCGCATCCAAATTACAAAACTCGATACAAAAAAGGACATCATTCGCTTAGTTGTGGAAGACAATGGCCCTGGAATTCCCCAGAAGAGTATTGAGAAGGTGTTTGGACAGCTACTGTTCGGCTCACGATTTCATGCTATTCGCCAGTCGCGAGGACAGCAGGGTATCGGAATCACCGGCGTAGTCATGTACTGTCAACTGACAACAGGTAGAACAACGCATGTTCGCTCTAAAATTGCCACTGAACCTACTGCAGCAGTCGTTGATATTGGCCTTGACACTCGTAAAAACAAAGCAACTAAGGCGAATGCTGGCCGTGAAATTTGGTATCAAGAAGATGGTTCTTCGAAAGACCACGGTACGGAAGTTACGGCAGAAATGAAAGCCAAATACCAAAAAGGGCGACAAAGTGTATGGCAATATCTACGAATGACAAGCATCGTAAATCCTCATGCTGAAATTATCTTTATTGACCCAGAGGGTGAGACACATCATTGGACCCGAGTCACTGAGCGTCTACCGACAAAAGTCGAGAGTATCAAGCCGCACCCACACGGCATCGAACTTGGACAATTACAACGAATGGTTTCTGAATCAAAAGACCTCAACTTGAATCACTTCCTTCTCAACAATTTTTCCGGAGTCACCAATCGTGCTCGAAAAGAAATTTGTAAAGCAGCAGAGATCGAAGGTACTCGTAAAATGAAGACGATTAAGGGCGATGATATTCGACATCTGCTCGAAGCCTTTCAGGGGGAACGGTTATGCGATGGGAAGCCGGCTAAGCTGCTCAAACCTCCGACAAATTGTCTTTCTCCTATCGAAGAAATGTTAATCAAAAAGGGACTGTCAAAAACAATCGATTCAAGATTTGTATCCACACTTACTCGTGTTCCGAGCGTCACACAAGGGAACCCGTTTCAAGTTGAAGTTGGATTAATCTTCGGAGGGTCAATGCCGGGCGACAAACCCGTCGAAGTGTTGAGGTTTGCCAATCGCGTTCCGCTCATGTACCAACAAGGAGGTTGCTTACTAACAAAGGCAATTGAAAGTGTAGATTGGCGTCAATACGGCCTTGAACAAGCCGGAGGAAAAGGTGTTCCAAAGGGTCCAGCAGCGATCTTAGTTCACCTAGCAAGCACCAATGTTCAATTCACATCCGAAGCGAAAGAAGCGCTGGCTGATAACGGAGAAGTGATGGAGGAGGCTCGAAAGGCTATGCTCGAATTAGGAAGGGGTTTGAGAAAGCATCTTGAGAAGAAGAAAAAGATGGCGAAGACAAAGGAAAAGTTCGAACTCATCAATGATATTCTTCCGGCAATCGCAGAGAAATCTGCGCAAATACTCGAACGCCCAATTCCGGAACTTGCCGGTTCGATAACCAAAATCATGTCAGCGGTAATTTGTGAAACAACATCCGTATGGAATAAAGAAACAAAACAAACAGATGTTGAAATTATCCTGTTCAATTACACAAGTCGTATACGAGCATATACAATCTTAGCAACATGGCCTGAAAAAGCAGGTGCTAAAATTATTGGAAATGCCACCGGTGGACGAAAAGAAGCCCTTGGAGTCTGGGCATGGAAGCTTGATGCATTACAACCAGGTGAACAAGTCAAAATCAACTACAGTCTCAATGGTTTAGAACGTGGAGATTGGACAGAAACAGAGGTTTTATTCCGTGGCTCGCAAGATGTGATTGGAGCAACGAAAATGGACGAAAAATTCCTCGAAGAAATCCGGAGACAAGAGAAGTTACTATCAGAGGATGTGTCCACTGAGCATGCCTCCGCTACAGAACCTGTATCACTGGAAGAAATCCCCGAGCCAAGTGTGGTTGCACCAAATGGGCAACGTACATTGTTTGGAGGTGATGCATGATGTCACGAATGCATACCCCCGAGGAAACCAAAGCTGCAATGCATGAAGTTGTAGCAGAAATGTACGATCGAATTGTCAAAGGTGAGCCACCGACGATGACTCTGCCGGTACGAACAAAAAACAACATCGGATTTGATCAAAAACTTGGAGTTTACAAATACGGCAAGAAAAGATCGGTCCGCGATGCGACGAGCCTAGGCTCTGCAAAACAACTTCTTCGCGCCTTGCATGTCGTTGAGTTTATTGAAGAAATGTTGGATGCAGGGAAGTCCTCTACTCTCAGAGAAATGTACTATATCTCCGAAGCGTGGGGTTTGGGTAAATTCGGAAGTCAAAACGAATCGAACAATCTCGCAGAGGATTTGGAGATTGTCACGAAATGCTTACGTGAAGACTTCAAATTACGTCCTGAAGAAGACGGTGCTCGGATGATAGGCAATCTTACACTACGGGAAAGAAACCGTCGAGGCGAATGGATGCGAATCAACGCTAGGGATGATGTTGGGGATTCTGGATACGGCGTTCCGTATAATGTGGAACTCGAAAAAATTGAACTTTTAGAGCATGATATCGATTTTATCATGGCTATTGAAACTGGTGGCATGTTTGATCGGTTGATTGAGAATGGTTTTGACGAAGATTTTAGATGTGGACTTTTACATCTCAAAGGTCAGCCAGCCCGTTCTACTCGCCGAATAATGAAACGGATGAGTGAAGAATGGGATTTGCCAGTTGTCGTCTTCCTCGACGGCGACCCATGGTCGTTCAGAATTTTTGCTTCAATTGCTTACGGCGCCATCAAAACAGCACACATTTCTGAATATCTTGCTACTCCATCTGCTACATATCTCGGAATCACAGCTGACGATATCATTGCCTACGATTTACCCAGTGACGATTTATCGAAAAAGGACATTGAGGCATTGAATGCTGAACTCACCGACCCACGATTTGCAGACAGTTGGTGGCAAGAACAAATCAATATGATGTTGGAACTGGGTAAAAAGGCCGAACAGCAATCACTTGCAAAATACGGTTTAGATTTCGTTACCGAGACATATCTGCCTGAAAAATTGAATGAATTAGGATTGGCTTGATTCGCGCAAGGATTCATTGAGGATGAATGGGAGGCTTGCCCATGGCAGGAGTGAAGCCGCAACGGTCGCCTTGGGCTCTTCGCCTAGCGATTATTGGAACTTTGCTGCTTATTATCGGTTCTTTGGTACTTAGCAACCAAAACGATGCTATTGATTCAATATACGACCCGAGAGAACGGGCTATAGCGGAAATTGTGGCTGGTGATTCACAATTGTTGGATATTACCGATGGCGGTTGCTACTATGTCATCGTCAAGGCAAAGGTATCTGGCGTTGATGCCAGCATGAAACCTATTGAAGGCTCTGCTGCTTCATCAGATGAATTTGAACCTACCTCCTGTTTAACCGACTGGACACCAATGGCATCAGATGGTACAACGTTCTTGATTGTCGAAGAGTGGGTTGTAGACAAAGACGGCGAAGCGATGCTGGCCACAACATGCTCGGAGGAAGACTGCGCTGGTGAAACGGTGTGGATTGTAAGTCCGGATGGCTGGGAAATGGATTTGTTTGACTCAACTGGCATACTGTTTGGGTGTGGAGTATGCTGCATCGGATTTATCGTTCTCCCAGTTGCCGCAGTGGTACGTTATTGGTCTCGTGCAAATACGCTTCAAGGCTCAGTGACATTCATCGGTCCAAACCAAACAATCTCAGAACCTTTGCAAAGCCAACAAGAAATAATTGCTGCTCTTCAGCAACAACATCTGCAGCAAAATACAAACGGTGAACATCTAGAACGAGAGGAGCAAGATGGTTTTGTCGATGGTTCAAAAGACGTCATGCAGGGGAGATTGTTGACCACTGAACAAGTATTTGGTTTGATGAGAGGCGAAATGGATGGGGAACCTCAACAAAAGGTACAAGACCCATTTGCAGACTCCATACCAAAACGTCATGAGCCCAAAACCGTGGTCAAAAAAGCAAACACTGAAGCGATTTCTGTTTGGGATTCGGGCGGAGGTGTTGCGAACACGCCCCTCGAAAATAGGCCTGTGAGAGAGAAGACACCTCGACAAGACAACAGCGCTTCCAAAGATTGGGCTGAATGGGATGATATGTGAGGCCGTTGTATGAGTGATGCCGTGTTTAGATTCATTGCAGGGTTTACATGCCTTGCACTACTGTTGCTGCCCATAGTTAACTCCCCGCCGTCTGTACAAGACAGTTCCTCAGAAGTTGCTATGCTGCCACCGTGTGATGTGGAAAGTGGAGTGCCATTCGTTCAAGAAGAACAGATTACATGTTATTGGGGCATGTCAGAAGAAATACTCTCACTGCCAGAAATAATAGATACACTCGATGTCGATGTATCGATCTCGTGGGATCAACAAGGTACATGGATTGGAGTTGCAGAAGCATCCGAAGCCGAAAAATGCACTCCTCGGGATGGATATTATGAATGCGAAAAGAACAGTATCACGTTAATTGAGGTTGATGAGTTAACGGATAGTTCGTTCCTCTGGAGTGCAGAGAGCGGCGACTACCGGTTTGTTGCCGGAGGAGATGATACTCAGAGTCTACAACAATTTGATGTGAACTGGGAATACGAAGCAACCCTCGATACTTCGTCTGTCCCTTACGTTGTAGTTAGTGGAATGTTTGGAATCTATGCTGCTTTGGGGATTCAAGGCTTCAAGCGATTACTAATGCGGACACCTAAACTGGATTGAACTGTACTCTGATAAAATCAATGTTCTCGGAGGTTCAAGCCATCGACGGCTTCAAAGAGTGGGTCGTTCTAGGTAACCTTGAGTTGAGCAATGTGAATGATGTTGATAATGCCCTCACCTTACTACAAAACAAGCTTCGAAGACAAATTTTAGAGAGGCTTGTGCGAGAGCCTCACTATCCCATGCAATTGGCTGAAATCCTTGGAGTAAGTCATCAAGCCATAGTCAAACATTTGCGAGCATTGGAACACGGGGATTTTGTTACAAAATTGAAAGTTCCGAGTGAAAAAGGTGGACCTTCTCGAACAATATACACGGTTCAGCAATCGATTTCAATTCGCATCGACCTAGGCCCTGATTTGTTCATGTGCGAGCAGCGAAAACTACCTGCTGGGGGGCCTGTGAGGTTATCAAACCGCTTACCTAATACCACTGAGAATGTTGTACAATCCGTCAGTGGGCGTAAAAAAATTTCAGTTGGAGAAGGAATGGCACATATCCAACAACTCAACTCGGTTCTGGAAGAGATTGACGCGCAAAGGGATGCAGTCATCGCACTGCATCAACACATACGAAATCGAGTTTCTGCCGGTGTCGATGCTGATTTTGATCTTTATGAGCAACGCACGATGGTTCACAGCCTAATGGATACTCCTGAAAGGAAATTAGACCTCACTGAATTACGACGCGAACTGCAACTTGGTCAAAATGAAATGGCTAGCCTTCTTGATGAAGTGAGAAATCGTTTAGAAAAACAACTTTCTGACAGAGCCGGCCATATTGTAGCCGCGCCAAACAATTCGAAACTTCGTTTCTGGTTGGGCTCGCTTCCGAAGAAAAACACGTAATGTGTTACTTCTACAATGTCTCGTCTTGGCCGCTAAGAACGGAAACCAGAGAGGATTGTTCAGCCTTGCGATCAAGAACGTCTTGGCGTCGTCCACGTCCAACCAAGAACACAACTCCGAAGAGCGCTATGGTTAGCAGAATCACTGCAAATGGTAATGCAGTCTTCCCGACGACTTCACCAGCGACATCGATAATACCACCGGAAGATTTCAGTTCTTGCTCAACAGCCTTGATGTTATCACTTTCTTGAGTCTCGACAATATCGTTAGATGGGTCGACAACAACGTACACGCCATGGCTTCCAGCTGAAACTGGATAGAGCAATGTCAGTTCTATCTCCTTGTAATCTTCGTTGTCATCTGGGGCAAGTAGTGCACCAATCACCTGTCGCATAACGATGCTTTCATCATCGCAGCCATTCTTCTTAATATCGTTCAGTATATCTGAATCTGCAGCATCGCTGTATTCACACAAAACAATCTCAATATCTGTGGCATGCGTGTTTCCATTGTTCTGCAATACTACTCGAATTGGTAGAGTTGTATCTACATCACCAACATCATCAGATACGCTGACTTCGGAAATTATCAAATTTGGTGCTCGCAAACGTAGAGTGATGATGAATTCATTTGTGTCTAGACTTTCTGCAGCCCAAGACGGGGAATCATCATGGTCTCCGCCTTCTTCCATGTTGCCCATCTTCGATACAACCTTCAAACCGATGTTTCGGGTATCAAGCGTTGCTGTCGGGGCTATGTTCACAATAGCAACTACTGGGTAGGTTGTATAAGGGTCCATCATTGGCATGTAGTATCTATCTTCGGATTCAAGGTAGATACAACGGTCTACGAGATCTGCGAATGCAATCGCTGGGTCAAATGGTGCATCTTCATTGCCAGCCACGACTTCGACTGAGCCGACGACTTCACATGCTTCTTCGGTGGTCAAATCGTTTCCAATTTGCTTAATCAATCGCCATTCGACTGACCAGCCATCAAGCGTTCCCATGCCTGGAAGTTCGTTCCATATGAGCGATTCTCCATCTCTGCTTGCAGTATGGTTGTTGAGAGTTGGCCAATCCGGTACATTTCCATTGTTCGTAATGTTGAATTCAAAGCGCACAATACGTCCTGGCGCAGAGGTCTTCACTGAATTATCAACGGTCGGGTCCATACTGATTTGCATATCGTAGAATTCTTGCACGTAAATTGGCATCATCTGCTGGAATCGCAATCGTGTTTCTCGTCCGCTGCTATCCTCGTAGGGTTCTTCAGAGAAGGTTTGGAACACCACCATGTAAACTCCAGACTCGACTTGGTCAGGAATATTCATTGTTACATCAAAAATTTGATCTGTGTCTCGAGTTAATTCATTGAGTGATTCACGAGGAATTTCAATATCCCATATCACATCAACTCCTGCTGGATCTGTTACACGAGCCAATCGGTAATCAAAGCGGTCAGGTCCATTGCCGTAATTGGTGACTGTAGTAGGAATGACAATCTGTTGCCCTGGGTTTACGGGAAGAACTTCTTGGCCATTGAGCGTCATCATGTCTTCTGAATCAATTCCTGCACTGGCCGATAACTGATACACATGGTTGACGTTTGTCGAAAGAATTTGAGAGGCTGAAATACGCGGATATCCATCAAGATAAGCCTTGAGGACGACTGCTGGACCAAGCCCAGCGGAAGCCTTTGTAGGTGCACAAACAACAACTCCGACTCTGTGTGTGGTGTAATTTTGGCCTTGTGGGATAACCCAGTCTCTTGGTTCACTTAGTCCGGTTTCGTTACCTCCGGGTGCATTCTTAAAGTTGACACTTACGACCCAATTATCTTCTCTCCAAGCATCCATTGAAACCGTATCGGGTTTAGCTTCAGGAGCGCCAGGAGTGACGAAAACCAATTTACCTGAATCAAAATTCTTGGTGACATCAATCTGATATTCAAAGCACTTCCCGGGGTCGACATATTCGCTCGGGTCGAGTGTAGGCATTTCCATTACAATATTGCCAGTTGAACGAATTGATACGAAAACGCCGAGTTCAAGAACATCATACGTTCCTTTCTCAATTGACTTCACTGGTTCGCCTTCAGACCAACCTTTCAGATAGATAACAAAGGCTCCGGGGTCTTCTGATGTTGGAACAAATACCTCCAGATTCTTCGTTACTGACTGTCCCGGGTCAAGTTCGACACTTGTCGGGAAATTAACCGTCCAGCCGAACTGCAACAGCCATTCCTGTTGACCTTCAAGCGTGTAAGGGTCCCAGAAAATGAATCGGTCGTTGACGTTACCGGTATTGGTGATGGTAATTGAGAAAATCGCAGTTTGACCTTGTTCGACATCTGCCATACTGTGCGATGTGTCAAGGTCTATGCCGTGAACAACATCCATAAGAGTTCGAGTCACCAAATCAGATTGTATTGCGGGGTCTTTGTATGACTTTGCCGTAACAATGATGTCTGCAATTTGGTCCGCCTCTGCCTGATAAACAGACGGGGCACGAACTCGCATATAGAATCGGATATCTTCGCCGCCCTCGAGGAAAATCATCGTTTCCGGGAGGATTGTCGTGTGATTGTCAGCAAAGAACAGTGTTGCAGTCCAATTCTGAGGCACTCCAGAAATGTTCAAACCGAAGGTGTCAGAAACCAAGTCTTTCGGACCTGGTGTTGAATTGTTCATGGTCATGTTGTAGATTGTCTGTTCTCCCGGTTCAATGACGTGGTAATAGGTTTCGCCAGGTTGGAAATCAACATCAACCTGACCGGTCAAAACATGAGAATAGCAAATCGTAAATCGATTATTGTTGGCCTCTTCGCTGCACTTATTGGTATCGGACCAAGCAATATGAGCTCCACTTCCCAAATCGTTTGCGAATGCTGGAGGCATACCTATACTGGGTTGGCTACCTGAACTAGGACCAAGTTTGTTGCTCGCCCACGAAGTGACGGGTACATTTTCCCAAGGATCTAAGGCGGTGAGGCCTGGTCCAGTCAAATCTGTCTCGTTAAGACGAGTGTAAAGAATTTCTTCATCGGCAGTTGCATTGCCTGAATCAACCCATGCGATGTGCACGTTGTTTTGGTCGTCAGTCAACAATGCTGGGAATACAGAGTTTCCTCCGTATGGGCGATTGCCCGGTAAACCTGAATTACCTTCAACGTTTGAAATAGGCGTGTCTTGAATCTTCTTGATGGCATAGGTAGAGAGGCCGGATTCAGCACCGTCCCAAGCACCTGCACCCTTTAGACGCAACTTGGTGTAGAATACTTCGTAGTTGACGCCTTTTTCAAATCCATAATTTCGACCGTCCATCCATGCGATGTGAGTGTTTCCGCTCATATCTACTCCAATCGACGGGTGGAATGAGTAAGCGTCATCGATGGTGACTCGGGTGTCGTTAACGACAACCAGATGGCCGTCAGCACCTGCGCCAGTATCCTCAGCGTATCCTCCACCAATGATGGAGTGGCCTGAAGCTCCCGGAGTCCAAGACACATCGTTGTTCATCTTGCCGTATGGGTCAAGAACCGACATGTAGATCTCTCGTGAGTTGTTGGTGGAAATGTAAACCATTGCTTCAACAAGAAGGGCCATTGCATTGTTTCCAGTTCCCGATGGGAATTCATAGGCTTGACCACCTGCGTCCGAACTTCGTAGAGTGTTTCCGGGACAGTTTCGAGTGTTTGTTGAAACGACGCTGTTAGGGCATTGAACCAAATCCATGAAGTGGGATTGAATGTTACCAGCGCCGCCATACCCCTGTCCATAAAGACCAACTGGAATGACGCCTGCGTTGATGCAGTTGTCATGTGCTTCTTCAATCGAAGTCAAATCATCGGCTTGCTGAGAAGGGTCTCCATCTTTTGGACCTTCATCAGAGACTGGGATGACAATCTTTGTTGCATTCGGATTCCAGCGGTGGTCGTCTTGAGTCGGCGGGTTTCCTGGCACATTGCCGTTCGAGTCCTTCCAGGATAGACATGCCCAATTGGTACCTGGGCCCCAATCTTCTCCAGAATAACCGGAATAGGTGTTGCCGTTGTAAACAGTGCCTGGCAGTTTGCGAATACCACCCGAGTTGTCTCCGGGTGTCTGTCCTAGAGGTACTGTCCTAGGGCCTTGACCACTACCACCGGTTTGGTATGCTGTTGCACAGTTGTTGTTACTTGCTGCGCTTGGCAATGAGTTTCCAAGGCCATAGATTGTCTCGTAGACGGTCATGTTCGCAGTTTCAAGTAAAGGCTTGATACCTTGGAAGTTGCCACCTGATGCAAATGAGCCACCGTATACAACAGTGCAAATATCTGCCCATTCAGAATACATCGATCCAGAGGTATCCACAACGAAGGCCAATTCTACCTTGCCTCCACGAGTATCGTCCCAAGCAATCTGAACATAATCATCGGCATCGACCACAACGTCTGGGTGTCCCTTGTGGCCAATAATTGGCGTGAGTAGTGTGTCGTCAAACAGGGTGATTACCGCACCTGTAGCGATGTCGGGTCTAAGCATGGAGTAGTAAATTTGCGGTTGGTTGAAGAATCTTCCAAGCTCATCGTAGGAATCCTCCCAAACGATGTGCACTCCACCTTGACTGTCGATATCAATCGCTGGCCAATCGCGGTTTTGTGCCCTGCTCGAGACAATGTGGTCGTCGATTGCCGACAGTTGGCCGTCATCGGATGCTGAACCGTCCATTGGTGTAGCCCAAGGATTGAGTACGGTGTAGACAATCTTGTGTTGGGCAGATTTATCAGCCCATACAACGTGGATTTTGTCGTTCTCATCTACCACCATATCGGGGTGCCAAATCTTGTGCAATCCCGGGTCTGTGATTTGAGTGGTATCGATTAAGGTTTCACCGCGTGGGGATACCATCGAGTAATACAGGTGAAGGTTGTTTCGTGTCCAAACAATATGCACGTTACCTTCACTGTCCGAACCGACTGATGCCTGTGTATCTGAAGAAGTCCCTCCATCAACAATCTGAATTGCTTCAGTGATGACGACAGTGTTAGCTGAAACAGTTAAACTCGCAAGGAAAAGAGTTGACATGACTGAGAGTAACATGATAGAAACGAGGCTGATTGACTTGATTTTTTGACCCATAATAACACATCCGTAGATTAGACTAGATAAAAGCACAATGTTATGGTACTTAACCGCGACTCTTTCAAGTCATTTACCAGGCAACTAGCCTTTCGGTTTCAAAGACCCAACCTAGGCCCATTCTGAAGGATCAAATCCGGAGCCAAAAGACATCTTTTCGTCAAATTCAATTTCATGGTGTGTTGATTGTTCTGGGCCTTCGTTGGTTGTACCTGATGGAGATTTTCCGTCCTGCTTTGCTTTCACCCAATCATCGACTGGGCCGGGCTTACCGGTTCCGGGCCCATGAGAAAATTTGATCTCGTGGATGACGCCCAGTTTTGCCAGCCAAAGCCGTCGAAGCGTATGCATGAATTCATTCTTCGACAAACCATCAAACCATATCGGTAAACTGACATTGAATGCTTGCAATGGACCTGTTTTCTGCTCCCCTACATGACCCATATGTATCCCCCAATCAACACTGGTCCGAATCAATTGAAGCCTTACGTCATGTATCCATTCGAGCCAAGCTTCCTTGTCGTCAGCCATGTGCGATGACATCTCCGCTTGTTGCCCTTCATCGACTCGCGTCATACTGGATACGGCAACTAAATCTCGACCTTTAGGAATGACGACAGCAAACATATGCCCTTGAGGTCCTTGGGGATAACGAATAAGGAGGTGTAATTCTGCTCGAGGATCTTTTTGTTCCTTGGCGACAAGGCGTTCTTGCTCAAGCCATTTGCGGATATCTTGTTGCGCATCCCCGCTTCCCATGTGCAACCCACGCGCTCCTATCGTTTGAACCGTGCCCTTTGGATGACTTCACAATTTATCCATTTCCTCATGAAGAATCTTGAGTGCGCCGCGAAGATTCTGGCGTTTGGTAGTGTTCATTCGGAACCGAAGTGTTGCTCGCTTAAAATCAGTCAAATCGTCCCAAAGTAATGATGAAGTTCGGCCACTAAGCCAAAACAAAAAGAACATTGAAAAGAACATGAGTACTCTTGAGAGAATAATACTGGTCGAAGAAGTTCCAAGGAGGGTCAACCAATCAAAACCAAGCAATTGAGTAATTGAATCATGGATGACGTGTTCAAGAGCAACAAGACCCAGTGCCATAAATGGCCAAAACATGAGCGAGCCGAACATGGCGGCTAAGAAATGGTATGACGAGCGAGCATCTTGTCCTTCGTCAGTTGAATCTCCGAGTATACGCCCCATAGCCACCTGTGGCGTAAATGAATAAACAAAGAATGGAAGAAGGGTCAAAAACACTGGAATTCGGACAGCTTTTTTCATTGTTTTCAACGGATTTAATCGACGTAAATCAAGGCCTGAGGCATTCAAATCTCTGCCGTCTAATCCGCTTTCTTTGAGAATCCCTGCAACGGCCTTAGCGGGTACAATGGCTGGGTGGCCAATCTCAGGCAAATCAGCATTTTCAATTACCTCTTGGCTCGAAATCGGCGGCTGTAAAAGAGTCCGAAATGCACGGGCTGCCAGTACTTCTTCCTTCCATGAAACAAGTGGCTGTTGAGTACGGCGTGATTCAACATGCCCCAAAATGTGAAGGGCTTCGTATTCCCCCCAAGTGTTGGTATTCGGAGTTAAAGGCATCAAGCGAATTCGAAGTGAATCACGAAGAGAAAATACGTTTTCAGCCGGGGGTTCAACCCAATGTCCTTTTGCTACCGCCTCAATGAGTGATTCTGGTATTTCATCATCTTCGATAAACAGTGGAGTGTCATATTCAACCCAAACATCGGTTCGAAATTTTTCACGTGCTCTGAAATGAAGGCCAATCGGTATGATTGCGGGAATTGGTAGATCTTTGGACTTGGCTATGGCTGCTGCAGCAAATACTGTTCGAAACGGCCCTGTTCGAAATCGTAACATTGAGGAACCATCATGGCTGGTTCCCTCGGGAAACAGAACACAACCAAAGCCCGCAGATATCCCTTGAGCAAGCATCATCAACGAACGGCCATTGATTTGGGAGGCCTCTTCCTCACTGCAACCGCCACGCAAAAGTTCAGCTTTACGAACAACAGGTTGCACAGCCAGTTTTCGGGTCCACCACCCCAGAAGGGGACGAGTGACCAAATCATGCCGGCCGCCCATAACAAAATTATTTGGATGTTTCAAGACCATTTGCAATGGATCCATCAAACCATTTGTATGCCATGCACAACACATATTTCCTCTCTCCAGGGGAAGAGTATCGACTCCAGTGACTTCACTGGAACGGTACTGGGCGGCAAGAATCCTTCGAGCAATCCAATACGCAACATTCGACCATAATGCAGAACCAGGAGTGCTCCCCTCGAATGTTGGCATTGGAGTTGAAAGAAGTTTGTCCATTCTCATTTTTGTCGCGGACTTCGAAAGTTCAGGTAGTTTTTCGCCACGATGATCAATTGCGCCATCGTCCGGAGAAGAGGTCATTGTTCTGCCTCCCGTATTCGCTGGGACAAGTCTGCAAGTTCATCGTGATTTATCCCTTCTCCTAGAGGGGTTGCATGAGGCCACATCGCTTGCAAGGTTTGACCTCCATCACCGATTTGACGAGGTAGAATGTGTACGTGCACATGCGGGACTTCTTGGCCCGCCAAAGGCCCGTCATGCACACAAACTGTGAAATCCTGAGTGTTGAAATGTTTGGAGAGTAAGGATTGAACCTGAATTACTCCAGCGAAAAGCGCATCTCTTGATTGTTGTGAGAGGTCTGCTAATCGTTGGACACCTTGCTTCGGAACCACGAGCGTGTGACCCGTTCTGCGTGGATAAATATCAAGAAAAGCATACCATTGCTCGCCTTCGGCGACTTTGTGAGATGGGACCGTCCCGTCTATAATTAGGTCGAATAAAGAAGGCTCGCCCATGGCTGTGCTACGGGGTACCCCTTTTCAGTAGTTCACCGGATTTCTAATGGCTTGAACTCATTGAGGTGGCAAAATCCAATTGCCCGATTTGCTCTTTCGCAAAGCAAGTGTTTTGACAGCTCCTTTTTGATCAACTGTGTAGTGATGAAGGTGTTCTTCATTGGACTCTGGGAAATCGGTTCGTCGGTGTGCGCCGCGTGATTCTTCGCGGGCAAGGGCAGATTTTGCAGCAACAAGAGCTAGGCGAGCAGAGGCTTGGACACGTGCAATTTCTACAAGATTGGTGTTGGCAATAAGAGAGGTCTGGTCAAGGTAAATAGATTCAGCAAGCAAGGAGGCTGCGTCCAAGGATTCGATTAATGAGTTCAGTCCAGCAGCATTACGATGATGTCCTAGAGCGGATAAGGATGAGTCGCGGACTTTGCTCACAACATGTCCGACACGAACAACGCCTTCGTCTAATGGTTCAGAGAGGACCGAGTGGTCGGCTTGTGCAGATTGCTCCGCATCGTGTGCTGCTTGGGTGTTTGAAAATTGACGATGTTTTACCCATTCACCTGCATGCGCTCCTGCTGCTGCTCCTCCAAGTATAGCGTCAAGCATCCTGTTCCCTGGGAGGACATCGGCTCCATGGAAGCCGGAGCATGAAGCGTCTCCGGCGGCATATAATCCAGTAAACCACCGTGCCCATGAAGACAAGATGGCTCGGCCGTGCTCGTCCACAGTGATACCGCCCAGTGTTGCATAAGGGCGCGCTTCGATGGCGATTGTTTGGAGATTCATATCGATGCCAGTACGTTGTTTGACACTGCGAAATACTGCATTCCACCATTCCGACGAGTCTGAGCCTCCGAGATTTCGAGCATCCAAAACCGGTTGTGTCGCATTATCAACAGCTTGGCACAGTGCGTCCAGAGTCTCAGATTCAACTTCAATGTCAGCACCACTCGCTTCGTGAAGTGTAGCACCATCGCTGAGCAACCCAAGGGGGAGTACCATATTGGTATCCTTGATTCCCAAAGGCGTTCGAGCAATGAATTCCATATCACGCAATGGAAGGCCTGCTCGCAAGGCTAAATCAAGACCAAGACCAACCATGCCATGCGAGAAGACGCCTTCAAATCCTCCGTCAGCAATGATGATGGCTTTGGCTTGTAAAGCCGCTATTCGGCCGTTAATCATATCAACCACGGTGATTCCACTCACCGATTGATTCGTGTGAATAAGTGATAGAGGAAGATGATCCCCTCGTCGAATAACTCCATAGCGCATGCACTGCTCTTCGAGGATTTGTTGGGCTTCTCGGCCAGTTGCATCGCCTGAATCAACATTCCTCGCCTTTCCATGCCCAGGTGCTTTTCGAGCCATAGGAATGGCTTGAGCATCTCTGCGAAACGTCATCCCCCAGCGCTCAAGCAAATCGACTTGCCGGACCGCTGCTGCGGTTCGTAACTCAACGATGTCTTGGTCGTTCAAGAACGCACCTGAACGAATGGTATCTTCACGGTGATCTCGGTTATTGGATTCTAAAAGTGAGGCTGCAAGACCATCTTGGGCGATGTGCGGTGTGCTTCCTAGAGCATTTTCACAGAGCATCAGTGTCGATGCACCGGCTTTTGCCGATTCTACAGCAGAACGAAGGGCTGCGGGCCCATCGCCGAGTACAATAACATCCCATGCCTCCAAGGTAACACATCCGGTGAACAAGGGCAGGTGCCGCCCATCCATAAGCACAGCGCTTCACAGTCTTGGGAGATTTCGTAAGATGTGGGGCATCGTTTGGCAAAAATGAGCCTGTCAGAGGCTGATTTTTGGTATTGGCAATTCACCCTGCTTTCGGGCAACATCGAGTTTATGCATTCTATCGGCCATTTGATGGCCTGGACTGCGTCGAACCATGGTCCGAACCACTTGTGATTCTAACACAATACCCTCGTCATCCCGAAGGATGATTTGGACATCAGCAGGGCCAACAAAACTTCGAGGCCATGCCACACCAATCCAAAGGACAACCCCGCGTTCAAGATATCGGGGGATCCAATCAAGGGCATCGTCGTCGTCTTCGTGTGACAGGATTACGGACGACGATGGAGGGGGGCACGCGCTTAATTCAAAGCGGTGGTCTCGGGTTTCAGGCTCTCCATTTGGAGTCAAAACCTCGACTCGAACATGTCGCGACTCAAAAGTCTGGTTGTTCAAGACAATAAACAGATTTCCTGAGCCTTCATAGCAGTTTTCGTCTAAAGCAACATCCATTCGCCATTTTGCCCTTAGCAGAGCAGGAGCCCCCGAAAGTAAGTCGTTTTGCAATCTATCCAGGAGTAAAAACGCCTCGGGTTGCCATCCACGTGAATGCGCAATAAGGCGCTGAATCGTTCGCCAATTAAAACGGCCATCAACGTCCAACAAGAGGCTTTGAAAGTGGTCTTCTGAAATGAAAGACTTCAATTCCATATGCGCCATATCAGTTGACAATTCTCCCTCCATATGCAGGTGAAGAATATACAGGAGGCGTTCTAATGCTTGTTTTGTGATATGCCCCGGGATTAGTGCCTTACGGAACAATTTCTGCCATACTTCCCATTCAAGGAAAAGGTCAGGGTCAAGGTGCGCTGCCAACAAATCCCCCAGCACACTCCCAAGTTGGGTAGGGTGATGGGTTGGGGCGTGAAACACGATTGAAGGGAATGGGTCGCCGAGTTGTCGAATGAATCCATATGAAAATATACCGTGAAATGTTTGAGCGATACCCAATGTCATGGCTACCAACAGAGCCAAATTCCATGCGAGCGAATTGGATGTGACTGCTGAGGCAAGAATCAGAAGGATAACGGTAAGTGATGAAAGGAGTGCGAGGACCATGTTATTTCGACGCTGATCATTCATGCTTTCGATAATCCTGTCCATGCCTGGTTGTGCCCGTAACGCGTGCTTTTTTCCGTTTTGAACCCCACCTTGTTCACGCAATGAAATCCTGGCTTGCATTGCCTGCCATGCAGATTCGCCAGCAATCACAGTTGGGGCCACTGCAATCAACATCGCAGGTATCAAAATGAAGATAAGGCCATCAAACGATTCAAGCACGGGTGCGTGAACCAAACTAGCAAAGGCAAGAACTGCAAGAGAGAAACCACTCATCGTCCTCCACAGCATAAGCAGCGGATTTCGAGCGAATCGTCCGGCTTTCAAGCGACGATTTTCCAATACACTCCAGTGATTTCTCGTGTTTTCAATTGGATCTTCAGAGTATTCAAAACCCTCACCGTAAGGGTCTGGGAGAGGAATATACGCCTCCGGGCCTTTGGATATTTTACCTCCGGATGCCATGGCGCTCATGCCCACACACCCAGTGGTTGAATATGTCTCTTGCCTTTGGAAGATGAGAAAACCGGTGAATCTGGGCACTGTTGAAAATTGTGATGAGCGGGCGTGCCAGGATTCGAACCCGGGATCTTCGGCTTAGGAGGCCAACGCATTATCCAGCTGTGCTACACGCCCAGCCGTTCCAAAGGCGATGGTATCAAGACGCTTTCGCAGCATTCATTCGTTCTCCAATTGCTGCGACTTGGAATAAAAATCGTTCAATTTCAATACGCCCCTGGAGACTACGATGCAGCGCTACATCACAAGCAGATAACGCTTGAAGTATTTCAGATAGGACGTGTTCATCCAAGTGCAGGCGGCCTTCGGTAAGAAGGAGGTGAAATTGTTCAACGATGTCTTCCGGTTCTAAATTGTTCGAGGACATAAGTTGGTCCACTACGCCCATTGCACCTTTGAGTGTTCGTACATTTTTATTTCCTGTCTTCTCCCAACGCCAATCGTGAACACGATTCCTCAAGGCCTCTTCAAGGATATGTTGAACCTCTCTAAGAGAGGTTGCTGCGAGTAGATTTTGAAGATTCTTGCGTTCATTCAGCAATCCCCTATGGGCTAGAAGCTCTAGGATAAAAATGGCCTTCCGAACATTACCAGATGAAACGTGAGCAATGTCTCCGATAATCCCCCTCACTGGTTTCAGTTCTTCTTCATGCACAATTTGCGTAAGGCGCTCTTCAATGAGTGTTCGGTTAATCTTGGGGAAGCGTATGTGCTGGGTACGGCTCCTCAAGGCTTCAATAATTCGAGAGGGTGTGTGAGCCGTGAATATAAAACGAGCACTTCCGCTACTTACCTCCATCATCCTGCGAAGATATGATTGACGAATAGTGCCCAAGTAATCTGCATCTTCAAGAACGATCAAACGAGACACTGCTGCCTGCTTACCTGAAGAATGTTCGGATTCCATTCCTGCAGGGGGTGGGGAGGCTGCTTCACCCGTTGAAAATGTGTGGTCAAAGGCATCGAGGCTAGTCCTTCCAGCCAAAGTGTCTTCTGAACCGCTGCCCTCAGGACGTAAAAATTCCTCAAACTTAGCCATCGCTCCAGATGTCCGAGATAAGTCGCGAGCTTGTAGAACATGCGTACGAGATTCCCAACTGGCGCCAAGAACTTGGCGTGCAATTAATCGCCATGCAGTTGTTTTACCAGACCCTGAAGGGCCGGAAAGAAGCAGGTGTGGTGGATTTGCTTGTAGGGCGGTTCGGGTAATGTTGGTCACAACTGTATCTGGAAGCAAAAGCTCTTCGAAAAGAAGAGGTTTCTTGTCAGCCAACCAAGTTGTCATGACTCATCCATATGGCCAACAGTCTTTCAACCCTATGTAGGAAAAACGAAGGAGAATTATTCCGCTTTGATACGCTTAGTACCTGTGCGACGGAGTTTCATGAAAATACGTGAGCCGCAGGATTTGCAACTGATTCCATTTCGTTCACGGTGAAAAGATTCAAGATTCCCACAAACTGCGCATTTATAATCAACGAGTTCAACCATAATGTTCGTCTCCATTCGTTCCGACCGGCCACCCTTTCTTGAAGGTGTCCCCTCAAAAAGGAGGCTATTTGTCACTGATTTCACAGTCCTGCCTGCAAACTCGGCACGCTTCGGATGTGTTGTGCTGTATCGAAATTTGTGTTCGCTAAATCTGCAGCTGCGACCATACGATTGTCAATGAAAACCCAACGACCTTTCGAGTTTGTTGCATGCGCAATGATTTCAGCTTTCGTCATTTGGACTTCGCTGTGACCTGTGGCATCGGCAATCTCGATGCAATATGTTTTCTCATCAAGCCCTGCCTGGAGGCTCGGGAGGCTTCGTATGTGGCTTGCTGTTGAGAGGTCGATTGTCGCCAACTCTTCGGAGGCTACCATGCGGTTATCAACGAAAATCCAGCGACCCTTGGTTAGTGTCGCGTGGTCGATCAGTTCTTTCTTGGTCATTTGGACTTCGCTATGTCCAGTTGCGTCTGCTATTTCTACGGTGTATGTTTCCTCATCCATATTATCACTTCACAAGTCTAACTTCCCGACTACATATAAAGGTGGCAATAGCGATTTCTAGATGATGTCAAAGAACGTGAATTCAAAGCTAAAATTAAACCAAACTTTAGACAATCCTCCAAGCCTTTATCTTCCATCCACTCTGAGAAATGTACTCAAGTGTATGTAAGGATTTTACACGTTCATATCGATTAAAGACGTGAATGTTCACTCGTAGAATATACGGAAAAACAGCAGTATGGTTGTTTTCACTAGACTCGCGCCATCAATCCAAGAGAGAGCGGTATTGGAGACATGAAGCGTTGATTTGTTGGCGTATCGAGGTTGCATCGTCGCACATGGTGTTGAAGCAGAGTTAACGGTGCCGAACGTGGCAATAAGCCCTGGCGGAAATCATGAATCACTTCGAGAAGTTCCTGCCGTTCACTCTTGCTGAGATTGTGGGATAGTTTACCCAGTACTCTTTCCATAGTATGAGCAATTGGCCCGCTCTTGGTTAAGACATTGAGAGATTTTTGAGCCTCTGTCATGTATGCGAGCGCTACCGTGTCTGCATGCTCGCCATTGTCAAAACCGGCTGCAATCAAGCGGCCAAGTCGACGTTTTGCATCCGGTGAACGGCTGAGGAGGAAGAGTTTGTTGGTGTTATGGAATTTCATCAAGCCTTTTGCAGTCCAGCCGTTTATTCCTTCTTCGCGCCAGAGTGAAAAGAAATGAACTCGGGCCAAGTAGTGTTCAGCCTGCCTTGCATCAGTAAGTCGACCTTCTTCGATTACTGGAATGTGCGGGTAAAGTGTGGTGAAGATTTTAGCAAACATCCCCCTACCGTTGCGAATAGCCTGTACATGCCCCTCTCGGTAGACCTTGACACGTTCGAGGCCGCAACTGGGTGAGTCTTTTTTGAACACAAAGCCACAAATCCCCGAATCGACCAGTGCGTCGGCTTGTAGTTGAGCGTACTCAAGCATTGGGGTTGTGAAATCTTCTCCGTTCTTGGGGTTCACTAAACGAACAGATGTTCCATTATTCACCAATCGAATTGTAGGTCTTGGGACTCCCATCCCAATTCCAACTTCAGGACATACTCCAACCAGATCGAAATGCCCGTTCCACTTGCGGGTAAGCGCACGAAATTCAGCAGCGTCGCCGTTGTAGCGGACTTTTTGCCCTAGCAGACACGAAGATACTGCGAGCCTCGGTTTAATGGTCATGAGCCTACGTTTTGAAATGAGTATATGAAGAACTGTTTCTCAACATAAAGAAGAATTAGGCGCCCACTCCGGGAATTGAACCCGGGTCGCAGGAATGACAATCCTGCATGATAACCTCTACACCAAGCGGGCCTATGCAAGAGTTCCGTTACGCAACCGCTATTTAAGCCGCGCCATGTGGCCCGTGTGGGGCGTTGTCTGTGGCGAGAAAAAAAACATCTGTAGAGCAGAGTAAAGAAGACCAAAGAGATGCTCAAGTCGGAAACCTTCTCGATGCAGCATTTGGAGACCTTGGGGGTTTACAAAAAAACGCCGAGGAACTGACCGTTGTGCCGGCTGAATCTGAGCATGAAGAAGAAATTGAGCTGCTGCAGGAAGTAGATTCCGAACCTGCCGAGGACACATCTGAGACTTCAGAAGATGTGTCTGCACCCGTCTCCGAGCAAAACGATGTTGTGAATGATAACCCGAGTGAATCTACTGGACCTCCTTCGGGTCCTCCATCTGGACCACCTTCCGGTCCGCCTTCGAATCCACCATCAGGCCCTCCATCGGGTCCTCCATCGGGTCCTCCGTCTGGGCCATCGTCCGGTCCGCCTTCGAATCCACCATCAGGCCCTCCATCTGGGCCGCCTTCGGGTCCACCGTCGGGTCCTCCGTCTGGGCCGCCGCCCAGTCTGCCTTCGGACCCACCTGTTAATTCTCCATTAGATTCGCAAGAAGATGTCACTGATACTGAGATAGAAGATAGCGCAAAAGAGCACACATCACCATCTGGCCCACCTGGCCAGCCACCTGTGGAATCCATGGATACTGAAGTTGCCGGGAATGAGGTCAATGATGCCTCTGTAGAAGAGGTGGAGCCAGAGCCAACTGTAGAATCCAATGTCATGGACCAGGCTGAGAATATTGAGGCATCTGAGGCTGCTATCCAGGAGGTTGATGAACCGTTGCCGATGCATCAAGATGAGGTTCAACCTCTTGAGAAAGAGATGCCCGCATCCAAATCTAATAATGAACCTTCGATGGAGAATAAAAATACCCTTGATTCTCATGAAAATGAAATGGAGCTTTCCGAACAACAGTTGCTTGCTGAGCAAGAAATCGCTCGACTGAACGCTGAAGTCGAACGCCTTCGCCAGTCGATGGCTGGCGCTGCTGACGTTATCGAAGAGCTTGAAACACCGCCAATGCCGCCGGCTGTTATCGAGGATATCGTGATTGGCGCACACATTGTGAGCGACTTTGCTCGACTTGCTCGACAACTGGACAGGGAACAACTCATTCGGGCTACAATGGGAACCATTGCTATGCTGCATCCCGACAACCTCGGCATTATGATCTCAACACGAAACCGAGTAATGCTACCGCGTCTCGATGAGCGTGGATTGTGTGCAGGCCTTCTAGGACAACCAGCTCCACGAGGTGCTCCAGCTGATTGGCGGACACTGGAAGTCATACTCGCTCTTGCTAGCAGCGCAATTACCGGTGGCCCTGCTGCCGTAATTCATTCACATGGCGCCTATACCACCGCAGCAAGTTGTGAAAAGGATTTGGTCCTTGTTAAGCCAATTGATGAAATTGGAAAAGAGCAAATTGGGAGTGTCATAATTGTAGACCCAGACGAAGAGGACCCAGCGGATTTCTTGAAGCAGATTACCGAAGCATTGTACCAGGGGGGGATGCGGTGTGTCGTTGTTCGAGGTATGGGTGCGTATGCAGTTGGAGCAACTCTTGAGCAGGCATGGGCCAATGCTGCAATGCTAGAACACAGTATGCGTATCGTGCTACTTGCTCGTCAAGCAAATCTCAAGGTTTGATTTAGACTTCAACTTGAAGATAGTCACCCGATATTCGGGTTTGATAAATTTTTAAATCTTTTTTCCGCGAAAGTTTTCCTACGAGTTTGCCGTAAGGAGGAAACAGGGGAAACGGAGACCACTCCGTGACTTCGCCGTCGCTCAATTTGTATGTTGATTGATGGAGAGGGCATCGAACACAGCCGTCTTTGATTTTCCCACCCCACGCCAAGGGCCACCGCATGTGACGGCACAATCCCTCAGTTGCAAAATACTCGTCTCCAATTTGCCCCACCATAACAGTCTTCAATCCCAAAGTAACCATTTTGGTTTTTCCAGTTTTTAGACGTTTGATTTTAATTGCGTTCTTCCATGTCACTTCATCACCCACTTATTTGACTCATTCCTCCATCAAGATGGAGAATTTGACCAGTGAAATTGTCAGGTGCGTCGCACAGAAGCCACTCAATGGTGGATGAGACTTCGCTTGGCTGATTGATTCGCTTCAACGGTATTTTACTTATTGCTGCCTCTCGAATAGCATCAGAACGAAGCATTGTATCAGCTAGCCGTGTTTCTGTAAGCCCTGGAGCAACAACATTCAACCGTATGTTTCGTTGGCTATATGTTGCTGCTGCAGAACGAACCATCGATTCAACCCCTCCTTTTGCAGCAGCTATTGCTTCATGATTCATCAATCCAAGAGTCGCAGCCACGCTCGAGGTGAAAACGAGTCGCCCGCCGCCGCTCCTCAGCATAGCCTTGCAAGCCACAGACAGAGTAAGGAAGGCGCTCGACAAATTGGTGTGGAGTACTTCATTGAACGCATCAAGAGACAGGGCGTGCGGTGGGCGTATGACGAGTGAACCTACAAGATGTGCAACACCAGATATACTCCCCTCTCCGTTGTCCTTCGCTATATCCACTGCCCGTTGAACACATTCTCGGTCGAGGGCGTCTCCTTGAACAAGGGTAGCACCTTGGTCGACTAATGGCTGGACGCGCTCTGCGTCCCGTGCTAAAAGGGTGAGAATGGTGCCCCTATCAAGCAGTTTTTGGCCTAAGTTGAGGGCGATATCACTGCTTGCGCCCACGAGGAGGAAAGACTGGACCATGTGCTGAATTTGCCGATTGTTCATTTATACTTCTGTTTTCAAGATGATTGCTAGAAGTTCCCCGAGTCATGCTTACATGTAGGGGAAATCATCATTGTTTATGGCGGACATCGTTTACAGCCCCGATGGCAAGTTCATGTGGACGGGGACGGAATGGATTCCTGCTCCTCCAAACGCTTCTGCTGCTCAAACTCCTGCACCAGCAAATACCCTCAATCTACAAGACTCGGTAATGAGTGGTGACATCGTACACAACACGGTGATCAACAATGATACTGCTGCAGTAACTTCTGCAGTGATTGAAGCGTTGCAACAGCTTGGCCTGCTTGAACGGAAGATATCGAATCAGGCCCCATCGTTGCCTGTAGAAGACATTGAATTGCCTGCCTCGTTCCAAGTCGGCGACCATGTTGAATATCACAGCCCTACAAATGCTCGTTGGCTTGACCGCTGTACAGTTATCGGCGTCAACCCAGATGGAACATATCGTGTCGAAGTCCCCAAAGACACCTCAATAGAGGTAAAACCAGCCGTCGTCATTGGAACAAACCCAGGGACAATTCGCCCTGCTAATCCCCCACTTGGTCAAGGCGACAAGGTTTTGGTAAATTGGAAAAATTACGGCACATATTATCCTGGAACCATTTCTAAGGAATATGAAGACCACACCTTCCTAATCTTGTTTGATGACGGAGACATAGAAGACCGTGTAGAATGGAGTCGTATTGAAAAGGTCGATGTTGATTCAAGTGATGTGCAGGAATTCCTCCACCAGCAATCGACCGAAAGAGATGAGTTAATCGAAGCTTTTGAGGTGTTTGACCCCGAAAAGACTGGAACTATTTCGGCTCAAAAGTATTTTGAGATTCTTACACAATTTGGAGATACACCATTGTCTGAGGATGAGGTACTGCAGGAGTTTACTTCCCTTGGCATCAATCTTGATAACGAAATCAATTATCTTGAGTTGGTCAAATTGATGATCGGAGGGGATGAAACAATTCAACTCAAAGCAGAAGTTATTCTTCGGGATGCAGAAATTCGGGATGGGAAGTTGTACGGGCACGCATATGCACATCCAAAACTCGGCGAGGGCGCCGTCCGTAGTAGCCGGATTATTTCCGTGACCTATGATGCACGAGCAACAGCCCATGTTGAAACGCAAAATACGCTTTATGTCGTTGGTCCAACCGGTTGGAAAGTGATACCTGCTGAACACCCCTTTAACAAGGCCGACAACCACTTCTACACAATTCAAGGAGCGGGAACATCAAAGTGTAACGGGTCATACATTCCTGCCACATTATTTGATGGCGTTCCAAGTTACATCAATGGAGACGTCTTGTTACTTCGCTGGAAAATGGGAAATGGAGATCAGTGGTGGTACTTAGCTGACCGTAATAGCCTTGATTCAAAGCGAGGGGATTATTATCGCGTCAAATCATCCTCAGATACCCCCCCTTTGAGCGGGTGGCTTAGTGACGGCCAAACAGAGGGGGTGGCCCCGTACCCAACATTTGCAAACGACCCGAACCTACCTTTACCGAACGCATTCGTTGCTGGCCAACAAGTCAAGGCTGAATGGAATGGCAGTTGGTGGAATGCATTGATTCGAGAAGTAGGGTCAAAAAATTCTCAGGAAGGTCTCTATCTTATCCACTATGTTGGATTTGATTCCAGTTGGGATGAATGGGTAGACTCATCAAGAATAAAAAGAAGTTGAAGGTTGATTTCTTTGACAGCAGTGCGTTTGATGTTAGTCAACACCACTTTCGCTGAATAGTCGGAGTACTATTACCCCAATGACGATGAAGGTAATTCCAATCACACCTGCTGTGTCAATTTTCTGGTCAAAAATGAAAATGGAGACAAGCGTGATTGCTGCGACCCCTACTCCAGACCAAATCGCGTAAGCGACTCCAATAGGTATGGTATCGAGTGTCATTGAAAGAAAATAAAAAGCAGCACTATATCCGACAAGAACAAACATTGACGGCCATAATTTAGTGAAACCTTCAGTTGATTTCAAGGAGGAAGTCGCTAAAACTTCTGAACCAATTGCAAGTGCAAGGTAAATCCATGTGTTCATGCTCCGAAATTATGACCCCAATATATGAATAATTCACTAAAATAGCAGGACCTAACAGGAAATTCATTGAGCATGAAAACAACCATTAACTGGTCGAGAAACTAAAAGCCAATGAAAGAACTAGGTTCGTGCCCACGTTGTGGAGGGTCTGAAATTAATATCCTTAACCTCTATTACACCAGAGAAGAGGTTTGTGATGAGTGCGGCTATGTCGATACTTACAAAAAACACGGTGCTGAAAATGTACTTGCGAATTTTATTGCGTATGTGATACTGGGGGTTGTAATTTGCGGCGGAGTTATCGCATTTCTTGTCATCGGCAAATGAAGTGCCGTTTGATTCCCAAGTTGCGAAACAATATCATCCAATACAGAATATTCAAAGGTTTTTACTCGGATTAAATAACGAACGAACTAAGGTTGTGAATATAGCAACGACAGCAAATATGAGTGCAGCCACTAATGCAATCATTGAACCACTACCTGTATTTAATTCGGCAGAAAGATACAGGCCCACTAGAACAGAAAAAAAACCAAAAAATTGTGTCCACAGCAGGCAGGATTTGAAACTCGTTCCAACCAGTTTGGCCGTGGCAGCAGGTGTGACAAGTAAAGCAGTCACCAGTAACGCACCAACAACCTGAACCATACTGACAACAACTGCAGCAGTTGTGACGCTGAACAAAAGGCCGATATTTCGAACAGGAAGCCCTTGAACTCGTGCAGAAATAGGATCAATAGCGGTCGCAAGCAATCCGTTACGTAAGAACAATAGCACAACAATAGAAATTATGCAAATAATGGTTATGAAATCAAGACTTCCTTCATCGATTAACAGAAGATTCCCAAACAGGTAACCTTCGATATCGGTAGTAATTCCTCCACCACCTAATCGGAGTGCGACCAGTCCAAAGGCTAGCATCCCGGTGAGGAAAATGGCTATCGAGGCATCTCCAGTAAGAATTTCTCTCGACTGCATTTCATAAATTAGGATAGCAGCAGCAATACTGAAAAATAAAGCATACAACAGCGGAGAGGTTGCTCCAAGAACGATACCTATTGCAACGCCACCGAACGATACGTGTGCCAATCCGTCACCAATCAAAGCTAAGTTTTTCACCAAAAGGAAGGTACCTAATATGCCTGCGACAGCAGTGACCAATAGTGCTGAAAGCATTGCGCGCTGAAACATTTCCATGGTGAAAAAGTACGGGAAAGTCTCTCCAGGAACCAATGGAGCGATAAGTTCCATGAAGGGTGATACGAACTCAAGCAAAGTTGTCCCAATGCCCATTATTCTTCCACCTGCCGGGGTTTTTTAGAATGTGAGTGTTTGTGTTCATGAACTTGGTGAATACCACGCAAGTCGGCAAGTTCAGACAAATCAGGGAAATTTGCTGTATCGCCATCATAACGGATGGTTTCCTCCAAGAAAACCATTCTGTGAGAGGTTTGACGAATTGCTGCAAGGTCGTGAGATACCATTAGGATGGTTTTTCCCTGTTCATGGCACAAGTTATCCAGCAGTTTGAGCAACGAATTTCTCGATTCCCTATCTATTCCTACCAATGGCTCATCCAAAATAATAAGCTCTGCGTCTGATGCTAATGCACGAGCAATAACTGCGCGTTGGCGTTGCCCACCAGAAAGACGACCGACTTCGCTTGTTCTTACATCTTGCAAATCAACCATCTGAATGGCTCTCTCAACACATTCGCGCCGTTCTTTGCTGATGAATCTAAGCATATTCCTTGTATTGATTGTGCCCAATTGTACCAGTTCTTGAACTGTAATCTTGATATCTCTCGGAAGGTTTGATGCTGCTTGGGAAACCCACCCAATTTTCCCAAAAAGGTAGATTGAGGCAGGGGGCCTATTGAAAATTCGGACGGTCCCTTTCTGAATCTTTAACAGGCCTAGAATACTGAGTAAAAGAGTTGACTTTCCACTGCCATTAGGACCTACTATGCCAACAAATTCGCCTTTGAACACTTTTAGATCTATGTCTCGGAGGATGGGTTTACCAGAACGAAACACGGTCATGTTTTCGACCTCAAGGATTGGACCAGTCTGTTCCGATTCTTGGACGATTTTTGGTTCCATTAAGGTCCCTCCGTTCAACTCGAGAACTTAGAGTATATTAGTTCAAATGATTCCGAAACCAATTATGCTCTGTTCGCCTTAACGTATTGAAGAAGCATCTTTCCAATCAATAAGGAAAATACCCCTGTAACGAACACAACAGGTATAATGTCTATTGTACTCATTTATTCCACCCAGTTTTCAGTAATTGCTAGAAATTTGTCTTGCCAAATTAGCATCCAATTCCAGATATCAAATTCTCAAGGTTCTTGGTCATCATAGACATGTAGTTATCACTGGAATCGCTTGGAGCCATTTCCATTGTGTAAAGAATCTTAACCGTCACGCCGGTCTCATCGACAATGCTCTGAACAGATGACTGATCGGTGTATTCCTCAACAAACAGTACCGTGATTCCCTCTTCTTTAATGAAGTTGACAACCTTTGCAATGTCTTCTGGAGATGGTTCACCTTCAGGGTCTAGTCCGTGGACTGTAACGAATTGAATCCCATATTCTACTGCAATGTATGAGTAAGCGTTGTGATTGGCAGCTACGGTCTTTGTGAGACTTCCTGCCATACATGCGCCATTATCACCAAATGCAGCGTCGAAGGCTGTGTCAAGTGCTGTGAGTTGAGCAGAATAGAGTTCGGCATTGGCTTTGAAATCTTCTTCACCATCTGGGAAGGCTGTTATAAGTCCGTTCATGACAACGCTAACTTGCGCCTTGAAAGCCAACGGGCTGAGCCAGCTGTGAGGATCATAGTTCAGAGTTTCTTCAGCGCTGTGATTGTCGCCGTCAGCATCATGGTCGTCGCCATGTTCGTCGCCATGGCCATCATGACCTGCATGACCTTCGTGGCCGCCTTCACCCATCAAAATGTGGAATCCAACATCAGCGGGCATGACAAATCCGTAATCGCCTTCTGCCAATATATGGATTACTGCAAAGCCTAATGGTGGATTGACCCACTTTTCGACGTCCTCAATGAAGTGGCCTAGTTCACTCATGTTGAGCAATCCATCGGCGTTCATATCGGATTCGTTAAACATCTCCATGAGCATTTCTTCTTCATGCTCGTCATGGTCGTCGTGAGTGGCGTTGGTGGTTACATTCTGGGCATGGCCTGAATGGCCAGCATGTTCATCATGGTCATCATGGTCAGCTCCACCGTATTCTTCAGTAGTCCAAGCCGTCCAGAACTCGTTCCAAGAAATGTGGGTGTCATTATTGGCATCATGCAGTTCAAGTGCCTCTTCTGGAGTTGGAATGCGGTTTTCAAATTCGTGAACCTCTTCGACAAAGTGTCCAAGTTCGCTCATGTTAAGCAAGTTGTCGTTGTTCGTGTCCGATTCGTTGAATATTGCCATAAGCATCTCCTCTTCATGCTCTTCATGGGCATCATGCTCTTCATGGGCCTCATGCGTTGGTTGACTTGGCAAAAGTGAGTGGTTTGATGTGTTGACTGCCCAAGCAATGTGTTCGGCTTCTGATGCACCGGAGCCCATAACGTTGCTGAAATTTTCTCCAACCATTACTGAATCAATTCCATGTTGGCTTGGCTCCCATGACGGAGGTGTTGATGTGGAGTTCCAAAGCATAAGTTGCCAGTACCATGAAAAGTCATCTGGAGCATCGGTTCCGTTAATTCCGTTAAGGCTGGTACCGTATGTTGGGTGGACCGAGACGTTGAGCGTAAGGTTTCCATCAACGTTCAATGCAGCGTGTGTTAAGTTCCATCCTGTAGCGTTTTCTGGTAGAGCATCGTGTTCGGCCTCGTACAATGCCATGCTGTTATCTGGATACAGTACTGCAACATTGTGGTGTTCTTCACTGTGTCCGTGGTGAGAGCCCTCGTCATGGTCGTCTTCCCAGCCAGCCCAAAATTCGTCCCAAGACAGGTGGCTGTCATTGTTAGAATCAAAGTCTCGAAGGGCGCGTTCAGGAGTCATCTCTCCATCATGGTGGCCTGCTTCCATCCACATGTTGCCTGCTGCTTCACAGTCTGCCTTGGTGGTGTGATTTGTGTTTAGGTGAGAAGAGGAATTATGACAGTAGTCGCCATGTTGAGCAGAATGGCTGCCTTCCTTCATCCACTGGTTACCTGCTGCTTCACAATCAGCCTCTGTAGAGTGATTTGTGTTTAGATGAGTGGTTGTGTCGTGACATACGAAGTGTTCTCCGTCATGTTCATCGTGTTCTTCTTCCATCCATAGTAGACCTGCTGCTTCGCACTCCGCCTTAGAGTCGTGTGTTGTGTTCGTGTGGTCGGACATATCGTGGCATACTCCATGTTCTTCGCCGTGGTCGTGGTGCGCGTGTCCTCCGCCCATTTTGAGAACAGCCATTGTGAAATCTTCAGGGTGTTCTGCATCAAACTCGAGTACATACTCGCCTTCTTCAAGTTCAAAGATTGAAATAACTGAATCGGCTGGACAGCCCGTTGGGTTAGCAATGGTTTCCTCGGCTTCGACGTGAGCGTGGCCTTCGTGGCCAGCATCATGTTCGTCGTGGCCGTCGTCGTGCTCAGCGTGGCCGTCGTCGTGCTCAGCGTGGCCGTCGTGGCCATCATCGTGATCTTCGTGCGGGAACGAGACATTGTATGCCGTATACTCAGCGTGAACCTCCACATCATCTGCATGACCTCTTTCGTCAACAAGCATTGCGTTTTCGAAAGGTCCTTCTGAGAGTGTAGCGCACAGGTCTGTTACTAGAACCCCCTCGTAATCGAGAGTCTCTTGGCCGGTCGGCATTGTGTGTACCTCGATAGAGGTTGGGGCATCGGCGCCAAGTGAGGAAAGAGTTGATTCGACCCATGGTTCAAGACCTAGTCCATGGTAAAAGAATACGTCAGCATTTTGCAAACGGATTAAGTCGGATGCTGATGGTTCATAATCGTGAACCGGTATGTTGTCTAGACTCATGTACTCCATCGTAACTTGACTACCTGCGATTCCTTTGACTAGTTCTCCAACGTGGTATGTAGAAACCATAACGACGCCCAGGGACTCGGTGGAATCGCCATCATCCGATGTATCGTTAAGACCGCCTAAACAGCCAGCTAAACTGGATAAAATCATAATTGCACTTACAAACAGCACGCGGAAATTCTTACTTCGCATGGTTTTCCGTTTGATATTAACTATTTAATAAAAACTAATAAACGCAGTATTGCAGATTATTATTCCCAGTAACGAAATTGATAAAACTGAGCAAAATGAAGTAGGTGGAATTGAAGATTCTGCTAGACGGTGCAGCGTGTTTACAGGCCTTTCGGTGTCCTCCATGGATCTTCGTCAAACGAAAGTAGACCCTCCTCCTGTCGCCCTACACCGTGCCTTTTGAACGGTACTTTTTCAATCGCCAGCTGATTTTTCGATTGTTTCTTCGTAAGGTATTCTTTGCCTTTCTTACGGACAAAAGATTCACCGAATGCAACCACAATCAACAGGAATGTCAGGCCAATATGGCCTTCAAATGAAAACGCTGAGAAGGGTTGGATGTACAGTTTCTGTTGCGTGATTATTCCCTCATCCACTGTTGTTTCAACTCGATAATTCCCCGGTAACAAATCGCCTTCCCATGCTGTTGTTTGGTCTCCGAGGCTACCAGACCACTGCGCTACTGTTCGTTCAGAAGAGTCAATGATTTCCCAAGATACATAACCACTGTTCGTACTCTGTCCTTCAAATTCAAACTCAAAAGTAGAGGTCATTGGCCTATCTTGTCCTAAAACGTCGCCTATAGTTACGGTCCTTGTTTCGATAGGGTGGTCGTAATCATTGATTTCATACGGTGCAGCGTTATCAGATACACCAGCCCAAAGCGAATTGAGGAGGAGAAAAGCCAAAGGCCACAACAGAAGATTCCACTTGCGTTGGGCCATGCGTTAAAATCTGCCGATTAGGTTTTAGGAGTATGTTTTCATTTACGAACAAATTTCGCAAAACCAAGTTCGGATAGAATCCTCTCCATCCATTTTAATTTCAATAATTTTTGCACCCTGACTGTCGCCCCAGACCAAGTACCTACTCGGTTTGCTGCAAAGCCAATGAGGTGTATTTTTTCGGCTGCTACTCCGCACGAGAGAACCATACATAGGGCCCGATCTCCGTCAGTAAATCCACCAAAGTTGTACATTTCGGGAAACAAACGGTTCGTTTGGTGAGATGGAACTAGAGATGGTGGGAGTGAGAGTTCCTGCCATTTATTGAGACAATTCTGCCAACCAGGTAAGTTGTCCCCGTGGGCATGCGCCACTATTGTTTGACCCGAACATGCCGCTTTGTGTAGATGCTCTCCTCCATCGAAATCTGAAACTACACAGGCGAGATTCTCGTATGAATCAAGTGCGCCCACTGCACCATCTGCAGCGACATAGGTGTCTCCTGGTAAGAAAGAGTCCTCAATTTCCGATTTCTCTACGGCCGCCCCGATAATCACAATTCTCGAAGCGTTTTGCAGGCTGCTACGGAGTTCTGTCAATGTTTGACGGCGATGGTCGCTTGTCCACAAGTCATGGTCTTTCAAAAACTCCAGCAAAGCAATCGCGCTTTCTGCATCTGCTTCTTCAGACCACCCAAAAGCCGCACGTACCTCGTCTTGAACCGAAATCAAACTCGGCTGAAGAGCATCGTGCATGCCCCATGGGTCTGCCTCACGCTCATCAATTATCCGTTCATTTTGTTGAAGTTCTTATGCAGTTGATATGTGTGGGGCAGGTATGCCCGTCCCAAGTGCCTTGCCGGAACTTGACGACGAAATCACATTTGCCCGATATCCGTTTTTGCCCCAAGCAGGGGGTTGGATTCGAAACATGGCCATTCAACATGATATCGATTTAGACGAACTATTGGACGGGGCTTGGATGGAAAAAGCCCGTTCAAGAGCACGGATTCGTTTGATAGACTCAATTCAATCTAAAGAAGGAGTAGAGGTTGTCGGAGGAGACCTTTACACGGAAGAAGGGCGCATAATTGAGGCTTTTTCTTTCTACTACGCTCGTCTGGTCGTATGTGCATCGGAGGATGAGCGCCTTATCGCCCGTTGGTCGCAAGCAGAAGCTGCACGGGCGGAACAAATACTCATCAAAGATTATCAAAACCTCGACATAATCGCCCGAACATACATCAAAGAGGTTGTAAAAACCGAACAAAAATCCCAAACAATGGGTGCGATTGGTAACAGCAATTACGGTGGCGCATTGCAACAACAACGACGCTCTAAAGCAGGCCCATTATGGAAAATAGGTTTGAGTGACTTCATCGAAATATGTCCGAAAATCACCGGTTCTCGTTGGAGGTTGCCAAACTGCGATGTAAGCAATGGATGGGTTACCTTGTTTGAAGAACCACAATACGGCTCCTCTGCTAAACTTTCTCGACTTCTTCGTGAGAGAATTAAATCGGGTGTTGAACAAGAAGCACTCGAAAAAATGAGCGAGATTACAACGGATTTAGCTGTTCGATTGGCGGAACCGGTTGGCATGGTTCGTAATCTCATGGCAAACAAAGCTACTGAAGCGATTGCCCTAGTAGGCGCAGATGAAAACGATTGGCCTCCGTGTATGAGGAAGGCGGTGGCTGAATTAGCAAATGGGGTTAATCTGAATCACTTTGGAAGATTATTTCTCGCATCAATGGCGGCAACACTTGCTCTTCCAAAGGAAGCATGTGTTAATTTCTTCAGGGGAGCCCCCGACTTCAGTGAAAGCACAACTTCGTATCAGGTAGACCATGTTTACCAACACGAATACACACCTTCGGGTTGTGGTAAACTCAAGGTCAATCACAATTGCCCCGTACTTCCAGGGGATGACAGGTTGTGTGATCAACCTTGGCTGGACCATCCGCTGAAATATATTCGCGCAACGCAACGATGGAAAGCCAAAAACCAGCAAGCCGAAGCACAAGCGCTCGCACTCATTTCTCAAAAGAGTGAAGAAGAATCTAAACCCAATGATTCGCAGGAATAAATGGGCATTCGCGCGAAGACTTTGAAACGGGTGGATGGTTAGGTTATACCAACCACCGGTGAACACTAATGACTCGAACGCTCGTTTTGACCGTAGACCGTGACAATGATCTCGGAGTTAAAACTGGAATTCGCGGGCCTGTTGTTGGAAGGCGGCAAGTGATGGCTGCAGCCTTGAAACTCGGCATTGCGGACCCAGAAGAAAGCGACACGAATGCTATTCTTGGTGCATTATCACAACACGATAATTTAGCAGACAATAATGCTGAAGACGAAGAAGTAGAAATTGCAATTTTAACCGGGGACGAGAAAGTCGGTATCCGTTCAGACCGTTCCGTTGCTGCCCAATTGGAGGAAGTTGTTGCTGCATTTCAACCTGATAAAGCCATTCTTGTGACCGATGGGGCGGAAGATGAATCGGTTCTTCCAATTATTCAATCCCAAGTTCGTATTGACCATGTTGAAAAAATCATTGTTAAACAATCAAAGGGCATTGAGGGTACGTATTACTACATTGTAAAAGCCCTCGACGACCCAAAATGGCGTTCAAAAATCATGATTCCAGTTGGCCTGGTCTTGGCGCTGTTCGGACTCGGGATTATGCTTCCAAATGAAATTGGGGGCATCGTAATTGGGGGTTTGCCGTTGGTAACTGGACTGTACTTGCTCAGCAAAGGTGCAGGAATTGAAACAACAGTGAACAAGGTCATTCAAGAAATGAGAGACAACGCTGATGCAGCGATGTTTTCCTCTCTGCTTTGGACTGCCACCCTTTTCAGCGCAATCTTTGCAGTTGCAGAAGGATATCGGGAATACAACTCGCAAGTGCTTAACATAGGTTCATCGGTATTGTGGCTCGAAGTTGTTCACTCTGCACTAGCTTGGATTGTTATTGCTTTCTTAACTTCGACTGCAGGATTCATGCTTCTTCGACTAAAGCGAGGTTCTTTCTCTGGAAGATTGCTTGTTCTCGGTATTTTTGGAATGGTTGTCTATTCATTTGTCGACACAGCCTTAGATATCGCAATTCGGGTTCTCCTTGGAGAATCGTATGAATTCAGTGTGCCAGTGATCATAGATGATTTACAGTATCCAATGATTTGGATTGTTGTGCTTTGGATGGCGATGACCATTGTCCGCTCCCTACGAACTCGTCAAGCACAAACCGAGCGCTATTGGGGAATTTAGTATCACAAAATGAACTTCGGCATTTTTCGTGCCATAGTGTTGTGGCCTACTACACCGATTAGTGCGCCTCGAGAATCAACCACGCCTATTTGGTTCAAGTCGTGGGCAATCATAAGAGCCCCCGCTTTGAGAAGGGGTGTTTCTTCATTCACCGTTATTGGAGGTTGGTTCACAAGTTGCTGTGCTGGAATTCCATGCATCCATGCAATGTCTCTGTTAACGGTCTTGCGCGCTATTATCTTCAGGACATCCACGGCATGAATACGGCCCAACGGGGTGCGTTCGCCATCGATGACAAAGATGTGGTCCCAATTGTTTGATGTCAAATTTTCAATAACCTCGACCATGGAACTGTCATCCCAAATCCAATGTGCTTGCGTCATTGTCTCGCCGCATGTAATGGAGCGAGCGGTCTGGGAACGTTCTGAAGCCGACATCTTTGATAGCATGGCTCGAGTGAATTTTCTTGGCTTGGATTGTGGCATACGGAGTACCTCCTCATTGCGCCGGCGCACGCGCTTCTCTTTCAAGGCTTTCGACCACATGTTAACTTCCACATCCTAGTCTTTGCTTTCCGGCATTCGTCGAATCACATCGACTCAATATAAGTGAAGGCTAAAATGTCAGTTCACTTTGAAAGATTCATGTCAGCCATACCCGAGCATGAACTCGCTGCATTACGCACGTTGTCCGGATACGACCAAATGCTTGAAATGGACCGTGTGATGAAGCAGTATGGGCTGTCTGAAAGCCAACTCCTTGCCATGCTTCAACCCAATCCCAATCCAGCCCTTCAACAATCATCTGTAGCATTCGTCCCAGAAACAGAGCAAGTAGGAAATATCCCTGCTGCAGCAAATGTGATGAATAAATCGAATTTCAGGTTTGAATACGATCCATCTCCTCAAGCGGCTCAACGCCGCACGGATATTGCTCAAGCAATTGTTTGCCCGGGGTGTGGTGCGGCGTTGGGCATTCCAGATATCCGACCAATCAAAGTCACTTGCCCCCAATGCTTACAAGAAAATGTATTCACTTCGTGAGCGTTGATTTGATGAAGCATTAGCCTCTGGATAGTACATGGAGAACTCATCCCCTCGTCTTTGGACATATACTCCTTCAAATTCTCCCGTAGCACTGCCAAAACAACCTTTGTTGTATCATCCGAATGAACTTGTCCCTCTAGAATTTCCAAGAAACACTGCAGAGCAGACTCTATCGGGAAAACTCTTGCAAGACTATTGTGGCTCATTCACGTCGAATAGTCATACAGTGCATGATTTGCTCCAAGCATTTGACGAGGCTCCGATGTCAGAGCGTAGACCGTTTCTACTCCTAGGAGAATTGGCAAACCCATATCGATTACAAGACATTGGTTTAGGAAGTATGCCAATCTTCACTACACGCATTTCCGGACTTTGCAGAACCTACGCAGACGCTCTTGATAATCGAGAAGTAAAACCCGGAGTTCACCACATCACGCTTGCTCGGACGGAGGGGTGGTGGGAGAGCGCACACCTTGGAATGGCTACTGTTGAGCAGATGAAGCGAATGATAGCTTGGCTTGACCAAGGTCGAAAGGGTACATGGAGACCTGTCAAGCCTGCAGAAGGAAGTTTACACTTTGAGAACGGGCTGTTACCAAGCCCCTTACTGGATAATGTATCTTGGGATGGAGCCAAGGAAGTTGTTGAATCGCCTGCCCCAGCATTTACTGGGTGTGAGGTCGACCTCAGTACAGTCATGGTCGCAGTACATACACAACACGGCTGTTATGACAACAGGGGGAGGTTAGCTAGATGTGTGCATATCGGACAACGTGAATTCCATGAAAAAATGTTTCGTCGCGGTTCTTCTAAAAAATGGAATGATATCCTTGACATCGTTTGAAAACGAATTAACAGATCTAGGTGTTGAATGGGGGCCCATGGCATTCCCACGGGGATTTGTTATATCTTAGAAAACAACTTCTATATGGTAACGATGAAGGGAAGCGGCGTACAAAAACAAGCACGATTAAACCGATTGAAAAATGAAATTATCGAGTATGTATCTACTCGTCCTCAGTGTTCAGCTGCAGACATTGTCGATTATCTTTCAAACGAGAGAAAAATGAGAAACCATGGGCTTACAGCGCGTAAAGTTGGGTTTTTCATTCCTCGGTACCTTTCTGATTTAGTTGGTTTTACCTTGGACAACTCGACTGGCAAACGTCTTTACCATATTGCTGCATAATTTTGGATTAAGTTCATTGAACAGTGGCTATTGCATCAACCATGGAATGGCCAAAATCGCTCCCATTTGCCTCTGAACTGTTCCCATCCATGTATCAAAGTACCAGCTTTGATGGGGAATGCCCACAAATCGGTACTGATGAGACCGTTTTTTCCTTTCTCGATCCGGACAACCCAACCGGACTCAAAACTCAGATGAGAAGCCTCGTTGCAAAATACACTGAATCTCCTCAAAGTGCTACTGAACAAGGAGCAACTATCGATGAGACGGAGGGGCTGGTAGTTATCGATGCCTCAGCCACAATCGAACCCGGCTCACACTTTATCGGGCCGTGCTACATTGGACCGAATGCGATTGTACGACACGCCGCATATGTTCGCTCCTTCTCATGGATATGTGCAAACGCAGTTGTAGGTCATGCCTCTGAAACCAAGCATTCTGTTTTGCTCCCCGGAGCAAAGGCTCCTCACTTCAACTATGTCGGCGACTCAATCTTGGGTAGCGGTGTTAATCTTGGTGCGGGAACAAAAATTAGTAATCTGAGAAACGACGGTGGTGAAGTACATCTACGAATCGGAAATGAACGAGTTGGAAGCGGGTTGCGGAAATTCGGCGCCATTCTTGGCGAGGAATGTCAGTTGGGATGCAATAGCGTTACAAACCCTGGTGTAATTCTAGGCCGTCACTCTCACGTCATGCCCAACGCAACAGTTACTGGCGTTCACGAATCAAATTCGTTGCATAGGTGAAGTGCTATGCCGCAACGTCTGTTTGGAACCGACGGTATCCGAGGCAATATTGTTCCAGCAAACCCCGACGAAAAAGCATCACTGGCTGCTCTGCACAAGCAAAGAAGCGTTTGTCCAACCCTGATGCGATTGGTCGGTGAGGCGCTTGGCCACTTAATCGATACAATGCCTGGTGAAGGTGAACATGTGGTCATAGGGTGGGACGAACGCCCCGGAAACAAGGAATTGGTCGCAGGAATTACTCTAGGATTAAGACTCGCAGGTTGCAAAGTCACACATATCGGCGTATGTGCGACGCCAGCACTGCACTACGCAGTACTTTGGCATAATGCTCGAATTGGCTGCATGATGACTGCAAGCCATAATCCTGCTTCAGACTCGGGAATCAAAGTGTTTGATGCCAATGGATTCAAAACAACTCCGGAAATGGAGGATGAAATCACTTCAGTTGCGTATGCTCTGAGCGAGGAAGAGCGTGAGGTAGACCTTGTTGATATTCAAGAACTCTCTCAACCGAGTGAAGAAAGTAACCTCCATTGGGCTGTAGAACACCACCCAAAATGGTTACAACTCCGATTCGGTTTGTTCAAGCAAATGTTTGGTATCCAGAAACCAACATACGATTTTATTGCAAATCCAATGCTGTTAGATTGTTCTAAAGGCTCTGGGACGTCATGGCTGGCCGAATGGTTAGACTCTAACGGCATTCAAACACAAGAAATCAGTCTTGAAGCCCGGGAATTAAACGACGAATGCGGGGCTGGCGAATTCTCTCCAACAGCGACATGGACATTTGAGGAGGCTGCCTCATCAAACCACCTCTTGTTACGCCAACTTGCTCCTGCACCAGCCGGGACCATCGTGGGAGCTGCACTGGATGGAGATGGAGATCGTTGTCTTATCATCGAATCAACTGCCAATGGATACAAAATTATCGATGGTGATGCAATTGGTGACACGGTTGTTGTGGCTGGACATAAAACCGTTGGAACTTGGAATGTTGCTGCAAGTATCGAATCTGATCTTGCACTGCTCTCATCGTTGCCTAGACTATCAACTACTACAGTGGCCCACGAAACAGCTGTTGGTGACAGATGGCTTTCTCATGCGCTACGAAAGTACCTCCAAGAATCAAAGAATCCCCCACCGATTATCGGAGTTGAAGATTCCGGACACGCCGTTCTCCCTGCACCACATCCGAATCACAGAGAACTCTGGAGTCTCGTAGGAGATGGAGCAGCAACACTCGTATCGTACCTACTCGCCCGTAGTATCGCAAGAGATAGCCAACTCATGCAACGAGGTTGGAAGCTTCGTTCATCGGTTAGCGGTGTAGACCGAACATTATGGAGTGGGCAAAACGAGTTGGCGAATGAAATTGAATCTTTGACCAAAACCCATTTTGAACAATGTGGTAAAGTCACAGAATGGAAGAGAAAACGTCTCGAGGGGGAGGCCAATCTTATGCTGATTGAGGCCTTTGTCGATGGGGGGTTGGTCTCCTTGGGCGTTCGCAATAGTGGTACACAGGCAAAAATCAGCGTATCGCTTCGCCTTTCTTCTGGGATGCCGCACCAAAAACTATCCTTGGTCGTACCACTGCTGACTGAGAAATTATCTCGAGCAATGAAGTAATCAGCCTTGTCGGCCTTCAATCGCTGAACTTAGTAAAGCGACTGCTGCAACAACTCTACGGTCAAGCGGGTGTCCCGGAGGGATGGTTACCAGCGTTTTCTTGACAATTGGGTTAAATTGCTGCTGCATCAAAATTTGAGGGTGTCCTGCAACCTCAAAATGGTATTTTGCAGGTATAAAAGGTATGAAACGTCGTAGAATTGCGATGCTATCCTCGACAAAAGAAGCGTATGGGTTGCCTGCTGGGTCGTTAACAACCCAAGAATCTTTCAGGATTGATTTGAGGGCCTGACGCTTTGCCGATCCTAAACTTACGCCCGTCTGCGGGTCAAAAATATCGTAGGTCGTAGCAAGGTCTAACATTGAGCGTGCTTTGATTTGAACTAAAGGTTGTGTGCAACTTTCATCAGTGTACAAAACAATGTCCTCACGAAGTTTGAATCTTTTCTGCTTTGAGTAGCCAACGCAATTTCCTTCAAGGTCTTCGAAGTAAAAGACGCCTCCAAAAACACGCCAAAATTTTGTTCGAATGATATATTGGTCCATTTGGAAGAGAGCGGTCATGATGGTTGGTCATCGTTAATGTATATACTCTTTATCCCGTCGAAAGGGATTTCATCAATCGCTGGACATTTCACCTTCATAGGTTTGGGTGAGATAGGTCACCGTTCCAAGAAGCATTGCTGAGGCTATGAGAATCGAAAGCAAGACTTCGATTGAGGCACCCTGGACAAGAACGATGCATGCAATTATCCATCCGAGGACGAGATCCAATGCCCCAATGATACGCCAAGACTTTCGGAGAGTCAATACTCCTGAGACCCACGAGACTGTCGAGCAGAGAAGAATGAATAATACTGCAAATAGAAGATTGGAGTAACCGAAACTTGAGCCGATAAACAAAATATGCATCGCCCATAAGCCTGCGGGTAGCCAAAGTCCCTGTCGTTTCTCCACCGACCAAGCTACAAAAACAATGGATACTGTTCCAAGGAGTGTAGCAATGTGTGCAGTTGTTGGAAGCCATAAAGTAAGTAATTCTGAAAGCCATACTCTGACTGATAAATAGGCCAAAGGCACCATTAACCACGCACATAAAACAACTGCTGGTTGAGTCCACCATGTTCCTCGCCGTGCTGAAAGCACGATGACTGCGAATCCTGCAGGGCCAAAAGAAAGCATGGCCGTAAGTAAAATCCAAACTGAGCGACCTCCGGCTCCTCTATGGTCACCTAATTCATGCTGAATTCGCTTGGCTTCGACCCAATCAAACAGGAAAACCGCGCCCAACAGCATCGCCTCAATGATTAGGAAAGGTACAGTCCATACAAGCATGCTCGACTCAAAGGTAAATGGGTCAAGTGTGAAAGGTATAGGTACTTCTCCACCAATAATTACACACAAAATTCTGTCCAACGCAGCAAGATAGACGACGCCTTCTAGAGCATTTGGAATTCGGAGACCGAGGTCGTTCCGACCCAAAAGGCCCAGCCCTGCAAGCATTGTCAGACCTCCGAAAAAGACCAGAAGATGCGTTGAGTCACCAAGTACGACGACCGAGTTTGATGCTCGGCCTGCTACATGGACTAAAACCAATCCAAGCATTCCAAGAGCAATAGGGGCTTCAATCCCCAATATATCGGGTAACCTCAAACCAATTTGATTAGCACGGATTCGAGAAAGTCCGACGAAAAGAACAGAAATCAGTACGGTAAAGAGCAGTGCAAAAAGGGTGTTGCCCGTTGTGAAAGAGAGAAACGAAGTTGCCAAAATGGTGGTTCCTAAAAACAACAAAACAATCGTTGGTTGGTGATGAATATCTCCAACATACAGGTCCATTTCTCCAGACGAACCTGCCCTCTTTTTGCGTTTTCTTTGTTTCTCAGCCAAAGTCAAAAGTTCCGTGTCAATGAGGCGCAGCGTACTTTGAGGCTGTTCGTCATCCGATGTGTTGCCCACCTGTAACACTTCATTCCCTTCAAACCCGCTTGATTCTAAAAAAGCCTGAATACGGTCCTGTTTTTCTTGCAGGCGCTGAATGCGATTCTCCTTCTTGGTTAATGCACGAATTCCAGCACGGAATTCGCCTTGAACGGCAAGATATGCCCCTGAACTAACGAAAGCCAACAGGGCCGCCAACACCACTATTTCTACAGAAATTGACTGTCCTGCCAGAGCCATTGATACGATGAGGCCTACGGCAGTCACTGCTGGAGGTAACAGCTTCTCTAAAGTGGCTGCGCGGACCAAATACAGAGTCAGTGAAACAAGTCCTACAAACATCAAGACAATCAGATTTGTGGTTTTATCCGGGAGGTATTCTGAACCGGTAAGTGGCGTAGTTGTCAAAGGATCCAGCGCAATCATGATGAAAAAGGCCGTCAAGAATCCCATCATCATCGTGAGGAGTTTTCCGGGTAGTGCCTCTATTTGCTCCAGTTGGCTCTCTGAAGCGCCTAGTTGGCGTTGTTTATCCGATGCTTTCAGCAGGATGGCAGATGAGATAACAAGGAAGAAGGCCCAAGATGAGGAATGACCGTATGTCCATGAAAAGATGAGGGCAAAGACCCCCCAAATCCCCATTAGTGTTTGTGGCTTGCCGAGATGACGTTCAAAATATACCATAAGTGAATGCCCAACCAATAAGCCTCCAAGGACTAGAAGAAGGCCGTACACCGGTAAAGCACCTGGACGCACAACGGCCCAAGTTGCAATTAGAGTGAGGAGAAAACTAAGATTCCAAAGTTTGGCAAATCCAGAATCACGAAGGCGAGCGCCGATTTCAGAAAAACCAACCAGCCGAGATGCCAAATTAAGACCGATGTGACCGTGACTAATGTTGACCCAAATCTGCTGAATGACAAGTAAGCCCATCCAGATAGATAAATCAACTTCATCGATGAAAATCGGCAGGAAATCAATTGAAATAATTCGGGAGTCGGCATCGGTAGCAAACATGAGGAGCCATAGCCATGGCCCAATAACTGCGGTTCCTGCAATCGATGGAGATGAACGGACGATGGCCAAACCTGACAGACCCAACCATACGATAGCTTGGGTGACGAGCAATAAACGCGCCCCTCTCAAGCCCTCACCTGCCGGAATGAGTAATGTCAACAGACCAACGATGGCAAGTCCGCCTAGCCAAATGACATGGTCTGAGACTGATGTTTGATTTTTCAAAAGGGCAATCGCAGTAAACAAAGCTGTGAGAGCAGCATAAACACTGTAACCGTCCAAATCCAAAGGTAAGGTAACACTCAAAACACCGGAACTGTAAATGGACAATGCAACCAAAAGAAACGGAGCAGGTAGAATCAAGTAAGGGGTAACATCTTTGATATGAACACCTCGAACAACGAGATATGATCCTACGAATGCAGAGATAAGAAGCATCAATTGAGCCAATGCATAGCCCGTTTCCAGTCGATGGGCTGCAATTGCTAACAACGCCCCAACCATGCCAAGCCCTACAGAAACCGCCCAGAGCGACGGTTTACCCAAGCCAATGCCTTCAAACGCTTTCGAAAACCAATTCTCTGCAGTCACGAAACGAGCAGCGATGGTAGCATTGGTCGCAGTCACAAACGTCATCAGCAAAAAGAGTAACAAATCATCTTCAAAAGAAATTAATTCTAACCCCGCAAAATTCCAGTTATTCGACAGTGCATGAACGCCCACCCAAAGGTAAGAGGAGGCAATGCCCAAACTCGCAAGGTTTCCAGAGCCGCGGTAGATGGCCAAACCATGCATAAGTACGGTCCCAAACGCAATCATTGATGCGACACCTAGTTCTCCGTACAGCGCCCCGGCTGCACTTCCAACAAGCAAAAGAATCAGCGTCGCCTGAGCAGCGATGGCATCTTCGTCATGGCGTTGTGCAATGGCTACATTCAGCGACACTACCGACATCAAGCCAAGTCCTAATGTCTGATTTGCTCCAAAAGGAGACCCGTCAAACCATCCCCAATGCCATGCGTCAAGAACCAGCCCATAGAAAAGTTTCATCGAAATAATAACCCAAGTTACTCCAAGTAAGCGCATGTTTGGATTTGGAATCCATCGCTCTCCAAGATAAAGACCGAAGGCGCCCATTGCAAGTAATCCTATGCCGCTCGGTATTTCCGGTAAAACTGTGCCAACTATAGCCCCTATAGCAGACCAAGTGAGGACCATGGCGACTAAAAGGCCGAAACTAAGGCGTTTTTCACCCTCTACTGCTAAATCTGTAACGCTATCATTCTCAAGGGGGTGGAGTACGGTTCCATCAGCTTGAACCGCCCCTGGGAGATTGGATTCCTCTTCGCCCGAGGAAAAAAGTGATGATACCTGTCCAATCGCAATGTCCTCAACTTCCTCAACTACGGGAGTTGGTTCGTCGGATTGTTCATCTTCACTTTCAACCATGAATGATGTAATGTCCACGCCCTGGGCGCGTTGAAAATCGCGCTTGCGGACAATTTCATCTACAGAGCGAGAGGGGTTTGACCCGGGACTGTCGCCCTCCACCTCCTCAGTCATGGTTGACAACCAATCCGATTCGCCTTCAATGCTTTTGATAATTAGACTGATTCGGAGCGATTTTGTAAACTCGTAGTTGTTTCCAAATGTTTCGTTGTACTTTAACGGCGTACCCCGATTTTCAGTTCAAAAAATCACTAAATGTGAAAGTGTGGAGCCAAAAGGGACAAAGAGGGCCCGCGAAAGGACCCCTCATGGCGGCAACCTACGGGACTCCGACTGGAGACCTGACTTCGCACGGAATTACACCATCTGGAGATGTTTACTGGAATCAAGAGGCTGCGGCGCTTATCGAGCTCGCTGTTGCCCGAAATGAGGGCGAATTTAGTGCCCACCGAGCCTTGGTTACAGAAACCGGTGAACGCACTGGCCGTTCACCGAATGACAAGTACATCGTTGAAGAAGAAACAACCCTTGATGACATCAATTGGGGGGATGTTAATGTCTCCACAAACCTTGAGACATTTACTCGTATGAGGGCAAAAGTTGTCGAATACCTATCAGCGCAGGATACCCTTTTCGTTCAAGATTTGTACTGCGGTGCTGACTTCAGCGAAGCTTTGCCAATTCGAGTCATTAACCAAAATGCATGGCACAACGCCTTTGCACGTAATATGTTCATCCGCCCTGATGCTGAGAGACTAGCAACACATTCGCCACAGTTTACCGTCATGCATGCACCTCATCTCGAAGCCGATGCAGAAAAAGACGGTTTAAACTCCCACTGTTTCGTTATCGTCAATTACCAAGCTAAAGAAGTCATTATTGGTGGAACCCGTTATGCTGGAGAAATCAAGAAGTCTATATTTTCAGTAATGAATCTCATTTTACCAAAAAAAGGTATCCTTCCAATGCACTGTTCTGCTAACACGACCGGGGAAAATACTGCTATCTTTTTCGGGCTTTCTGGTACTGGAAAAACCACTTTATCTGCCGACCCTAATCGGGCTCTTATCGGGGATGATGAGCATGGATGGGGCTCAAACGGCGTCTTCAACTTTGAAGGCGGATGCTATGCGAAATTGATTGACCTCTCTGAAGAAGATGAGCCTGAAATTTTTGGAACTACGCGGAAATTCGGCACCGTTTTAGAAAACATTGTCATGGACAAAAACGGAGTTCCTGATTTTGCTGATGTAAGTAAAACCCAAAACACGCGTGGCTCTTATCCAATTGAATTTATTGAAAACAGGACATTGGATTCGAAAGGGGGCCACCCGCAAAACGTAATTTTCCTGACCTGTGACGCATTCGGAGTTCTACCGCCAATCTCTAAACTTACACCTTCGCAAGCGGCATACCATTTCATTTCTGGATACACAGCAAAAGTAGCAGGTACTGAAATTGGAGTCAAGGAGCCTCAAGCGACCTTCTCGGCTTGCTTCGGTGAACCCTTCATGCCAATGCACCCAGGCGTGTATGCTGATCTCCTCTCAAAGAAGATGGATGAGCATAACGCTACTGCGTGGCTCATCAATACCGGCTGGTCCGGTGGTGCATACGGAGTCGGAAACCGTATGAAGATACGCTACACTCGAGCCATGCTAAATGCGGCCATGGACGGGGATTTGGACAATGTCGAATTCGTTGTTGACCCACGATTTGGATTTGAAGTACCTGTTGAGTGCCCAGATGTACCGAGCGACGTTCTGCAACCTAGAAACACATGGTCTGATGCTTCAGAGTACGACTCAACTGCTGATCAACTTGCTTCGATGTTCAACGAAAACTTTGCTCGCTATGAAGCAGGGGTTTCTGCTGAGGTAAATGCTGCTGCTCCAAAATCAATGGCTTGAACCATTCGTCATTGAAATCATAACTTATTCTTGCTCAGTAAGATGCACGTCAGTGTCCTCAAACTCTTTTGTTCGTGAGGGAAAGAAAAACCACATCAATGGTATCAAAAACATCGATGGAATGTTCTTACCATATTTCAAATCAAGATGCGATTGAAATTCCACGAACGATTTCGAATCTGTATCGTTGGCTTTCGGAACCTCACTACGAACCGATGAATAATTTTCAGGTTCCACTAATCCCAAATCGTACCCGCTGAACATCATGTCAAAACGAACACCGGTTAGAAGTAAAGACGGTTCGATACTGGTTTTTTCATGGGCCATTGACCCTTGTTCTGTTTGAGCAACAAAGGTCTCGTCTGCAATGGTGTCTTCACCATCATTGCCCTCATCGTTCTCATTACCCCCAGCTAAATCAAGAACATACGATGTCGGCATGACGATCAAAAAACACGCAACAACTGAAGCAAACAAAACAGCCCGTAAAGTGGCTTTGAAACGAATCCCTACAACAACTAAGCATTCACTTAAACAGAGGAGGACGAGAGATGCCAGCGTAGCTTTTCGTCCATTTTCAAGCCAGTCAAAACCGTCTTTGGTAGAATCTGAAGTGGTTGAAGGCTCATTTGACGGTTCAGAAGACGAGGGGGGCGGCTGGGTTGTATTGATCGGTTCGTCATAATCGCGAACCAGCATGTACACAAGAAATCGAGTAGAATTCTCCATTTTGACATCAATAAGTGTCTGTTCATTATCAATTGCAACCAATGCTTTAACCTTCATTGGTGAAGGTCGTCCTTCAGTATATTGGCCCTCAAATTGGATAACCAACCAAGCCGACATAAACAGGTGGAGTGCAATGAGTATTGTCCCTACAATCCTCACACCGTCGCCGATGCGTGAGTGTTGGGGTCGAAGGGACATGGAATTCCCACACGACACTCATACTTGAGGGTTCGATTATTCGTCTTCCTTGTTGATTCTGTCCTTTCGACTACCCGCAACAACGCCCGCTAATGCGATAGCGGCTGCCATCGAGATCGGAGAGAGGAATGGTAGAAGGCCTTCGTCTTCAGCCAACTCTTCAGCGGTAGGAGGTGTTGGGTTGTCCTCGCCAGCAGTTTGATTGCTGGCCGGGGTAGTTTGAGGCAATGTCAGATTTGAAATATCAATTCCTGCTTCTTCTAGGTCGGCAGCAATATCGTCGAGGTTGTGATTTTCAACTTCAACGATATCGTCAATGGTCGTTGCGGCCGCCATACCGTTGGTTTGTGCATTTGCGGCTACTCCGGTGAGGTATCGGATGCTCGTCTTGACGGGTGCCTCATCCGAGTATCCTTGGGTTTGTGGCCCTGTTAACGTATAGGCTCCGTTGTTATCATCCGTGACATATACGCCCACACCAACCATTGCGGCGTGCTCATTGCTCCAGAGAGGCGCCCACATGATGTCGTCGTACGGGAATTCTTCGAAGGGTTCGATAGTTTCCAAACGGTCTTCGAGATTTTCACCAAATGATTCCATTACGGACCTTAATCCCGAATCGGCCAATGCGCCAAACACCGCTTCAACACGATCGCTTGCGCCGTCATTTGACTGTTCAATTGAAGTGCAATCAACTTCTTCGGTAAATGCAGGTAACCCGTTTGCAGTCATTGAAACTGTGAGGCAGTATTGGCCTTCTTCAAGTACCGAAACTGTACCGTTTGCGCCGTTGTCACCGGGTTCAAGACCTGTAGTGGTCTGCGAATATACAACATTGTTGCTTGCGTCGGTGACACTCATGTCAAGTACAACATCTGTATATCCGTCATCATGACCGTCGTATGAATACTCCCAATAAAGCGCCATATCGCCTGCCTCCGCTTCTGCGTTGCGTGCAACAATTTGATTCAACTCTGGGCCTGCCCGATAGTCAACACAATGCCTTCGTTGTTCCATTATTGGAGATAATTCGCCGGTCTCCCAAATAGACCCGTCCGTACACATTGTATTGATGCCGTATGTTGAAGGGGTTGCCATACCAGTGTCAGCATTCCAATTTCTCATAGAGGTGTGATAGTCGCATCCAATATTACAAATCGTCTTTTCAACCGAAGATATGGGCACGTAGTCAGTATCGAATAGATTTAATTGGATTGTGTAATGATGAGCGACGCCCTCATCTTCACTTAGTGAACAATCGGCTTGGTAATTGTTAATCTGGCTCCAGTTAATTGTGGTGCCATCTTCACAAGAAAACGTCTTACTCGAGCCGTCGGTTGGTGCTTCATCAGACGCATCTGCGCAATCGGCTGTACCGTCATTGACGGAGCCCCATTCGATTAGAACTCCATCGTCACAAGTGAATTTCATATCGTCTTCAACGAACGGCGCGTCACTACCGTAGAGTTTAGCCCAATGAGTGATGTTACCGGCATCATTGAAATGCAAACTTGATTGCAGTATTCCGTTTGAATCCGCAGGGCTGTGGCCTTGAACATTAGGATACAAAGTTTGTAATGTTCTGTAGTTACTCATATCCATTATCGTTATCATGACTGAACAAGTTTCATTGGCTGCGCACAGATCGAAATCGTCAACGATATGGAATCCAGAACCGACCGTTAAGGTAGAGTCGTCGCCCCATGAATCAATGCTGCATCGATCGTATGTGTCGTATGTGTTAGGATTGCTGCAAATTCCACTATATTCACCATTAATCGAAACTTGAACTCGAACGTTATCCCAATTCAAATCTTGGCCTTGCTGAAAAGTTACTGTTGCAAGGTGATTGTCCGATTGAGATTCTTCTGCACTGAAATAGTATGTTTGAAGCGGCTCAGCATTTTCTCCTGAAGACCCAAAGAAATCTTCGAAGGCTTCGGTAATACCATCGCCAAGGTCGTCTGCAATCTGTTCTGCAAAAGCCTCTCCTGAACCAACCAAAACATGTCCCATCATAAGGAACATGAGTGGATTGCCAGGTGGACAATCTTGACAGGGATGAACTTGAGTCGCAAGACCGTCTCCATCACCAAGGTCGACAGTCATTGAATCTCCTTTTCCAAAGTTGAATTCTCCTTCTGCATCCAAGTCGAAGGTCCCCGATTCAGTAAGAGAGTCGGATACTTCAAGGTCGAATTCTCCAGCATCAAGACCAAAGTCTTCTGTTGGAATTCCAGAGACTGAGAAACTGTAGTCTACCGCGCCAGTATAGTCGCCATCGATGGAGCCACAGTCTTCACATTCCCAATCGAAGTTATCGTTGGATGAAACCTCAGCATATACAGGGTCCGGGGAACCTAAACGCCATTCCGAAGACGAATCTGTAATGGAGTAACCCAGGGTCAGTTCAGAATCAAAATCGACTGGGAACTCTTCATCATCTCCTTCGAACATAGCATCGATGTTCAAGCCAATAGCTGCAGACATATCCATACTGAATTCCATGTCGGCACCAACGAGGCTTGAATTGTCATCAAGATACTCGGTATAGGTGATATCGACGGTCAGGACTTGTTCGAGGCTCTGAACAATATCAATATCAAAACCTGTAGTGGGGGTAGCGAACACTGTTTCAGACCAATCGGTTTGCAGGATTGAGTCGGCTAGGATGCCGTGTCGCAAAGTCACTTGGTCGGTTCGGCTCCAAACAGATACTGGATTGTTTGAGTTGTCCATTATTGTCTGGGCTGAGATATCTTCGGTATGATGGACATATACATTTGAGGAACCGGTTTGAAGTTGCCCAATAATGAGATTGAAGCCAGCATCATCTGCTGCACCCATTACTTCGCCAAGAATTTCAGGGACATCAAGGCCGGTAAAATTTTCAAGGTCGGTATCGATGCTGCTCCAGTCGTATTCAACCCCATAATAGAATTCTGATGCTTCAGCAGGGGCTGCGGAAACGCCACCTAGAGGGAAAATTGCTGCGAGCAAAAGTGCGGTCATCATAAGGCTGGACAAAGAACGGCGAGTGTTCATGTTACATCCACAGTGAACAGGAGATATCAAGGTATTCCCTACAGAAATTTAGCACAACGCAGGAATTGAGGTTAATTTCTAGTTTTCCGGCAGATTTCAACAAAATTTTCAAACATTTCTTTGCCGAATTCGGAATCGTTTACTTCAGGGTGAAATTGGAGGCCAAATCTATCGCCTTCTTCATTCTCCATACCTTGTACTTTACAGGATGGGCTACTCGCGGTGACAAAAAACCCTTCGGGGACTACATGAACCTCGTCGTTGTGTGACTCCCACACGGTTTGAGAAGGTGCAGTGTTCTCAAAAATTTGTCCCCCGCCGTTTTGTAATTCAATCTGCATTGCTCCAAATTCAGGTTCAGGGGATTCTCGAGCGTCGCCACCGTAAAATCGGGCCATAAACTGATGTCCCGCACAAATCCCAAGAATCGGAACACTAAGTTCAAGATAAGCTCCGCAATTTCCTAACTCACCAGTCAAACCCACACGTGCCGCACCGCCAGAAAGGATGATTCCATCGACTTCTCGTAATTCCTCAACCGGCGTGGTGTTGGCGATGATCTGCGTATCGACTTTCAAGTAGCGCAACATTCGCCATTCTCGATGAGTCCATTGTCCTCCGTTGTCGACAACATCGATGATGAGGGGTTTGTCATTCATATTGACACCTGTAAATGGAACTGAACAGTCGAATAAACTTGAACATGCCGCATAAACCAGACGAAGAATGATTTGATGGGGCAGAACTGTTCGGGGACTCATGGCGCGTGTACTGGTAATCGGGGCTGGACTAGCAGGTCTTGCGTGCGCACTGGAGGCTACGACTGCTGGACATCATGTTGTGGTGCTTGAACGGTCTTCTCGTATCGGAGGCCGCGGCACCTCACAAAATATCGACGGTTTGCCAATCGGATTTGGCCCCCACCTTTTCTTGAAAAAAGGCCCTCTTCATGACCTTTCGCGGAAGTTAAGCGGAATCAAAATGAAAGCCTCTCCAATCCAGCTCCACAAGGTAGAAATCGTTGGAAGTGGCATTGTACGACCTTCCAACGATACAGGATTGTCTTTGGAACGCAAAAGATTGCTTCGAAGTTCGATGAATGAAGACCCAATCGTCAAAGGATGTCAATTTATCTCAAATTGGAGTTTCGGGAAATCTGAAAAACGATATATTGCTCTACAAAAAAATAAACTCTTGGTCTCGAACGAAGGTTGGTCAGGAATGGTTGGAAGATTGGCTGCTGCGCTAGATGAAGTTGGCGTTTTCATCGAATGTGGATTGGAAGTAGTTCAAATCGACAGAGAAAAAGCAACTCTTTCTGATGGGAGAGAAATTGAAGCGGATGTGTTCGTTTTGGCTTGTGGGCCGGCTGCCTCACGTAAACTCGTCCAGCCCCTAAACGCTGAACAATGCGACAGGGTCTTTTCGCAATTGAAAAGAACAACTGCGAGTTTTATTGAAGCCGGGCTCGACTCGAAACCATTACTTGAAAAACAAGCTGTTGTTGATGTTGAACAGCAACTTGCTGTTTTGGACTATCGGGCCATTCAACCCCGGCTCGGACTCGAAGGAAGTCACCTTTCTGCTGTTGCGGTAGGTGGATTGTCTACCGACCCGGGCCCAACGTTGTATTCTTCGCCAAAACACCGACTTGAATCGCTGAATTTGTTTTTGAATCAGCGGGCGGCGGGATGGCATCAACACATTGTTCATCATTCTGAGCAAGAAAAAATTACCATTTTAGATTCAGGGCAATATAAAATTCCACAACTGGCCTTTGCCAAACATGGAGTGCTTTTTGCTGGCGCCTGGGTTGAAAGTGAGCATGAACTTTCAGATGCAGCAGTGTTTACCGGAAGAACGGCCGGACGGGTTATTTCATCTCTCTTGGGTTGAATGCTTATCCGTTGTCCGCGTCTAGGAGTGCCATGCGATTCGTGTCATGGAATGTAAACGGCATCCGAGCAGCCATTCGTAAAGGAATCGACGAGTATTTTGAATCAATGGATGCTGATGTGGTCATGTTGCAAGAGGTGCGAGCGCTTCCGGAGCAATTACCGAAAGGATGGTCGTGGCCCGATGGTTACGAGGTGCATTTGCACTGCGCTGAAAAAAAAGGTTACTCTGGAGTTGCAACTCTTTCTCGAAATGGTTTTGAAAACATTAGCGTAGGCAAAGGCGGTAAAATAGACCCAATGGATTGTGAAGGCCGAGTGATTACCACAGAGCACAAAAGTTTCACATGCATCAATACGTACTTACCCAGTGGATCAAACAAAGTTGAGCGTCAAGAGTTCAAAGAAGCATGGATGAAGGAATGGAGGGACTATCTCAAGCCATACCTAGAAAGTGATATTCCCGTAATTGTTTGTGGAGATTTAAATATTGCACACACAGAAGACGATATCTGGAACCCGAAAGGAAATACAAAATCGAGTGGATTTTTACCTCAAGAACGAGAATGGTTTACCGAATTGCTTAGCGATGGGTGGCATGATGCTTTCCGCGAACATGTCGGCGAGGGTGAGAAAATCTACTCTTGGTGGTCAAACAGGGGACAAGCTAGAACATTAGATCGGGGTTGGAGAATTGACTATTTCCTACTCAATTCTGTTGCTGCAGCACAGATAAAGGACATTCACATCATTAGACAGGGCGGTATCGATGTCTCGGACCATGCGCCAGTAGTGTTAGATTTGAATCTCTAATTTCCCTCTTCAATGTCTGCAAAACGGATTAAAAGTTCGTCCACGATATCCCTTAATTCTTGCAAATTTGAGTGCTGTACGGTAACCGAGACGAATACTTCACCGCTTTCTTCTTGAGTAAACGATTCACAGTGAGGTCTGTTTGAGGCTTGAAGAATCTGGTCAGCGAGTTGTGAGGCCCCGCTCCATTGAATGGTCGCTTCGTGAACTTCGTCCATAGGCATATCCAAGAGGTGGGCTATTATGAGGATAGCGAGTGGGTGGTACATGGCGAAGGCCGGTGATGACCCCTTTGTTCTCGCTGGCACAGGTGGCGTGGTTCTTGGAGAAGCTCGAACAAATCATGAAGGGCGTAAGGCCATTCTTTTGGTTCGAGGTGAAGAGGATACGCGTGAATTCGTCGCATTAGTTGCAACGATGGGGATTTCTATTGTTGAGACAATGCATCAGCCGGGAACGATAGATCCGCGGGGTTACTTCGGAAAAGGCCGGCTTCAAGATGTGGCTGACGAACTTTCCAGTCGAGTGAAAGGGCACCCATGGCAAGATGTTGACTTGCTTCTCATGCACACCAATGCTTCGCCAAGACAGTTGGTAGGGGTAAGTTCCGCTGTTGAAGTTGAAGTATGGGACAGGGTTCGGTTGTTGCTGTCTTTATTCACCTCTCATGCATCCTCTTTAGAGGCTAGATTGCAAGTTCGAATCGCAAGAATGCTCAGTGATAGAACCGTCTTGAGAGAATTGGCAAACCAACAAACAACTGGGGAAAGAGCAGGATATGGTGGTGGAGGGATTACCGCTTTACAAGCGACGATTGCAAACATCAACAGAGAATTGGTACACCTTCGGAAACGGCAAAAAAAACATGCTGTGGCTCAATCAGAACGGCGGAAACAACGTTCGAAAAGTGGTGCGGTGACTGTCGGATTGGCAGGATACACCAATGCAGGCAAATCGAGTTTATTCCTGGCTTTGTCGGGTAAAGATGTCCTGGTCAAAGACAAATTATTTTCGACATTGGAGACCACAATCGGCCGAATGCAGGACAGTCCTCGCGTATTACTTGCAGATACAATTGGTTTCATTGACCACCTTCCAAGTTCTACACTGGATGCTTTTCGGGCGACTTTGTCTGAAGCTCTCGAGTGTGATTTGTTGCTCATTTTATCGGATGTCAGTGATGAGCCGGAAGAATTAGAACGCAAGTTGTTTACATCTCGTAACGAGATATTTACGCGCTTCTATGGCGAAGATATCGAAGACGACTTTCCATGGAAGTCCGATGATTCATCCGTTGTTCAACAGGTCCTCACCGTTCTAACAAAAAAAGACCAAGCAACAGAAGCCCAAATTGATGAAGCAATTGCAACGGTGGCCGCACTGGGTCTTCCCGAACCGCTGATTATTTCTTCCCATACTGGGGAAGGTATGCAGTTGCTCAAAGAAGCCATATTGATGAAAATATACGGCCCTCAAACAAACTTGTTACTCCTTCCCGTACCTGCTGAAGGAGGCAGGGCAGTCGAAGGTTTAGTTGCTGATGTATATGAAGCAGGACTCGTATCCAACAGAAGTGAATGCGAAAATGGTGGTGTTGAAATGAGGGTTTGGATTGATGAACAATCGCTTTCACGGCTTTTAGCCCATTCCAAAAATCGCATTGAAGTGAAGTAGGTCGAAGGCTTAGGACGGTCATGGCCGGAGCAGAAGAACCTGTTTCTGCTGACGAAGAAGAAATGCCGAATTATGTTGACGAACTCACCGGTTTGGTGGAACCGAAGCAAGACATGATGTTCTCAACCTCAACGACCATCCTAACCAAACCCGACCCGACAATGCACCCTATGGGCCAAGCGATTGGCATCTTTTTGTTGTTTATTTGTCTACTTGGTTTCTTGAATGGCGTGGATTATGCTTCACCACATTCAGGATTGGTACGGCCTGCTGATTTTGTGCACCAGCTCTCTCAGACGGCACCCGATGAAACTGCAACATTCCGCGGAAATGTGTATGACCACGAGAACGAACCTATGGCTAATGTAACCGTCTACATTTCTTGGGATGACAATGGTATTTGGAATTCATCTGAAGTTCTCACCGATGAAAATGGGTACTATAACATTGAAAAATTGGACCCTGGCCTAGTTCGTGTCGATATCATTGCCGAAAGAGACGGTTTTCGAGATGTTTTTTCCAACCGCGTGCTTCTCTCGCCCCCTGCACTGATTGAACCAATAGGATTCACGACCATCAATTTTGTTGTTCCTTCTCAGACTGTTTTTGACAGCCAACCCTGCTCAAATGGAGAAGAGGAATGTGAAATTCGTTACGTCGACTTGACTGCTGAACAAACGGTTGACCCACTAATGGATTCAGGTGCTGAAAGCGTCTACATCTCGATTGGATTTGGTTTTATGGGATTGTCACTTATTGCGACTGGATTTACTGTTTGGGCCATGAAAAATGGTTCAATCGTGGTCTTGCGAACCGCAGCAGGACTGTCTTTTTTTACCGTGGGACACTATTACACCGCCTGCTGCTTTGGAATTATGGCCTTTGTCCTTACCTTTGCTGTCCCAAAAAGATATATCCCCATGAAAGAACGATTTCAATGATGTATCAAATCATGATGCGAACACCCCGTTGACTTAAGGGGGCTTGGCCCAACAGACCTCCATGGACCTCGTTTCCGCAGCATGGATGACGAGGTCGCTCGGTGAATCCGTCTCTGCAATCCATCTTGACCATGATGAAAACTTGTATGCAGGAGGTTGGAACGGCAGCCTCAGACATTGGAATTCTGATGGAGATTTACTTTGGTCTTCTCAATTGAACGACAGAATAACGATAATTTCTCGTGAAGGAGAATATGTGTTCGCCACTGCTGGACTACACATCACCTGCTTGCTTGCAACTAGCGGTGAAATTGTTTGGAGTGTTGCTCTTGAAGGAAGTGCTGATTCTCTTGTCGTGTTTCAACAATCACTGTATGCCATTTCTTCTGTCTATGATATAGAACACAATGATTTCTTAGAATCGGCGATTTGGAATTTTTCTTTTGACGGTGAACTCCATTGGGTACAAAAAATGGATGAACGTCCTTGGGTTGCTCTCGAATTTGAAAATCAGTTATGGTTCGGGCTAGGGCGTCCAAAATGCGGACTCATCCAACTCATCGATAGTGAAGAACAGCATCATATCACTACAAGTGCTGATTCTCCTGTTACCTGCGGTTCAACAGCATCATCACAAATATTGTTCGGCCATTCAGACGGTTCTGTGTCCGATTCTAGAGGAAAAATTATCAGCACCGAAGAATCCTCAATCGATCTCCTTTTGGCTCTTGAGAAGGGTTATATCGCTGCTTTAGAAAATGGAAACATGGTTCGAAGAGTTGGCAATGAGACGATGTGGTCGTCGAAGGGTGAAAGCGTCACCGTTCAAGCGAAAGGATTCGCCCTGGATGGTATTGCGACACACTGGACTGGAAGATGGTCCGGCTCAGAGGGAGTACTGCAAGTTCGTAATTGTGAAAGCGGGAAGGTTCTTGCAAGCGCCTCATGTTCCCGTTGTGAATCGATTACCGCCACATTGAACCGTGTCGCAGTGGGGTATGATAACGGAGACATTCGGGTTTGGGAGGCTGAAATGTTCTCAAGAAGATTGGATAATCAAAACGAAAAGGAGGCCCCCACCAAACGGAACTCCGCACTTCAAGACAAGCTTCGTGCACTACGAGACCGCTAGTCGCTGTCCCAAACGCTTGAGGTTGTGTCTGCAGCACTGACTGGCGTATCAGCAACACTACTCGAGTCAATCCCTTGCCCAACCACGTACTGTTGTGGTTGTTGCGGCATTTGTCCTTGAATTGGCATCATACCTTGCTGTGACATCATACCTTGCTGCGGCATCACACCTTGCTGCGGCATGTATCCGACCATAGGCTTCGGTGCTCCGCCAGTCAAGGCTCCAACAAGGAGGAAAATAAATCCAAAGCCGCAGCAACAGGTGCCAACCGTACTTAGAAGCCCACTGCCAACAATTCCCAAAACTCCATCCACATATTCGAGATCATGAGAATCTTTGTCAAAGACATACAGTTGACTGTCGCTTGTTATCGTATATTCTTCTCCGACAGTGCAGGTGTAAGTCACCTCTTCTGAAGAATCAATTGTGGCGCAGACATAACCAAACACGATGCGCCCATCATCTTCAATAGGGTCAGCCCACTCGTCCCTCCAATCATTCGAATCAGCACAAATTACATGTCCTGCCTCGCCCGTCACATCATTTCGATCGTTGTCGGTGATTGTGAACGTTACATTTTCGCAAGCATCGGTTCTGTCATTTCTATCCGCATCGCCATATTCACCGTCCATCATGACATACCAGCCGCTTGAACCTAGATCGTCATCATCAGTATAGGTGTAAGTGAACGATGTACTTGGGCCTTGAATATAATCCTCAATTTCAACATTTTCAATATCTTCAATTCCTTGTGAACCTGCTGACCATGCGAGTCCGAAGGATGCTAGGGCGAGTAAAACACATATTCCGCCAACGATTAAAACGGGCTTGTTTGCCATGATTGAACCAAGCCATGAAAGTATTTAATGCAATAGGGGGATATTTATCCGATATATTTATGATATCACGCCGATACCATTGACCAGTGAGTACCATGCAAGCCATGCCCCCCCCACAGACAATAGCCCAACAGACGGACGAAATAATGTTCAAAGATTTAGAGAAAGCAACCATCAATGGTTTCGTCGGAATCGGAATCCATATCCTTGCAGTCCCTGCACTCATTTTGATTCTCGCCGTTACATACGTCACGACGTTTACCGCTTTCTTTGGAGTCATCCTACAAATCGCACTCGCCATACTTTGGTTCTTACAGTGGAACAGCTACCTCATCATCAATCCAAATGAAGCGCAAGCCCTCCAATTCTTTGGAAAATACGCAGGTACTGTTCAGAAAGAAGGTTTTCATTTCCTCATTAATCCATTGTATCAAAAGCAAAAGATTTCGTTCCGAATTCGAAATTTTGAATCTGCGAAACTCAAGGTCAATGATGTGAATGCGAATCCAATTGAGATTGCAGCGGTCGTAGTTTGGAAGGTCGTAGATGCTGCTGAGGCGTTGTTCGAAGTTGACAACTATCACGGCTATGTCCAGATTCAAAGTGAGGCGGCATTGCGCGCGATGGCGACAAAGTACCCTTATGACATCATAGAGGACAAAGATATCGGAGGAGTTGCTCTTTCAAGCCATCAAGAAGTCATCGCTCAAGAGTTGCAACTTTCAGTTGAAGCCCGGTTGAAGAGAGCGGGAATTGAGGTTCTTGAAGCCCGTATCAGCCACTTAGCATATTCGCAGGAAATCGCCCAAGCAATGCTCCGCCGACAACAAGCAAGCGCTGTGGTTGCTGCCCGAAGTGAAATTGTCAAAGGTGCTGTTGGAATGGTCGAATTAGCTCTTGAACAACTCAGTGCTAAAGGTATTATTGATCTAGATGAAGACAAGAAAGCGACCATGGTCAGCAATCTTTTGGTTGTCCTTTGTTCTGAAACCGATACAACACCTGTCGTTAACACCGGAACGCTCTATCAGTGATGTGAGAACTTGATAACCACAGGAGTGATCAGCCGCCTCGTCTTACCAATCGTAATTTCGGTGTTGTTGTTTGCTTACGCTGGCTATTGTTGGGTGACGCAAAAAGTCCATGTAAGAGGCAAAGGCTGGAAAACAAAGGATGAAGCGCCGAAAACGTTCTATTTCACTGTTATAATCCTTGTACTCATAGGACTAGGCCAATTAGTGAGTACTGCTTTTTTCCATCTGAAATATGAGTGGTGAATGTTGATGGGTGAAACGAACGAGGACATTCGAGATGGGGTGGGGTCCGCCAAAAAAAAACCGAAACAGGAGAAGAAGAAAATTCTTCTTCGCCTCGACCCTGCATTGCATGAACAGTTGCGATTGTGGGCAGAACGTGACTTCCGTTCACTTAACGCACACATTGAATTCCTACTGAGAAAGGCTATACACAAAGAGAAGGATTGAGTGACATGCAAGAGGAACGGGGATTCTTTTCGAAATGGTTTGGTTTTACCGGATGGCGCGTTATGTCTGCGAAAGCACAAATTTTCACCCAAATTCTCTATCGAGTAATTTTCTTGCTCGGGCTAGGGTGTCTCATCGCTGGATACGGATACATCACAAATTCTGATCCAGGTGGCATCACCCTTGCAGGGATGATCGTGATCTGGTATCTTGTCTTCCAAGCAATGATTAATTTCATCTTTGTTGAAGGTTCTAGATAAGTGATTATTCCGACGAGCGAGGTCCTGTCATCTCTTCTGGACGAACCCATGCATCAAATTCTTCATTGGTCAAGTATCCAAGTTCTAGAGCCGATTCTCGCAGAGTCGTTCCGTTTTCATGCGCTTTTTTGGCAATCTTTGCTGCCTTATCATAACCGATATGGTTGTTTAAAGCAGTAACAAGCATCAACGAATTCTCGAGGTGTGAGGCAATGTTCTCTCGAACCGGTTCGAGCCCCTCTGCGCACTTCGTGCGGAATGCCGTACATGAATCGGTCAAAAGACGAATTGAATGCAGCAGGTTGTGAATCATCATCGGTTTGAAGACATTAAGTTCAAAATTTCCTTGGCTCCCCCCAACCGTAATTGCGGTATTGTTCCCCATCACTTGACAGCAAACCATCGTCATTGCCTCGGCTTGGGTTGGGTTGACCTTGCCGGGCATAATGGACGAGCCTGGTTCGTTAGCAGGAAGGGCCAGTTCACCTATCCCGCATCGTGGACCAGAGCCGAGCCACCGTATATCATTGGCAATCTTCATCAACGAAACAGCGAGCGTATTCAAGGCGCCAGAGGCGGCTACAATAGCATCGTGTGCAGCGAGTTGAGCGAACTTGTTTTCAGCAGAACAGAACGTCAGGCCAGTTATGTTGGCAATCTCATCTGCAACCATTTGTGCGAAGAGCGGATGGGTGTTGAGTCCAGTTCCAACAGCAGTTCCGCCCAATGCCAGTTCGAACAAATCGTCCAATGCAAAGTCAATACGGCGCAGGTCAGCGTCAAGTTGAGCAACCCACCCCGATGCTTCTTGGCCAAGTGTAAGAGGGACAGCATCCATCAAATGAGTGCGGCCAATCTTAACGATGTCCTTCCAAGCATCTGCTTTGGTAGCCAAAGCATCCCGCAAAGCACGAACGCTGGGCAAGAGGTTGTGGGTTATTGCTTCTGCAGCAGCAATGTGCATTGCCGTGGGAAAAGTGTCGTTTGAGGATTGAGCCCGATTGACATGGTCGTTCGGATGAACGGGCGTTTTGGAACCAAGTACGCCGCCTGCCATTTCAATTGCGCGATTGGCAATAACTTCGTTTGTATTCATGTTGGATTGAGTCCCACTTCCTGTTTGCCAAACCCTTAGTGGGAAATGCTCATCAAGGCAATTATCAAGAACTTCTTGAGATGCAGCAATAATGAGTTCACCAACTTCTGGATCGAGTTGCTTGAGAGCGACATTGGTTTTCGCAGCTGCTTGTTTAAGAATTCCAAATGCACGAATAACTCCGGCCGGCATGGTGTCTTCTCCAATATCAAAATTGATGAGGGAACGAGCAGTTTGGCAACCGTAGTATTTGTCTGAAGGGACTTCAAGTTCGCCCATGGTGTCGGCTTCAATACGTACATCGGCCATGGTCAACCCTTGGGGATGAACTTCTTCACAGTTCGCACAAAAGACCCAAATGAATCACTAAAAAAGTTCGATTGGCAAAAAGAGTATGCAGTGGGGCGTTTAGAATCCAAAAAGGGATGATTTATTCGATTCGGTTTAAACCTAACCCGATATGCATGATGTGGGCCTTTTAGGTCGGTGAGACTAGAAAAAGGTTCACTTAAGGCTCACTCGAATGATTTGCTGCGGAGTACGAGGGCGGTCTCCTGACAGTTTATCACAACGCTCGATTGCTTGGACAACATCCATTCCGTCAATGACCTCTCCAAATACAGCATGGTTTCCATCGAGCCAAGGAGTCGGGACGGTGGTAAGGAAGAATTGGGAGCCGCCTGTGTTGCGTCCTGCATTAGCCATGGAAAACATTCCAGGCTTATCATGGCGAAGGCCGAGTGCTGATGGTTCACAAGGGATTTTCCATCCGGGCCCACCGGTTCCGGCGTTTCGAGCCATAGGGTCGGCAGAATGAGGGCAACCGCCTTGAATCATGAAGTTCTCAATGACTCGGTGAAAGTGAAGGCCATCATAGTAGCCACTCTCAACCAACCGGACGAAGTTGGCCACGGTGTCTGGTGCTTTGTCATTGTACAATTGAATGGTAATGTTACCTGCGCTGGTTTCCATAAGGGCTTGCATGACCTGTCCAAGAAGAGGAGGGTCAAGAGCATTCGCATCTATGAGCATTGGTTTCTCAACTAAACTACTGACTAAGCCAAGGCCGGAAATGTTGGTCTGCATATGTTCGAGCATAATCGGCTGGGTAGCCGGCAGCAACCAGCTGCTGTTCATATGCAAGCTGTTCTGGCGTAATGGTTGCATCTGCAGGTGGTGCAACTGCACCCATTGAAGCGTAAGCCATTTGTTGTTGGTCAAACAATTTGTCCTCTTTACTTGCTCCACGTCCACGGGCAACAACGACCATTGTTAATGTCAAAAGAACAATCGTTGCCACAATGAGGCCGAAAGTTAGGTAGGACATACCGAGCACCCCTGAATCAGATTGAGTGGTATCTGTATCTGTAGAACCGTCATCGCCGCTGTTGTCATTCGTGCCATCATCGATGACGGTTTGATTCGTGTCGGTTTGGTTTTGATCGGTGTTGTCAGGATTGGTTGGATCAACTGTTCCGTTTATTGGCTCGTCTTGCTCACATCCATCTGCCCCAACCGTTACCCCTGCTGAAGTGTTTAGACAGTCGTCAAGGGCATTACTCACCCCGTCACCATCGTCATCTGCAGGGGGGCAGCCGTTTCCACCATCCCCGCCAGCAATACCTGCCACATCTGGACAGGCATCGCCGTCAACACCGTCTGGGAGATCTCCATATGAATCGCCATCCGTATCGAGGGCTTGGGATTTGTCAAACGGCCATAGGTCATTGAGGTTAGAGACGCCGTCACCATCTAAATCTGCGCAACCCACCCGATCTACGGTAGAATTGCCGTACGTTGTGGGGCAATCATCGACTATGCCATCGCCAGCATCAGTTGTGTTGTATCCATCGCGGTCAGCATCGTTGGCCCACAATTCTTCTTCATTTTGAATGTAGAACGGTATGCCAATGCGTTCATTGTTGGATTCGTTGGATTCTGTTAAGGTATCTTCAGTATCAATGCTAAGGCGACAGTTGTAGTAGCCACTGGCTCGCTCATCCAAGGTCGTGTAGTACTCACTACCTGAGCCGAACGTAGTATTGTAAACGCCATTTACCACTGCAGTCTTGGTTGACATTCGTGTAATTTGTGTACCGTTTGTATCGATAAGGTCGAGGTGAAGCGTAATTGATGTTGAAAATGCCTCGCCACGTAGACTTACAAGTTCCCAAGTAATTTGATTTTCTGAACCCGATGTGTGATTTGTCGGACACACAAGAGATGAGACAGCAATGTCTGCAGGAGCCGAGTCGAGACTCTCGATTGTTAAGTTGTAATTCCCTGCATCGCCACCTGATTGTATTGTGAGAATGTAATCCTTGGTATCTCCTTCAACATCAGTGTTGTATGAGTTAAACAGGAGTCCGAAACTTGTGTTATCAATGCTGGCCATAGTGTTGCCGTTTGCGTCTTCTAAGGTCGCAGTAAACGCTAATGCTGTGTCTGCATTGAAGTTGATTTCAAAATTTTTCCCACCGTTAACTGTGAACGCATAAACATCCATATTGTCTTGGCCACTAAAACACCCTTCAGCGTCGACAACTGGATTCTGCCCAATATTTGAGCCCGTACCGGATGATGCGTCTTGACCAAGGCCTATATCGTCTTGCTGTCCACAATTGAATGAATCTGGGTCGACTCCTTCTGTCTCAATAATAAGTGAATAGACTCCAAGGCTGGAGTAACTGTTTACGCTGATGTAAAAAGTGCCTCCTGTGCCTGAAAAGGAGGTGCTGTCTGCTGTCATCACAATTTCGTCATTTGAGCCGCTTAGGTAAGGCCGGTCAAACCATTCTCCTTGGTCATCACGAAGATATAAATCGGCATCTTGATCTGCAGAGTTAACCAGTGTGACCGTCAAATTCAGACCAGGAGAAATGTCAATTTCATACCAGTCTTCATCATCGACACCCGTATGGACGCAACCGGTGATTGTCAGGGATACATCAGCGCCCAGAGGAATCGCGCCCGCTGGGTTGGGTGGCGTGGTAAATGAACCCGCGTCACCACCGGCATCACCGCCCGAGCCAGCATCATTTTGTGTTGGGCATGAAGTCGCTTTAGAACCAATTAGAATCTCTTCTTCGATTGCAAATGCATTGTCCTCTTCGTTCTTCTCGTCGATTTGCTCATCGAAGTCAACAACCACAAGAAGTGTGTAGTTTCCACCAGGGGTGTTTGAAGGGATTACAACCGTAAGTTGGTACATTCCGCTTTCGTTGATTTCGAGAGCTGGGATGCTCGTATTGCCAATCTCAATATCGTGGTCTGCAAGTCCGGTATCAACCGATAATAAGACACTGACTTGGGCAGATGGGGCGGTAAGGGTACCCACATTGGATGCTTCAAAATCAACGACAACATTGCTACCTGCTGATGAAGTGTTGAACGACGTTGCATTATCAATCACCAAATTAGCCCTCGGTATAGAATAATTTGTCCATACATCCATGGTCCAATTTACTCCTGTACCAGAACGCGACAAATTAACAAAATATGTGTCTCCGATACCGTCATATATTGTTCCTAAAGTAGAAACTCCTCCAGATAATCCAGAAAATACTGTTGCGGCGTCAACAGAATCCAATTCACTGTCGACTAATCTCAAGTAAGCCGTCACGTTAGATTCTAAAGTTACAGAGATTTCAATGGTGTGATTTTCTGGCACGTCAAAAGCAAAAACGTCATTCTTTTCGATACCGTCAATACAACCGGTATAAGATGCTGTTACGTTCGTACCGAGAGGAGTTGTTGCGTTCGCCTCATCTGCAGGCGCATCTGAACCTAAGCCAGCGTCATCTTTGCCGTTTGGATGCAAGTCATCGCATGAGTCTCCGACAAGCATGAATCCATCAGAGGCAAGATTGTTATTTGTATCGTTGAACTCGGTTAAATTGTTATAACCATCTGCCCAGATTATCCAATAATAGGTGCCGTTTGACAAGTCGCTTGGCAAAGTAACTGAGGCGTTAGTGGTTCGACTGGTGTTTTCAGCAAGAGCAGCTTCTGATTGAGAGACGGAGAGGAGTTCATCTACGAATTGCCCGTCATAAGTTCGGTCCGTAGAGAGGATGAATTGGACTTCAAAGGGGTCTGATGTTGCATTGTACACATTTTCAACAACATACTCAATATTTACCGTCGCTCCTGCCTCTCCAGTGGCTGGTTCTGCAATGGAGGAAATGATGAGGTCGGGGCGCGGGGGAGTGCTGTTTGTCCATGTTCGTAACGAGTACTGTCCGTCGCCACTGTAGACAGAAACCTCAACGTAGAATGTGCTTGCTACCCCTGACAAGGAAGTTGATTGTGTCGTAACTTTTTCAAGGGATGTAGCGGTTATTGAACTATCAATAGCAGTCCCTGATGAGTCGCGGAGAAATAGGTCGAAATCTGTTCCTGTTGGACCGACCAATTCAATGTCGACATCTTTGCCAGCCGTGGTTGTGATTTCGTACCAATCTTCACCATCAGCAGAGTCTACACAGCCTTGAATTCCACTTTGGCCGTTGTTCGGATCGGTCCCGAGACTGCGCGCAGTCGCCGAATTGTTTCCGGCATCACCAGGAACGCCGGCATCAGTTTGGGTAACACATGCTGCACGGCCACTGGTTGAGCCTGTTTTCGGCACCAAGAGTTCCAGTGATTCAAGACCAATGAGTTCGGTTTGGTCATACAAGCGTATGGGTTCTTCAAGGGAAGTAGTATTGAAGTCGTTATGATTTTTCTCAACTTCAACGAGTGCTGCAGCCAAGGGGGAAGTGGTTGCAATAAGGAACAAGAAAATTAGGCTTAAGGCTGTGAAGCGGCCGTTCTGCATAAGAAACGGGTGTTCATGGTCCGTTATCAAACCTCGGATGTGAGGTCATGGGAGTTCAAGCAAAAGCTCTCTCAATATCTGATGACAAATTGTCGAAACGACCTTGCAGTTCCTTCATTGCACCATTAAAAGCTTGTTCAGGTGTAAGACTACCATCAGTTTCGTAGGTGAAGATGTATGAGCCTTCAACAGGTTCGAGAATAATTGCGTCATCAAAATCGCCGTCCCTGTTGGTACCTGGTCCAACTTGGTGAAGGGCATTCTCAAGATCAATGAGGTGGTTTACGTCGGTCATTGTCTTATCTTTGCCGAAGAGTTTTGCGTCAATCGCTTTTCCATCAGATGTTGTTAAACCGAGATCGAATAATATCTTCGCTTTCTTTGGTTTCTCGAGTTTTGCAATTCGGTGTTGGCGGAACCCAACTGCGGCAACTGGAGACCACTTTGAATGCTGACGGCCTCGTCCAAGAGTCGCAAAAGCATACAATTCAAGGAACTGTCCTTTAGAAAGAACTGTCAGAGGTATTCGCTTGTGTTCTTCTCGAATGTCGAACATCTGGTCAGAAATATTGGTTAAGTCTCCAGCATAAACAGTTCGTACGGTCTCATCAGAATCCTCTGAGGGGCCTTCTTTTCGGATGTGGTAGAGAACTTGACACGTCATGCATCCCTTGGATTCTTCTGCCATATCTTTGCAGTTAGGACAATCCTCTGGGAATTTCATTCCCTCTTCAGGATGAGTAGGGATAGGTATCATTGCTAAACGGTGAGCGATTACTTCGTCCGGTAAAACGTTGACCGATTCGAGTACTTCGCCCTTGTTATCTTGGTTAACGCCTTGTGTAAAGTTCACTTTGTCAACGGCAAGTTTGGGGACGTCTGCAATAAGTGCGCGACGGACAGCATTGACTTGCGCTGCATCAGTGTTTGACAAAATAATTCGAATTTCGTTGCCTTTGGGCCAGCCATCTACAATTTGTACATCCATATTATTCACCTCAAAAAATCAAACACGGCGACCTCGACGGCCACCTTTCTTTTTGGTACCGTCGTGAGCAATAGGCGTCACATCTTCGATACGTGTGATTGTCATTCCAGCACGAGTCAGTGCTCGGATTGCTGCTTGGGCCCCAGGACCGGTGTTGTTGGAAAGATTTCCTCCCGGTGCTCGGTATTTGATGATGAGTTGCGTGAATTCTTTGTCTTTGAGGTCATCTGCCATTTTTTCAGCAGCACGGGTCGCAGCGAATTGTCCGCCACTGTCCTTTGAGGACTTCACAACTTGGCCGCCAGAGCATGTGGTAATGGTTTCAGCGCCTGTTAGATCGGTAGCAGTCATCAGGATGTTGTTGTATGAGCTAAATATGTTCACAATAGCACGTCGTGTCATCACTGTTCACCTCCAGCATTCTCGTCGCCAGCAGATGGTGCGGATTCGGCAGCATCTTTGACTTCAGTTGCAAAGTCTGGTGTTGCTTCAGGGTCGACTTCTTCTTCCTCAACTCCATATTCAGCAGAAGATGCACGTCCATCAATTGCCTTTCGAATTGGGTGTTCTGGGTTTGAGGCCCAAGGACAGGATGGATGCCATGTTAGAATTTCTTCTTCGTCTCGAGAAATTGGGTATGATGGGATGGTGACTTTTTGGTTACCAATTACAATTTTACCGTGAGTCACAAACTGACGAGCCTGTTTCATCGAGATTGCAAGGCCCTTGTAGTACACTTGAGCCTGTAAACGACGGTTGAGAATGTCTTCCGTGCTCAATGACAAAATGTCGTCAAGTGATGCATCGGATGCAATGAGTCCTTTGTTGTGCAAAGAGCGGAGTAAATCATCCATCTCTCTCTTTCCATGGGCCTCACTGGTATCGACCATACCAATCAAACGCATTGCTTGACGGCGATGTCGGCGAAGTTGGGACTTTGCCTTCCAAATCTCACGCATGTTTTTCAGACCGTGATTCGCCCTGATAGCGTGTTCTTCTTCGATACGAGCAGCCTTCCACGGGTGAGAAGGCGTGTCGAATTTAGGTCGTGCAAACTTTGGTTCTCCCATTCATCATCCCTCCAATCACTTCTTTCGGCTAACACCGAGAGTAAGGCCACCACGGCCGTTTGAGCGTCCACGTTGACCACGAACCTTATTGCCGCTTGCATGGCGAACGCCACGGTAGCATTTCATGGTACGAAGTCGGTTAATATCGTCTTCAAAGGTGAGAGAAACTTGCTGTCCTGTGAGGTGAAGTTCGTCTCCAGTCTCAAGGTCTCGCTGACGGTTCAGCATCCAAAGAGGTACTGTTTCTGCATAGCCTTCGATTGCTTCACGGAGTGTTTCCTGTTGCTCTGCCGAGAGGTGGCCGGCAAGTGAAGCAGGGTCGAATCCGGTGTTTTTGCAAATCTGGACTGCTGTGCGAGCACCTACTCCCTTTACTGCTGTCAAAGCAGTTGCAAGGGTCTTCAGTCCGTCCATATCAGTATCTGCCATTCGCAAGATGTAAGAGAAATCTTCTCCCAAATCTTCTTCCTTTGGTCGTGCCATAGTGTTTCACCTCTCCTCAACACGCAGTGTCAAGCAGGTTCCCGACCAACCTCCCCTATATCAAGAGCGCGATGTAGCAACGCGATACTGCGCGTCAAAAATGCTAGGTAAATTGTGGTAGAATTAACATTACTCGATAATGCAAATCAACAGCGTTTCAATGCCGGGGCGCTGGACAAGGAAAGCCTCCCTACGCCCATGTCGGCGAGAGAGTTGTCTATCAAAAGCGCCTTGAATTTTCGGCTGAAGTTCCGGAGCAAGTGAAACTCGAACCGTCATTCGAGAAATATCATTTTCCAAACACATCTCAACCACTTGGTCGACCGTGTCAAGAGTAAGATTCATGTGCGCAAGAGCAACGATACGCCCCGTAGCTTGAACCAGTAAAGCGTTGTTTGTATTGTTAATTTCAAGAGGTTTTTTGTGGTGTATTTGAGGGCGACGGCCCTCAACGACACTCCACGTAAATTCATCAGATTTGGATACTGATTCAAGCCAATCGGGAGCAAGTCCGCTCTCGACCAAAGCTGCGTCAAGAATTGTGACGAATTCGCCTCGATGAGGGGTCTTTGGAGTCAGTGTTGGAAGGGGATTGCCACTTTGGATAGGTCTGCCACCGGAAACGACTTTTGCTTCTTCTGAAATGCTGGGAGGAATTCTAACAAAACGCCGCGCGTGATTTGCATTTGCAGCACTGCCTAGCCAAAGCGCTAATCTGTCAATTCGACCCCTGCCCCTTGAAGTCCATACCCAGGTGCGGTCAATGCCTGTCCAAACCTCATCAACCATGGACTCGACTTCGAGACGTTGCTCGTGAGTAAGACGGGGCGATAAATCCAGTAAAAGGGCTGGACCGTTTGGACCATTAGCAAGATATCTCTTCCATCCATGAAAGACTTCGTCAAGGCGAGGAGCCATCTCATCTAGGCCGTGTGTCCTGCTGTTTCTAGGTCGGGCTGGATCAAGATGCAGGAGGGCAATTGGAGGTAGTTCTTGGTGGTGGAAGTGGTCTGCAATAGTTGCGCTGACTGCTGCTCCGTCTCTGCCATCAGCAGCGAGGACTCGAGTGCCAAGGAAATGGTCTGATGCAACCTCGTTGCGATAATTGGCAATCGAACGGAGGTTTACTGCACTTGCTTGAGCCCGTGCTAAATTTAATTCAACGCCAATTCCGGGGCGCTGAAGTAAAGCAATGTGAGCTCCAAGCTGAATTCCACTACCGCATGCACAATCCAAAATATAGCCATCCGGAAGTATGAGTTCTGCCAAGAGTTTTGACCGGGCAAGGGCGACTTGCCAAGGTGTGGCGAGCGGCTGCCCTTCATCTGCGTGATAAAATATCAATTCCTTTCCAGCCGTTTTGTCTGGAGAGAATTCGACCAAGCCTTCGATTGAGGCGGATTTTGGGTCAAAAATTTGAATCATCTTTACGCCTCAAAGTCCAGCAACGTCGGAACGAGTCAAAAGGCTCTCAAAATGTATTCCAACGTTTTGAAACGCCTCTTTGGCCCCTTCTTGACGGTCAACGATACTAATGACTCCAATCACTTTGCATGAAGTATCGCTGTGAATCCTCTCCACAGCTCGAATTGCAGAGCCTCCAGTTGTTGTCACATCCTCGACTATGATGATGTCGCCTCCCGACTCCAAAGAACTGCCTTCAATCCCTGGCGGGTTGTTGGTTTTCCGGCCGCCTCGCCCCTTCGATTCTTTTCGAACCATGAACCCTCGACGTGGAGAATCTATTGGAGAAGTTGCAATGGCTAAGGCAGTCAATGGCACCGCGCCCAGTTCAAGCCCGCCGACGAAATCCGCCCCTAATGCGTCCATTCGCATATTGAAAAGTTTGCCAAGTAGGTGTGTTGATTCAGGATGCATCATGACCGGTTTTGTATCAAAAAACCATCGCGATTGGCGTCCGCTAGCAAGCGTGAATGCATCATTAGAACCACCGTCGATAAACGCTAACTCGCGAACCAACTCCACAAGGCGAGGCCAGGTGTGGTGTTCGCGAACACTGGAATGTACTGTCATGGTTCTCTGCTCTCATCCAGCGTCAATGAACTTTGTTCTCACTCTTGCTTGGTTTTGCACCATCAAAAAAGAACGCGGCACTCATAAACGGTCGGCCATATGGTCCTTCGAAGTCACATGTCTGATTCGACTGATTCGAGCCAAAAGCGCGGGATTAATCCCCTCGTTGGACTCGACATTGAACGCCTAGAGAGTGAAATGGAGCGATATCATCAGTGGCTCGATGAACACGCAGATGAGGCATATATCGTCGCTGAAAAGGCACGCAATTTGGGTTATGACCACAAAGAATTTGTTGAAATTCCTCGTGCTGCAGACCTAGCGGGTCGTACAGAAAAATTGCTTGTTGAATACCTCGATGGTTACGAAGTGGCTGATGACATTCGCAAACTTTTGGCGGAGCACGACCGTGAAACTACTTCGATTATGATGGCCCAAAGCGTTGCACGTGGTTTTCGCGAAAAAGGCTACGACCTCATTACTGCAATCGATGTCGGCCTTCGAGTAGGCCTTGCTGTTCTTACCGAAGCTGTTCTTGTTGCTCCGTTGGAGGGAATTAGTGAAGTTCGCCTCTTGAACAATGTCGATGGTTCACAGTTTGTATCTGTTCATTTTGCTGGGCCTATTCGTGCTGCTGGAGGGACTGCTCAAGCATTAGCAGTACTCATTGCCGATATGATTCGAAGGGAGCTCAATATCGGCCACTATCAACCAACGGACCCAGAAGTTGAACGAGTTAAGGAGGAGTTTGGGTTGTACCGTGGCAATCTGCAATACAGACCTTCTCCGGCAGAAATTGATGAAATTGTTCGAGCGTGTCCAATAATGATCAATGGCGAATCTACTGAACGAATTGAATGCGCAGGTTATGGGCGTGTTCGGAACATTGACGAGGCGCGTATACGGGGTGGTGTTTTGCTTGTTATCGGGGAGGGGATGTGCCTCAAAGCCCCAAAAATTCAGAAACACACCGAACGACTAGAAGTCCCCGGGTGGGATTTCATATCTAAATTTGCTTCGAAAGGCAAGGATTCAGCATCAAAAGGCGATGGGGACCAATTCAAATCCAGGAAAGTACCGCCAATTTCAAAATTCATGAAGGATATTATCGCTGGTAGGCCCGTTTTTGGGGCACCGCTGCAGCCTGGGGGTTTTCGTTTACGCTATGGCCGTGCACGACCATCGGGACTAGCAGCCGCCTCAACGAACACAGCGTCGATGTTAGCGATGGACGATTTTATCACAATCGGCACTCAAATGAAAATTGAACGCCCCGGTAAAGCATGTGCAATTACACCTTCTGACAACACCGACGGCCCATGGATTGTTCTCAATGACGGACGGTTTTTACGCGTTGATGATGCTGGAAGTTACGTTGCTGTTCGTTCGCAAGTAGGATGTGTTTGGGACAATGGTGAGTTGGTTCTAGGATATGGGGAGTTCATGGAGAACAACAAAAAATTGGTTCCCGCTGGCTACAGTAACGATTGGTGGGCCAGTGACCTCATCGAAGAGTTAAACTCTGTCTCCAATGTTGAAGAGTTTGCTTCGCTCAGTGGGCTTTCAGCCGATACTTTTCCAGAGGGCATACCGGGCATTCAACCAGAAGATGCTGATGATGCAAATGCACAATTCCACATTCGGCGGAAATGGCACGCTTTTTTGACCGAATGTACGCTAAATTGGAAACAATTTAGAGCCATTTCATTACGGTTTAAAACCGCAATACCAAATCCGCACAATCCTTGGTTTCTAGACCTCCCGATTGAGTGGGTTCCGGCGCTTTTGGAATTATTGGAAACTGCAGTAATCGAGCCTACAGGTACATGTAATCATGACGGGATTCAAGAGGAAGAGGCTCTCATTGCTCATCCGATTCATGAAAAAAGACAACTTAGGATTGTGGATGGAGTCAAGGGCTGGTCGTCCAGCGCCATGGATGTATTAAGGCCCGAATCTTTTGAAGACATGTCCAAGTTTCAAATCCCTGGGCCTCATCAAAGACCTGTAAAAACAATATTCTCAGATGAAATTCCCGAAGTTTGGGCTCTCATTCAACATGGAATTGCAAAAGCATCTGCAATGATTCTTGGGCTCCGACACCACCATGACGGTGATGATTTGATTATTACCTCGGGTTGGCCTGCAGTGTTAGAAGCGTTCGGATATGGGGACGAGGGGGTCAATCCGTTACGGATTGTCGATGCGCATTCGAAATTCAGTTCTAGAATCGAACAATTGCGTGAATGCCAAGTCACTTTAACTGAAGAACGGCGGCGTTTAAACGAGCTTGAACAGGCGCGTGCAACCGTTCGTATAGCAGCAGAAACCGATGCTCGACAAAGGGGTTTAGGGATTGCAGAAACTGATGAGGTTGGGCGTCTTGCTGAAGCAAAAGTCGTAGATAGTGGCCCAGCAGACCCGCAAAAATATCTCGCTGCGCAAATTCACGAGGATGATCATGCTGTGGATGGTGTGCTCCAAATTGTTCGTAAAATTTCAGATCTGCGATGGGAACATTCTGCGCCTGTACGGATTGGCTGTCGAATGGGTCGCCCAGAAAAAGCGGCTCCACGGGTTATGAATCCCATGACACACGCGTTGTTCCCTATCGAACTCAACGGAGGAAATCAGCGGTTATTGGCAAACGCTGCTGAAAAACAAAGTATTCGGGTCCAATTAGGACGTAGAATTTGCAAGGAATGTGGAAAGGAGTCTCCGTTCATTCTTTGCCATCACAGACTGGTTGATTCAGATGGGATGGAAAGAGTTGGTGAAAAGTGTGGTGGACGCACATCGATGAAAGAAAACGAAAATTCGAAACGTCGTAGAAGGGGGGAATTGCAGACCGTCAGACTGGATACTATGATTGAAGATGCTCGAATTCGACTGGGGATTGACAGAATTCCTCGTCAGGTTAAATGTATGAAGAAAATTGCAAGCAGAGATCAAACTCCTGAAGCCATCGAAAAAGGCCTGCTACGTGCAAAACATCAGCTTCCGGTCTTTAGGGATGGTACAGTTCGATTCGATATGAGTGATGTGCCCATTACTCACTTCACACCACGAGAAATTGATGTTTCTTGGAAAACTCTACACTCTTTAGGATACACTCACGACTTTGAAGGAACGCCTCTTACGAACAATGAACAGATGTTGGAAATATTCCCTCAAGATTTCATCGTTAGCAAAGGCGCAGGCGATTTCTTCGTGCGTACTGCCCAGTTTATCGATGAACTTCTTGTTCGATATTATGGTTTGGAACCTTACTATAATGTCGATACGCCAGATGACCTTGTCGGGCACTTGATTTGCGCACTTGCACCTCACACTTCAGGAGGGGTACTAAGCAGAATTATTGGATGGGCTGATTGTTCTGGCGGATATGCTCATCCATTGTTCCACGCAGCGAAAAGAAGGAATTGTGATGGCGATGAAGATGCAATAATGCTCTTGATGGATGGTTTGCTCAACTTTAGTAGAGAGATCCTTCCTGCAAATCGTGGCGGTTTGATGGATGCTCCGCTTGTTTTAACAACACGGCTTAACCCTACTGAAGTGGATAAAGAGGCTTTGAATGTCGATTCTGGGTGGTTCTACAGTCGAGATTTCTATGAGACCACACTCTCACAGCCCCATCCCAAGGATTGTGCAGAACGCATGGATTTTGTAGAGCGAAGATTGGGTTCTGTTGCAGCTGTACGAGGTTATGGGTATACGCACGACTGCAAGGCTCTTGACCATGGGCCGGCACTTTGCGCCTACAAGACACTCGACACAATGATTGACAAGATGAATGGCCAATTAGATCTCGGCCACCGATTAAGAGGAGTTGATGTTCGAACCGTTGCCTCAAGTGTTGTGCGTTCGCACTTTTTACCGGATTTACGGGGCAATCTCAATGCATATGCGAGGCAAAAAATAAGATGTTTGAAATGTGCACATTCATACCGCAGAATGCCTGTAGCGGGTGCATGTATTCAACCAAAAAAGGAAACGGGGCGTGGCCTTTCAAGTGTCGGGGTTTCGAAATCAGAAGGTGGGTTGTGTGGTGGAAACCTTGCATTGACCGTCTCGGAGGGCGCTGTACGAAAATACATCAAAGTTACAAAGCACGTTATGGCAACATACGGCGTAGACACATACACAAAACAGAATGTGGAGTGGTTAGCCGATAGTGCTGACTCATTATTCAACAACGATCGAGCAAAACAACTCTCTTTAGCTGACTTTCTTTGAGTAATGCTCAGTTTACCCTGAGACCGGAATTGTCTTTTTATCAAATGAGGGGTTCGTGTTACTGAGGGGCGACTATGGACGAGGCTACGCTGGTTCTGTACATGATACTGTATGTGCTCTTACCATTGTGGGGGCTTGCAAGTATGCTCGATTGGTGGTGTCATAAACAGACGTCTATCGAATCGACCTCAGGGCTTCATGAAGCAAATATTCACTGCTTAATGGGTTTCCAAATAGCGATTCCGCTTGTTCTCTCTCTGATTTTCGAAGTCAATGTATTGGTACTTATCCTGTGCCTTGCAGCACTCATTGCCCATGAATTGGTCGCCCATTATGATGTGCATTTCACGACCGACAAGCGAGAGATTAGCATATGGGAGGTGCATGCGCACAATTATTTAGCAACATTACCGTTTTTCCTGTTTTTACTCATTGTGGTTCGGAAATGGGACGTTTTTATTGATCTTATAACGCTGAATTGGTCTGGTGGTTTCGGGCTAGAATGGCGAAAAGAGCCGTTAGGTGCTACTGGAAATTATGCTGCATTTTACATCGGAACGATGGCTATCCTAGTAGTCGTACCTTATTTTCAGGAATGGTGGCGATGCTGGAGTTACCAGCGAAGACAAATGAATGAGGTGCCAGAATGAGTGTTTACATTACCAGTACTGGGCGGTTTCTTCCTGGCCCACCAATCACCGTTGATGAAGTCGAAAGTATTCTTGGCGCTGTTCACGATAAACCATCATCGCTTCGGGTTCAAATTCAGAAAGCAAACAAAATTCAAACTCGCCATTATGCGATTGATGAACATCAACAAACTACTCACAGCAATACCGATATGGCCGCTAAAGCAGCTGAAGAATGCCTCGATCGAGCCTACATTGGTCGGGAAAAGGTTGGAATGCTTGCAGTCGCATCTACTCAAGGTGACTTACCAGCACCTGGCATGGCAAGTATGGTTCAGGCAGAACTCGAATTGCCTGAAGTTGAAATTTTAACAACGCATGGAATCTGCTCATCATCGATTATGGCCCTCAAAGCAGCATGGAACAGTATGCGCCTTGATGAGCACGATGCTGCGTTGGTTGTATCTAGCGAACTTGCAAGCCGGTTGCTGAAGAAGCAACGGTATGAAGCTGCGACGACATCAACATTTGCTACGAAACGTATCGACTTTAGTACTGAATTTCTAAGATGGATGCTCTCTGATGGTGCTGGCGCCCTCCTACTGCAAAATAAACCGGCTCCAAAAGGACTCAGTTTGAGAATCGATTGGATTCGGGCTTTTTCACACGCTCATGCGCTCCCAACATGCATGAGTGTTGGTTCAGCAGGGCGAACTGAGGACAAGCGTACATGGCAAGATTACAACACATATGCTGAGGCGGAAAAAGACGGGGCACTGTTACTACGGCAGGATGTTCGATTGCTAGAAAATCTCATGCGAATGGGGGTTGATGGATATCTCCGCCTCGTAGAAGAAGGCGTTAGTAATCCTAACAACGTCGACCACTTTTTATGCCACTATTCAAGCCACCATTTCCGAAACAAAATTCTCAATTTGCTCGATAAAGCAGGAGTGGGCATTCCAGAAGAAAAATGGTGGACAAACCTGTATTCTCGCGGCAATACGGGGTCGGCATCACTGTTTATCATGCTTGATGAATTTCTCCGAACTGATGAAGTCACGGTTAAAGAAGGAGAGAGTGTTCTGTGCTTTGTCCCCGAAAGTGGTCGTTTCAATACGACATACTTGCATCTCACGGTGGTGAGTCAATGAAGAATGGTGAAATAAAAATTGAAAGCGATGAAAAACTGATATCTGAGGAGCACTCGGAAGATGCGGGATTAAACCCTCATGCTCAAGTTTGTTTGCAGCATCTATTGCGAGTATGGCTTGGGTTTGAGAGAGACCTTGCCAAAGTCCCTCTTTTGCGTCGGATTGATTTAGGAACTTATACTGCCGAAGACCACCAGCTGTTTTTACTAAATATTCGACAACAAGTCATCGAAGGTTCGAGGTGGATTACGCGTACGGCGAGTAGTTTTGACCGAAACCATGCTGAAATTCGTTCGACCGTTATCAGCCATGCAGTAGACGAGCATAGGGACTACGAGATGCTGGAGAAAGATTTCGTTGCATCTGGAGGTCAACTTGACGATATCCTCAACATGGAGAGAAATATTGGTTCGGAAGCACTTCATGGATTCCTCATGCATAAATCGTCACAACCAAACCCTATCGATTTATTAGGTGCGATGTGGATTATTGAAGGGCTTGGCGAAAAGATGGCAACATCCTGGGCTGAAAGAATACAAGAGTTGACCGGACTAGGCGAAGACTCGACACGATTCATGACCTATCATGGGCATAACGATAGCGAACACATGGAACGATTTTATCAAACACTGGACAGCGTTTGTACCAGTGAAAATGCTATTCAACGCATAGTCAAAACAGCGAAGGTTGTAGCACGCCTTTATCGATTACAATTGGAGGAATTAGAACATGGCGGCGAATGATAAAGTTCTATCGCGAAAAGAACGTCGCGCTGAGAGAAGGCTGCAGAAAGCATTGGCGAAAAATCATGGCCGAATGCCTGCATCATTGAGCGACGCATTGGGTGGCGATGATAGCCTGCCATTGGACTTAGAAGCCAAAGAATATTGGCTAAAAGACCTACAGAATCCTCTTCGAATAATCATCCTTCCGACACTTAAAATCCTCCTCAGCATCACTCTCCACATTACGTATTATTTGAAGCGCCTATCGCCGATTCAATGGCGTGCTCACAGATTTTTGCAGTGGCAAATCTGCTTTTTCATGAAATACTTTGTTCGTCCTGAAGCGAATGTTTTGATTCTAAGGCACTTTCAAGCTGAAAGCAATCTGTTGAACTTCGTGATTGACAATTCTGGTAAAGAGGGGGTTGCACCAGTTGAAATCTATCCAAAAGAAATTCAAGACTTGATGGTGCAAACTTTTGTTCACCATGATCAAGGTATTTTGATGACCATGAGAGACTTAGGAAAAATGGATACTTCAAACTGGCCAATAAAAGAACAGGACCTTTCTTGGAAAAACTGGGAGCCGGTTCGCATTGATCACGGTCCAAAGAAGAGAAGGTGGACTCAATTTCTTGACTTTGAAACCGCTCATGAGTTGTTCAAAACAACGTTCTGTTTCTGGTTAACCGCAAAAGAGTACGAAGCGGCAATCAACTCCTTCCAATTTGACCATTCTGTCGGTATACGAATTGATGAAATTGTTGGGGCCGCACATTTTGCAGACCTTGCCTACAATCGTTTCCCAATGATATTAGTTGGACCAACCGGTCTATCTTATCGCTTTTTGATGCATGGTTTCTTTGTCGAACATGCGCACGCACATCTTGAACGAATGCGTTTGGGAATGGGTTTGAAAAACTAATAGCCAATGTGGCTAAATTCACTTCCGATGATGAATGGACACTGTTCCGCAAACCTTGCACCAAACTTTGGTTCCATCTTTACGAGGAGTGGCCCCTGCAACATCTATTTTCACGCCGCACACACAAGTCACTGTGGTCTCCATGATGTAGCGGAACAGGTTCGGCTTGATGAACTCAACGCTTAGACAGGTAGATTCATCCATGATTCAAAACATACGAAGATTCTCGTAGTTGAGAATCCTTTGATTTCGGTTACTGTCGTCATTTCTACAGCCCCTCCTGCTGTGAAAATTGCCTTGTTGATGGAATCTTCTATTTCTGTGATTGCAGTTTTATCGACAATGGACCAGCCGCGTACTACGGTTGTGTGGCCTCTACTCATCAATGGTAAAAGCGAAGGGAAATGCTCAACGCTTAAGTGCGGAAGATTGACCAGCAACAGGTCCACTTTGCCATGATTTTCAGCCGATTTAGGCCAATCCTTTGCATCGCAGCATGCTATTTTACTCGGTTCCAAAGGTTCTGGGGCGTTACCATGAGCGTCCTTGCGCCTTGATGAAAAATATTCTATGTTCAATTTGAGAAGTTCGACCGCATCGGGATTAAGATCTCCTGCATAATATCCGGCCATGAGTTCGGGTTCTCTCAGTAATGACGCCATACTCGGGCCGACCCCTGCATAAGGATCGGCAACAACCAAAGCTCTTCCAAGTTTGGTTCGTAATTTTTTTGAGGTTTTCAAAGTCTCAGACCTTTGAGTAGACAGCCGCATTGAAAAATAGACTTTAGACGGGTCGACCCATAAAAGATACCCGTTTTCTCGGACGCGTGTTCTAGGCGATGTGCTTCCATCTCGGCTGGAAAAAGGTACGAGTTCTCGGACGCGAAATTCTCCCTTTATTCCCGAATAGTACGGAGTGCCACAAACAAGGCGAACATGAGGGAACTGGGTTAACATTGCATCCCCAATCAGTTCCCCGTATTGCCATATGGATTCTCGTAACTTAACAAGGAGAACATCTCCTTGGATTTCAAAAGAACGTGGTAGTTCTTCTTTAAATTCAGTGACGAATCCTTCGTCAAGGTGGTTTCGCCAATGTGCAGGGTTGGGTTTAGGTTGAATGTTGCCCGATAATTCGAGATGTGGGTTATCCTCCCAAATCGAATCGCTACCGTTGGGTGCTGACTCGTTTAATGGAATTGCGTTTCTGTCATCTTCCAAATTCATGATTCGTGCGCCAATGAAGAACCATTGATTCGTACGGCACAACTCAAGCCATCGTTGGGTTTGCGCTCTCGGCACACTCAAATGACGCATGACACTCGCTCTATCCAAGGGCGCTGGGGGTTTGAGCATGGCGGAAGATTCGTTTGTATTGCAAAACATTCCCAAAACTGGACTGTTGCTCATTGGAATGGGTCCGGGTTCAGTAGGTGGAATGAGTCTTGAAGCGATTGAGGCAGCAAAAAGAGCCGATCACCGCAGATATGAAGCATATACTGCGCTTTGGCCTGAGCCAGAACTGGAATTGTTAGAGAAAAGGATTGGAACTATACAGCGCGTCATGCGCCCTGAAGTCGAGCAGCCCAACGAAATCTTCGCTTTAGCACGTGATTCGTTGGTTGCTCTGTTGGTGGTTGGCGACCCGTTGCAGGCTACAACCCACGTTGACTTGCAGTTGCAAGCCTTAGAGCAAGACATTGAATGTCGAATATTTCATGGAGTATCAATAACCACTATTGTCACAGGCGCAGTCGGACTGTCCAATTACCGCTTTGGACGGCAGACTACCGTAACATACCCATACGATGGTTGGATAGCAACCTCTCCGCTCGAAATGATTGCCGTCAACAAATCCCGGGGTCTGCATTCCCTTGTACTCTTGGACCTTGACCCTACTGGACAAGGGATTGGCCAGCAAAAACCAATGTCTCCAAAAGACGCAAAACACTCGATTGAATTGATGTGGAATAAACTCGATGAACATTTGAAACAATTTTCTGAACCTACTGAATCCCCCCTCATTGCATTGCAAGAGGCAGCATTCAAGCTCTTTCTCGATCAAAACAGGGACGAAATACCGCTCGTACTTTGTTCAGATATGGGGACTCCTGAGCAGAATATCCTTTTCACTACGCTTGGAGGTCTTGAGGATTGTGAGGGGGGTCGACTTAATTGCCTTCTCGTCCCGGCACGGACTAGTGAAGTTGAAGAGAAAGCCCTCCTTCGTTGGAAACTGGAGTAAGTGATTGTATGTCGAGTGGCTTTCTTTTGTTGGCTTCATTTCTGCTTTTTATGTTGTTCTTTGCCGGCGTTGGCCTTGCATCGATGCGGGTGAAAGAAGACACTACTGACGATTATCTGGTCGCTGGACGCGGAATGCATCCTGCTTTAGCCGCGTTATCTGCCGTTAGTACGTGGAATTCGGGATACATGTTTATCGGATTTATCGGCTTCATATTCCTCAACGGATATTCTGCTGTTTGGATTGCTCTCGTATCCACTATTGGACAACTTGTTGCATGGATATGGCTCTACAAATACATCCAGAAAGAGGGAGAAACACGTGGAATTCGTTCGCTTTCTTCACTGGTTTCAAGCACCACTGGTTCGCCTGAAGCGAAGACGGCCGCAGTACTCTCTGTTCTCTTCCTTTCAATCTACGCTGCGGCGCAGTTGACAGCCGGCGGAGTTGCACTTGAAACGATGCTCAATTGGTCACCAATTGTTGGAATTCTCATTGGGTTTGTCCTTGTCGTCGCCTACTGTTACGCTGGGGGAATTCGCGCGTCGATATGGACTGACGCTGCACAATCCTGCGTGATGATTATTGGTTCAACAATTCTGTGTGTAGTGGCTTTAAACGGTGCTGGGGGATTCTCAGGATTACACGGTCAATTATCAGATATTGACCCAGCGATGGTTAGTCTGTTTCCAAGTGATTTGAAGTTCGGAGCAACGCTTTGGATTGCTGCCTTTTTCCTTGGGGGATTAGGTGTTGCAGGACAACCGCAAGTTGTTTCCCGTGTCATGACGCTTAAAGATGATAATGACCGCAAGCAAGCTATGATGTGGTTCTTCGTCTGGCAAACTCCATTTATTGCACTCATGTTCCTTATTGGCCTAGCATGCCGTGTTTTGTTACCCGAATTGGGTGCAGAAGGTGCTGAGTCCGGCCTCCCTATGCTTGCCATGGAACAACTGCATCCCTTCTTGGGTGGGCTGATTTTGGCATCGATTTTTGCAGCAACGATGTCCACTGCTGACAGTCAAGTTCTTGCATGCACTGCCGCTATAACGGATGACGTTCGCCCAGAATGGAGTCAAGACCACAAGACGACAAAGAAAGTTACACTCGCAGTGGCTGCTTTTGCAACAATCATCTCACTTGTCGGATATACTACTGGCATTGGAGATTCTGTTTTCAAACTGGTCGTCCTTGCAGTGTATGGTTTAGGTGGAATATTTGTCCCCTTGCTTTTAGTTCGAATGTCCGGTTATGAGCCCGACTCAAATCACACGATTGCGATGATGATTGCTGCAATGTCTGGGGTAATTATCTGGACTCTGCTTGGTTTTGGGGACGATGTGTTTCCTTCCGTCCCTGGCATGGGTGCTGCCTTTGCAACGCACTTCGCGTTCTGCCAGTTTCGCAGCGAATCGCCGGACAATCCATTTGGCAGGTATGCAATTCCATCAAGAAAAGTCGCTACTATTGGGGCAGTAATCCTACTTGCAGTAGTTGGCGGAATGGAAGGTTCGTATCAAAAATTTTCACCCGGAGCTCATGCACTAAACGGAGCATCGTCTGGATATCAGTTGAACTATTCAGTGATACAAAATGTGAATTCAGAAACCATCTTTATCGCAGATGGAGACACAGTGCAGTCTAATTTAGAAATTATGGAGTCCTCGAATGCCATTATATTGCTCGAGTTGTTCATCTCATTTGGAGAAACTGCAAATGAAGGGTTTGGGGAAGAATGTGACGAAGTTATTACCGTTCCTGATTTCTCTGGAGTGAACGGTCCGCATGACCAAATATCTGATTCGGCACGTACTTCGACAAATTGCGATGAAACTGATAGTTTGTCAGGCTCGGTTCAAACTAACGCTGAACTTACCTACCGGTGGGCCGAAAACGGTAGTGGAAATTACTCAATCACTGGCAGCAAAGACGATTTGAATTCAGTTTTGGATACCATGACTGAATCCTACAGGATGCAGGGGACTTATTCTACGGAAATTAGTGTTGAAACAAATCACGCTCTACCTTTTGCCAATGACCCTGGTGAAACGGTCACTGTTTCTTGGATCACCTTGGAATTTGTACCTGAAGAAGTTATCAAAAGCTGAATGTTAATGCTATTCACAAGGCAAACCGCTGACCTTGATGTGCAACGCCCCAGTCGAGTTGTTCAACTTCAGCCCATTCCTCACTCTGTCGATTGTATAGGGGGTTGGTATGGTTCAAATGTGTGAATAGAATATCAGGATCCCCCTGTTTTCTAGCACCAAGCATCTTGAGAGAATGAGATACTGGTGGGTGAGGTACATCCTTTTGATTGCGCCCGCCTAGTTCATCTTCAGACCAAAAAGTTCCGTCAATGAGTGCGATGTCGATGGCCATTTTCGACAACCACTCCCGAATTGAAGGACTGTTGTGAATTGCGAGGGTCTCATCCCAGGTATCGTGGTCTGGCAAAAACAGCAGTGATTTGCTTGGCCCCCGGATAATGAAGGCATGCATGTCCGACAATTCGTCTCGATGGGGGATTCGGACTGCTTCAACTGAGGTGTCACTTTGTTCAAAAAGGACAGCCCCAGAAACAAATGTATGGATATTAAAAACACCTTGTTGAACCATCAAATTCCATTGTGGGGTGCGATCGACAAGATGGTACATTTCATCTGAGATATGTAGCTGAATATCTCTAGCTGCAAGTGTCTCACGCCCGAACAATCCCAGCCCGTCAACGTGCCCAAAGTGAGCATGTGTGAGCATAAGATGGTCGACTTTGGTTTGGCCCCAAAGCGTGAATTGATCGCCAAGATGGCGAGTTGCCTCGATAAGAATATTGGTTCCATCTGCAGTGCGAATTCCCAGAGAAACTGGGTAATGTTGTTCTACTACATTTGCACAACAAGGCCTTAGACAACCAGGTTGAGGGTGGCCACCATCTTGGGCTACTCCGAGTACCGTGACCTCGACCATACCTATCCCAAAGCGGGGGACATCATCAATCCATCAGTTCAATTACTGGACATAGACATCGGCCTTTGCTTTAGCTTGTGGAGGGGCATAAGGTGCGACTCGATATGCCATACCTCGGCGTTCCATGACGTCCTTGAGAGCATCAAACAAGTGCTCCTTCGCAATCTTATCCTTGTCCTTACTCAAAGCAAGAATCAAACTGTCTTGGACCACGGCTCGAATCCAAGCACCAGTTAGGCCTTCTGTCATCTTTGCCAACTTCTCTTTGACCTCCAGAGTAACGTTGCGGGACAGGTCAAGCTTCTTGAGCAGGTGGTGGAAGATGTGGAACCGTTGGTCTTTACCTGGCAACCCAACCTCAATGATACGGTCAAAGCGACCTGGGCGGTCGGCAATAGCGGGGTCGATTTTGTTAGAGTGGTTAGTGGTTGCAAGTGTAATGACGCCGTGGTTTGGGACTACACCGTCCATGGATTGAAGAAATTCGCCTAATAGTGGGTGGTCTGACGCTCTGCGGTCAAGAGCTCCTGCAGTATCAATGTCCTCGATAATGAGAAGAGTTGGGGATAATTTCCGAGCCATTTCAAAACAGGATTTGATATCGTTTCGACCTGTAATCATTTCTGCTGAAATCAAAATACAAGTGATATCGGAGTGGGCTGCTAGCCACTTTGCAATCATGGTTTTACCAGTTCCTGGGGGGCCGGCAAGGATGACGCCGCGTGAATTTGGTACGCCGGACTCTCGTAGTTTTGGCATGGCTTTTTGAAAGCCGATAATGTCCTTCCACAATGCTTCCTTAACATCCTCATCCCAAGCAATCAAGTCGTCGATGTTTTTGTCCCGGGAGATGAAATTATATCTCAAATCAAAAAAAGCACCTTTGAGAACACCACATTGGTAAAAATCCAATTCAATGTTTGAGATTAATTCATCACCATTCTTTCCACAAATTTGAACTTCCAAATCTGAGGGGGTATATACGGAAATCCTCTGGTCCCCATCGTGGTCTACACTTGAGATAGTGATGAAGCGATTCTTTGCATCGGTTTTGGATTTGTAAAAACGAGTGCCAGCAGCAAGAAAACGAATTCTTTGCTCGCCATGAAGTTCGACTGTTTCGTAAACTGCAGCTCGTATTTTTCCCTGGTCAATCATAAATTCCTCAACAATTTCAAATTCTTGGTCAAGATATGTGTCGAAATGTTTCTTCATCAAAACCCCAAGTTTTCCACCCCAGTATCGTGAATCTCGCTTATGCTTGCCGCCGATGAAGGCGTTCATCATCTGGTCTCCTAGAGGTTTAGAGGATGGTTGAGTTCGAGTGGCTGCTACAGCCAATTTAGCTTGTTCAACCATTTTCAAGTCAACAGAAAATGGGCCCATCGGCGTTTGGATTTCAATCACCATTGTGGAGGGGTCTACCTCAACTGAAGAATCAAATTCCTCTTCATAGTGTTGCTCCATTGTGAATTCTTCTTCATACCTATAATCATCTGACATTCTCATACACTCCTTTGCCGAAAGTTGGAAATGTTGCATTCACAAAACTCTTGTTTCCGGCGGACTTATCATACCTGTCGAGAGTATATGAAGCCGCGAAGCACTCAAACGACAGTGGTGGGTGGGACGCATTGAGGGGAGTATATGGCAGGTCCATCGAAAGTTGAATTTCCCGGGCAGAAAAAACAACGCGTTCGTATGCGTGGAACTAAGCATGCCAATGAAGCAACTGCCAATAAACTCAAGCGTGAATTAGCAAGTTTGCTTGAAAATCCTAGAGCCCACTTACCAATTATGACTTGGAAAGGAAAGTTGAGTTGGGGCAGGACCGACCCAGTCACCAAGACGATGAGAGAACTTGAAACGGTCATTAGAAAAAAGGACAACCTCGCATGGCTAAGTAAGAAAATGATGTCAAAACGTGGAGACCCGGTGGCAAAGGCCTTTGCGGGCTCATTACATGCTGCGCATGATGAAGACATAACCCTAGTAGGGAATTTTACCTCCGATTCGTTTGGATCCGCTTCGTTCATTCGACGGGGAGATGGAAAACAAGGATACCTTGCTGGTCTTCAAAATTATTCGAACTTGACGCTTAGGATGCTGCCATGGGAGGACCATGCAAAACGCGGAATGTATTTCTTTACTTGGAAGGGGGGTTTTGTTTGTACTGGACCAAAACCGGCACCACCGGATGAATGGTTGGATGATGTGTTGAGTCGTTCACGGTTCTCATTTACGAAAAGTACTGATTTAAGCGTACCTGTTTGGGTTACAGAAGGACTCGATGCACAGGCAGTCCTCGACTTTAAATCAGCAAATGACGGGTATCTTCGGTTTACTTTCAAGCATGGTCCTGTGCTCGCTATAGGTTTCGATCTACTCGAAGATAGTCCAAAAAAAGAGGCGTCGTTTATTCATCATTTGGCACTATCAATGCTACCGCCTTTCCTACCAGCAATTGCCGACATTGATGCAAATTGGTCTCCAAAAGGATGGGATATAGACGCCCCATTGCCGAAGGCTGCATTCGAGAGTATGGACAAAATCATCGATGCCTGGCAAGGACTTGTGATGAACGAGGGAGTCATTTCCCTAGCCCTCAAAAGAGCTGTTTTGGATTCTATCGACTCGGGACTTGTTGTTGGAGATGCTTGGGTTAATGGTGATAATTTCGAAGAAATAGAAGAGGCTCTACAAGCACATTCTGGTTCAAAGGATGAGCGAAATCTTGCCGCCCATATGTTGTTTGCATCCATGAAGAAAGCCATCCCTGACAGCGAAGGGATCCGAATCACAGCGAAAGGTGATGTTTCGGAAAGAAATGCTGCGGCTCTCGAAGTCATGACTGGTACAAGTTGTGGGAATATCCTTGGCGCATTATGGGAAGATTGGGGTCTTGAAGGATTGGACGGCCTTGGCATAACTGGTGATGAAGCGGAAGAAATCTGGAAAAAACAATTGAGAAAGCCTCAGCCTTTTGGAAATTTTCTCAAAAGTCTCGATTCTGCTCGTGCACTTGCCCAGAAAGTTTCACGATTCCCTACTCGAAAACAACAACTGTCAGGTGCAACTGGCGCAGTACATGACTTGATTCTCAAAAGTCTGCTTGAAGGTATTGGAAAGGCCGAGCGAACTGCTACGCAACGGCATGATTCTATCGACTCCGCTGCTGCTTCATGGGCATGGCTCCAAGCAGCAAATCGCTCCACGGGACAAGAGTGGCACTTTGACATTAACGCACGTGATCGAGGGGGGGCTTGGCTAAGTGCTACGAAACAACTCCTTGAAGTGGGTAAACGGCTGTTTGATTGCTCTGATGAAGAAGTTGATGGTGTTCAGCAACAGTGGTTGGATGCCTTTGACGCATTGAAAACCGCTACTGGAGAAAGAAACTGATTCAAACGCTAGATAGGGCAGATTCAATATCAGCCCACAAGTCTTCAACATCTTCTATACCGATACTCATACGAACGAAGCCGGGAACCAAACCTGCTGCATGGCGTACATCTTCTGGAATCATCATATGGCTAGAGTTAAACGGACATTCGATGAGTGATTCTACGCCACCGAGGCTGGTTGCCTCGTAAATTATGTTAAGGCCCTTCATGAATTTGAGAGCTGCTTCATCTCCTCCTTTGACAACAAAGGCAACCATGCCAGACCCCTTTGGAATTACTCTTTGGGCAACATCGTAGTCTTGATGTGATTGAAGACTTGTGTGGTTGACCTTCTCAATAAGTGGGTGGGTTTCAAGGCGCTGAGCAAGGATTGCCGCATTATTGCTTAGAACCGGCATTCGGACATGGAGTGTGCGCATACCGCGTTCTAACAGGTAGCAATTGTGTGGGTCTGGGCTTCCACCAAAATGCACCTTGCGAGGGAATATTTGTGCAATTAGTTCCTTTGAGCCTACGACCGCTCCACCGATTATATCTGAATGTCCACCAAGATACTTTGTGGTAGAATGTATCACCAAATCAACCCCCATGGAAAGTGGTTGGCAAGCCCAAGGCGAGGCGAAAGTGTTGTCAATAATACACATGAGATTGTGTCGCCTAGCGACTTCGACCATCGCAGGAATATCGCAGACCTTGAGCACCGGATTAGTGAGTGTTTCAATATAGAGAATCTTGGTGTTTGGTTGTATTGCAGCCTCGTAAGCCGACGGATCTCGCATATCAGTCATGGTTGTTTCAATTCCGAAACGTGGAAGTTCCTCAGTCAACAAACCGTATGTGCCACCGTAGACGTCTGGTGATGCAACAATATGATCCCCGGATGAAAGAAACGACAGAAGGGTAGTCGAAATAGCCGCCATGCCGGAAGCAAAAACTTCAGCATCTTCCCCACCCTCGAGAGCCGTTAGTTTTTGAGCGACTGCATCTGAATTCACTGACGAGAGTCGCGCATAGAGCAGGGTGTGTTGAGCTCCTGCAGCCCATCCTGCATACCGTTCATCGGTCAATTTATAGGTCGAAGATTGGAATATCGGCGTATTGACCGCATCACCAATGTGATTGGTTCCGCTATGAACCGCCTTGCTTCCGAATCCTTTCAAATCATGATTTTTGTCCGCCGACATACAATCCCCCAGTCTTTCGAAATGCTGACCATCATTTACTCTTCCTCATCAGCATTCGTAAATATTTCAACGACAACGTTGCCGAAAAAGAGAGCGCTCCCGCCAATAAGTATCCATCCAGTCCATTCATCAAGCCCTAAAGTCAAGCCGTATATTGTGGCCCAAACCGGTTCGAGTGCATAGATAATCGCAGCCTGAATAGGGTTGAGATATCGCTGATATATGTTAAGCAAAAGAAGACAGAAAAAAGAACCCCCAATACCAAGACAAAGGACTTGCAAAAGGACTCCGTCTTTGAAAACTATACTCCATTGGCTGATACTTTGACCACCTCCTGCTAAGAATAACAATACTATTGAGCCAGCGGAAACAACCACGAATGAAGTCAATGTAACTCCTACTGGGTCAACTTCCTGTGTGATTCTCTGTGTAAAAATTATGTGCAGTGCAAAAAACACGGCACAGATGACAGTTAGTATTTCCCCAACGCCCCACGTTAAATGCGGCGGCCCTTGGATGAAGCCCGCCCCAAATGTGGCCAGTAAGACCCCAACAAGTAGAGTTCTAGTGGGCCGTGATTTCGTGAATAACATGCTAATTAAAGCAGTGAAGACAACATACAACGATGTCAAAAATGCTGAAACTGACGGGCTGATTTCCTCTAACCCAATCATCTGCGTTACAAATCCAACAAACATTATGCCGCCCAAAATAAGACCGCCCTTCCATTGCTCTAGTTCCCGGAGTGCCGTTCTCGCTCTTGAAAAAGCGAAAAACATCACAACCGCCGCCACTAAAAAGCGAGCTGCTACAAGTATGGCAATGACTTGAAAACGACCCTGAACAGCAATCTCAGATTCTAAGGCGTTGAGGGCTTGTTTCATCCAAATAAATGTAGCACCCCATACAGATGTGACTACGAGAAGGGCAAGAAGGGCTTTCTTGCGATCAGAAGACGAAAGCGACGTTGTAGAAAACATTGGTTCACTGCTCAAATCAACCGCCCCCACGGGCTGCGGTAAGAGTTCTGGTGAATGATTATGACGGTAGAGAATGTTGATTTGCATCAGCGGGAACGCGAACACTCAAGGAGTGAATGCGTTGTGTGTCGACCATGACGGTCATGTTCGAGAAGGATGAGCGGCCTTGGGAATTACCCATCGATACTGGGGCCGCCCCTGAAAACGAAAGCGTGTTTGATGCAATCGTTGTAGGTGGCGGCCCCGGGGGGTCATCAGCAGCAGGGTACCTCGCCAAATCTGGCTCCCGTGTCCTACTCATAGAAAGAGCAGTGTGGCCACGAGACAAAGTCTGTGGGGACGCCGTCGGCGGAAAATCACTTTCCCATGTCAAAGAACTTGGAGTGAAAGCAGATCTAGAAGCAACGCCACACTTTAGGGTAACTGGAATCCTTTTCTCATCCCCTAAAGGAAACTCAGTACGCGTCCCCCTGCCTGAAGAAGATGTGCAAAAACTCGAAGCGGGATACTCGTTACCTCGAGCTCAATTTGATTCATTGCTGTTTAATCGTTGTCAAAAACTTGTGCGAGACGCAGGCGGCGCTGTATTGCAGGGTGGAGATGTACGAGAAGTTCTGTTCGATGACGGGAACGGAGGAGAAGATCCTGGTGAAGGTAGTGGCGATTCTCGTCATGCAAGTGGCGTAGTTGTCCGTATTGGCGGCCGTGATGGGGAAGAGCGCACATTTTACACGCGTGAACTGGTTGGTGCTGGAGGATATCGTTGTCCGGTGGCGCGTTCCGTGGTTGAATCTTCGTACGGTGAAGAGATGATGGATAAAGACCATTATTGTGGCGGATACAGAGAATATTGGAAAAATGTCAAAGGCTGTGAAGAAAATATCGGAGATATTGAGATTCACTTTGTAGATTCTGTCATTCCTGGTTATTTTTGGCTGTTTCCCGTTTCTGAAAATGTAGTTAATGTTGGCATTGGAATGGTAATGGGCCTTATGGACAAGCAGAAAAAGAAACTAAGAGCGCTGCAAGCAGATGTTATTGCAAACCACCCAATGTTCAAGGAAAGATTTGCAGAAGCAGAAATGATACGCGGGTCCTCAAAGGGATGGCAATTGCCGTTTGGTTCACCGCGCAAAAAATCAAAGATGCAGCCGCGCCGGTCGAGTATGAATGGAATTCGCTTAGTTGGTGACGCTGCTTCTCTTGTCGACCCATTCTCAGGAGAGGGGGTGGGCAATGCTCTCGTAACAGGAGAAATGGCTGCACGCCATATCATTGAACAACGACCATTTTCTGAATATCAAAAAGAAGTGTGGGCTGTTCTAGGCCCAGAACTGACAAATTCATACCGAATGCAGAAATTGAGTCGTAAGCCTTGGCTCCTCAATTGGTTTGTTGGCAAAGCAGAACGAAAGCCCGCTTTACAGGAGATGATGACTGAAATGATTGCAAGTAAAGAAGCCCAAGAAAATCTTCACTCTCCTTGGTTTATGATGAAAACTTTGTTGTTCTAGGTGAATCAAATGGATGCTCGGTTGGAGAATGTTGACGCGGTCTTTCTGGATCTCGACGGAACAATCTATCTTGGAGGGGAATTAATCCCTGGTGCGCTTGAATTTCTCAATAGGTGCGATGCAAAAGGGGTGAAACGATACTTCCTTTCCAACAATTCAAGCCGGTCAGTCAAACAATACGTTGAGAAATTACACAAGTTTGGCATCCCGGCTGTTGAAGACGAAGTGTTGCTATCGACTCACGACCTTCTCTCGTGGCTGGCCAATGAACAAATCAGTCGAACTTGGCTAATTGGAACTGAGGGGATGAAGCAGATGCTTGAACAAAATGGCATCCATACGCAGAGTAAACAACCACAATATGTGGTGCTGGGGTACGATACAGAAATTACCTATGACAAATTGGTTCAAGCAAGTATATTCTTGCATGCTGGAGTTCCTCTCGTTGCCAGTCACCCTGACATGGTTTGCCCATCACCCGAAGGGGGCTTACCAGATGTAGGTGCTTATCTTGCGTTACTAAAGGCCACGACAGGCGTTGATCCAGTACACATCAGTGGTAAACCAAATGCCGGAATGATCCTTCACAAAATTGAGGAATTGGGGCTAGAGCCATCTCGTTGTGCAATGGTAGGAGACCGATTGTATACAGATATTGCAATGGCCTCAAGAGCGGGTTGCGTCGGCGTCCTTGTTCTTTCAGGAGAAGCGACGGTTGCAGATGTTGAGGCGTTGAGTGCTGATGCTGAACAGCAACCAACTGTTATTGTTGCCAGCGTTAATGAGTTATTACGGTGAATGAAGACATGTCGATTAAAGTTAGGTGGAATTGGTGGCGCACTCGCCGCATTAAGCACCCTCCAGACGACATTCATCGCGCTGGCGATTTGGCCGAAATGCGGCTGTGTAAACTCTCGCGTGCCGCAGGAAAAGATAACGGGTGGCAGATTTATGAATCCGTACGAATACCTGATCCGGATGGTGGGCGCAGAGAAATTGACATGGTTGTGATTGGTGGAAACACGATGTTGGTTGTCGAACAGAAGCATTGGGCCGGTTCTTTTGTTATCAACGATGAGCATCATTTTATCCAAAACAGAAACAACGGATCACAACATAACCACGATGGTGTGGCAGACAGAATTGCGCGCAAGGCGCGTATCTTGCATTCACTTCACGATAATAAGCCGTCATCTCTGGAAAAGCAAGATGTTGGAGATTTAGAAGTTCGAGTCATTGTGGCAATGACTCATCAGCGTCTTGAATGGCCCAAAATACCCGCTGATTTGGCAGCAGAAATGGTCGATGAAGCGGGATTTATCAAAATTTTAGAGACCACAAATCCAGGAGAGATGAATCATCAATTGGTCGAAACTCTTGAAGGTTTCAACACATGGGATGAAGTGCACCTACATGGAGGACTCATGTTGAAAGGTGATGTTTACAGTCTAGGGCTGGGTAAGGAATTACGTTCATGGTTTGAACAGAGAAAACATAGCGTAACGGCATCGACTGAACACAAGCGTTCGCTCTTCTCCCTTTTTGCAAACAATCCGAGCCAAGCGACGCTAAAGACCGGTGGAAAAAACATCGTGGCTAAAATCCCATTCGGAATGGAATTGGAAATGCATGTTGTTGGTGAAAAGTCACCGAGGAAAATCGATTGGGCTAAGATCACAAAAGTCAGCGTTTCAAAGCCACCTGCAGAATGGGCAAAAAATGTCTAACGCACACGAGGTTTGATGTGGGTTGCTTGAACGGTCGATAATATGGCCGAAGCTTGGATTGAGGCTATCGGGCTCTTCGCTGGAATCATTGGGATTGTCGCATGGATTCCTCAAATCGTTCAAGTTTGGGTGGAAAAAAGACACGACGGGATTTCTCTAACTACCTTCGCAGTTGTCTCATTCGCCCTTAGTTTATGGCTCGTGTATGGGATTCTAGTAGATTCGCTGGCCATGATTGTCGCAAATATTATGACGTTGGCGGTTATTCTTGCCGTCATCGTTGGTGTTTTTCGCGTTAGGAAATCCGAACGCGAGCATCACTTGTAGGACTCTTTGGTCGTCATGATGATAACGGCCCCAATCTTGTAAGGGTCGCCGTTTGAAGCCGGCCTGCGATCTTCAAGTCTGCCTTTCCAACCGTCTTCAATTGTTGTGATAGGAATGCGTATTGAGGCTCCACGATCCGAAACACCGTATGAGAATTGGTCTATGGATTGTGTCTCGTGCAACCCTGTCAAGCGTTGTTCATTGTGTTCCCCATATACATCCATGTGTCGAGAAATGTTCTTCCCGAATTCATCACATATCTTAGTGAAGAGTTCTTCTCCGCCCTCGTCACGCATCTTTCCATCCGAAAAATTCGCGTGCATTCCTGAACCGTTCCAGTCTCCTTTGACTGGTTTTGGATGATATTCAATATAGCAACCATAACTCTCTGTTAAACGGTCTAAAAGGTAACGAGCAATCCAAAGTTCGTCACCGGCCCTTTTAGCACCTTTAGCAAATACTTGGAATTCCCATTGGCCGCAAGCGACTTCTTGGTTTATCCCTTCAAAGTTGATTCCAGCATCAAGACACAAGTCTGCATGTTCCTCAACCAAGGAGCGCCCATGTGTGTTCTTTCCTCCGACTGAACAATAATACATACCTTGGGGGCCTGGATAACCGCCCATCGGGAATCCGAGTGGTAGCTGCGTCTCCGTGTCCATAATGAAATATTCCTGCTCAAAACCGAACCAAAAATCATCGTCATCGTCCTCAATTGTCGCACGTCCGTTACTCGAGTGTGCTGTTCCGTCTGCATTCAAAACCTCACACATGACAAGAAAACCGTTGAATCGTTGAGGGTCTGGAAAAATGGCAACTGGTTTCAACAAACAATCTGAATCCCCACCTTCGGCTTGCCGGGTCGAGGAGCCATCAAAACACCACATTGGGCATTCTTCCAAAGTTCCCTCGAAGTTTGAGCGAACAAGAGTCTTACTTCGCATGTTTTGTGTCGGTTCATATCCATCAAGCCAGATGTATTCCAATTTTGCTTTATCCATCATAGGTATCGCCGGTTGGTCGAACGAGACGGTATATCAAACATACGCTCAATAATTTTCCTTTTTGTTTCGTCAAATGATTGACTTAAATAAAATATTATAATCATACGATAGAATAAATAGTATTTATTTGTATCATTTGTTAATCGATTGAAAACGGATTCTCAAAGGGAATGAGCGATTGAATATTCTTTCTGGGCAGTAAATTATTGCTTATATCCCGTAAGCCGACCGATGAAGTCTTCTTTGAGGACTTCTAGGATTGTCTAATGGAGATTCCAACCGGTGGTTTTTTGCGCCAGTGGCGAAAGAACCTTGGCCTTACGCAGTCAGCTTTGGCAGATTTGAGTGGTCTTACGCAATCTGTTATTGCGAAGGTTGAGACAGGAGTTGTAGATCCTCGTGCATCGACCTTGAGGAAAATAGTGGGGGCATTAAAACGCCAAGAAAGTCCGGAAGAGAATCACACTGTTGGAGATATCATGGTCAAGGAAATTACAA